>Ga0214921_10000613_pt1 | contig 64980 bp, 101 predicted proteins | sample LL1505_MetaG_FD_177992 | JGI IMG/M metagenome (GOLD analysis project Ga0214921, IMG submission 177992) | Freshwater microbial communities from Lake Lanier, Atlanta, Georgia, United States - LL-1505 | ecosystem: Environmental > Aquatic > Freshwater > Lake | place: USA: Georgia | collected...
TTCTGGAATCATTATTCCTGAAACTGTATCTTCAGAGGATGTAAAAATGGGTAAGGTAGTAGCAGTAGGCCCTGGGTTATATACTCAAAATGGTTCGCTTATTCCTATGTCAGTTAAAATAGGCGAAGAGGTAGTATTACCTCCCTATGGACAAGCTCAGAAAATGAAGTTAGGTAATGAAGAATATCAATTATATAGAGAGTCTGAGTTGTTAGGAATTTTAAAAGACGACACTCAAATCGAATTGCCTTTGTAATATGAAAGAGCTATTGAAATATGCAAATTCTTCTAGTCCTAGAACAGAAGAAGAAAAATTAGCAATGATTGAGCATGCTGCTGAGCATTATGGCAAATACATGACAGCGTTAGGAATTGATTGGGAGAATGACCCAAACTCTTCAGATACTCCTAGAAGAGTAGCAAAAGCGTTTGTTAATGATTTAGCTCAAGGATGTTATGCAGATGCTCCTAGAATTACAGCATTTGACAATTTAGATGGTTATGACGGAGTAGTGTTTCAAGGAAATATTGATGTTAAATCATTTTGCTCACATCACCATTTGCCTTTTGTAGGATATGCACATGTAGCTTATATTCCTTCAGCAGATGGTAAAGTAATAGGATTGTCAAAATTAAATAGAATTGTAGAGTACTTTGCTCGAAGACCTCAGGTGCAAGAAAACTTAACTATGCAAATTCACGATTATATCAATGAAGTTTGTCAAGGTAATAAAGGTGTTTCTGTTATGATAGCAGCGAACCATATGTGTGCCTGTGTTAGAGGAGTAAGACATGACTCGACAATGATGACTTCAAAAATGTCAGGTGCCTTTTTAGAAGACCCTGCAGCAAGAAACGAATTTTATAGATTCGTTGATACACTTAAAAAATAATTAATTGACGGCCAGTCTCATTAATAATTTAAACAATATGGAAACAATTTATTTTCTTTCAGGGGTAGGTGCAGTGCTTTTAATTTTAAGTATTGTGTTTGTGTCTGGATTAGCTAAAAGAGTATCAAAATTAGAAGATGATTCAAAAGGACATGAAAATTCAATTGAAGGTGCTTATAAGGAAATATCTGAAAGAGATATACAAAACAATCTGCGAATAGATCGAGAGATTGATAGAACTAACAAAATGTGCGACGAGTTGCACAGAGACTTAAATAAAAATCTTGAAGAAGCTCATCGAGATTTAAGTAACCGAGCTGACGGAATCGATAGGACAATTAGTAATGAAATTAGTGAAATTTATAGTACTATTGACTCTCGAGTAGATAAGTTAGAACAGAAATTAACAGGTACCTTAGGTGCCAAACAAGTAATTAAAGGATAATAATAACAAGAGACTGGCCTAATTAATTTATGAAAAGAGTTTTATTTATAATTAACAAAATGAACTTCCGTCCCTCTTCAGGGCACGGAATTTTCATGAAAGGAGCTATAGACACATTTCTAGAGAATGGTCACTTTATAGATGTCTTATCTGACGGGGAACCTGATGATAACTTCTTAAAGGACTATCCTATTAATTTTATATTTCCAGACAAACAAGACAGATTAGCATATTCAAAACATTCTAATTTGTTTCAATTTGCAGATAGCTTTAATTTTGAAAAAGCAATTAACTTTCGATCTGCAATTACCAAAGCATTGGCAACTAATGTATATGATTTAATAATTTGTAATGATACAGAATCAGCTTTTGTATGTTATCAAATGGAACTTTATAAACATATACACGTAACTTCATATGCTCATGAATGTGCTTCTATCAACCCTGAATTAGGAGCTGGCGTATTCAAAGACTGCTATTATAATTTAATAGAGCAAATGATGTACTTTCCAATTACAACATTAATTCAGACTGAACAAAATAAAGAAAAGATACTTCCTTTACTTCCATTTCCAAATCCTAATCTTTATGTACAGCTTTATCCATTAACAGATGCGAACGCTGTAAATATCAAAGAGAGAGACGGGTTACTTTATATAGGACGTCATGAAGACCGTAAGAATCCGGCCGCTTATATCAAGTGTCTGGCAGACATAAAAGAGAAGTTTGGCATTGAATTGAAGGCTAATGTAATGACGCGTCAAGCACACGTTAAAAAGTTTGAAGCTGACTTTGCTTCTATAGGTCATACCAATTATGAAATTGTAGCTGATGTAGTAGGTGAAGAAAAAGCTCAAATAATTCAAAAGTCAAAAGTAGCATTTATGCCATATAAAAATGAATCATTTGGAATAGCAGTGTTAGAAGCATTAAGATATATGCCTACCATTGTGTTAGACAAATTTGATTGGCATTACAACTTCAAAGGATTTTCAAATTTCATTGTAGCTGATTCTAAAAATGTAGCAGAGACTGTATTTGCTTCTTATAATGCAAAGCCTATTGAGGAAGATGTAATTTTAAAAGAGTTTGCAGATTATCAAAACTCTTATGAACAATCTTTGTTAGGTTTGCTAGATGGCCCAATAATGGGTAAAGGTAAAGAGCCACGAAATAGATTATACACTTATCTACAAGAGAATAAAGGAACTTGGGTAGATCTCGCTAAATATTTTCAAACAGAAAATTCCAAAGGAGTGATGTATCTAACTTCAGATATTGAAACCATTTATGTAAATTTAGGTTGGTATCAAATTAAACAAACAAATCACGAAACATATTTAGGAATTCCAGACGACAATGGAAATTTAGAACATAAAGAAATTGAAAATCCTTCAGATGCTTTATCTAGTTTTTTTCAATAGGAATCCTTATATTAAATAAAAATTAAGTTTATGAGTAAAATTATTTATCTTCCTTTAGAAGAATTACCACAAAGGTATACAGGTATGATGAATGCAGCTATCTATCCAAAAGTAGATATCTCTTTATATCCTAAAATTGAAATTGATACTGAAATTAAAAGAGGTCAATTTCTAGACATTGTCAATACATGTAAATTCAAAGCAGCCCAACTTCAAATGATTGCAGATTTATTTAATGAAGGCAAAGTAGAAAATGGAGATGCATTTTTAATCGGAGATATATTCTTCCCAGGAATTGAAATGATTAAATATATGTCCGAACTTCAAGGTATGGATGTAAAAGTGTATGGAATTAATTATGCAGGTAGAGCTGATAAGACAGACTTTGTACAGCAATTATCATATTGGGCAGATGCTTCAGAAGCAGGATATCACTTTATCTGTGATGGAATTTTTGTAGGCAGTGATGACCATAAAGAAAATGTATGTAAACATTTTAATTTGAACCCAGCAACTGTGTACACGACAGGATTGGTATGGGACTTGGAATACATGAAGCAATTTCCAAACGACGGAGATAAAGAAGATTTTGTTATTTGGCCACATAGATTTTCCAAAGAAAAAGGAATTGCTGAATTAATTGAGTTTGCAAAATTCACAGACAAGAAAATTATTATCACTTCTTCAGGCCCAGCAAAAGATTTAGGTAAACTTCCTAAAAATATTGAGTATAGACATTCATTAACGAAAGCAGAGTACTTTGATTTAATGAGAAGAGCAAAATGGTACTTGTCGACAGCATATCAAGAAACGTTTGGTTACACTATTCAAGAAGCAATTTATTTCGGTTGTGAAATTTTAGTTCCAAATAGAGCATGTTGCCCTGAAATGGTTCCGGCTAAAAATGTTTATAATTCAGTAGATGAAATTGAAACGAAATTTAATGAGGGCGGCTTAGTAGTTCCAATGTCTTGGACAGAAAAATGGGATAACAATGCACAAACGATGATTGACATCATAAAAGAAGATCAAACTAAAAATAACTAAATTCTATAAGATTTTTTCTATAAAGTATATATTTATATTAGACAATGGGACGCAAAAAGAAATATAATACACCTGAAGAATTAGCTGAAGCTAGAAAACAGTATGCTAAAAATTTCTATGAACGAAACAAGGAAAGATTAAATAACGCTTCAATGAAAAAGTATTATGAAAAAAGGAATAATTTACAAGACAACGAATCTAATTAATGGTAAATTTTATGTAGGAAAAGATCAAAATAATAACGATCGATACCTAGGATCTGGATTACTATTAAAAAAAGCTATTAAAAAATATGGTAGAGAAAATTTTCTTAAAGAAATTTTAGAAGAATGTCTGATAGAAGTGTTAGATATTAAAGAAATGTATTGGATTGACAAATTAAATGCAGTATCAAACGGCTATAATTTAGCAGAAGGTGGCAAAGGTGGTAATACACGTAAAGGATATTCAGAAGAACAAATGATAGAATGGAAGGATAAAAAGTCAAAAGCACAAATGGGAAAGATTGGTCACGCTTCCGGCCCTAGACCAACACAATCAGAAAGCTTAAAAAAGGCACATGAGGCTGGTAAATATAATTATAAACATTTGTGCAGACCGATGAGTGAATCTAATAAAGCAGCTTTGTTAAAAGGAAGACAAGAAGCAAAGCATGATGTTATATGTGATCATTGTGGACGTAGTATACCGCATACACATATTAAAGTTCATATGAAAAGTTCCAAATGTAAAAAAATTTAAACGTATTAAATAAGTTATGGCATATCAAAATATAGCATATCAAAAGAATAAGAATTTAATTCACGTATGGGATGACAAAAAAGGTCATATGCAATTTCCATTCAAGAAGTATGCTTATAAAAAGTCTGCTCATGGAAAGTTTGTAGCACTTGATGGCTCTAAATTAGAAAAGGTAACTAAATGGGACGACTCTGATTTACAAAGAGGTCAAATTTATGAATCTGACATCAACCCAGAAACAAGAACGCTAATTGATTTATATTTCGAAACGGATGATCCTTCCACAGGTCACAGAGAGATGTTTATCGATATTGAAGTCTCGACAGAAGGTGGATTTTCTTCAGCAGAAGAAGCTTGGCAACCAATGACTTCAATCGCATTTCATGATAGAACTGCAAAGCAATCTGTAGCAATTATTGTAGACAAAGACAGGACTTTGAAACCATATACAGATAAAGATTTGATTTTAGAAGTAGTTCAGACAGAATACGAACTTATATCTAAATTTCTTACTTATTATATGGAAATCAATCCAACTATTATAACAGGATGGAACATTGATTATTTTGATATTCCATATTTGTATAATAGAATTTCACAAGTAGCTGGAAAGGAATATGCAAATACTTTATCTCCTATTAATGAAGTAATTTATCTTCCTCATAGAAATAGATATAGAATAATGGGAGTGTCTTGTTTAGATTACATGGCATTGTATAAACTATTTACTTACTCGGAAGAGTCTTCATATTCTCTAGACAATATTTGTAAAAAGGAATTAGGTAAAGGTAAGATTGAATATGAAGGAAACCTAGATCATTTATATAAAACAGATCCTGAAAAGTTTGTAGAGTATAACGTAAATGACGTTACTTTAGTTTTAGAGTTAGATGAGAAGCTTAAGTTTTTATCTTTGGCCCGAGGTATCTGTCACAAAGGTCACGTGCCTTATGAAGATGTTTATTTCACTACAAGATATCTAGATGGAGCCTGCGTGACTTATATGAAGCGATTAGGAATAGTTGCTCCAGATAGAAAGCTAAAAGACCATTCAAAGGTTACTGAAGATGAGGATGGTACTGAAAATGACTTTGCAGGAGCTTATGTGAAAGATCCAATTCCAGGTGTGTATGAATGGGTATTTGACGAAGATATGGCGTCTCTATATCCTTCTATTATTAGAACTTTAAACATATCTCCAGAGACTAAAGTAGGTAGAATTGAAAATTGGGATTCAGTAAAAGAGTCTTTTTGGAATAACACAAATGACACTACAAGTGCAAAAATTAAAGCAGGTGCAAGACATTCGCTAATTCCAATAAATGAATTTAGAGATTATTTAGTTGAGAATAAATTTACAGTATCTTCAATTGGAGTAGTGTATGATTATTCTAGAAATGGATTGATTCCTTCTATTCTTGAAACTTGGATGAATGAAAGAGAAGAGTATAGAGCTCTTGCTAAAAAATATGGTAAAGAAGGAGACGCTGAAATGTCTAAATTCTTTGACTCTAGACAGCATACAATGAAAATTGTAAATAACTCTTTGTATGGTGCATTAGGAGCTCCCGGTTTTAGATTCCATGATTTGGATAACGCAGAGTCTATTACACTAACGGGACAGCAGGTTATCAAGCACGCGATGTTCAAAGGTAATGAATGGTTTACTAAACAAACTGGAGTTGATAAAGAGTATGTAATTTATGTGGATACGGATTCAAATTACTTCTCTGCTAAACCTATAATTGATTTAATGGAATCGAAAATGGGTAAAGAATTAACTAAACAAGAAAAGATTGATGTAACTTATAAAACTTCTCAGGTAGTTGAAAAGTATATTAATGAGTCTTGGGATGCATTTTGTTTAAATATCTTAAACTCTAATAAACACTTCTTATCTATTAAACAAGAATATGTAGCAGAGTCCGGATTATGGATTGCCAAGAAACGTTATGCACAAAAAATTATATCAGAGAAAGGAGTTCTAATCTCTGAAATGACTAATGGAGCTAAAGAATGGAAACTAGATGTAAAAGGAATGGATGTTGTAAGATCGAATTTCCCAAAAGCATTTAGAGAATTTATGTCTGGTATTTTAATTGACATCTTAAATATATCTCCTCAAAAGAAAATTGATGATAAGGTGTTAGCATTTCGAGAAGAAATGAAGCAAAAGCCTATGTTTGATATCATGTTCCCGACAGGAGTAAAGGAATTGAAAAAATACAAGACTAAAAAAGCCAAAGGTCAAATGTTTGGAGATAGAGTTAAAGGAACTCCAATACACGCAAAGTCAGCTTTGAATTATAATGATTTAATGACTTACTATAAAATTACTTTATCACAGCCAATTATAGATGGCGAAAAGATTAAGTGGACTTATTTGAAAAATAATCCTTTTGGATTAGATACTTGTGCTGTAAAAGGATTTGATGATCCAGAAGAAATACTTAAATTTATAACTCAGTATATAGACTATGATAGAATATTCACTGCGTCTTTAGAAAATAAGCTTCAAGGATTTTACGATGCTTTGAGTTATGGTAGAATTCCTAAAAATGATAATATGGCTGATTTTTTCAGCTTCTAAAATTAAATTATGAAAACAACGACAGCTGTAATAGTAAAATTGTCTATAGACGCTTGCCACAATTTCCCTGCTGCTAAAGAATTATTTCCAGAGGTAGCTTTTTTATCTGATAGACATAGACATATGTTTCACTTTAAAGTATGTAAAAAAGTATATCATGATGATAGAGATGTAGAATTTATAATGTTTAAGAGAGATATATTAGCATATCTTTCAGATAAGTATTATGACGCGACAACTCGAACTCATGAATTTGGTTCAATGTCCTGTGAAATGTTAGGAAGAGAACTTTTCAATCAATTTGATTGTAAATGGGTTGAAGTTTGGGAAGATGAAGAGAATGGTGCTATAGTAGAAGGTTTATGATAACCATTTATGTGATATCAGATAATTTAGTAACTGAGCCTAATTCGTGGGAGACTCATTTAGCCTCTATACTTCAAGGATATATAGAAGCTAATAAATTAGACACTTATACGATTAAGGATATATCCAGTTTATCTGATATTAAAGAGTTATTTAAAACTAAAGCTATTCAAACTGATGACAAATTTATATTTCCTAATGCATGGGGCTCTTCAGCAACTTACATTAAACATTGGTCAGAGTATTATAATATACCAGTTGAGACAATTGGAATGTGGTCAAGAGGATGTTTTATTAATGATGACAAAGAATTTAGACCGATAGGAAATAGAGATTGGAGAAAGGTATTTGAAAGAGCATCTTTTAGATGTTTAGATAAATCATTTTTTATTTCAGAGTATTTCAAAGAGCAGTTTAGAATTTATGTATCTAAGTTTGTATTTCCCGATAGGTTAGGAGTAATTGCATTTCCATTAGATTATTTAGAATTGGAAATGGCTTTGTACAAAAATAAACATTATAAGCAGGACATGATAATCTTTCCGTGGAATTCATATACTCCACTTCAAGAACAAATTATGTACGACTTTGTAAGAGTGTTTAAGAATATGCAAATTATATTTGCTCAAGAAAAAAGTCCTTTGGAAAGACATCAGCTTTTGACTCAAATTCAAAAATCAAAAGTTGCATTTTTACCATATGACTATCCTAATATAGGAGCTGAAATTTATGAATGTCTATTGTTAGGCACTATACCGCTAGTTCCGGATTTAGAAGGATTAAGAGATTTTGTTCCAATGGAGTTTAGATATCCTCCAGAATGGACAGAAACAATTTTTAATTATAGTAAATACGCGCCTGATTTGACTTCAAAGATTAAAGATTTGACAGACAATTATACAATGTATGTACCATTAATTAATAACCAGTTAGAACATTTATTTGAAACACATTACGACTCAGAAAAAATAATTGAGCAAATATTTGGAAATTCCAATTGAAAATTATATATTTAGAATATGAAAGAAAAAAAGTTAGTTTATTTCCCGTCTCTATCGAGTGGAGCTTATGCATCGCCTTTGACTAAAGACGCAGAGGTAGCTCCAGGAGTTCCATATAGATTTTGGGATGATAGAGTGCCTGAAGAGTGGCGTTATAAGTATTTCCTTATGACAGCAGGTCACTTATACAAAAAAGAAGATATCCGACAAAAGTGGGGCTTGCAAGATACTTTAGTATTTGGAGACTCTGGTGGATTCCAAATTGCAACAGGAGCCTTGAAATGGGACATGGCATTGCGTGATCAAATATTTGAATGGTTAGAAGCTAATTCAGATATTGCATGTAATATTGATATCCCACCTCGTGTTACTTATGAAGGAAGATTCCAAGAGTGTTTGGATATGAGTTTAGATAACTTCAAGTACTTTGAAAAGAAACAATCTGGTAAGACTAATTTCTTAAATGTAGTGCAAGGTTCGAATCCGCAAGAATTTAGACATTGGTACAATACAGTTAAAGGATTGGAATTTGGAGGTTGGTGTATTGGATCGTCTAGAAGATTAGTAGACTTCATGTACATTTTATCTTTGATGATTAAAGAGAAAGAGTTTTTGAAAGAAAATAATACTTGGATTCACTTATTAGGTATTTCGAAAGTATCTGACTTTTTCGTGTTAGCTTATTTACAAAAGTTGATGAATCAGTATACAGATAACAGAATTACTATTTCGACAGATTCTTCTTCTCCAGGTCAATATCCTATCTTTGGACAAATGGTTTGGAGTCCGAATTGGAAAGATCAAGTATTTAATATGTTGTATTTTCCAAAAGATGGTTCTAATATGGGGTATCCTGATCATGGACATCTTCCTTCTTTAGTTAATCATCCAGGTGTTCCTTATTTCACTTATGATATTGCTAAAAATTGGTCGACAGAAGCAGTAACTCGAGCTACATATCACAATTTGCATATGTATATCTATACTGTAGACAATGTTGAAAAATTAATTGAGACTTGTCCTTTAGAGGCTATGGTTGATATTATTCCAAATGACTTAATTCAAGTATTGCGATCTATGGAAGAAATGTTCAATTCTCCAGATCCAATTGCAGTATATGAAAGATATAGACAATTTTATGTTAAGTATGGCGGAGAGAATGTAATGAATATTGCAAAAGAAGTTGCAACTGAATTCTTCGACTATACAGCATTTGATTCAGTAGATATGAAAAAACTTAAAAAAGAACAAAAACTATTAAAAACAAAGTAATTAAATTATGGCAAAAGAAATCTATTTCGATTTAGATAGTCGCAACGGTTTGAAAAGTGGCGTTGATAAATTAGCAAACGCGGTTAAAGTAACATTAGGACCAAAAGGTCGTAATGTAGTAATTGGAAAGAAATTTGGTAGTCCCGTAATTACAAAAGACGGAGTTTCAGTTGCAAAGGAAATTGAATTAGCTGACCCGTTAGAAAATATGGGAGCCCAAATGGTTAAAGAGGTAGCTTCAAAAACTAATGATTTAGCAGGTGACGGAACCACTACGGCTACTGTATTAGCTCAAGCAATTATGACTTCAGGTTTAAAAGCTATTGGCACTGGCGTTAATCCAGTTGATTTGAAAAGAGGAATCGATAAAGCAGTTGATGCTGTTATTGAATCTTTAAAAGAGTCTTCTATTAGTGTAGGAGATGACAATTCTAAAATTGTCCAGGTAGCTACTATATCAGCAAATAACGATTCAGCTATTGGAGAGTTAATTGCAGAAGCAGTTAAACGTGTTGGTAAAGACGGAGTGATTACTGTAGAAGAAGCTAAAGGTATGGAAACTGAATTGAAGACTGTTGAAGGTTTACAATTTGACAGAGGTTACTTATCAGCTTATTTTGTTACTAACACAGATAAAATGGAATGTGAATTGGAAAATCCATTAATCTTAATCTATGATAAAAAGATTAGTTTGATGACTGACTTACTTCCTATTTTAGAAAAAGCGGTTGGGTCAGGTCGACCTGTATTAATTATTGCAGAAGATGTAGATCAAGAAGCGCTAGCTACTTTAGTAGTAAACAGAGTGAGAGCTGGTTTAAAAGTATGTGCTGTGAAAGCTCCTGCATTTGGAGACAGAAGAAAAGATATGTTAGAAGACATAGCTATTTTAACAGGAGGTACTGCTTTATTTGAAGAAGGCGGTTATAAATTAGAAGATGCTGAATTAGATCATTTAGGTCAAGCTGCAAAGGTAATTGTAGGTAAAGACTTTTGTACAATTGTAGATGGAGCCGGCGAAAAAGAAGCAATTGTAGAGCGTGTTACTAAAATTAAAGGTCAAATTGATCAAGCTAAATCAGACTTTGAAAAAGAAAAGTATCAAGATCGTTTAGCAAAATTAACTGGAGGTGTTGCAATTCTTTATATTGGAGCTGCGTCTGAAGTTGAAATGAAAGAAAAGAAAGATAGAGTTGATGATGCTTTACATGCTACAAGAGCCGCTATTGAAGAAGGAATCGTTCCAGGTGGAGGAGTAGCTTTGCTAAATACTATTAAAGCTCTAGAGTCTTTGAAAGGTGACAATGAAGATGAAACTGTAGGTATACAAATTATTAGAAAAGCTATTGAATCTCCTTTAAGACAAATTTGCATCAATGCAGGTGTAGAAGATTCAGTAGTAGTTAAAGAAGTTATGCAGTCCGAAAAAGAGTTTGGGTATAATGCAAAGACAGGTGAGTATGTAGATATGGTAGCTGCTGGTATTATTGACCCAACTAAAGTAACTAGAGTTGCATTACAAAATGCCGCTTCAGTAGCATCTATGATTATGACAACGGAATGTGCCTTAGTGCCGATTCCGGAAGAAAATAAACAACCTCAACATGGTCAAGAATATTAATCAGAATTATTAAATTAAGTTAAATACAAATTAAAATGGAAAAAAGTAAGTTTATTGGTTTTATTAACCGTTACTTCTTGGCAGGTAATACAGATAGTGCCAAATTAGTCGTGAAAGACAAAAAATTAAGTACTAACTTTATTAGTGCAGACCAAAATGTAATTGGCGAGGTAGTTTTAAATAACTTTGAAGCTTCTGATGCTGACTTAGGTGTTTATGCCACTTCTCAATTAGTAAAAATGTTGAGTGCAGTAGATGAGAAAATGGATATTACCTTTGGGGAAGTAGACAAAAAGATTTACTCTATGAATTTTAAAGATTCTAGCACAAATGTAACTTATATGTTAGCTGACTTATCAGTTATTAGACAAGTTCCTAATTTAAAGTCATTGCCTGACTTTGATGTAAAGATTGAGTTGAATAAAGACTTCGCGAATAACTTTAAAAAGGCAGCGAATGCTTTACCAGAATCAGATAATTTTGGTGTAGAGTCCAATGGTGAAGAAACTAAAATTATTATCAACCACTCAAGTGTGAACACAAATAGAATTGTATTCTCGACAGACACTGTAGAGACTGCTTCAATGGACACAGTTTGTTTTTCAGCAAAATTGTTTAAGGAAATCTTAAATGCGAATGCTGATGCGACTGGGTTGTTAGAAGTGTCATCTAAAGGATTAGCAAGAGTAACTTTTACAAATGCTGATTATTCATCAACTTATTTCTTAGTTAAATTAACGATATCATAATGTTTGGAAATTCGGAACATACCCTTTGGGTAGAAAAATATAGACCAGAGCAGTTAGACGGTTACGTAGGTAATCAAGCAATTGTAGAAAAGGTAAGGATATATCTTGAAAGTGGAGATGTTCCGCATTTACTCCTTTATGGAACTGCAGGAACAGGTAAAACTACTCTTGCAAAATTAATTGCTAAAAATATAGATTGTGATTTGATGTATATCAATGCATCAGATGAAAACAATGTAGATACTGTTAGAGAAAAGATTAAAAGCTTTGCTAGCACAATAGGCTTTCGTCAATGGAAATTAGTAATCCTTGACGAAGCCGACTACTTGACTCCGAATGCACAAGCAGCTCTTCGAAATTTGATGGAAACGTTTTCGAAAACGACTCGATTTATTTTAACATGTAACTATGTTGAAAAAGTAATTGACCCAATTCAATCACGTTGTCAAGTATTTGGTATTACTCCTCCTTCAAAGAAAGACGTTGCTATTCGTGTTAATGAGATTCTTCAAGCTGAAAAGGTTACGTTTAAGCCAGAAGACCTGGTTTCTATTATTAATGCAGGGTATCCTGATATCCGTAGGATACTTAATTCCTGCCAGCGTCAAGTAGTTAATGGCGAATTGAAAGTAGACAAGCAATCTTTAATTGCATCCAATTATATGGACAAGGTTATTGAATTGTTAGCCTCGAAGCCGGATAAAAAACAATTGTTTACTTCAATTCGTCAGTTGTTAGCAGATTCTCAAGTAAAAGACTATACAGCATTATACAGACATCTGTATGATAATTTAGATTCTTTTGCGACAGGTCACATCGCATCTATTATTCTTATCATTGCAGAAGCTCAATATCAAGATGCTTTTGCAGTTGATAAAGAAATTAATGTATGTGCTATGTTTGTAAAAATACTTAACGAAATTTACTAAAAATGTCTAGATTGAATTTTCCTGAGCCTTGGAAGAATATGAAGATTGACAGCCCAATCACTAAAACATCTCCAATAGATACCTCTGTTATTTCATTTAAAGATCCTGCAACAGAATTAATTTTTGAAATAAATAGAGAAGGTCAAATTGTAATTGGTAAAGGATATACCCCTACAGAGGCAGCAGATATGTTTCTAGAAAGACTTTCTGGCATAATGCCAGAATTTGTAAATTCTAAAACAGAACATTTACAAAAGGAAAATAAGGAACTATCTAGAAGAGTAAAAGAGCTTCAAGAAGAAAATCAATTGTTTGCACAAGCTAATAATGATTTAGTAATGGTAGCTCAAGCTTGGAGAGAAAATGTTATGCAATTAGAACAAAATAGATAATATTATGAAACGACTAATTAAATTTTTTACTAATCTATTTAGTAAAAAACAAGAAGAGCCTGTACGTGAGCCTATGTTCACTCCAGAAGAAGGAATTAATGTAAATTACATATTAGAAAGTCCAGAGCGTTTGCAAGAGTTAATGACATATCAAGCAGATCCGACTTTAAGAGATTATTCTAAATTTAATGTAACTAAAGAAACAGTTGTAGATTCAGAGCCAGTTAAATTAAAAAAAGCTGTTGCTGAAGCATGGGATGGTGTATGTTTAACTAGAGTATCTGGAGAAGCTCAAATTGAAATGGCAAATATTGCAAAAGCAGATATACAAAGACAAATCGACCTTAACAATAAAATACAAAAAGGTATATTCAAAGCAAACAAAAAATAATAATACAATGCAAAAACAACCAGTCGGGGCTCAAGGCCCAAAGATAGATATCACAAAGACAATTCCAATTTTATGTGATAATGAAGAATGTGATAATGATATGTTTATAAAAGCAATGAAATTTAGAAAAGTTTCAAAGCTTATAACAGGTCAACCTCAAGATGGAATTCTTCCTATAGAAGTTTATATGTGCACTGCGTGTGGTAATGTTAATAAAGAATTTGATTTAAGTGTCTAAACCAAAATCAACAGGAACCGGGGCAGCTTCTATCTTTGACCATATGTCAAACTTAACAGATAAGAAGAAGCCTTGGCATTCTATTAGCGAAGCTGATCAAAAGTCATTTACTCCATTTATTATTAATAGATGGTTGTCTATGAATATGGATTTTATCGAAGTAATTAATGAATTGCAAAGATATACAATAGGTCAAATATCGCCGGCAGAAACCTATAAATTGTATTACGAGTTTCTTCCTAAACAAAGACAATTCAATAAGTACATTAAAGGTAAGAAGGCTGATAAATACAGCACAGAGTTAGTCGAATTACTGTCACAGCACTTCTGTGTGAGTGAAAAAGAAGCTACGGAATATATAGAGCTCTTGGAGTCTACTAACGTTGGAGAGATTCGTTCCATAGTTAAATTGTATGGAAAGTCAGATAAAGAAATAGACAATTTATTAAAGCCGAAGGTTGCAAAATGATAATATCAATTACAGGTAAAATAGGTAGCGGTAAAGATACCGTTGCACAAATTATACAAGAATGTACTCCATACCACAAATGGGAAATTCAAAAGTGGGCAGGTAAACTTAAAACAATTGCAGAAATAGTTTCAGGTATACCAAAAGAAAAATTTGAAGATCAAGATTTTAAATATACTAATCTTCCTGAATGTTGGGACAGACAAGTTCAGTCTGGTAGATATAAAACTACTCAATCAATGACAGTGCGAGATCTTCTTCAATTGTTAGGCACTGAAGCAATGCGTAACGGATTACATGAGAATGTATGGGTGAATGCTTTGATGTCAGATTATAAATCTACTCATTATTTAGTAGGGGCATTAGAAACTGAATTATCGGAAGAATCTGCAGTATATCCAAATTGGATTATTACTGACACTAGATTTCCAAATGAATTAAAAGCTGTTCAAGATCAAAAAGGAATCACTATTAAAGTGCATAGACCAGGCAGAAAGACAGATGGCAAACAAGCTCAACACGCTTCAGAGATTGCACTAGATCATGTAACAGATTGGGACTATGTAATTTCCAATGATGGAGATTTAAGTGACTTAAAAAACAAAGTATATGAAATTTTAGAAGCTGAAAAGTTGCTAATATTTGCTGGGTTATAATTAGGTTCTTACAATAGAATTACTTATCTTTATAAAATAAATTAGTAAGTATGGGAGTAAGTGCATTAGGTCAATTGTTTAAAGCAGTTGTGCCAGAAAAGAAAGAAGGCGATAAAACGATATCGTATAGTCAGTTTGCAATGTGGAGTTCATGTCCACAGAAATGGAAATTGAATTATGTAGATAGAGTTCGATTAGGAGGTCCTTCAATACATATGGTATTTGGTACTGCCTTTCACGAGACTATACAATGGTACTTACATATTATGTTCACTAAATCTATTAAGGAAGCAGATCGACTTAATTTATCAGAATGCTTACACGAGCAAATGATTCAAAATTATATGTTAGAAGTTTCCAATTTAGAAGGTGTGCATTTTTCAAATCCGCAAGAATTGCAAGAATTTTATTTAGATGGACTTGCAATTCTTGATTGGATTAAAAGACATAGAGGAGCTTACTTCTCTAATCAAACTCATGAATTGGTAGGAATTGAAATTCCACTTTACACTCAAGCGTCTGAAGATAATGAAAAAGTTATCATGAATGGGTTCTTGGATATTGTATTACGTGAAAAGGCAACTGGTAAGATACTTATTATTGACTTTAAAACGAGTACTAAAGGTTGGAATCAATATGCGAAAGCAGATAAAACCAAAGCTTCTCAATTGGTATTGTATAAGTCTTACTTTGCAAAACAATATGGGTATGATGAAGAGTCAATTGATATTAAGTATTTCATTGTAAAAAGAAAGCTTATTGAAGGGTTTATGTACCCACAAAAAAGAGTTCAAGAGTTTGTTCCAGCTTCAGGTAAGCCTACTAGAAATAAATTACAAAAAGAAATTGCAAATTTTGTAGCTACTAGTTTCAATGCAGACGGTTCTTATAATGACGCTGCAGTTCATCCTGCTATTGGATTAGCTGGATTAAAAAATTGTAGATGGTGTGAGTTTGCAAATAGAGAAGATTTATGTCCTAAAGATAAAAGAATAAAATGATAAACAAGTACAAAGTCATGAATTCATTAAGTTCAGACCCAGACAGAATCAAGATTGCAATTATAGGGTCTAGAGAATACGAGAATAAAAGAAAAATAAGAGATATGATTTTCAAACTTAAACAAACGTTTGGAGATAAATTAGAAATTATATCAGGTGGTTGCCCTTCAGGAGCTGATAAGTATGCTAAAAAGTATTCTATCGAGCTAGGAGTTAATTATAGAGAATTCAATCCTGCGCATACTGTAAAGAATTTATATTCAGTGATGCCAGATTCATATTATAGTAAGCCTTTTCATACTACTCAATTCTTTCATAGAAATGAGTTGATTGCAAAGTATTGTGATAAAATGGTTGCCTTCATAGATTCTAATGTAGCATCTAAAGGTTCAAATCATGCCGTGACAATGGCACAAAAACATTCAAAGCCTGTTGTTATTGTAAATGAAAAATCTTAATTAAATATATGATCAAATCTAAAATTTCTGAAATTCCTGTTAAAAAGACTTTTACGTGTTTGGATTGTGGACACAAATACACAATTAAATTGGCTAAAAAAGTCAAAACAGTTCCTCCTAAATATTGTAAAAATTGTAGTCGATAAAGTATCGATAATCATAAGAATTACATATTTATATTAAATTAATAAAGGTTAAATTAAGGTTATGTCAAAAAAGAAAAAGATACTACTACTATCGGATGACTTACGTATGCATTCAGGAATTGCAACTATGTCCCGTGAAATTGTCTTAAACTCTGTAAAAGAATTTGATTGGATACAATTAGGCGCTGGAATTAATCATCCAGACGCTGGAAAGGTATTTGATTTATCAGCTGACACAATACAGCATACAGGAGTTGAAGACGCTAGCGTAAAAATTTATTGTTTCAATGATTATGGAAACCAAGAAGTATTAAGAGAATTAATACAACTTGAAAAGCCAGATGCTGTATTGCACTTTACAGATCCTAGATTTTGGGGTTGGTTATATGCAATGGAGCATGAATTGCGTCAAATGATGCCATTGATGTATTATACAATTTGGGACGATACTCCATATCCAATGTATAATCGACCATATTACGAATCATGTGATTTGTTAATGTGCATTTCAAAACAAACTCACAATATCGTTAAACAAGTATTAAAAGGAGCTGGTTATGAAGATTGGCAAATTACTTATACTCCACACGGTATTAATCACAAACAATTCTTCCCAATTACAGAATCTCATGAGCAATGGAATGAGTTTGCAGAATATAAAAAGAATATAATTCCTGAAGGCACTGAATTTACTATATTCCATAACGCTAGAAACATTAGAAGGAAGCATACTTCAGATTTAATATTAGCTTATAAAGAATTTTGTGATTCTCTGCCAAAAGAAAAAGCAGACAAATGTTTATTGCTGTTTCATACAGAACCAGCTGAAGAAGCAGGTACGGATTTAGTTGCAGTAATTAAAGAACTTTGTCCAATGTATAAAGTAAAGTTTACTCCTTCAAGAATAGTATCAACTAAAGAATTAAACTTCCTTTACAATATGTCAGACATTTCTGCTAATATTGCTTCTAATGAAGGATTTGGATTAGGAACAGCTGAAGCTGTAATGGCAGGTACTCCTATAGTAGTTAATGTAACAGGAGGTCTTCAAGATCAATGTGGATTCAAGAAAGAAGACGGTACTTATTTAACTGCAGATGATTATTGTGATGAATTTCAAACTAATGCAGAAGGTAGATATAAAGATTGTGGTGAATGGGCTAAACCTACTTTTCCAGCAGTAAGAACTCTTCAAGGTTCTATTCCTACGCCATATATCTTCGATGACATTGCGTCTTATAAAGATACTGGATTGAAATTTAAAGAATGGTATGATACTTCACATGAAGAAAGAGAACGAGTAGGTCAATTAGGTAGAGAGCATTACTTAAAACCAGAAGTTGGATTATCAGCTGAATCAATGGGTAACAATGTTATAGAGCATGTTAATACCTGTTTTGCAAATTGGAAACCTAGAAAACGAACAGAATTTATAAAAATATAGTTATGAGTAAACCAGTATTAGTATTTCAAGCTCCGGTAGGTACTCGATCAGGTTATGGTGAAAGATCCCGTGATTTAGTTAGAGCTCTTATTGCATTAGACAAGTTTGATATTAAAATAGTAAGCACTCGTTGGGGAGCGACTCCAATGAATGCATTGACAGAATTAGACACTGACATTCTAGATAGAATATTAGTCGGTAATTTATCACAGCAGCCAGAAATATTTATGCAAGTAACAGTGCCTAATGAATTTCAAAAAGTTGGAAAGTACAACATTGGAGTGACTGCAGGTATTGAAACTAATTTATGTGATCATACTTGGTTAGAAGGCTGTAACAAAATGGATTTAGTTTTAGCTTCTTCTGAACACGCCAAAGCTGTATTTGAAGGAACTACCTTTGATAAGAAGGATAGCAGAACAGGTCAAATTGTAGAAACACTTAAATTAACTACTCCTGTAGAAGTTTTATTTGAAGGTATTAGATTAGATACTTTTCAAAAGAAATATACGGCAGAAGCTAATGTAGCTGAAATCTTTGATCAAATTCCTGAAGATTTTTGTTTTCTATTTGTAGGTCATTGGTTGCCAGGCGATTTAGGAGAAGATAGAAAAAATGTAGGAGGTATGATTAAAACCTTTTATGAATCATTTAAAAATAAAGCTAAAGCGCCTGCCTTAGTATTAAAGACTTCAGGAGGTACGATATCAGTATCTGATAAAATTGTTTTAGCAGAAAAAATAAATGCTATCAAAGCCACTATTGACTCTAAAAATTTACCTAATGTATATTTAGCGTATGGAGATTTCACAGATAAAGAACTTAATGATTTATACAATCATCCTAAAGTAAAAGCTCACGTTTCATTTACAAAAGGAGAAGGATTTGGTAGACCTTTAATTGAAGCTGCATTAACAGGTAAGCCTATTATCACTACGAATTGGTCAGGTCATTTAGATTTCTTAAAACCAGATTCGTCAGTGTTACTAAATGGTACTATGACAAGAGTTCATCATTCAGCTGCATGGAAAGGAGTTTTAAATTTAGAATCTGAATGGTTTACTGTAGATTATGGGCAAGCGTCTGCATATATGAAAGACGTGTTTAAAGAATATAAAAAGTATTTAGAAAAATCTAGAAAGACTTATCATCATATTAAAACTAATTTTTCTTTTGAAGCTATGACTGAAAAAGTAGGAGCTATTTTAGATTCTAGACTTCCTGAATTTCCAAAGCAAGTTCAGCTAAAACTACCTCAATTGAAAAAAATTGAATTACCTAAACTTAAAAAAGTTGAGCCAGTTGAAAATTAGTTACGCGATAACAGTATGTAATGAAATAGAAGAGATCAAGAAATTGGTCTCTTTTATGTTATCTACTAAAAGAAATCAAGATGAAATAGTAATTCAACAAGATGAATTAACTAACCCTTCAATGGATACAGTAGCAGTACAAAATTATATTAATGATTTAATATTTGAAGATAAAATTAAATTTGTGAGCTGTGCATTAAATAATGACTTCGCTGCATTTAAAAATAACTTAACTGACAATTGTAGTGGAGATTACATTTTTCAAATAGATGCTGATGAAATGCCTAGCGAAGAATTAATTGCTAACATTCCTTATATTTTAGAAGTAAATAGAGATGTAGATGTATTTCTTGTACCAAGAATCAATACGGTAGAAGGACTTACTCACGACCATATCCGACAATGGAGATGGAATGTAAACGAGAAAGGCTGGGTGAACTTTCCAGACTATCAATGGAGAATCTATAGAAATGCTCCTAGCATAAAATGGAAGAATAAAGTTCATGAAGTAATTCAAGGGCATAAAACCTCCACGCTACTTCCAGCAGAAGAATCATATTGTCTGTATCATCCAAAAACAATTGATAGACAAGAAAAACAAAACAACTATTATGACACACTCTAGTCCACTAACTCATTGTATTTCTACCTACAATAACCTACCATACTTAAAGTTAGCAGTAGAGTCAGTAAGGAAGAACTCTTTTTATAAAGACGCTCCTTTTATAATTCACGCAGAAAATTGCACAGATGGTACTAATGAATGGCTAGCTGAAAATGCAGAAACATATAATATTACATATTACATAGATACTCACTCTGAAGCTACTAAAGGAATTGGGGGCGGAATGAATTTTTGTGCTGATAAAGTAGAAACTGAATACATCAATTTCCTTCATTCAGATTTTTATGTAACTAAGGATTGGGATATAGAATTACTAAAAATTCATGAAAAGTATCCTGAAGAAACCCTATGGGTCAATTCATATAGAATAGAACCTAATATGTTTAATTCTCCTCAAAGATACGGTACGCTATTAATAGATAAAGATATTTTTGGATGTTATCATGATAATTTTTTAGCTCAAGCTCTAGAGAATTGGATTGAAGAGTTTAAAGAAATAAATGACTATTTTGAAATTCCAAAAGGAGAAGGAGTTTCGGGTTTAGTAAAGAAATCTGTATGGGATGAAGTAGGAGGAAACGATCCAAGATTCGCACCAACATCTTGGGATGATATGGATTTATTCTTAAGAATGTTAAATCATGGAGTAAGATTTGTACTTCCATTTTCATCTATAGTATGGCACTTTGGAGCAAGAGGTTCGCACAGATTAGAAGAAAATGACGGTCAGTCATCTCAAAGACAAAAAGACGCAGAACAAAAAAATGTAATGAAATGGTTGGATAAATGGAAAGAAATGCCTATATTTAACGAGTTCGGAATGATACAACAATTTAAGCAATGATAAACGAAACAGAATTAAACTTAATAGATCTCTCTAATAATGCACATCTAATTAATGAAGATGAGTATAGAAATTATTATCTAGGAAATCCAGGACAGGAACATTATAAATTATTAGCATATTATAGCACACAATTTAATGATTCTGTTTTATTGGACATAGGCACGTATAAAGGATGTTCAGCTCTAGCGCTAGCTCACAATCCAACTAATCAAGTAAAATCCTTTGACATTAATTTTGGACTTAGAAATATTTCAGATTATCCAGATAATATAGAATTCATAGTTGATAATATTATTAATAAAGAATATGAATCTTTAATATTATCAAGTAAGTTTATTATATTAGATACAGACCACCTAGGTGAATTTGAACATGAATTTTATAAACATTTAAAAACTATAGGATATAAAGGAATCCTATTATTAGATGATATTTATCTAAATCATCAAATGACGGAATTTTGGAATTTTATCACAGACGAAAAACATGATATCAGTAATATAGGCCACCATTCAGGCACAGGCTTAGTAATTTTAAAATAAAAACAAATGGATCATTTTTTAAAAGTAGACGGAGTAATTGCAGCACAGACTCCTAAAATAGAACCTGCATTTAATTCAATACTAAATGATTTTTCTACAATTGTAGAAATAGGATTTCACAGAGGTGCACTATCTCTTTGGTTACATAGAAATAAAAAAAATACAACTAAATTAGTTTGTTATGATATTACTTTTCAACCTAAAGAAATTAATAATGATGCTATAGATTTTCGTCAAGGCGATTGTTTTGATCAACAAATTATGAACGAGATTAAAGCATTAATACAAGCTCCAGGTAAAACGTTATTGTTATGTGACGGAGGTCATAAAGAAAAAGAATTTGAAGTATATGCACCTTTCCTTAAACAAGGAGATGTAATTATGTGCCATGATTATGCTCATGATGAAGCTGACTATGCAGCAGTTATGGAAGCTATAGGATGGAAAACAGCTGCTGAATCAAGTTATGTAAATATTGCTCAAGCAGTTAATGATAACAATTTAGAGCCTTACAATTACGACATGTTTAAAAACGCACTTTGGGGTTCTTTTATTAAAAAATAAATGGAAACTAAATTAAATAAACTAGCAGTAGTAATATGCTATTGTAGTAATGATCATAGATTCATAGAAAAGTGTCTAGACCAAGCTTTATTGATCAGTGATAATGTTATAGTGCCGATAAGTGACCATCTTTTTGGAGGAGATCCTGAAGATATAGAATCTATTGAAATTTTAGCTTCTAAATATCCGCAAGTTAACTTTTCTATATTTGAATGGCATACTGGAAAGCATCCTAGGTACTGGCACAATATGTCTAGAATATTAGGAAATTCTTTAGTTTCTGATGAATGTGAATGGGTACTTTTTTTAGATGCGGATGAAATATTAGAAGCTGATTTATTTAATAAATTTGTTAATAGCAATACTTTTGAATCGTATGATACGTATAAATTAGCTACCTATTGGTATTTTAGAGACCCTATATATCAATCTAAGTCTTTTGAATGCGCTCCTGTATTAATAAGAAAGCATTTAATTAATATCAATCCAAATGATGTTCATTGTGAAAGAGAGCAAATGTTTGAGTATCTTAATGTGCCTAAACAATTTTTAGTATTGCAAGACGATAAACCTATGATACATCATTTTTCGTGGGTTCGTACTAAAGAAGAAATGTTGAATAAAGTAAAAAATTGGGGTCATACGAGTGACACTAATTGGAAAGCTTTAGTTGAAGAAGAATTTAGTAGACCGTTTAATGGGACTGATTTTATACATAATTACGAATACAATATTGTAGAAAATAAATATAATATATAATGGCAAACGGAATTTATAAAATTACAGAAGATTTTGAAAAAGCGTTAGCAGAATATACCGGAGCTCCGTACGTAGTGACTGTTGACAATCAATCAAATGCATTGTTTTTATCTTTAATGTATGAAAAGGTTAAAGGCAAAGAAATTACAATACCATCTCGAACTTATCCTTCTGTACCGTGTGAGATTATTCATGCCGGAGCTAAAGTTAAATTCTCTCCTGTAGATGGTAAAACCATAAAAGGTGCATATCAATTAGCTCCTACTAATGTATGGGACTCTGCGTTATGCTTTACTTCAAATATGTATAAACCAGGAACTCATATGTGTATTTCATTTACAGGTCCTTATAAACATTTTAAATTATCTAAAGGAGGAGCTATATTAACTGACAACCACGATGCATATCTTTGGTTTAAACGAGCAAGATATTCTGGAAGAAGAGAATGTTCTTATCATGATGATAATTTAGATATGTTAGGTTGGAACTTTTACATGATGCCTGAGTTAGCAGCTAGAGGTCTTTTACTTATGAATCAATTTTATAACGGAGAAGGTAAACCAAAGCACAATGAAGATTTAGAATTGCCTTATCCTGATTTATCTAAATTCAAAGTATATACTGAAGCAAATAGATAATGAAAAATATAGTATTGATTGGAGGAGGTAACCAAGCTCATTATACAATAGATATAATTGAAAAAGAAGGTAAATACCGAATTGTAGGTATAATTGATTCTATTCAAGATGTCGGTGCTGATAGATTTGGATATCCAATTTTAGGTCGTCAAGAAGATATTAAAGAAATAATAGATAAATACAAAATTACCGGAGGACTCATAACTATTGGAGACAATTGGTCTAGGTACTATGTATCTAAACAAATTAAAAAATTAGTTCCTGAATTTGTATTTGTTAATGCAATTCACCCATCTGTTATAATAGGTAACAATGTAAAATTAGGAGTAGGTATTACTGTCATGGCAGGATGTATATTCAATCCAAAAGCAATTATAGGAGATTTTACTTTTTTTGCTACAGGAGCTCAGATAGAACATGATTGTATAATTGAAGATTATGCTAGCATATCAGCTGGTTCAATAACTGGAGGATATGTTAAGTTAGGTAAATTTTCAGCAATAACGTTAGGAGCTACTATTTTTGATAGAGTAGAAATAGGAGAGAATACAGTAATAGGTGCTGGTAGTTTAGTAACTAAGTCATTACCTGACAATGTATTAGTATATGGCAACCCAGCAAAAATTATTAGGAATCGCGAAAAAGGTGAAAAATTTTTAAAATGATAACACAAGAAGTTTCAGAATTAAAAAATAATGGGTATGTAATTCTTAAAGAAAGAATATCATATGAATTATTAAATAAGCTTATCACTGCTGTCGATAAAGCATTTATAGAACATAAAAAAATTCAAATTGAAAATAACAGTGATATTAAATCTGACGGAGTTGCATTGCATGCTTTATTAAGTGATAATACATTCATTGAACTTCTGCAACAATTACTTGATAAAGGATTTATTCAAGAATTACAAGATTGTTACTTTGATAGCAAGTGTATATTAAATTCATTAAGCGCATTAAATAACTTACCTAATCAACCTAATTTTTCAGCAGTAGTGCACAGAGATCTTAGGTTTTATTCTGGAGACTTTCCAATGATGTTAAATTGTCTGTTAATGCTAGATGATTTTACAATTGAAAATGGAGGTACTTACTTATTACCGAAATCTCATTTAGATGAGAGAAAACCATCCGACGAAGAATTTTTTAATAATGCTATTCAAGCTACTGGTAAAAAAGGAGATATTTTAATATTCAATGCCAATGTATGGCACGCAGCCGCTCCGAACACTACACAAGAAGGTAGACGAGCTATTCCAATTACAATTAGCAAACCATTCATGAAGCAGTTATTAGATTATCCTAGAGCTTTGGGATATGACAAAATAAATACATTCAGTGAGGAATTACAGGAACTATTAGGATATCATTCTAGAGTTCCAGCTTCGTTAGTTGAATGGTATCAGCCGAAAGAAAATCGTTTTTATAAAAAAAATCAAGACTAATGAAAAAAATTCATATATTTTACAGACATTATAATATACAAGGCAATGATTTAAAAAACAGACCTAATTGGTTTGATTTTGAAAAATGTTTTGTAAATCTTTTAAAAACTATAGAAGGTAAAAACGTCGACTTACATGTTGTAATGGATGGCGACGTCGATACTAATTTCATAGGAAAATATAAAGACAAATACACTTTGCATACTATATATGCAAGAACAGAATATGGTTCATATCTTGAAACTTATAAGTATGTTAAGTCATTAAACTTAGGTGATAACGATTTAATTTATTTTTTAGAAAATGATTATTTACATGTAGATAATTGGGTAGATAAAATTGTAGAGTTATTTTCTACTTATGATAATTTGAATTATGTAAGTTTATATGATCATGGAGATAAATATTTCCTTCCTGATTATGATAATTTAGTATCAAAAATATTCACATCTGAAACACATCATTGGAGAACCACTCCGAGTACTTGTGGTAGTTATGTAATTACTAAAAAAATATTTGATGAGGATGAAGATGTAAACACAGGAGGGCCTGGCGATCATCCTAAATTTTTATATTTAGCCGAGACAAGAAATAGATTTGTACTCACACCTATTCCAGGACTATCAACGCATTGTATGGAGGGTCTTTTAAGTCCAACAATTAATTGGAAAGATATATGTTAATAGCAACACTTAATCATAATCTGCCTCAATGGACAGATAATTTAGTTAATCAATTACAAAAAGATCCATTATTTAAAGAATGTGAATTAATTGTAGTTGATAATGGTTCTAAAAAAGAACCTCTAGCTAATTCAACAACTCATCAGCTAGAAGAGAATGTATTCTTTGGAGGAGGGTTCAATGTAGTTTTAGATTATTTTCTTACTACTAATCATGAGTATCTTTATTTTTTAAATAACGATTTGGTATTTCACGGACCTTCTTTCTTAACTACTTCTCTTAAAGAAGCTAAACAATCAGATGCAGCAGTATATTCTCCTTCAGTTATTAATGCTTCTATGGATCAATGTCATTGGAAACAAATGTGGAATTGGGGGCAAGGGTTAAGAGAAGTTAAATGGGTAGATTTTCAATGTCCTTTAATTAGAAGAGATGTGTTAGAAAAAATTAAACAGTATCCTAATGAGTTAATTTATGGATGGGGTCTAGACTTTTACACAGGCTGCATTACAGAACAAAACAATTTAAAAACTATAGTGTCTGATACAAATACTATAACGCACATGAATTCATTAACATTCAAAGAAAATAAAATTGAAATAGGAGTTAGTGAATTTTGTAGAAATGCAGAAACTAATATGTATAATTATTTTAGGAATTCAGATATGGAATCCTTATATTTAGATTTAAGAAAATATGGAGAAAGTTATGATGTTAGATAGTTTAGCAGAAAAATACGGAACTGATAAAGGACCTAATGCGCATTTGTATACCAGTAAATACAGTATGTATTTAGAGTCGTATAGAGATATTGAATTTAATTTATTAGAGATTGGAGTCTTTGATGGAGCGTCTGTAAAAATGTGGAAAGAGTATTTTCCTAAAGCTACTATAGTAGCAATTGACATAGATCCTAGATGTAAAGAATTTGAAGAAGACAGAATACATATTCATATTGGAGATCAAACTGACATTAAATTTTTAAATGATGTAGCTAATACTTATGGTCATTTTGAAGTAATATTAGATGACGGAGGCCATAGTTGGAAACAACAAATTGTTTCATATGAAACTTTATTTCCTAGATTAACGCCAGGAGGTTTGTATTTTTTAGAAGATATGCATACATCATATGTGCCTCAAAGTAGATGGGCAGATCATCATATTACCGGAGTTAATTATTTTAAAAATTTAGTTGATAAAGTAAATCTTAATGGCAAAAGCTTTTGTGGTTATTCTGAAATTAACGGGCAGTTTTTAGATTATGATGAACGTAATATAGATTATGTACACTTTTATAAAAGTATGTTAGCAATAGGAAAACGACAAACTAGTTTATGATATCATGCAATTTCAATGGAAGGTTAGGTAATAACTTATTTCAAATAGCTACGATTGCCTCTATTGCAAATCAATTAGGAGTTGAATTTACGGTTCCTGAATTGACCTATGCTGGTCATAGAGGTGATATTCCTGTCGACTTAAGTATATTTGATTATAAATTTAATATAGGTAAGTTAGAATCTCCTATTGAATATAACGAACCATCTTTTGAGTATGCTAAAATAGAAGGCACTGACAATTTAAACATATCCGGATTTTTTCAGTCATGGAAATATTTTGAAGATATTAAAGATTTATTAATTAATAAGTATTTTAAACCTTCTACGGAAATTTCTAATATACTATCTGAATACTATATATCCGAAAACTCTTTGGGAATTTCAGTAAGAAGAGGTGATTATCTTATGTTGCAACATAACCATTGTGTGCTAACTGCAGATTATTATCAAGATGTTATTAATAAACATTTTAAAAATAATATTGATCAAATTTATATTTTTTCTGATGATATTGAATGGTGCAAATCTGTGTTTGGCGATCAAGTTAATTATGTTGAAAGTTCAATTGGGGTGCAGTTATTTCTTATGAGTAAAATGAAACATTTAATAATGTCTAATAGCACATTTGCTTGGTGGGGAGCATACTTAAATCAAAATAACGGAATTATTGTTGCACCGACACCATGGTTTGGGCCAAATAATGAACACATAAACACTAATGATTTATATTATCCTTCTTGGATAAAATTTAATCATATAATACAACAACAACAATATTCAGTAACTCCAAATATGTACAATTAATGCACATACTATATCAAATGCACGTAACTTGGTTTGAAACTGAAATGGCTCTAGAGTCTATACAATCTCTTAAAGAAGCTATTCAGAATACAAACTTAGAAGTAAAAGTTAAATTATGTTTTAATAAACAAACTCGGTTTGATACTCCAATTAATAAAAGTATTGACGAAATGTTTGATAGCCTTTTAAAAGATGATTTAGTATCACAGTCTGAAATAACATGGAAGACTGATGAAGACGATTTTTACAATGTAGGCGATTGGCGTCGAGAATGTTATGATGCTAATAATATTACTATTTGGGGTGAGGCGGATTGTTTAGTACCTAATACATATTTTGGTTATATAGAAAGTATATTCAGTGCAAATCAAACGTATCCATTTATAGTTACTATTAAACAAAAGAAAATGTGGGATACATCTTGGACTCCTACAGAACACGAAGCGTTTCAGCAATTTAGTATAGAGCAAGTTCGATCAATAAATAATAAATTTGTAACAGGAGAAGGTTCACTATCTATAGAAGAATTAAATTCTTTTAATGATTCATTTAGTATGATGCATAGCATAACTTCAAGTGATTATTATAAAGGCGACGGCGCGTTAGTATGTTTAAGTCCAAATATGCCAACACCTTTTATTGACCCTGAACTTCATATGTGCGGCGAAGATTCATATTTCTTTACTTATTGCCAACTTAAACAAGTGCCTTTATATAATATTGCATATTACTTGAAAGGTCATAATACAGGCCATCCTTTGAAAAGAACTAATCACTCTAGAAATGAAACTCAACATAAAGAGTTTGCAGAGTTTGATCAAAGTATGAGAGTAGTAGCTGCGAATAGTTTTAGAAAATTAGTATGATAATAACTGCATGTCCTTTAAGAATTTCTTTAGTAGGAGGCTCTACAGATCATCCTAAATTTTTAGAAAAATACAATACTGGGTCTGTAATTAGCTTTGCATCTAATTTACATACTTACATTACACTTCATCAAGATATTTTTGGAGCAACTTCATTAGACAAAAAATACATTATTAATTATTCTAAACGAGAATCTGTTAATAATATAGATGACATTGAAAATGAATTAGTGCGAAATTGTTTTAAACATTTAGATGTAGAGCATCTTAATTGTTTTATGACTTCTGACGTATTTTCTTCCGGGTCAGGATTAGCATCTTCGTCAGCATATTTATTAGCTTTGATTAAATCAATTTATGAACTTCGAGGTAAGCACATTACAGAATTTGAAGTTTGTAAATTAGCAGAAGAAATAGAAAAAACATTTAATCCTTTAGTAGGGCAACAGGATTTTTATGGGTCATTAGGAGGATTAAAAAAAATTAAATTTTATAAAGACCAAGATCCAGAAATTAGATACCTAAGCGCTAATATATTTGAACAGATGGACTTGTATTTAGTGTATACGGGAGTCTTACGCAACTCTACGACAGTATTAGAAAGCCTAGATGTAGATAAATCAATTCCATTAATTAAGGATGTAGAAGATTTAGAAATTGCAATTAATACTAATGATTTAGATTTGTTTCATTCTGTTATTAATCGCACTTGGATAAACAAAAAAGCAACTTCAAAATATATTTGTGAGAACAAAGCGCTAGTAGATTTAGATAATAAATTAATAAACGATTCAAATGTTCTATCTCATAAATTGTTAGGAGCTGGTAATGGAGGTTATTTTTTAATCTTCACAAACAAAGGAAAAGAATCTATCATAAGGAATTTATATATTAATGTAAATAAAATTCACATTTCAGATGTTGGATTAAACACGACTAACTTATATGATACTAAATACGTATAAACATTGTTTAGATAGAATATCTCAGGATGATATAGATAAATTAAAATCTATTATAGATAGCTATCAAGATATTATAATTTTAGGAAATGGAGGTAGCAATGCAATTAGCTGTCACATTGCAGAAGATTATACAAAGGCACTAGGTAAACGAGCTTTATGTTTTGGAGACTCGGCTAGAATGAGTTGTTATGCAAATGATTATGGATGGGACAATGCTTATACAAAATTTATAGAACATTTTGCTGTAAAAAATACTTTAGTTATTTTAATTTCTTCTTCTGGAAATTCACAAAACATATTAAACGCTGCTGAATATTGTTTAGGTAAACATCCTATAATAACATTGTCAGGATTTAGTGAAACTAATAAATTAAATATTAGATATTCTAAAGAAGCTTTAATTAATTTTTATGTAAGCAGTACAGATTACGGAATAGTAGAATGCCTTCATGAATTAATATTACATTCTATTATATGATATACTGTTTTGATTTAGATAATACTTTATGCACTACCCTAGGCAATGATTATGAAAAATCAGAGCCAATATCTAATATGATTGTAAAGGTAAATGAATTATATGATGCTGGTCATACAATATTAATTTATACAGCTCGTGGAATGTCTACTTATAAAGGTGATGTGGATGCTGTGTATGATGCATTTTATTTATTTACTAAAAACCAAATTAAATCTTGGGGTATTAAGCATCATAAATTACAATTAGGTAAGCCTTCATATGATGTATTCATAGATGATAAGAATATGTTAATTAATGATTTTTTAGGTTAATCTAAAAGAATTTCTTATATTAAATAAAATTATAAAGAATGGAAAAAATAACATTTTGTATTCCTAGCAAATCTAATTTGCGTTATTTAAAAACATGTATTCCTTCAATTAGAAAGAATGCGTTTAGACCTGATCACGATATTATTGTCTTTGTAGATTCAGATGAAGACGGTACTGTAGAGTGGTTAGAGCAAGTTAAAGATGAATACAATCTTTCTTATTACGTTAATCCAAATTTAGGAAAATATCTATTTGGAATTGGAAAGGCATATGATTATTGTATTGAAAAATCTACAACAGATATTTTTATGATTTTTCATGCGGATATGATGTTAGGTAAGAATGCAGATAAATTAGCATATGACCATTTAGTATATAAAACTGTGGTTTCTGCTACTAGAGTTGAACCGCCTTTACATCCTAATAATGGAGAAAAGATTCTAATGGATTTTGGAATGTGGCCAGAGGAATTTAAAGAAGATGAGTTTGATGTATTTGTAGATACATTCAAAGAAGATACTAAAGTAACTGACGGTGTATTTGCTCCTTGGATGATGTACAAAAAAGAATTTTTAGCAATAGGAGGTCATGATGAAAGAATGCATTCTTGCAGAGAAGATTCTGACGTATTTAATAGATTAGAGTTGGCAGGATTTACATTTGTGCAACCTTGGAATTCTATGGTATATCATTTAACAGGTAGAGGTGCTGGAAGCTTTGGAGGGGATGAAGCGAGACACGCAGCTTGGCAAAATGATATGATTAGATCTACTAAAGAATTTATTCGCAAATGGGGAAGTAATGTTAAACATACAGCATTAATGCATCCAATAATTATTCCAAAATATAATATTGCGTTTGTAGTTGATAATTGCACATTACAAGCTATCGAAGCTTTAGAGCCATGGTGTGATAGATTATATATTAAAGGGTCTTTAGATTCTATAGCACATTTACAAGCTGACTATATTACCAAAGAAGCTGAGCATACTTCATTTAGCTTAGTTAAAAGGGTGTTAAGTGATATGCACAATGATGCTGATGGAGAAAATGATATTGTAGTTCGAATAGATGGTAGAACATTTGACGGAGACGATTTTATTTACATTCAACAGTTATCTGAAATAATTAAAGAGTCTGGAACTCCTAATGCAACTTTTGAATTAGGTCATTTACTAATTACAATAAACTCAATGAATGAACTTCAAAACAATTTAATCAATGTCTAAAAGAATATTAGTTACGGGAGGGTTAGGCTTTGTAGGATCTAATTTAGTTGATATGTTAATTAGTCAAGGGCATCAAGTAGATGTAATTGATAACTTATCTTCAGAGTCAAGTTCAAAAAAATATGCAAACCCAAAAGCAAATTATGAACTTAGAGATGTCAATGACATTTTACAAATTAAAAATTCAGTTGGAGTATTAGAAACTAGAACTCAATATGATGTAATTTATCATTTAGCAGCTGAAGCTAGAATTCAACCTTCTTTTGAAGATCCAATGAAATGGTTTCAATCTAATATAATGGGCACTGCAGCTGTAATGGAATATGCAAGACTATCAAATTCAAAAGCTGTGGTATATGCAACGACTTCATCTAAAAACCATGGGTCTAAATATATATCTCCTTACACTTATTCTAAAGTAGCTGGAGAAAATATATTAAGCACTTACAAATATTGTTATAAAATTAATTGCGCTTCAGCAACATTTTATAATGTATATGGACCTAGAGAACCTGAAGTAGGAGAGTTTGCAACAGTAAGAGCAAAATTCCAAAGACAATTTGATAATAATGAACCTATGACTGTTGTAGGAGATGGTAATCAAACAAGAGACTTTACTCACGTAGATGATATTTGTCAAGGAATGATTGCAATTGCAGAACATTTATTAACCAAACCTCAGCACTCGAAAATTGTACAAAATTATGATTTAGGTAGAGGAGAGCCGATACCAATAATAGATGTTGCTTTGATGATTTGCAACTATGACCCTTCTAAAATTATGCATGTACCTTTAAGAAAAAATGAAGGTAGAGATACTTTGTCATTGTGGCAAGATACACAAAGACAAATTGGTTGGAGAGCAACTAAAGATTTAAAAACATATATAAACATAATCAACAATGGAGAATAACAATTTTCATGATTTACGCAATACATATATTGACTTGCGTAACATGCCTTCAATCGAATTGTTAAATTTTGAAGGACCTGTGCTAAAAGCAATTAAAGCTCCTTTTGGGTGTGTAGTAGTAGACCAATGGGACAAAACAGTTGCTATTTGTAATAAAGAACAGCTTCAAGATTTCCTTTCTGGAAAGACTGATATTACAGATTCCAATAACAAAATCTGGCACTATCCAGCAGAACATGAAGGAGCTAAGTCTAGAACCTCAAAATTAAATGCATTTATTAATACAATGTCAATATGAAATCAAAATTAGGAGTAATTGGTCAAGGCTTTGTAGGAAATGCTGTGACTGAAGGAATGTCTCATTGTTATGAAATGATAACGTATGACAAAGACCCAAATAAGAAATGTACAGAAAAATCACTATATGATGTGATTAATAAAACAGAAGTAGTATTTTTATGTGTACCTACTCCTATGTATAAATCAGGAGCTTGTGACTTGTCAATAGTACACAATGCAATGAAAGAAATTTCTGATTCATGTGAAGCATTGAAGAAACATGTTACTGTAGTTCTTAAATCTACAGTACCGCCAGGCGTCACTGAAACTCTTAATGAGTTGTATGGCAATCATATTGCTGTGGTATTCAACCCAGAATTCTTAACAGAAGCTAATGCAGTTGAAGATTATAAAAACCAAAATAGAATTATTGTAGGAGGCAATCGCCCAGAGTCTTCTCAAGTAAAACAAATATTTGCAAAAGCATTTCCTCAAGTTCCGATTATCAAAACATCTTCAACAATTGCAGAAATGGTTAAGTACGTAACTAATACGTTTTTAGCGACTAAAGTTTCATTTGCAAACGAAATGTATCAAATTAGCCAAGCTCTAGATATTGATTATGACAAAGTAATTGAGTATGCGCGCTATGATGATAGATTAGGGCAATCACATTGGTCAGTGCCAGGCCCAGACGGAGATTTTGGATTTGGAGGTCACTGCTTTCCTAAAGATGTAGCAGCTTTAACTTATTTAGCCAAAGCATTAGGAGTAGATCCTATTATGCTAAATGGGACTGCATATAAAAATAATGATGTTCGAACTGACTTTGATTGGACTAAACAAATTGGGAGAGCAGTCTCTGAAGAATAATGCAGTACTATATTCTATTACCCGGAGACACTGAACAAGATGCTATGTTAGAAACTAATCTGTTAGGAGAAGCTTCATTTAAAACATTCTATTCAGGAAGAGGCTTAACAGCATTAATGAAAATGATAGATAAAGCTCCTGAGATGCTTGAGCATGTTAGGATTAAATCAGACAAAAACGAAAATTTATCTGTGGAAGAATTTCTAACCAGATTACAACCATTAAAAATAATTAAATCATGATACAAGACGAAAATTCAAAAGTATATCAATCAGAATTAAATTCTGAATTTACAGTACATATTCTTTATAACGGACATCCTGACTATGCAGTTATTAAAGAAGGATTAGATGAAATAAAATCAGTAGGAGCTTTATGGGTAGGCACCAAAGACATTTACATTGACGGGGAATCGGTAACGGATAATAACGTTGATGAAGATCAAATTCTAGCTCTTGAAGCTCACGAAATAGCACATTCATTGCTTGGACATAAAGCTGGAATGGATGAGCAATCTGAAATAGAAGCTAATTTATTTGGCATTGCTATGTTAGATATGGACGGATATGAAAGAGCAGCTGAATATTTAAAAGATAAATTGCTAGTAGACAGTGGAATTGCTTATGAAGATTTTGAAACTGAATTCAATCAAGATTTTGAAATTACAGAAGAAGAGCTAGCAAAGTGGGATTCTATCATTAAAGATGATATTTTCGAGCCAAAGGAAGAATTTAACAAGTAACATATTTATTAGTATAGCGCCAATAACTTTGTTAGTCTTGGGTCAATGCCCTTGAGTAGTATTAAGCTACGAAAAGATTAGCAAAATTAGATGTTTAACATTTATCAAAAATTAAAACTATGTACACTTCACACATGACCATGCTTCAACCAGAAGCCTTTGTAACGGTTAAGAAAAATCGTCTTAAGCTTTACGAACACAAAAATCACTATTTAAAAACAAAAACTAATTTCGAGATTGAGCTATTCAATCCGACAAATGAATCGGTGCTTGCTAAAATTTGGCTCAACGATAAATTAATGTCAGCGTCAGGTATTATTATCAAAGCAGGGCAAAGAGTTTATTTAGAACGTTTTTTAGACACTCCTGAAAAATTTCAATTCAATGTATTTGAAGTTGATGATGTAAAGGAAACTCAAGCAGCAAGAGAGAAAAATGGATTGGTAAAAGTATCTTTCTTTAGTAAGATAATGCCTAATTTGTTATTGAATTCCGGTACTACTTCCACTACGATATACCCTAATACACTAACGTATACAAGCACTACAAGTAACCCGTATAATATTACCGCAGGTGTCACTTCTACGCAAACTATTAATACAGCGTATTACTCAAATACAGTAAATACATTTGCAGGGCCTAATATTAGAAGTGCTGTAATTACAGATTCAGTTGAGACAGGTAGAGTAGGTAAAGGAGGAAAATCAAAACAAGAATTCAAACAAGAAGGAGGTAAGTACTCTGACTATTCATTTTCAAATTGGGAATTTCAATTGCTACCTGAATCAGCTAAACCTGTAGAAACTTCAGAGATAAGAAATTATTGCAATGAATGTGGAATCAGAATTAGAAAATCATCTTGGAAGTTTTGTCCTAATTGCGGGGCTGAACTATAAAAATCTAACTTAGTTATTGCGGGCGCTATAATATTAAGTTACGATATTTATATTAAACTCAATTGATGAAGCCATTAAAATTAGAATCTGATTTACTTAAAGTATCTAAGCCGTATGAATTGGCTAAAGGAGATTTAGTAAAAAATGTAGATCCGAATTGTAAGCATTATAAAACTACCGGAGAGGTAGTTGCTGTACATCCAAATGGAGATATTACATATCAAATAGATAATATGGGATCTACCAAGACTCCATATACTCAGGTTACTAAATTTGGAGATTTGTTTTTGAAAATATTCACTCATACTCCATTACCTTCCATTATGTCATCTGTCGATGCAAAAGACACAAACTTAAATGAATGTGTAGTTGCTAAAGTTAATGTAGATGGAAAGACTATTCTAGCAAAAAATAGAGATAGAGGCTATACTGCGGATATTGAAATTATTCATGAGCTAATTGAAGGAGTTGAAGTTGTTTATTTACATGATAAATTAACTGACTGGTCGGAAGGAATGAACCAGTATGGTATAGGAATTGTTAATTCATCTTTAACTGTAAATTTTGATGAAAAGGAAGGTAAATTAGCAAAGCAAAATTTAGATAAAGGTAAAGCTCCTAAAGTATCACATGATGGTCTTAAAATTAGAACAGCTTTATCAAAATCTAAATTATCAGACGCTATTAAATCTGTAGTAAATTTCGTAGGTGAAGATGATAAAGATGTAGGAGTTAAAGGAGAGACTATCGTCGCAAATACAAAATATGCATTTTTAGTTGAAATGACTTCTAAACATTTACCTGTAATTACTAAGGTTGATGATCGTAAAGTTGTAGTTAGAACTAATCATGGTATTGAATATCCAGATACAGGATACACTTCTGGAGTTAAACGAACTTCTTCAATTTCTAGAAAAGACATTGCTACTAAAGAATTAGAAAAAGTAAAAGCTCCTTCTGAAGTGCTTGATGCATTGTCAAAGCAATATACTAAAGATCCATTCATGAATCCTTATCGCCGTAAGAATAAATTTAATATGGTTACTACTTCTCAAGTAATGTATAATTTAGATGATTTAGAATTTTTCTTGAGATGGGATAAAGACTTTTCAGAGTACAAAGGAATTGTAAATAGATTGCCAGAAGGATACAAACCTAAAATTAAAATTACAGTATCAAAGACTGATTAATTTGTAATTTACAAAAGAATTACTTATCTTTAAGATATGAAAAATTATTTTAATCACTTAATGGTAGACAGTTATCTAATCTATACTCAAGATGTAATAGATTGGCCAACAGAATTATGTACGGAACAAAAAGTAGATTTACTTACTCAAACTCTTAAGTATTTTGAGTCTATTGAAGATTATATGAAATGTGCAGTGTTAAGAGATAAAATTCAATTGATATTGAATCCTCCTAAAAAAAGAGGAAGACCAAAAGGAAGTAAAAATAAAAAATAAAAATTAAAGTTATGGCAAAAAGAAAGTTACGTGTAGGAGTTGATGTAGATGGAGTATTGAGAGATTTCGATACTAAAACAATGCAAATCATCAAAGAGTTATATCCTGATAAGGTTTTAGCAGATTATGCTACTTCATGGGACTATGACAATGTAGATGTGCCAATTAAAGAGCTATCTAAAATTTGGCAAGAAACTCATTGTGAAGAAATTTACAGAGAATCTGAATTAATGCCTGGAGTTAAAGAAGAATTTAAACTTCTTAAAGATTGGGGTAGAACTCAAAAACCTGGGTTTCAATGGGTATGTGTAACAGCACAAATGCCTTACAATGCCAATCATACTTTGTATTGGTTAGGTAAACACTATTTCAATTTTTTAGAAACGTATATCACTAATTATAAACATAAAGTGGATATTGATTTTCTAATTGATGATAGTCCGAAAAATTACGATAAGTGGGTAGCAGCAGGAAGAGATGAAAAAGAGTATATCTTATTTGATAGACCTTATAATCAAAACTGCCCGGCTACAAATAGAATATATAAATTATCAGATGCAATAGAAATATTGAAAAAGTAAAAACCTGATATTTATATTAAATAAAATTGGATAAGAATATTCAATTTATCAAGTACAATTATTAAACAAAAACAATTTATGGAAAAGACAGTTTTCGACATCAAAGCAGATTTAGACACATTATGGGCAGATTTCAACGATAATCACGTAATCTTTGCCGACAAAGGAAATAAAGCTGCAGCAGCAAGAGCGCGTAAAGCGATCAATGAAATTAAAAAACACGTTACCGCTTATAAGAAAGCTTCGGTAGAGCACGTTAAAGCAGGTAAATAATACCTTAACCATTAACTCGTTTTCGAACAGATATTTTAGAATACAATTATTATGACAAAAGAAGAATTAACACAGATTATCAAAGAAGAAGTTGCTAAAGAATTGGCAAGTGCTAAATTAGTAAATGAAATTTATGATTTAGATCAAGTGAAATACAGTGCTTCTGTTCGAAAACAAGTTGATGATTTAGTTACTGTTATTCAAAAGACTCCTAACTTAAACAAGACAGCAGTCGCAGCTATACTAAATGACATCATTATGGCGCTTGGGTTAAATCGTACTCAAATTACTATGTATATGAATATGATTAAACAACAACGTCAAAAATATAACTTCTAATGAAAAAGTCTGAACTAAGACAATTAATTCGTGAAGAAGTAAAAAAAGCTATTAAAGAGTATGGATCAGAGTCTATGTATTACTCTGCCCCAGGAGGTTCCGAACAAATTCGACAAGTGTCAGTACCAAGAACACAGAAATTTACAGATATCGAAAGATGGAAGATAGTTGCTATGCAGTTAGGTGCTACTATACAAGATAGAGGTGACGATTTAATTGCAGTTATGCCAAACCAAGATGTATTAGGCACATTTGTTAAACCAAACAAAGTAGGTGAACTTTATTTATATACATCATAATGGCAGCGAAAGCAAAATCAGCAACTACCTCAATTAAGGTAAATTCCAACAAAAGAAAAAGACCTGGAGTACATTCTAAAAAGAAAAACTCAGTACACAAAACAGGCAAACATTACAAAAAATCATACAGAGGGCAAGGTAGATAATTACTAAAATTATTTGCATCTTTCAAAAGGAATACTTATTTTTATAAAATAAAATAAGTATCATATGATTATCGCTATTTGCATCTTATCAATTATTACAATCGGATTAGGGTTATTTTTAATTTCCGCTATAATGCATATACGTAAAATTCAAAAAGAGTTAGAGGCTATTTCTTACGTTCAAAATGCAAATAACCAAGACATTATCAAATTGACAAATCACGCTCATCAAGTTGCTTACGCTGTTAATGACATTACTAGTTATTTAGTTGACGAAGCGAGTAAATCAAATAGAATTCCATATTACGGACCTATAGGCAAAGCGTAAAATTTCTGAAAAGTTTCTTGAAAAAGATTAGGACGTAAGGTAAATTATCCTTATCTTTATGTATAGAAATTAATAAAAAGACAGAAATTATGACAAATTTAATTAAAAGTGTAAATGTAGTAGATTTTATTCAAGGTAGAAAAGGTGCTTTCCGTGCCATTGTAAAAGTCCAGGCAGGTTTTTATTCAAGTGTTAATTGTGATAATGCTAGTTTAGCAAGTGTTGTTAGACGATTTAAAAAAGGAGCACTTCAAACCGTTGAGTTTATACCAGAGGGTGCTGATTATCCATTGACAGTGTTTGCTAAAAAAGGTAAGAATATTATATTAGCAGACGAAGCTTTATTGAAAGAAATGACAGTTGGAGATATCAATGGATTGTTTTACGATTCTAATTTATATGACCAAGCTCAATATAAAGCAGTAAATGCAAAGACTTGGGCAGATAAGGCATTTGTAATTAACTCTTAATTAAATGAAAAAAGTAAGTTTAGTAATAGTAGCACTCACTTTGATAGGTTGTAGTGCTACTCATAATATAGCAAAGAAGTCTAAAACTCAAAAGTATCTGGAAAGGAAAATTGAAAACAATCATAGACAATTTGCAATAGTGAATAACCAAATAATAATGTTTGAAAATATCAATTAAGATGAAATTAATTTATATGGAATGCACATTAGGAATGCTAGCGGGTCAATATCCTGAGCATGTAGACGTTTTAGTACAATCAGGTACAGTCAAAGCTGTTAATGAAGTACCTTATTTGGTAATAGAAGTACCAGACGAAGAACCAAAGAAAACTAGAAGAAACACAAATAAAAATAAACAATAAAGTTATGGCAGCACAAAAATTTCAATTCGGAGACAAAGCATATGTAAATGCAAAACACACTCAATATGATGCAAAAAACTATGGAGTGCATGAAGGAATGGAAGTAATTACCGGAGGTATGGCATACAACGGATATTACAATGTAAAATTACCAAATGGTCAACAAATCCAAATGGCATCGTCTGCTTTGGATAAAATTCCATCAAGAACTAAAAAAGAGCAATTTGAAGAGCAGATTGAAAAAGCTCAAGCAAAAATTTATGCTACTCAAGCATTTATTGCAGAAACTAAAATGAAAATTGATTTCATGGACGAGATTAAGTCTGAGGACTTTGATGAAAATGAATTCAAAGCTTATCAGACTTTGACTTTAATTGAAAACACTTCAATGTCAAAATTAGAAAAAGCTAAAGCAATTGCATCTTTAATCAATTCTAAATAATAAGATATGATAGTAATTATAATTTTATTGGTAGTAGCTGTATTTATAGGAATTGCAGTAGAATTTATTAATATATTTGAACATGGCACTCCTGCTAAAGATTCAGACATTCTGGAAATGTTAGAACTTCGTGCTGGAGATTATGATATAGACAGAAAATGGAATGATAAGTTTAAGCTTAAAGCACATTGGAAATCTGAAGCTCCTTCTATACAGCAAACTCAGCATAGTATTATATTTCCTTATTACATAGATGATGTAGGAGTAGTACCAATTTGGTATAAGTCAGCCGCTAAAATTAAAAGTATATTCGAAGTAAAGATTGCTAACTCAAAATATACAGTATCGAAAAGAGACAAATTAGGTTTAAATAAATAAGACTATGGAAAATTCATATACAGCAAATGAAATGGGAGATCCTCCTAAAGACTTTTTCGAAGACAGACCTAAATTAAACATCTTTGAAAAAATATCACTTTGGTGGAAATTTGATGGACGATACTACCATAAGTATTTCAAACAAGGAGTAAAGAACCTATGGTATTGGTTTCCAATTATCTGGAAAGATAGAAATTGGGATGGGCATTACATTTACGAAGTGATAAAGCACAAATTAAAAGCTCAATCTAATTACATCGGCCGTAGAGATTTTCATACTCGAGCACAACAAGATGCTAGAAGAATGAGAATTTGTGTTAAGTTAATTGAAAAGATTCAAGATGACTTCTATCAAATGGAGTATATGGATTATGCAAAAGATAAACAATGGTTTGAACCTTGTAAAGATAAAGAAGGATATTTTGAATGGAAATCAGAAAACGTTTGGGAATCTTATGAAGACTATTTTAAAAAATATCCATTAATTTATAAACAAGTAATGGTTGATAATAAAGGCCCATTTACTTTGTCGGGAAATACAGACACTAATTTTAAGCAAAGGATAGCAATGAATATTGCACATATAAATCACGATCGAGCAAGAAAATTGCTATTTAAAATAATGGAAGAAAACATCGAAGGGTGGTGGGACTAATATGGAAATAATCAATAACGACATAAACTTTACTAATAGTTTTATAAATCAGTTAGTAACACTAATTCCAAAAAAAGTAATTGAATATTGGAATCCTGAATATTCTACTGCCGGATTAGTTAGATTTGATAATGGTAAGCTTGATGCAGTATATATTGAGGCGCCTAGTAAATATGGAGAGCATAACTTAATTAAATTCAATGTAGTTAAAGGAAAGTATGTATTTGATTCTGTGTATTCTCATTATGATATTAAAACGTCAGCTGACGCTCATCCATGGGAGTATAGATATGATAAAGATTTAAATGTAATTGCTACATACAAATTTGCAGAGTCACCTGATGAGGAATTTATATCTACCCAATATAAAAATGGTAAAAAATATAAAGAGTACATATATGCAAAAGCTCCTTTCAACCCTCCAGTATTTAAATCTTTAGAGAAAATGAATATCCTTGAATTCAAGGACAATGTAATTGATAATATCAATTGTTTAAAAGTTAATGGAAACGCTAATTTAGTGTATTATTGGATAAGATAAAGATATGGTAGTAATAGTATGTTGTATAGTAGCTGTTGCATTTATTATTACAGTTGCATTGTGGGTAAATGGTATAGATTACATGAAAGAAAATCATCCTGATTATAAAGGAGAAGATTTATTTGGAGAAGATCCTTTAGATGAAAAAGGTTCTGAAATTAAATTTGAAGATGTCTTCAACGAAGAGAAAAAAGAAAATCTTAAAAAATTTATTTCGGAGCACAAAAAAAACATTGAAAAAGATTAGGACGTAAGGAAAATTATTCTTATCTTTATATATAGAAATTAAAAAATAAGAATATGAAACCATTTACTAAAAGAGTATCAGAAGTTAAGATTGTTTTAAGTCCTAGCCCAGCACAGTATCAAGATGCTAGACATCGTTATTCAGAGATAACCAGTACCGATGACACTTATGAAAACCCAAATATTTGGGATAGCTTAATAGAGGCTAGAACATCGACGCTTGTGTTAGAGAATATATCAATAAGAGAAGCTGAAGCAGTTGCCGAGTCAATTCGAATTATGTTTCCAGACCAACACGTTAACCTTTATGGTAGTGACAATTCCTTTATTGGAAATGTTACTTGGAATGACCAATTGAAAATGTTTTGGGGTTATCCAACCTATACTGAAATTGGTAAGTCTATAATGGCAAAAAGAACAGAGGAGCAGGCAGCTCTAGGTATACAACCTTCATGGGAATAATTAATAAATAAATAAAAATGAAAACGTTTGCAGATTTAGAATTCGGACCTCACCCAAATGGTAATGGGGTTCAGGCAAGAATCCAATTTCCTAATGGATATGGAGCTTCCGTAGTAAAGACTCCTTATACATATGGAGGTAGTCAAGGCAAGTATGAACTTGCAGTACTTGATAAAGATGGTAGACTTTGTTACTCCACAGAAGTAACAAATGATGTAGTAGGGTATCTATCGCCAGGCGGAGTAACTGAGTATTTAAGACAAATTCAAATTTTAAAATAATGAAAACAGTCATTAAAGTTTTAGTAGTGCTCTTCCTAGGATTAGGATTGGTTCAGTTAGTAGATTTAGGTTTATATCTAATGAATAGACCAGACAGCTACCTATTTAATTTAGGAGTAGTAATACTTGCAGCAATGGGAGTATCATTTGCATTTTTATTATTATATGTAATAAAGATGATTAAGCCAGAGAATAAAAAAGAAAAAATAAACAATTAATTTTAAATTTAAACAACAAGTCATGAAAAGAATTTTAGTAGTATTAGGAGTAGTTTTAGCATTATTTGCATTGACAATGTCGTGCGAGAACATTGACTCAGGTAACATTGGTATCAAAGTAAATAAATTTGGTACGGGTAGAGGAGTAAGTGGAGTAACTGAATGTACAGGTACAGTCTTTTATAATCCAATCACAACAAACATCTATGAATTCCCAATCAATATTCGTCATAAAGAATATACAGAAGAAGGTTCGTTTGTAGTAAATTCAAAAGACGGTTCAGAATTTCACGTATCGCCTATTGTGAATTATAGAATTAATCCAGACAAAGCAACTCAAATCTTTGCAAAATATAGAAAAGATTTAGACGGAATCGAAAATGGATTTTTAAAGACAGCTGTAACGGAAGCATTTAGAATTGTAACAAACGGATATACCGCTGATCAATTAATCTCAAGTAGAGAAGCGTTTGATACTAAAGTAAAAGCTACATTAAGAAAACAATTAGAACCAGAAGGATTTGTATTAGATCAATTTACGACAAATTTAGAATATCCAGCATCATTTAAAAATGCTATCAATGCTAAAAATAATGCAGTGCAGAAAGCATTAATGGCTGAGAATAGAGTTAAGCAAGCAGAAGCAGAGGCTAAAATTAAAGTAGCGACAGCAGAAGGAGACGCTCAATCAACACTTACTCGTGCAAGAGCAGAAGCAGAGGCTAATAAATTAAAGCAAGCTACATTGACACCATTATTAATCCAGCAACAATGGATTGAAGCTTGGAAAGGTGATGTACCAACGACAGTATTAGGTTCAGGTACAAATGTAATGTATGGTTTGAAATAATCAATATTAATTGAAGCCTGGGTTCGTCCCAGGTTTCTAACATTTAAAAATTATGAAATACATTTCAATTGACATTGAAACAACAGGATTAGATCCTGAAAGATGTGATGTTCTTTCTATAGGAGCTATCATTGAAGATTCTGCCAATCCATTGCCTTATGAAGAATGTCCTAAATTTCACGCTGCTATATTGCGCCATGAATTAAATGGATCTCCTAGAGCAATTACAATGAATGCAGACTTAATTGTTTCTATTGGATCTTATATGGAACCAAAGACAGAAACTACTCGAGCAGAATTAGAAGCTAGCACCGGAATGACTTTTTGGTATCCAGAGACTGTAGTGCAAGCATTTTACAGATTCCTTTATGAAAATGGAATAGCAGAGTCTCCAGAAATTCCAAACAATGGAAAGGCAGTTACAATTAATTGTGCAGGAAAAAACTTTGGAACCTTTGATAAACTCTTTCTAGAAAGACTTCCTAGATGGAAGCAATGTATTCGAATCTCTCAAAGAATTCTAGACCCTGCAATTCTATTTGTAGATTGGAAAGAAGATAATGCTCTTCCAAATTTGAATTTGTGCAAAGAGAGAGCGGGTATTAAGGGACTCGTAACTCATAATGCTTTAGAAGACGCTTGGGATGTAATTGAAGTGTTAAGAAAAAAATACTAAATTATTTTAAAGTACCCCGTTAATCGGGGTATTTTCATGATTGAAAGGTACTGGTTTTTGCTAGATATTTATATTTATTTTAAAGTCGATGTAATTGTTTTGTAATAAGTTTCTAAATTTAGTTTAACTTTAAACAATTATATATTATGGGATTCTTCCAAATTTTTAAAAAATCAAATGACTACAATGAAAAAACTGTAATTGGATTTCTATCTTTTGCAGTGATGGTATTAGCTATCATAGTAGATCTTGTTACAGGTTATTTAGGTAAAGAGCTAAAATTAAATGAATACATCTTTGATTCATTTATGTACATTACTTTAGGTTCATTCCTTCCAGACGTTATCGAAAAATTTGCAGGTTTTAGAGGAGGAAACAAGTCTAACAACGAGTAAAATGAAAAACTTATCGAAAGAAGAGTTATTAAGTAGACTCGAAGCAATTAATAGGAGTAATGCTATTATTTACTTTGACCTTAAAGGAATCATATTAGGTGTTAATGACATTTTCTTGGAAGCGATGGGCTATGGAGTGGGGAACCATGAAGAACTTATTGGTAAACATCATAGTACTTTTGTATGTGAAGAATATGCAAGATCTCTTGAATATGAAAAATTTTGGGATATATTAAGAAGCGGTAAGCATTATCAAGGAGAATTTGAAAGAAGAAAAAAAGACGGAAGTCTTATCAATCTTCAAGCAACTTACAATCCTATTTTTAATGAGGATGGTAAAATTACTAAAATAATGAAAATTGCTACCGACATTACGCCAATTGTCGATAGCAAGAAACAAATAGATGCAATCAATAGAAGTACTGCCTTAATTAGTTTCAACACTGATGGATTCATAACAAATGCAAATTCTATATTTTTAAAAACTATGGGGTACAAATCCAATGAAAAAGACAAAGTCATTGGAAAGCATCATAGTATTTTTGTAAGCTATGAATATTCAAAATCTGACGAATATGCTAAATTTTGGGAGAATTTAAAAAGTGGTAAATACTTTGATGGAATATTCGAAAGAAGAAAAGTAGATGGTTCTATTGTTTATTTACAAGCAACATATAATCCTGTATTTGATAGCAAAGGTAATATTACTGATGTAGTTAAGATAGCAACTGATGTTACAGAAGCTGTGAAGGATAAGAAGAAGATTGACGAGCTTACAGAGAATTTAACAATTGAATTAGAAAACTCTCAAAAACTTAAAGCTGCAATAGAGATAGAAAAGGATGCTGCTATAAATGATTTAGATGTAGTACTAAAAAAGAGTCAAAATGAGTTAATAAAAGTAATTGTTAAATGTGCTTTAGCAGTTATAGTTGGAGTAGGTGTTGTAACAACTATATTATATTGGTTAGCGATGCTTACTGGTAAGGACACTCAAATTATTGGCTCAACTTGGTCAAATATGTTTAGTGTACTATTAACCAACGCTTTTTCAATAGTAGGTACGATTATGGGAATAAAGTACGCTACGCAAGAAGGTAAATAATAATATAAAAACAAATATGTTTGCATCAGGAGGAATAATGATGATTATTGGAATAACAATGGGCCTAGGAGTAATTCTAGGCTCAATTTATTTCGTTAATAAACTAATTGCTGATAATACGCAAGAGATTTTAGTAAGATTCATTTTAATGGTGTTTACGGCATTAGTTGCGCTATTCATAGTTGATAAAGTAATTGCATGGCAAGTTAAATTATTAAGTGATGAACTAAGCAATCAGTTATTTGATTTGATCAAAACTCTAGTACTTATGATTTTCTCATACTATTTTGGTACGAAGGAAGGAAGTAATCCTAACAAGGGCGATAGAAAATAATATTTTCTACAAAAGAAATTCATATATTTACTTTAAATAAGTAAAGTATGCATTTTATTAAAGGATTATTATTCGCTGCTATCGCGCAAGCTCTCACTTTTGTACAACTTCAAGGTCAATTCCGTTGGGAATGGTTTAAACAACACCCTCTCCTAGTAGCTTGTGTGGGTGGAATTCCTATATCTCTTTTATACATTTATTCAGTACAACATTTAGTTATAGCTTATGATGGAGAGAAGTGGCCTTCTAGATTATTAGGATTTGCAATTGGTGCAATTGTATTTACAGTAATGTCTTGGAGTTGGTTTCGAGAGCCACTTACAATGAAAACTCTTGTTTGTTTAGGTTTAGCTTTTTGTATAATGTTAGTGCAAGTATTTTGGAAATGATAGAAACAAATTACGTTATAGACGGAGTACATACAGTGTACTTTAATAAAAAAGAAATTGGTGTCTTTGCACTTGAAAATGATGGATATTATGGATTTTATCCTTCAAGCGCGGGATATTGGAGTTCGTATGCTTTAAGACTTATAGCAGATAAGCTAGACGAATTGAATAAAGAATGGGATGAATATATTAATAAAAATTTAAAATAGTTATGACAAATCAAATTACACAAAAATTTATTGACCTTCTAGGTCCTATCACAGACGACAGACTTCATTTTGCTACATATTCATCTACTGCTGTTGCTGGAGGTTGCAATATTGCAGAAATGTCTAAAATACAAAGACAGCTAGCAGAAGAAATTTTAAAAGAACATTTCCTTTTCAAAGAAGTGAAATGGATAACTTATGTCGGTGGAGCAAGTGAGTATGGAAAGGCTCTTGTAGCTCAAACACAAAGGTTAGCAGATTCTGACTATACAACGTATGATGGAAAAACTGCTTATGTTTATCAAATCATGTTCTCGCCAAAAATGTACGATCCTGCAGTAATTTATAAGCCAGTAAAGGATGGATGTACATTTGGACCTTTAGTATACAATCCTGAAAATTTCGAGCCTTCTAGAACAATTACTCTTACTTTCAATCCTGCATTTCCACAAGATATCGACAGCAAAGAAAATCAAGATGAAATAATGAGACAGTCTCTTCGAGATAAGCTTGAGAAAGTTTTATCTGAACCAGAAGCATATATGCCTGAAGCAAGTAGAGTTGCAATGATAAGAATGGCAGTAAAATAGATATGGGACAGTTAACAAATCGTTTTGGAGCTGTAGGAGCTAAAGGAGAAGCAGGCGAGATCTTCATGTTAGAAACTCTTAAAAAGCAATATAAAGTATCTGATTATAGATTAGATATGGTTCAACAAACTCAAGGAATTGATTTTGGAATTTCCAAAGATGGATGGCGAAGAGAATTTACTTTAGACGTCAAAAACAACCTCTACATCACCCCAGAGTTCTACGCATTTAAAATAGAATTAGAAGCTAATGGAAAGGCAGGTTGGTTCTTTACATCAAAAGCTGATAGGATTTATCATACCAATGCTTACATGAAGCAATACATCTACTATGACTTAAATGAACTGCGTTATTTCGTCACTAAAAGATTGGTTAATAATGATTACTCAGACTTTGCTACTGTAAATCATAATGGAGATTTGTTATTACAATTTAAGTTTGAACCTAGTAAAAGGCACAATGTGCCAATATCAGTTTTATTTAAGTAATACATATTTATATTAAAATAAAATACAATGGCAAAGACTACATTAAAATCATTACTTGAAGGATATGCGTGGGATCGTAATGAAAGACCTTTTGGTAAAGCTCTTCCTACATTAGAAGATGTTCAAAAAGCATATCAAGCAAAACAAGCTAAACTTCAAGAAGCTGACGGTATGATGACTATCAATGATTTCAATGATATCTTTGAAAGCTTTTATTCAGGTATTGAAGCTAATGCCAAATATATGCAAGAGCCTACATTGAAAACCTTGTCGGCAGCAATTAAATTATTGCAGCAAGCTCAAAGACAAGAGGCTGCAGCTCACGGAGTTAATATTACAAAGAGAACAGTTAAATTAGTATAACGGCTTAGGACCGGTATTGTTGCCAGCTTTTCATCGGGCAGGTGTCAGGATAGTCTGAGTAAAGTGTCGCTACCTTGCTCAGATTTTCTACTGTTTATTAGGATCTTATTGTTTTTTGTCTTATCTTTATGTATAGAAATTTAAAAATAAACAAATTATGAAAAGATTTTCAAAGAATGATCGTTATGTTATTGCAATGATTGCATTAGATGCAGAAAAAAATGGAATGACACCTGAAGAAGCTTTACAATATGCTATAAACCATGTGAACTCGACTAAAAGAGTATCATTGAAAAATCGATTTTAAAATTCACTGAAATGATTAGGATTGTAGAAGAATTATCCTTATCTTTATGTATAGAAATTAAAAAAATAGAAATTATGGAATTTGACGGTAGTAAAATTGATTATTCAAAATTAGAAAATGTAGTAATAGGAGGGATAGATTTTGAAGATTATCCTGATTTTTGTGATGCTTATATTGTAGCTGCAGATTATGACGGAGTAGCATTGACAGAGTTAGAGTTAGATGAATTGAGCCAAGATGGAGAATTTGTTCATGAAACTCTTATTAAACAATTATTTTAATATGGTAACGATTCCTTTCACAAAGACAGCTTATGGTACTCGTTTTGGTATTGCTAAAACATTGACAGGGACTTATGTCTGCCCAGGTTGGCATTTGGTTCCAGACGGAACTAAAATTGAAGATGTTCAATTTGCATATATTGAACCTATAGAAGTTGAAACTAAAAAAGCTATTGTAGAGCAGACAGAATGGAAAGTACCTGGCTCGAAGCCTGGAGTTGTTTATTCAGTAAATAGATATCCTGATGGAGATTGGACTTGTAGTTGTCCTGCCAAAGCATTTAAGCGAGGAGATTGTAAACATATTATAGCATTAAAGAAATAATGAAAAATCAATTCAAAGTTGCAAAATACGAAAAGACAGATGAAGGTTTTAAACACCTTGGATACGATGAGTATGTAATAGAATATCTTAAAGGCAAAAAGCCTCATCAAATTAGAATTGTCGTGAATGGAATTTTATCTACTAAAACTATTAATTTAGTTGATTGTCATTCAGGTTACAAAAACCAAATCTTATCAGCGATAAGTGAAATAAAAAACGACAAGATTAAATCAAAGGATATAGTTTCTTGCAAGAAAAAGGTAACATTAAGTTACATAGGTACTTTCTATAGCAAATTGATTGTTAAAAACGTTAAGAACTATTTAATAGGAATTAACAAAGAAGAAAGACGAGACACTCTAACTAAATTCGAATTAATTTAGGTTCTACCAAAAGAAAATCTTATATTTATATCCAATTAAAAATTAACAAATAATGAGCGTAATTCAATCAGGCACAAAGTATTCATTTGCCAACATCACAGACACTTTTACGACCTTGCCAAAAGGTAATTATCTTTTAAAATTTGATCCTAGAGAAGGATTCTTTTTAGAAAAGAAAGATGCATTTGTTCTTCCTAAGAAAATTTATGGAGACCAATCTATTATCAAAAGATGGATGACATCTTGGAAAACAAACTCTTCAAAGAATTTAGGTATTCTTTTAGCAGGAGTGAAAGGTTCTGGAAAGACAATCACTGCGCAGAAGTTTTGTGTGGAATCTGGATTACCAGTAATTATCATTAATGAAGTATTTCAAGGAAGTGATTTCATAGACTTTATTACTTCGCCTAAATTAGGAGAATGTATTATCTTTTTAGATGAGTTTGAAAAAATGTATTCTAAACAAGAACATCAACAAGAGTTGCTTTCTATCATGGATGGTAATTACTCTACCAAGTTGATTTTCCTTTTAACTGTTAATGAAGATAGACTTAATGACTATTTGGTTAATAGATTGAATAGAATTAAATACTGTAAAACGTATTATGATTTAGACGTTGATACTATCAATTCAGTTATTGATGATATGTTGGTTAATAAAAATCACGCTCAATCAATTCATACCTTCTTTGAAAAAGTCAATTTAAGAACATTCGATTTACTTGTTAATTTAATCAAGGAAATGAATTTGTTCAATGAAGATGCTTTGGAATGTGGTAGTCACTTAAATTTAAAGCCTCATAACAAAACTTATGAAGTTTATGAAATCTTTGGCGGAAAAGAATATCCTTGCTATTCTTCTAACTTCTTCCCAGGATTGGAATATTTAGAAGTTGAAAGAAAGTCTTTGGAGTATTTACCTGACAATAAAACTGGTAAGTTAATATCACCTTCTTATGAAGAAGATCCTTTAGCATATGAAATGGGAGATGAAGTTGAAGAATATAATCCAAGCAGAACTTGGTCTGTGAGATTAGCTGTTGCTGATTGTAAAGTTGTAAAGAATGGTAATATAATCTTAATTAAAGATCCTTCAGGATTAGAATTTAGATTGAGAGAGCAAAAATTTAATTTTTCATTAGTATTTTAGATGAAAAAAGATAAAAAGAAAAATATTGATTTATATGACAGAAAAGCTGCTTTTGCAGAATTAAAGCAGTTCTGTCATTTAGCCAAAGAACATGACTTTGTCGAAGTCACTGAATGGAATAATGGTGAAGGATTTGATATCAATGTAAGCAGTACTGTCGACAGTGTTATGTCTGTTACCTATGGGCAATTTAAAGCAATTAAAACATTAATTAAAAAGCTAGAAGAAAGATATGAAACGTTATAATTTAGCATTAAATTTATAATGAAACAGTTATTAATTTTATTCATATCTTTATTCTTATTGTCTTGTTCAGTAGAACAAAGAATTAAAGAACATAGTTATACCAAAGAGTGGTACTATACTAAAGAGATGAGATATCAAGTTTATAAAACTAAAGCAGGTACCAAATACATTATTGTCTTAAATAAAAGACAAACTAGATTTAAACGACAATACATAAAATAATGAAAATAACATTAATATCTGATACTCATACAAGACATCATGAAATAACAAATGACCTTCCGGGAGGAGATTTGCTTATTCATTCAGGTGACCTTATGAACTCAGGACGCAATATAGAAGATATCAAATCATTTTGTAAATGGTTTGACTCGTTAGATCGATACACTCACAAAGTATTTATTGCTGGAAATCATGATAGAATGTTTCAAGACGATTATCACGGTGCTATGGAAATAGTAAATTCATATAAAAACATTACATATCTTCAAGACTCTTGGGTTGAAGTAGGAGATGATAATGAAAAATGTAAAATTTACGGGTCTCCTTGGCAACCTTGGTTTTATGATTGGGCTTTCAATCTTCAAAGAAACTCTATAGGTTTAGCTGCAAAGTGGGAAGCAATTCCAGAAGATACTGATATAGTTGTTACTCATGGACCGGCATACGGTATGGTAGATACAGTGGCAGGACGCCAATATGACAATTTAGGTTGTGAGTTATTAAGAGAGCGATTAGACTTAATCAAACCTTCTATTCATACCTGCGGTCATATTCATACAGGATATGGATACACATTTAATGAAGGAACTCACTATTTCAATGCTTCAGTGTTAGATGAAAGATATGAGTATGAGCAAAAGCCAAAGACATTTGATTGGGATAAGGAAACAAACACAGTAACTTTATTAAATTAATGTGATTTATTTAAAATACGATATTTATTTAAAAATAATAATCTAATCATATCGTATGAAATCAACTCAACTTAATATTTTACGAAACTTAATTCGTGAAGAAGTTAAGAAGTCTTTGGCAGCCAAAGCTCCTATCAATGAAGCGTTTGCGTCTCCTATCTTAAGAAGACTTTTAGCTCAAAAAACTTATAGAGCGACTATCGCTCCAGCTTTCCAAAAAATGGCTCAAATTGCTTTAGATAAAGTAACAGACGCAGCTATTACTAAAATGGACCCAACTTCTGCTTACAAAGAACTTAAAAAAGCAGGTAGAAAAGTAGTCGTATTTTACGTTTCAGAAAAAGGAACTACTAACAGCTATGCAAAAGATGCTTATTATCAAAAAATTGAACCAGGTACTGTGTTAGGACTTGCTTCAGGCGATAATAAATTCTTTGATGTAAATTACATTAGATACGGAGACGATAAAGGTAAGCGAACTATGAGTACTGGCGCAGGAGGAGACTCTATTGGTGTTCAAAAAACAGGATCAGGATATGGATCGACAGGATTATATAATGTTAAACGCGTAGCTGAAGTAGCTGACACTGCTTATGTAATTGATTTAGAAATGTTAAAAGATAAAGGATTAAGTACTTCATCTTTAGCATCACAAAGAGCAATGGCTAAAAGAGGAGCTATAGCATTTAAATCAGATGAACAATTCAAAAGAGAAAATTTAGCTAGATATAAAGAAGCTTTGCAAGGTAGAGCAGCTAAAGGAGATGTAGACAGAATGGTGTTAGAAGCTATTAATCAAGTAACTAAACAAATATCCGCAGCCGTTGCTGGTAAATCATTATCTCAATATGGAGATGTTCTTATTGGTAAAAGTCCAAAAGGTAGAGATGTAACTGCATCAGATGCGTCTAATGCATTGAATAGATTACTTCAACAATTTGCTACATATTCATCTTCTAAAATAGAGTTAGAAAAATCTGCAGCTGGCGATCCTAATTATCGTTCTAGCTATGCAGAAACTAGATTAAAAGAAGCTGCGTTGGAAATTAAAACGCAATGTATCAAAATCAATAAATTAGATTACGGCTGGTAATCATAACTAATGAAAAGACTCATAAACGATCATCTTAAGTATATCATCAGACAGGAAATTAAAAATGCCTTGACTGAAAATAAAATGCAAATTGGGAATGGGCAATATTCTGTGCGTGTAATTACGGATAGAAAAGGATTGGCATTGTCATTTTTGCCTGATTCTAAAACTTTAGATATTCCTGTAAATACTCAGGTAGATGCTATTAATGATTTACTTAAGAAAAAGCTAGGTGCTCTAGGCAAAGCTTTTTATTTTGAATCAGGTCATGACGCTGCAGGAAGAATATACAGATTAAACCCGGATTTGTTCACTGATGTTCTAACTAAATTACTATCTTGATATAAGTGGAAGATCCAACAGTTCCGATAACATACCTTCAAATAGGTATATTCGTTTTGGGAGGTATATTATTCGTTTATGAATGGCGAGTTAATAAAAAATAAATTATGAAAGTATCAGAATTAAGACAATTAATAAAGGAACAGGTAACGCAAGTACTTGCAGAATCAATCAATGAAGCTTTCGGCGTAGTTGATATTAAAGATATTCACTTTGAAACCGATCCAGTTAAAGCAGAAACTCTTAAAAAAGCTTATGGTAAATCAACCGGAGAGATGTTTCCTTCTAAACAAATAGAGTCTGCAAATTATGCTTTAGCAAAATTTAGAAAGCAAATTAAATATGACAATGGTAAATCAGGTCCAGCTGGGTCTACTGATGTATTTATTCCAGGTTCTTCAATGGCAGCATTTTCTACAATGGGAGATGGGCCTCATAAAAAAGCAGTTAGTCGTAAGACATGGAACCAAAGAGAATATGACAAATGGATTAAATCAATGGCTGGAGATGGCGGTGCAGAAAATGCTTACGATATGGCACAAAATGCTAAACATGAACCAGGCTTAATTGATTGGGTAAAAAGAAATGCAGTAAATGGCGAAACTCCATTGGAAAGAATTCAATACGATATCGAAGCTTATACATAATATAAAGAAAGCTAGACATTAGTCTAGCTTTTCTACTGATTTATCCGTACTTGATATTTATTATTAAATAAAGTTTACATGGGCAAATTTGGAGAATACAAAGGACTACAAATATTGGAAAGTCAGATTAGGTATGCTATGGATAATACCTCTTCTAATTCAGAGGCTGCTAAATGGCTTCACATTTCATTTTCTACATGGAAGAAATATGCATCTATGTATATTGATGAACCTACAGGAAAGACTTTGTTTACACTACATAAAGAAACTGGGTTTGCAAAAAGATTAGTACTTCCACAAACAAGATATAGAAGAAAAGCCTCTGCTCCTTGGGCATTTCAACCTACGCCAATTCAAGAAGTGTTTGATAATAAACATCCTAAATACTCTTTGAATAGATTTAAGGAGCGTTTAATCAAAGAAGGTCATATAGAAGAAAGGTGTTCGTGCTGTGGGTTTCAAGAACGAAGGGAACACGACTATGATATGCCGTTGAAAATGCATTGGATAGACGGAAACAAAGCAAACTACGCTTTGGCTAATATACAGCTGCTTTGCTTTAATTGCTACTTTCTTAATGTAGGAAATCCTTTCGGTGGAAAGGAAAGACAATATTACATAGATGAAAGCACAGGAGAACCTGTTCCTGTGCGTGGAGATAGAAAGTCTTTAAAAGAACAAATTATAAAGACTGGACCTCGCTATTATCGAGACAAGCTTGTTCCTCCTTCTTCTGAGTAAGTAGAAACTCTTCATATTGGAAATATTCATCCCAAAATTGATTTGCATTTTCTTCTTCAAAGAATCCTATAGATTCTAAATAACGTTTAGTATAACTCATAATTTCTTTATTTGTCTAAATATAAGTATTTCTTATGAATTGATAATTATTATAAAGAAAATATGTCATTATTAGACTCCTTAAAGAATTTAAGACCTGCAGAAAGGTTCAAAGCCTTTTTGATAGTAGTCTTGTTATCATCAATCACTCCATTAGCTACTATATACTTAAAAACTGATGATTGTAAAGGAATTTCAACTCAGTATGAAAGTTTAGTTGATAATCATACTAAATTAATGGAAACTAATAATAAAATAATTCAAGATAATACTTCGAAAACAGAAGCTATCAGAAGATTAGATTCTATTTTAGTTGCATTTTCTCAACAAAAAGCAATCGTGGCAACTCGAGTAGAGCAAATACCAGTTAAACAACAAAATCAAGTTGTAGTAAATGATGCTGGAATGGGAGGAACGGGAGAAGTTGCATTAGCTAAAAGTGTAATTGAAGAACCAGAACCTAAAGTATTAATTGTTAAATCGACTACAACGACAGAATTAAATAAAACACAAAAAGATTTAGTTCAGTGTGCATTGAAAATCACAAACGAATACAAAAATGATTAAACTTAAAGATATATTAACAGAATTAAAGTCTATACAAAACATAGATAAGGTTGATACTACTAAACCATATTCCATAATATGGAACAATGGAGATTTAGTTGCTATGTCTCCGGGTGCTATGCCTCCTATGTCTTTAGGTAAGATGTTTCCGATGATGGTTGAGCCTTCTAAGAAAATAGTTAAGCTGCAAGACTATGACGATTGGTCTAGCTTCAAAGACATTTTGAAAATGCAACAAGCTGTTAAAGATATGCTTAAAGCTAAATTAATTGATATGACCTGGAAGATTGATATTCCAATGTCTGATGTAAAAAAGAATATTGGTTCATTGAAAATTGCAGAGTTTTTAAAATACAATGCTACATTTTCAAACACAATACCAAAAGCATTTCACGGAACCACTGATAAAGAATTAGCGTCTATTCAAAAGATAGGTATTGCTCCTCCGTCTAAAACAGATCAAGAAATTCTAAAATGGGATCAATTCTATGGAGAAGATTCAAAAGATAAAACATATTGGTCAATTGATTTTGATCGTGCTAAGTATTATGCGGAGCATGCTGTTGGATTATATGATAGAATGGGAATAAAAGCAAAGCCTATTGTAATTGAAATAAACAATTGGCCAATGTCAATAACAACTGCAGACGATGACTTTCAATCTAATATGAGTATGATTCAAATGTTAGCTGTAATGCAACATGGTAAGTTAGATAACACATCAGCTATTCAATCAATTAGAATGACTTCGCAATTTGCTATTAAAGGAAGAGTGCCAGCTTCTAAAATCGTAAAAATATATAAAGTATGATAAAACTTAAAGACTTACTTTCTGAAGCTTGTTGGAAAGGATATAAACAAATTGGAATGAAAAAGAAAGGTAAAAGACAAGTGCCTAATTGCGTTCCAGTAGATGAAGAAATAGTAACAGAAGTGGGAGAAGGTTCTGTTAAACCTTATAAATTTGAAGAAGTTGATCAAGAAGGTAGATTTGTATACATTCGATTTACTACAGATAAAGGTACTGAATATGAAGTAGATTTAGAATCCATGGAATATCCAGACCCAGACGATGAAGATATGAATGTAGCTGCTATGGGAATTGAATTTTTAGCAAAGCAAAAAGGAAAAGACGGATATTCTTCTAAAATAACTACTAATGAAGGAGATATCTTCAAAGTTATGTCTACAGTGTCTGATATAATAAAAAAATATCTTAAAAAGCGTATATTCTCGGATGTTGAATATTTAATATACACTCCGTCAAAGAAGCCTGATCAAGGTTCTTCTAAAAACCAAAGAGATATGTTGTATAGAAAGTTCATTACACATAACTTTTCAGGAGCTAAATTTATTACCGATTCAAATGGCTGGATTGTCGCTAAAATAAAATAAGATGATTAAATTAAAAGATTTATTAAACGAGTTAGACTTCGGCAAATTTCCATTTACAGACCCAGACGCAGTACAATTAGGTATGATGGAGAAAATGTCTTTGGAAAGATTAATTGACAAATACAAATATGTCACAGAACCTAATACCAAAGATGAGCAGAAACTCTTGAAAGATTTAAGTAAGTATTTCGAAAATGAAGAGAATACAGTGCAAGTTTCAGGATTGAAAGCTCTTTTAGCCGTTAAATCTAAATTTCCGGGTATACTTGACCCTGCTGAAGATGAAGATAATTCTTATGTATATCGAGGCACTTCAATGCCAATATCAGAGATCTTGAAATACAATTGGGATACATTTCAAAATTCATATAATGGAACTTCATGTGAATGTAAAGGTCCTGTAATGATGTCTGCTAAAGGAGACAGAGGGTTTTCTTCATTTTCAGTATTTGAAGACACTGCTATTGACTTTGCTTATGAGCAATACATAGATTTTCCAGCATACTACCGTCAAAAGAATTTAGTGCCTGTAGTTACCTCTGTATACATTTCAGAGCCTAACGCTTTATTTAATCCTAAATTTTCTAAAATATTTAACATACACGGTAATGAAGGAGAAGTTTTATTAATAGGAACAAAATATAAATCTCCTAAAACTACATTGAAGTTTTTAGATGATTTATTTGATAACGTTAAAGACGCGGGAGAGTTAGGACCTGAATGGCAAGCTCTAGCTAAACATCTTAAAATTGAATTGTAATGGTATATTTTTTACTTTGGATGGCATATGAATTTATAAGACCAAAATTAATTTGGTTATGGTATTTCTTAATTAAAAAAGGACAAGGAGAATGATAAAACTTAAAAATTTACTTTTAGAAGTATATAAATTAGACGATTCTGCATTAAATGAAAACGCATTAACTGATTTATTTAAAAGTGTAAGAACTTATGGATTAGTAAATGCGGTATTAAGAAATGCAGGAACTCCTTTAGGCACCTCCTTACTTAATGGATTTAAGACAGGAGCCGCATACAAACCAAATAAAAAAGGAGAAGTGCTTTTTAGTAAAGATGTGTCTTGGTACGACCCAGATAAAGTTCCAGGCCTAGCTAAACAAGTAGATAATGTTGAGCGTGAGTATGAAAAAGCATGGACAGGTCTTATGAATGTAAAGAAAAAATTATCTAAAAATTTAGGAACTGTAGATGTAGAAAAGATTAAATCTGGCGATGGAAAGTCTCAGATAACAAAAACTCCAGATATAATTATCAATCACAAAGAGTATCTTGAAGCTAATCTAATATTAATGAAAGCAGAAGGTAGCAAAATATATTATTTACACAAGCTACAATTAGCTATGGGTGCTAAAGATAAAGAAAACCCGGAAGGGCTATCTGTACCTATATGGAATGAAAAAGGTGACTGGGTCGGCAACTCTTATGATAAAAAAGACTTATACAAAAAATATCCTAAAAATATAGTAGATGTTGCGTTTACAGACAAACCTAAGCCTATGGGTACCAGAATTAAAGATATACAAATTTGGATCGCTGATCTAGAGAAGCAAATTAAAACTGGTGAGAAATTAACTCGAGGTGAAGAAGCTGAGGTATTAGCACAATACTTTATGCCTCCAGGAGAGGTTGATAAAATAAAAGATAAAAAAGAAGATACTTCTGCTAAGCCTTTGAAAAGTATGAGTGATGAAGAGTTGTATAAGTCTTTAGATGATGCTAATGAGAAGCGAATGCATTGGAATGGATATAAAACAGAAAAACCCGAGCAAGCTGCTAAAGCGTTTTTAGTTTATGCTGAACATAAGTTAGAAAAGTTAATGAGAGCTAGGAAAAAAGAAAAAAATCCAGAGCAATCATTCTTTGACAATACAAGTGCTATGAAGAGGCTAGGAATTAAATCAACTAAAGACATTAAAGAGTATCCGGATTTAGAAGCAAAGATAGGTATGTCAAGTGAAGACTTATTAAATAGATACAATAAGTATGTAAATGACATGTATCGTGCTGACGAAGAGTTAGCTGGATGGCAAGATGAAATTAAAAAGAAAACGGCAGATTATAATCAAAAATATGAAACTCCATATAAATCAATTTTAAAATGATAAAGCTTAAAAATATATTATCGGAAGCAGAGCCTGTAAAAGAAACAAAGGAATTTGAAGAATTTGCAGAAACTCGTATGAATGGAGCAGAGAAGATTGCAGACACTGCTCAAGAAAAAGGCGGATTAGCTTTACTAACTTGGCATCATTTTAAAGTAAAAGCTCCTTATTATAAGAAAGCTTCTGAAGGAGAGTTTGATGTAGAGCAAGCAAAAAAAGAATTTGAAGAAACTTACAAAAAGATATCTTTAAACATGACTCAAATTGAATTTCAAAGAGAGGTAGGTCGTTTAGAAGTTCTTGGAGAGCTATTAATCAAACAAAAATGACAAGAGTAAATTTAGATATATTTCAAAAATCAGAGACTGATTTAATATTACGACTTAGCGATGAGCTTTTAAGTAGTAACTTCAATGCTGGTAATACAGTAATTATTTCAGTATCAGCTGATTATTCTAATATAATTAGTCAAATATTAAGACATTCGTTAAGTTATAAAGGAGAAATTTGTGATGGATTTAGTATAGACGTGCCTTATCCAGATGAAGTATGGGATTCTACTTACTTACGTGAGTTAGAATCATTAATGAGTTTATACAGATATAAATTAAATAATAAAAAAATACTATTAGTTGAAGCCGGCGTTATCAGAGGTTCTAATTACAAGTTTATTATAGATTATTTCAAAAACAATTTACGAATAACTCAAGATATTTATACGTTAGCATTATATGAAAATAGTAGTTCTAAATTTGAATCTGATTTTATAGGAGAATATTATGATGATGAAACTCAAGATTTAACATTTTGGTGGGAACGATATAACAAACATTGGAATAATGATTAAACTTAAAGATTTATTAAAGGAATTAGAGTCTAAAGACAATTATTACATTGCTAATAATATCATGGAACCTAGATTAGCAGTGAGAAAATATTTCAATGCTAATAAAGACTCTTTGGAAGTACTTATGGATCAAGATAGATGGAATGAAGTATATCAAATAATCTTTAAAGAATTTCCACAATTTGAACAACATATACTATCCACTGCAATTAATAGTGAAGCTTTAGATGCAGGATGGCTAACTAAACAAGTACCTGTAAATACAAAATTATCTTTGGATTCTAATAGTGAAGTAGGAGAAATTCAAACTACAGTTTCTGCTTGGGTAGCTAAAAATAAAAATAAATTAATAAAGCTAGCAGACGATGATGATTATACAAAATTCTATCAAGCTGCTAGAGATCAATTTCCTGGAGTTCAAGACGATAAACTTTTATTTGCTTTAAAAGTAGCCGCTGTAGAACATGATATTCATTATGATGTATTGACAGACGGAGTAATCAAACTTAAAGATTTACTAAAAGAAAGCTATAAACTATCACTGAAAGATTTAGGAGATGACAATTATAAAGTTATAGCTATTGATAATGGAAAGAATGTAGGAGAATTACAATTTATAAAAAGTAAATTTAAACCTGTATTGAAAGGAGCTTCAATTGTAGTAGATCCTAACTATCAAAGACAGGGAATTGGATCTGCTATGTATGTATTTGCAGAAAAGCAATTGAAATTAAAATTTGTTAAAACTGATGATGTTTTAACTGCTAGTGGTAAAGCACTTTGGAATGATCCAAATAGAAAATTTGGTCTTAAAGAATCAGCTCATGATGAAGCATTGTCTTACACTGAAGAAAAGGCTCTTGAGTTAGCACATAAAAATTGGAGTACATTTACTGGTAAAGTATGTAATTCAGGATTTTGTGATATCTATGCATCTAAATTATCTAAATTACTTCCAGGCTCTAAACAATGGGACACGGAAGAACAGGGTCCGTCAGGCACTCTTGGTCATGTATGGGTAGAGTTCAAAGGTAAATTCTATGACGCGGAGACACCTGACGGAGTACGAGATTGGAAAGATCTACCATGGATGCAGGAGTTTTACAAAGCTAAAAAGCAATATCCTAGCGATATTAAACAACTATAAATAAAATACTTGAATATTTATATTAAATAATTTGGTAGAAAGGAATTAAATTCTTATCTTTATATACAGAAATAAAAACTATGAAAAAATCGGAATTAAGAGAGCTAGTCAGAGAGCAAGTTCGCAATTTAATCAAAGAGGCTAACATATCTCAAGAAGCCTATACAATTCATAACATAACAAAATGTGGGCAAGATGCCGCTCAAAATTTCATTGATGACAATAAATTAGACGGTAAAAAGTTAGCTGCTTATGTTAGACAACACTCAAACTCAAAAGAAAAGTATGAAGTTCGAGATATTATTGCTGGTACAGGGGTAGGAGCTAACGTTAGTTTTAAAGCTAGATTCCTTAAACAATTTAAAGAATCTGTAATTAAAGAAGCTAAAGAATATACTTTCACTTTTGATTACAATACAGATCCTGATGATATCGAATACATTGAAAATTTATTGAAAAAAGCAAGAGTAAATGCTTATGCTGAGCAAGGAACTTTCGATGATGAAATGGTAATCAAAGCAGGAGATGCAATTGAATTACGTAAGGCTAAAAAAGCAATTGAAGCTGATGGATTTCAAATCAACGAAGCTTCTTTAAAAGAAGCTAACGAGTTATCTTCATATAAAATAGGAGATCAAATCAAATTTTCTAACGGGGAGATTTGGAAAGTAGCTAAACCAGGAGTGAAAGGAGATAAGATATTTTTAGCTCCATTCAATTCTATTGCAAAGAAAGGACATATTTCATTAGCAATTGAATTCAGTCAAGATGAATTAAACGATACAGTGACAGAATCTATAAACGAAGCTGCTAACGATATATCATACATCAACAAAGCTAGAGCAAAATCTTCTTTGGAACAAATTAAAAAAGGAAAACGTTCTGATGGTATGGGTAAATTCGATGCTAAAGTATATGCTATCAAAGGAACTCAAGAGATTGAATTAACAGATCCTTCAGACTTAGCTAAATATTCCACAGGATACAAATATGGATTGAAATCAGAATCTATTAATGAAGCATTAATAGGACCTTTTGCAATTTCAAACTCTACTCCAGATGACGAGTTGATAGCGATGTATCACGGAGCGTTAGACGGATATGCTAATTACAAACCAGGAATGAAATTTAAAAAATCAGACTATAAATTAGCTTATCAAACTATAGAGAAAATACTTCAGAAAAAAGGAGTTGCTATTACAGAAGCCGATGACCCAGAAGCTGGAGAAGCAGCTCCATACGGTTCAGGATATTCTGAAGTAAATGAAGACGCGGGAATGGTTATTGATGTAGCAATGGGCGTTGCAGTAGGCTTAATGGGTTTATGGGCATTGGTTCAAAGTGCTCCTTTAGTAGGTAGAGTATTTGGGGATGCAGCAGAGTATTTAGCTAATAAATCTGAAAAGAAAGCTAAATTAGCATTGAAAAATCAAAGAAAAGAAACGATAGCTCCTATCATTGCCAAATTTAAAAATGACAAGCAGTTAGCTGATATGTATCAAAACTTAACTCCATATAGCGCAGCAGCTAAATTAGGTAGCAGTCAAGCTGGACTTAAAGCACAACAAGGAAGAGTGAACCAATTAACAAAAATTGGTAAATACATTAAATCTAAATTAACTCCTGAAGAATTAGTATATTTCAGAGACATATCTGCAATGTTAAGAGATGGAGACTTAAAATAATCTATCATGAAAAATACAGAATTAAAAGCTCTTATAAGAGAAGAAGTTAGAAAAGCGCTAAATGAAGACATTGATATTCACAATGATGAGTCTGCAATGAAAGCTCTAGAAGATATCGCAGTTAACATGACAAAATGGAAAGGTTCTGAAGGAGCTCATTATACAGATTTACTAGAGAAAGTAATAGACTTTTTGAAATACGGTAACCATAGAACGAATTAAAATGAAAAAATCAGAATTAAGATCTCTTGTAAGAGAATGTGTATGTGATACTTTAAAGGAAGGCACTATGGTAGACTTCGCTAACTATTATAGAGCTTATGACTCAGATGTAAAAGAAGCTGCAAGAGCTTTAGATAAAATAATTGAGGAATCAGGAGCAGGATCGGAAGAACTATTTGATGCTATTACTGATTTAGTTGATGCAGTTAGAGCAGATCAAGACGCTGAAATATAAATAACATTGTTGAGCTCAAAGATTCCTTTGGGCTCTTCTACTGAATATAATCAACAGGAATCCTGAGGATGACGCGGGAAAGGGTTGACGAAGTCAGGGCCTGTAATAGAACAATATATATACTACTCAACGTATATATGCTCGTACTATATATACAGATACTACATATACACTATATACAGATATAACATCAAAACTAAATACTATCATAAAAGCAATAGAAATAGGTATGATCTACTCTATATTTAATATTGTTCAAATTAAGAATCAGACTCGTATAGGAAAAGGCAATTACTAGATCCTTATTAGACAGATCATACATATACGGTAATCTATATAGGTGACACGTAGATGGTTTTAAGGCTATTGAGAATAGGTTTGCACAGATAGATTTTTCTGCCGACACAAACGATTTTTTATATAGCGGATTTCTTTTACTTCGCTTCGCTCGTATATATAGGATTCGCATATACCTTTACTGCATCTTATATATAGTTCTATATATACTCGAGCGTAAAATACTTTACAAATGATTTGGTTCGTATAGATATTATCCTTATCTTTATGTATAGAAATTAAAAAATATATATTATGATTAGATTATCGGAGATTGACAGAATGAATGAGCAGTTGAATGCGATTACTAAAACTCAAGTTCCATCTAAGATAGATGAGTTGAGATCGGCTATTGGTCGTATATATAGTGATAATTACTCTTCCACTAATCGATCCCGCCTCGTTAAGGTTTCAAAATGTGGGAATTATTGTTATACTGAGGAAGTTGCCTCTGAGTATAGTAAGATAGCCCCGAAGCCAGGCCTATCAAAACAACCTTCTTGGTTGGTTTGGAATGGAATATTTTCTTAAAAATATTTCAAAAAAGATTAGGATCTAAGGATTCTTTTTCTTATCTTTATGTATAGAAATTAATAAATAATAAATGACAAATTTTATGAAAGCAGTTGTAACTCAAGAAGGAAGATTTTTAGTAGCTAGATTAGCAGATGGTACCGATGTATCAAATCAAATTGATAGAGATATCAGAAGAAAGGCAGTTGAATTAGGTGTCGAGTGTATATATACCGATGGCGAATGGCACGTGCCAGGCTATACAAAATCCGCTCCTTCATTTAGTTTTGCTAAGGCGCAAATGCCAGAGCCAGAAGTAATTGAAATCGTTGAACCTGACGCGGGTCATAAGGAAGTAACCGACTTCATACATAAGTCTGTGGGTCTTAAGCCTCAGTCTTTGATTATGAATGATTTAAAGTGGAAGTATTTAGTTCGCTCCGCTATGCGTGGAAGAAATATTATGATGACGGGTCCTGCAGGTACTGGTAAAACCATAGCTGCTAAGGAGTTAGTGAAGGCGTTAGAGCGTCCAGACTTTTATTTCAATTTAGGTGCCACGCAAGATCCCCGAGCTACCTTAATTGGTAATACTCACTTCTCCAAAGAAGATGGAACTTATTTTGCGGAGTCGTTGTTCGTTAAAGCGATCCAAACCGAAAATGCAGTAATCCTTTTAGATGAGTTGTCGAGAGCGCATCCAGAGGCTTGGAATATCTTAATGACTGTATTGGATTTGAACCAACGTTATTTGAGATTAGATGAGAAAGATGGTGCTCCGACTATTAAGGTTGCTCCGGGTGTATCCTTTATAGCGACTGCGAATATTGGTAATGAGTATACTTCCACTCGTATTATGGACCGTGCCCTTCAGGATCGTTTCATTACCATTGAGATGGACCAGTTAGATGAGATTACAGAGTTTGAGTTATTGAAGATGAAATATCCTTTAGCACACCAGCCATCACTTCAAGCTGTGGCAGAGATAGCTTCAACCACTCGTAAAGATATGAAGTCAGCCTCACCGAAGTTATCTAGTTGTTTATCAACCAGAGCATGTGTTGAGATCGCTTCGCTTATATTTGATGGCTTTTCATTGA
>Ga0214921_10000614_pt1 | contig 64934 bp, 42 predicted proteins | sample LL1505_MetaG_FD_177992 | JGI IMG/M metagenome (GOLD analysis project Ga0214921, IMG submission 177992) | Freshwater microbial communities from Lake Lanier, Atlanta, Georgia, United States - LL-1505 | ecosystem: Environmental > Aquatic > Freshwater > Lake | place: USA: Georgia | collected...
TCGACCAGCGGAGCCATGGATGGCGCAGCGCAGGCAAATCCGAGTGAGCCGGAGCCTGGAGGGCGGAGGCGAACGTCCGGCGACGGGATATGGGGAGCCCGAAGCCGGAACCCGCTCATCGAGGCGAAAGTCAAGCGAGATTGGCACGAGGCGCAGCCAACGCTTTCAGGCAGCCGTGCTACAACAGGCGGCTTCGAGGAGAATCCCGTGGCTGATGTGATTCCGAAAGTCGTCGTGGTCGGCCGGCCGAATGTCGGCAAGTCGAGCCTGTTCAACTGGCTCGTGGGGAAGCGCATTGCCATCGAGGATCCGACGGCGGGCGTGACCCGCGACCGGCTCGTGCAGCGGATCGAGCTCGACGGCCGGATCGTGGATCTGGTCGACACCGGCGGGATGGGGTTCGACGACCCCGATGGGCTGGCGGCGAAGATCGACGCCCAGATCGAGGCCGGGCTCGTCGACGCGGCGGTCGTGGTGTTCGTGGTCGAGGTGCGCAGCGGCCTGCTGCCGGCCGACCGCGACGTGGCCGCGCGGCTGCGCAAGAGCGGGGCGACGGTGCTGCTCGTGGCGAACAAGGCCGACGATCCCAAGTACGACGTGCAGGCCCACGAATTTGACGGGCTCGGGTTCGGTGAGCCACTCGTCGTGAGCGTGCGGCAAAACAGAAATCGCGACGACCTCGTCGAGGCGATCGTGGAGCGGCTGCCCGAGGCATGGCCCGAAGAGTTGGACCAGGCCGAGCTGCCGGAGATGAAGCTCGCGATCGTAGGGCGGCGGAACGTTGGCAAGAGTACGTTCGTCAATGCGCTCGCGCACGAGGAGCGGGTGATCACGAGCCCCGTGGCCGGCACCACGCGCGACAGCGTCGACGTGCGGTTCGAGGTCGACGGCCACTCGTTCATGGCGATCGACACGCCCGGCCTGCGTCGCGCGAAGAGCCGTAAGAGTGACATCGATTTTTACTCGACGCACCGAGCCCAGCGGAGCATCCGCCGGGCCGACGTCGTGCTCTTGTTCTTCGACGCCTCGGAGCCGATCGGTAAGGTCGACAAGCAACTCGCCGAGGAGGTCGTCGAGGGCGCGAAGCCGGTCGTGCTCGTCGTGAACAAGTGGGATCTCTATGCCGGCGGTGTGCAGCAGAAGGAATGGGTCGAGTATCTGCGCGAGACGTTTCGCACCATGCCGTGGGCGCCGGTCGAGTTCGTGACGGCGACGCGGGGCCGCAACGTGAAGGCGGTGGTGGATACCGCCCAGCGGCTCTTCCGCCAGAGCCGTACCCGCGTGCCCACGGCCAAGCTCAATGCGATCGTGCGGGCGGCGATCGAGGCCAACCAGCCACCGGCTGATCCGCGGGGGAAGCCCGTTCGGATCTTCTACGCTACCCAGGTGGAGAGTGCGCCGCCCACGATCGTGTTCTCGACGAGCGCCCCGAAGAGCGTGTCGGAGCCCTACCGCCGCTACCTGCTCGGCGTGCTCAGAAAGCACACGCCGTTCAAGGAAGTGCCGATCAAACTCCTCGTCCGCGGCAGGACTGCCGAGGCACCGGAAGCGTAGGGGTACCCGGCTCGGGGCAGCCCCGTACCGTCTCGCCGGACGTTCGGGTCGATCGGCGCGCCGGCTTCGGGCTCCCCATATCCCGCTCGCCGGACGTTCGCCTCCGCCCTCCAGGCTCCGGCTCACTCGGATTTGCCTGCGCTGCGCCTGGCGGCTGTCGCGCCGTCGCCGCCGTCCCGGCGTCGGCGCCGGCTTACGGTCGCCGAGCAAAGCTCGGCTCCCCACGCGAACGTCAGGGCCGGAGGCTCGGTTTTGCACCAGCGGGCGGAGGCCCGCCAAGCGAACAGCGGCACGATGCCGGGTGTTCGCGTGAAGATGGCTGCGCTGGTCAAATACGCCGGCTCCCGGGACACGGGGAGCCCGAAGCCTCCCGAACTCTTAGGCGCCAAGGACTTTCGGCGGAGTCGGTCGGTGGGCACGCGCAGACGCAGGGAGTCGTTGAGGACTATTGGCTTCTGATCAAAACCCACGAGTCCTGTACTCTCAACACGACCGAAGTCGAGCATGCCTACCGCCGGCTCCGATTGCGGGTGGTTCCCGGGTGCCTGGCACGGGGGCAACGGGCCAGTTTTCATCGTACGCGTTGGGAGGGTAGTCTGTGGCTCATTGGATGAAATCGACACGACTCTTTCCGCTTCACAATGGAGCCTGCCATGAACCCTGCCCGCCTGTCTCGCCGTGATGCCCTGTGGACCGCCGGAGTGATCGGCGGCGCCGTCGCCGCCATGCCCACCGTGCACGGCCAGTCGCCATCCAGCGACGTGATTCGGATCGGGCTCATCGGGGCGGGTGGTCGTGGCACGGGGGCGCTCCAGCAGACGCTCTCGGTGCCGGGGTCGAACGTGAAGCTCACGGCCGTGGCCGATGCGTTCGACGACCGCATCAAGGGTGCGCTCAAGGCCGTGGAAAACATGCCTGAGAAACTCGACTGTCCCGAAGAGCGGCAGTTCAAGGGGCTCGACGGATGGCGGCAGGTGCTCGACCACTGCGATCTCGTGATCCTGGCCACGCCGCCAGGGTTCCGGCCGTTCCACTTCGAGGCGGCCGTGAACGCGGGCAAGCACGTGTTCATGGAGAAGCCGGTGTGTGTCGATGCGTTTGGCGCCCAACTCTGCCTGGCGGCCGCGAAGATGGCCGACGAGAAGAAGCTGAAGGTCGTGGTCGGCCTGCAGCGGCGTTACGAGCAGAAGTATCGCGAGACGATCCAGAAGATCCGCGAGGGAGTGGCGGGCGACATCATCGGCGGCCAGGTCTACTGGAATGGCGGCGGCATCTGGTATCGCGGCCGCAAGCCCGACATGACCGAGATGCAGTTTCAGGTGAACAACTGGTATCACTTCAACTGGCTGTGCGGCGACCACATCGTCGAACAGCACGTGCACAACATCGACATCGCCAACTGGGTTCTCGACCGCCTGCCGGAGAGCGCGTATGGCGTGGGCGGCCGGCAGAACCGCGTGCCCGGCCAGTCGAGCGAGATTTACGACCATCATTCGGTGAACTTCGTGTATCCCGGCGGCGTGCGGATCGCGAGCCAGTGCCGGCAGTTTCCCGGCGGCGACGGCCGCGTGAACGAGGAGTTTCAGGGCACGAAGGGCTACGTGAAGATCGGCGAGATCACCGACTACAAGGGGAACGTGCTCTGGAAGTTCGAGGGCAAGAGCGACAACCCCTATCAAGTGGAGCACGACGAATTGCACGATGCGATTCGCAACGACAAGCCGCTCAACAACGCCGTGTATGGCACCACGTCGAGCTTCTCGGCGGTGCTGGGGCGAACGGCCACCTACACCGGCAAGCAGACCGGCTACGACGATCTCATGAAGACGGGCTTCCGCACGATGCCCGACTCGCTGACGTGGGACACGATTCCGCCGGTCGTGCCCGATAAGGACGGCAACTATCCGCTGCCCATGCCGGCCACCTACAAGATCGAAGCGCCGAAAAAAGCCACCGCCTGATGATCGTCGGCGTTCCGAAAGAGACGAAGAAAGACGAATACCGAGTCTCGATGCTGCCCGTGGGCGTCGAGGAACTGGTGAGGGCCGGCCATCGCGTGCTCGTGGAACGCTCGGCGGGCGCCGGGTCGGGGCTTCCTGACGAGGCCTACGCCGCCTACGGCGCGACGCTCGTCGATTCTGCTGCCGAGGTGTTCGGGGCGGCCGATCTGGTCGTGAAGGTCAAGGAGCCACAGCCGCCGGAGCTCGCCCTTCTACGACCCGGGCAGACGCTGTTCACGTATTTGCACCTGGCGGCCGATCGCAGCCTCACGGAGGGCTTTCTCGCGACAGGTGCCACCGGCATCGCCTACGAAACCTTGCGCGACGACCGCGGCCGGCTCCCGCTGCTCGTGCCGATGAGCGAAGTGGCGGGGCGGATGAGCATCCAAGAGGGGGCGAAGTATCTTGAGCGGCCGCAGATGGGCCGCGGGATTCTCTTGGGCGGCGTGCCGGGCGTGGCCCCGGCCAACGTGCTCGTGCTCGGGGCGGGCACGGTGGGAGCGAACGCCGCCAAGGTGGCGGCCGGGTTCGGGGCCAATATCGCGCTCCTCGACACGAATCTCGAGCGGCTGCGGTACCTCGACGACGTCACGCCGCCGAACATCGACTGCCTCTATTCCGACCGGCATACGATCCGGGAGCGGCTCGGGTGGGCCGACCTCGTGATCGGCAGCGTGCTCATCCCCGGGGCGCGGGCGCCGCACCTCGTGTCGCGCGAGGATCTCGCCCTTATGAAGCTGGGCGCCGTGATCATCGACGTGGCGATCGATCAGGGGGGCTGCGTGGCGACGAGCCGGCCCACGACGCACGCCGCGCCGACGTTCGTCGTCGACGACGTCGTGCACTACTGCGTCACGAACATGCCGGGCGCGGTCGGCCGCACGAGCACCTATGCACTCTGCAACGCAACGCTGCCCTACGTGATGCAACTCGCGGCGGGCGTCAACGGGGCGATCCAGTCGAGCCCGGCGATGCGGTCTGCCGTGAACGTGTATCAGGGCCGGCTGGTCTATCGCGCCGTCGCGGATGCATTCGCCCTGCCGTGCGAGTCGTTGCCATGAGCGTTCCCATCGCCGCGCGGTGGGTGGGGGAGGCCGCAGGCCATCTCGACGTCCTCGATCAAACGAAGCTGCCAGGGCGGCTCGAGTGGCTGGCATGCCATGACGTCGAGACTGTCGTCGAGGCGATCAAGAGCCTGCGGGTGCGCGGGGCTCCGGCGATCGGCATCGCTGGAGCCTACGGCCTCGCGGTCGCAGCCGGTGAGGCTGTGCGTGAGGGGCTCACTCCCGACCAGGCGCGGGCCCACGTGCTCGCCCGCGGCGAGGAACTCGCCGCGGCGCGGCCGACAGCTGTAAACCTCCGCTGGGCGGTCGAGCGGTCGCTTACGAAGCTCGCTGCCGTCGCCGCCGACACGCCGGCCGCCGATCTTGCCGCGCTGCTCCTCGCCGAGGCCCGGGCGATCCACGCCGAAGACCAGCGGCTCTGCGCGGCGATCGGCCGCCATGGCGCGGCGATCCTTCCCGCGGGCAATATCCTCACGCACTGCAACACCGGAGCCCTCGCCACCGGCGGCATCGGCACGGCGCTCGGCGTGATCACGACGGCCTGGGACTCGGGCCGCAGGTTCGAGGTGTTCGCCGATGAAACCCGGCCACTCTTCCAAGGCGCGAGGCTCACGGCCTGGGAACTCGTGGAGCGGGGCATCCCCGTCACCGTCCTCTGCGACGCGGCGGCTGGCCACCTGCTCGCGACGGGCCGAATCGCCGCCTGCATCGTGGGCGCCGACCGGATCACGGCCAACGGCGACACGGCCAACAAGATCGGCACCTACTCGCTTGCCGTGCTCGCCGCCGCCCACGGCGTACCCTTCTACGTGGCGGCCCCGTCGAGCACATTCGACCTCGGGCTCGCGACCGGCGCCGACATCCCGATCGAGGAGCGTGGGGCGGCCGAAGTGCTCGCCCCGCTCGGCGTGCCCGCCGCGCCTGCCGGTGCGAAGGCCTTCAACCCTGCCTTCGACGTCACGCCCGCCCGCTTCATCCGTGCGATCATCACCGAACACGGCGCGATCGACCCCGTGACCCCCGCCCGCATCGCCGCCGTGCTCGCGGGCCATTGAGTTGGGGAGGCGAGGGGCTGCCCCTGCCGTTGAGCCGGCGTATGTGACCAGCGGAGGCATGGAGGCCGGAGCGCAGGCACATCCGAGTGAGTGAAGGCCTGGAGGGCCGCAGCGAACGTCCGGCGAGACGGTACGGGGTAGCCCCGAGCCGGCGCGTGCGAGAGATCACGTGCCGCGTGCGAACTCGACGAAGGCGCGCACCATGGAGCCCGTGCCGCCGCCGTCGATCCAGGGTCGCGTCTTCTCCGCGAAGGCCGGGCCCGCGATGTCGACGTGGGTCCAGGGGATGCCCCCCACGAATCGTTCCAGAAACTTTGCCGCCGTGATCGCGCCGCCCCAGCGGCCCTCGCCGACGTTCTTGATGTCGGCGACCTCGCTCTTGATCTGGTCGTCGTACTCGGCGTACATCGGCAACTGCCAGACCGGCTCGCCCACCGAGCGGGCGGCGGCGGCGAGGGCGTCGCAGAGCGGCTGGTCGTTCGTGAACAGGCCGGCGACGTCGTAGCCCAATGCCACCATGCAGGCGCCGGTGAGCGTGGCGGCGTCGACGATCTTCTTTGGACCCAGGCCCTTCACCACGTCGAGCACGTCGGCCAGCACGATCCGGCCTTCGGCGTCGGTGTTGTGGACTTCAATCGTCGTGCCGCTGCGGGCGGTGATCACGTCGCCGAGCTTGTAGGCGGCCGGGCCGGTCATGTTCTCGGCGAGGCCCACCGCGGCCACGAGGTGCACCGGCAGTTTGAGGGCCGCGATCGTGGCGGCTGCACCGAGCACCGCGGCGGCGCCGGCCATGTCGCACTTCATCGTCAGCATCGAGTCGGAAGGCTTGAGCGACAGGCCGCCCGAGTCGAACGTTACGCCCTTACCCACGAGTGCCAGGTCCGGCGTGTCGTCGGTCCGGCCCGGACCGCGGTACCGGAGGACGACGAGACGGGGCGGCCGGTGGCTGCCCCGCCCGACCGCGAGGATCGCGTTGCAGCGTTCCCGGGCCAGTTGATCTTCGTCCCAGATGTCGATCTCCATGCCGGTGCGGCCGGCGACCGACGCGGCCTCCTCGGCGAACGTCTGCGGATACATGTCGTCGGGCGCCGTGTTGACGAGCCGGCGGGCGAGATTCACGCCGTCCCCCAGGAGAATCCCGCGATCGACCGCCTCCGGAGGTGCGCCGACCCAGACGGTCGTGCCGAACCGGGTCCGTTTCTTGTCGCCACGGTAGAGATCCTGACCGACCATGCCCACCACGCCACCGGCGACTGCCTGCTCGATCTGCCGGGTGCTCCACGTGCCGTCGGCGACGAGCGCCACCCGCGCGCGAGCCTTCCCGGAGAGGTGGCGGGTGGCCGTGGCGGCGGCCCTGTAGAGCGTGCCGGCGTCGAGTTCCTCGCGCTTGCCGAGGCCCACGAGGAGAAGCTGCGCCACGTGGAGGCCAGGGGGCCCGAGCAGAGGAACGCATTCGTACCGCCGACCCGTGATCTCCCCGGCCGCCACGAGCCGTGCCACAAGGCCGCCGGTGGCCCTGTCGATGTCGGCGCACGCGCCCGTCCCGGCCCCGCCTTCGATCAGAAATAGCACGAGCGCGTCGGCCTCGATGGCTTCCGGACGGGTGGCCGGGTCGGCGACGACGGTACGGACGCCGCGCAGCAATTCGAACTCAGCGGTCATGGGGGGGCCTCACGAGGAACGGAGTCAGGCGGGTGTGGCGTGTTGTACCGTTTTTTGTCCTGGCGGGCAGCCCGGGTCGAGCCACGGCGCGAGCACCGTGAGCAGCACCGGCAGCACCACGAGGTTGCCGACGAGTCCGCCGGCGAGCGTCAGGCAGGAGAGCGCGCCAAACGAGACGGTGGGGATGAAGCCGCTGGTCGTGAGTGCGAGGAATCCGACCACGAGTGCGAGCGTGGAGAAGACCATTGCCCGTCCGGCGGTCTGATGGGCTGTCTCGAGCGCGGCTGAGTACGCATGGCCGTCGTGGAGCCGGCGCCGGAAGGCGGCGATGTAGTGGATCGAACTGTCGACCGACAGGCCCATCGACACCGCGGCGATCATGGCCGTGCCCATATTGATCCGCTCGCCGGCCCAGCCGAGGAGCCCGAGCACGACGAAGATCGGCAGCGCGTTGGGCACAAGCGCCACTGCCGCCAGGAGCCAGCTCCGAAAGCCGACGGCCAGCAGCAAGAAGATCCCGACGGCCGCCAGGAGAAACGTGAACCACTGGTCGGCGAGCATCCGGTCGATGAGCTGGGCGAGCAGGACGAAGAAGCCGGTGACTTCGCCACCGGCGGCGTCGGCCGTGGCTGGAAACTCCTCTCCCACGATCCGCCGCACAGTTTCGATGATCGCCCGCTTCTCGGCGGCGGGCTGCCGCTCGCGGGCCCGCAGCATCACCCGCAGCCAGGTCGAGCCGTCGTCGGGATCGCGGCCGATGAGCGCGCGGCCGAGCTGCGGCAACTGTTCCTCGAGCAGCCGGATCGCGCCGGCAACGAGCCAGTTGCCCACCTTCGTTTGTTCGAGCCGCTCGAGCGAAATCGGCGAGGTTGCGGCGAGGACGTCGGCCACGCTCATCACCTTCGTGAGGGCGGCCACGGTTTCCCCGGCAGCGTCGATGGTCGTCACTTCGTCGCGCAGGCGATGCTCGAGCCGCGCCACGCCGGCGAGCACGGTGCCGTCGATCGGCTCCGCGGTTGGCACGAGCACGTCCCACACCCCTGCTCCCCCGAGTCGCGACTCGATCATGTCGTAGGACGCCACGATCGGGCTCGACCGGCGGAAGTTGCGCGTGAAATCGGTCTCCACCTCGAGCCAACGCATGCCGGCGACGGCCGCCGCGACGGCCACGGTCGCCACGGCCAGCGTCAAGCCGGGGCGCCGGACGATGCGTTTCACGAGGCCATCGAGGCCGAGTTCGAGCGCGCCTTCACCCCAAGCCCGGCGCGGGTCGGCATCGAATCGCCCCGCGAGCGCGAGGAAGGGAACGGAGAGCGCGGCGGCCACGAGCACCATTACCGCGCCCACGGCCGTCATCACCCCGAAATCGTGCACCGGCCCCACGCGGCTGAAGATCAGCGAGCCGAAGCCGATCACGTCGGTGACGATCGCGCCGACCACCGGCCAGAAGAGCACCGAGATCGCCTCGCGGAGCGCCGCCTCCGGCTCGCGGCCGAGATCCCGTTGGCGGCGATATTCGACGATCACGTGCACCACCGTCGCGATCGCGACCACGGTGACCATCGCCGAGAGCATCGTGGAAACCATCGTGAGCTTGAGGCCCAGCATCGCGAGCACGCCGCGGGTGCTCCAGAGGGCGAGCAGGACGACGGCCATCGGCACGACGAGCCAGCGCACGCTGCGAAAGCAGACGAGCAGGACGAGCCCCGAGAGGAGCCCGGCGCTCGTGCCAAGGAGGTTGCCATCGCGTTCGAGCATCGCGAAGCCGTCGCGCAGCATCACCGGCTCGCCGGCGACGGTGCCGCCAGGAAGCTCGCCGATGATCGCTCGGATACGGTCGATCGCGTCGGCTCGCGAGGCCGCCTGCGCGCGGGCCGATGATCGCGACGTTTCGGCCGACGGGGCGGCCGGCGGCTGGAGGACGCAGGCGATCGCCGCAGTGCGATGATCTGCGCCGAGCGTGTAACCCTCCATCAGTTTCACGAGCTTGCGGGCCGTGGGGCTGGCATCGACCTCGATGATCCGTGATCCGAGCGGCGTGCTCGCCAGGCTCGTGGCGGAGGCGACGCCGGGCGTCGCCTCCAAACTGTCCGTCACCTGCCGCAGGTGCTCAATGCCCGCCGGGGTGAAGAGGTGGGGCGCGTCGTACGCAGCCAAGACCACCTCGCTCGATCCGAAGGCCCGTGCCATGCGGCGATAGGGCACGAGAGCCGGATCGGCTCTGTCGAACATCGTGTCGATCGACCGGGAAAATTCGAGGTACCGCGACCGTTCGACACCGATCGCCGCCAGCGCCACTGCCACGACGGCAAGCGAACGCCGGTGCGCGATCAGCCACCCGGCGACCCGGTCACGAATGGGGAGCATGGGGCTCCTGGCGCGACCGGGTGGAACCTGGCATGGTGGGATGCCTGCGGGAGGGATGGTGGACTTGTGCGAGAAAGTGGGCAGTCTGGGCCTGCATCCGCACCTGCAGGAATGACTGCCGCGACCCGTATCTTACCGCGGCCAGCGCCGATCCGTAACCCTTTGGCCGGCAAGACTTACCGGCGTGCGCACCGGACTCCCTCCGGCTTGACCCGTGAATTTCGTCGCCTCTATAGTCCCGCGCTTTTTGGTTCGGGCCCCGCGCCCATCACCTCACAGACACTGCGCTTGCACTCTCGCGACGAGCATCTCGCGCCCGCGCCGCGCCGGCCGTTCGGCCTGCCGTATGCGATCGTCGTGCGCCTCCTCGTCGGCACCGTCATCGCGTTCGTCTGCGACATCACCGGCCGCGCTGAAGACGCTGCACGGCCCACGGTGGGCGACAACGCGTCGGCCGGCGTGCTGGCGGCCGCGCCCGCCCGCGGCCTCGCGGCGGCTGTCGCGGAGGCTGGCCGGATCGAGGTTCCGTCGGTCGATCCAGGTGAGCGGCTCTCGATCCGCGCGACGCAGGCGGCGCGTTGGACGGAAGGCTCCTACGACGTCTGGCATCTGACCGGCGGCGTCACGATCGCCCAGGGAGTGACCGAGGCCAAGAGCCACGAGGCCGTGGTCTGGATCGAGCAGACAGGCGTGATTCCCGAAACCGATGACGAGGCCGAGCCCCGGCCGCGCGGGCTGCTCGTGCGCATGGCAGGCGAGGTCACCGTGACGTCGGCCTCCGCCGGGAGCGCGGCACCGGCCTCGACGGTTCGCGGCAGCCGCTGGACCGGCCGGTTCTGGACGATTCACGATCCCGCGCTCGACTTCACGAGCGTCGTGCCCGCGACGGGAACGCCCGCGATCTACGCTGCGCCCGCCGAAGGGGGCGTGCAGCGGGCCGTGCATGACGGCGCTGACGACGGTGACTCGATCCAGTTGACTGCAGCAGAGCAGTCGGCGGGCGGGGCCGCGCAGTCGGGCGTCGTGCAGGCGCGGGGAGCCGTCGCTCGGGCGCAGTTCAGCGAGTTTAGCGCTCCCGCCGCGCCGCAGGTGCAATCGGCCACGGCCGTGCGTCGGCTGCGGGCGTTTCCCCGGTCGAGCGTGCCGCTCAACGTGCGCTGGTTTCCGAGCCCCGCGGGCGGCGAGTGGATCGCCGTGATCACGTCCGGCGTGAACCTCGTCATCGACGGCGTCGATCCCGCCGGGCCGCTCGACATTTCAGCCGACCGGCTCGTGATCTGGACCCGCAGCCAGGGGCAGCCCGATCTCGACGGCAGCGGCGCGCAGTCGGCCGATACGCCGCTCGAGCTCTACATGGAGGGCAACGTCGTCTTCCGTCAGGGGCAGCGCGTCGTCGAGGCCGTGGGCATGTTTTACGACGTGCCGCGATCGAGCGGCGTGATCACCGGGGCCACGGTGCTGACACCGGTCGACAACTACTCGGGTGTGGTGCGGCTGCGGGCCGACGTGCTCCGCCAGGTTGACCGCAGTCGGTTCGTGGCCCAGCGCACCGGGCTCACCTCGAGCCGGATGGGCGTGCCGACGTGGGAGTTTCGCTCGCGCGAGCTCGAGTTCACCGACGAGCAGGTGCCCCTGCCAGGTCCGTTCGGCCAGCCCTCGATCGACCCCGCCACGGGTGAGCCGGCGATCGAGCACCAGCAGTTCATCACCAGCCGCGGAAACACCGTCACGCTCGGCGGAGTGCCCGTGCTCTGGTGGCCGGTGCTCGCGACCAACGCCAAGAAGCCGACGTTCTACATCAACGACTTTCAGCTGAAGAATGACCAGATCTTCGGCACGCAGATCCTCACGAGTTGGGACGCGTTTCAAGTGTTCGGTTGGCAGCGGCCGCCCGACGGGGTCGACTGGGATTTCGACATCGACTACCTGAGCCTCCGCGGCCCGGGTGGCGGCACGTCGCTGCTCTACAACCGCCCCGACTTCCTCTGGCTCGGCACGCCGGCCAGCGGCATTCTCGACGCCTGGATCATCGGTGACGTGGGCCGCGACAACGTCGGCTTGAACCGGCGCGATCTCACCTACCCGGGCTTCCCGAGCCGCACCTTCCGCGGCCGCTCGTTCTGGCGGCACCGCCAGGATCTCGGCGCCGGCTGGCAGGCCCGTGGCACGGCCGGCTGGATCAGCGACATGAACTTTCTCGAACAGTATTACGAGGCGGAGTGGGAGGAAGGCTATGAGCAGCGGACCTGGCTCGACCTGCGCCGCCCGATCGACAACCGCGAGCTCCGCCTGCTCACGAGCGTGCGCGTCAATCCATTCTTTACGCAAACCGAATGGTGGCCACGGCTCGACCATTATTACATGGGCCAGCCGCTAGTCCGTGACTCCGTCACGTGGTATGAGCATTCGAACGTCGCTTACGCGCGGCAGAGCCTGCCGGAGACTCCGACGCTCGGTCTGAACAACAGTCAGACCAACGGCTACTGGACGACGCTCCCCTACGAAAACAATGTCATTGGCCAGCGGCTCGCTACGCGGCACGAGCTCGACCTGCCGTTCCAGGCCGGGCCCGTGAAACTCGTGCCCTACGCCCTCGGCGAGCTGGCGAACTGGGGCCAGGATCTCTCCCAGAGCCCGATCAACCGGGCCTACGGCCAAGTGGGCATTCGTTCGAGCCTGCCGATGTGGACTGCCGACAACACGGTCGAAAGCCAGCTCTGGAACGTCCATGGCCTCGCGCACAAGGTGGTATTCGAGGCGGAGTTCGCCTACACCGACTCCACCCAGGACATCTCGCAGTTTCCGCTCTACGACCAGATCGACGACGATACGATCAATCAATATCGCCGCAACATCCCCTACTGGGACTACGGTGCGATCCCCGGCCAGCCGATCCCGCTCGGATCCCCGTTCATCTTCGGCCCCGACGGCAAGTACGACCCGCGGTATTACGCCGTCCGTCGCGGCATGGGCAGCTGGGTGACCGGCCCCACGGAAATCGCCAACGACCTCTCGGTGTTCCGGCTCGCCGCCCGGCAGCGCTGGCAGACAAAACGCGGCCCGCTGGGCAACCGCCGGATCATCGACTGGATCGTGTTCGACGTCGACGGCGAACTATTCCCCGTCTCGGGCCAGAATTTCGGCCAGGCCATGGGGCTTTGGCAGTACGACTTCCGCTGGCACGTGGGCGATCGCACCACCGTGCTCTCCTCGGCCGACGTCGACTTCTTCGCGGGTGGCCAGCAGTTGTTCACCGTGGGCGCGCTCCTGAACCGCACGCCCCGCGGCAGCTTCTTCATCGGCTTCAACGAATTCGGCGGGCCGATCCAGGCGAGCGTGCTCACCGGCTCCTACACCTACCGCATGAGTCCGAAGTGGGCGAGCACGTTCGGCACCGCCCTCGACCTCCGCGGCGCGAACATCGGGCAAAACTTCCAGCTCACGCGGATCGGCGAGTCGTTCCTGATGACGTTCGGCTTCAACGTCGACTACAGCCGCAACAACGTGGGCGTGACGTTCAACCTCGAGCCGCGCTTCCTCTCGCGCACACAGTTCGCGAGCCGCACGGGCCTCGACGTCCCCGTCGCCGGCGCCTACGGCCTGGAGTAGTGCGCGCACGCGACGGCTCGGAGTTGCCCCACACCATCTCGCCGGACGCTCACTCCAGCCATCCTGGCTTCCGCTCGCTCGGATTTGCCTGCGCTCCGGCTTCCTGCCTGCGCTGGTCAAATACGCCGTCTCAATGGTACGGGACAACCCCGAGCCTCCCCCTCCTTATTGAGTTGAGGAGGCTTCGGGCTCCCCGTGTCCCGCTCGCCGGCGTATTTGACCAGCGGAGCCATGGATGGCGCAGCGCAGGCAAATCCGAGTGAGCCGTAGCCTGGAGGGCGAAGGCGAACGTCCGGCGACGGGATATGGGGAGCCCGAAGCCGGCGCGCCACTGAAAGGCATGACAGGCCGCAGCCTGTTCTACGCGGAGGCGGCAGCGCGGCTGCCAAGCCACGCGCTCCAGCCCGCGAAGAGCAACGCCAGCAGTGCGTATGCCGCGGCGAGTTCGATCGGGCCGCGGCCGGCGGCTTCGGGAGGGAGCGAGCCGATCGCCCACGGGGCGAAGAGGCGGCCGTCGGGGAAGGGGGAGTGGATGATGCCGCAGAGCGTGAGGCCGGCGGCTGCGAGCGTCCAGCCGGCGGCCTGAAAGAGCTTGCGGTCGATGAGCGCGGCGACGAGGCCGGCCCACACGAGGCTCGTGACGATGAAGCCCGAGGAGAGGAGCCGCATCGAGAAGAGTTCGCGGGCCAGATCAGCGGTAGGTTTCGCGCCGGCTGCGAGGAGCTTGTCGGCCTGGATCATCACCATGGCGGCGAGCGCCGGCACGCAGGCGATCGCGACGGCCGGGTAGTGCCGCTGCGGTGTGGCGTGGAAGCTCTGGGCCGTGATCTCGAGGCCGATGAACACGAGAATCGGCAGGATCGCGGGGCCGGGGATCGCCTGATACAGATAGGCGAAGGTTCCCGTGAGCCCGGCCGTGCCGATCATGATCGCCGTGGCGAGGGTGTAGGCGGCGCGGCCGCCCATTGCCTTGTAGGCCGGGTGGCCGATGTAGGGCGTCGTCTGAATCACGCCGCCGCAGGCGCCGGCCACGATCGTGGCGATCGCTTCCACGCCGATGATGCGGCCCGTGTGATATTCGTCGCCGGCGGCCGCGGCGCTTTCCGTGCAGTCGATGCCGCCCACGACCGTGCCGAGGGCGAAGGGGATCACGATCGGCAGGTATTTGACGGTGTCAGGCCAGGCTTCGAGCCACTCGAAGCGCAGGGCCGCGAGCCACTCGACGGGCCACAGCGCCGACCGTGGGTCGAAGGCAGCGTGCGCGGTGTCGACGTGGAGCCAGCCGGTCCACGAACCGATCAGATGGACGAGACCGCCTACGAGCAGCGCCGCGAGTGCGCCGGGCACACGAAATGGAAATGGAATCCGGGCGGTGAGCGAAGCGAGCACGATCCCCATCGAGAGCAGGCCGACGACGGGCGAGTCGAAAATCTCGAGCAGCGGCAGAAACGTGATCAAGGCCAGCGCGATCGCCGTGAGGCTACCGAGCAAGCCCGCACGGGGCACGATCCGCCGCACCGAGCCGGCGAAGAATGCGCAGGCCATCTTGAAGACGCCGCTGGCTACGATTGCGCACATGCCGACATGCCAGGCATGGCGGGCTGCGGCCTCGCGCTCCATGCCGCCTGCGAGCGCCGTGGCGAAGGCCGGGCCGAGCACGAAGAACACCATGCCGAACGTGCTCGGAGTGTCGAGGCCCAAGGGCATCGCCGTGACGTCACTCCGGCCGGTGCGGCGGGCGAGCCGAAATGCCATCCAGGTGAAGAGCAGGTCACCCACCACCACGCCGGCGGCCGTGCCCGGCACGAGGTGGGAGAGGGCGAACGGGATCGGGTAGTCGAACACCGCCGCCAGGAGCGATACCGCGAGCACAAGGTCGGCGAGGTTGTCGAGGGCCAGGCCGAAAAAGGCGTTGATGTCGCCCGGGGTGGCCCAGCGGTAGGGCGGGGAGGCTCGGTTCATGGCGGCCCAAGGTACCAAAAGCCCGGGAAACGCCGGGCCGCGGCCGTCCGGCCGCTATACTCGGCGGAGGCCGGGAGCGGGCGCGGCATATTCTTTCCGGCTCGAACGAACCCTTGCGGCGGCCGCCGCGTACCGAAGCATGGCTTCACACGATTCTGATCACCGTGGACGAACCATCGACCGTGGCGTGGCCACGGGTTATTCCCCGGATTCCGGGGTCGATGGCCGGGCCGCGGGGCAGTCCGACGAGGATCTGCTGCGACGGTTTCGGGTGAAGGACGACGCAGCGGCGTTCGAGTCTCTCGTGCACCGCTACGAGCACGAACTTTTCAGCTACCTGCGCCGCTACCTCGGCAGCGCGGAAATGGCGGAGGACGTGTTTCAGGCGACGTTTCTGCAGGTGTATTTGAAGAAGGAGAACTTCGAGGACGGTCGCCGCTTCCGCCCCTGGCTCTACACGATCGCCACCAATCAGGCCATCGACGCCCAACGCCGCAACAAACGCCACCGCATGGTGAGCATCGATCAGCGGTCGGGCAGCGGTGACGACGACGTGGGTGCCCTCGTGGAAATGCTCTCGGGCAACGATCGGACGGCCGACGATCAGATGGCTGACGAAGAGGCCCGCGAGTGGGTGCGATCGGCGGTCGACGGCCTGCCAGATACGCTCAAAGGCGCGGTCCTCCTCGTCTACCACCAAGGCATGAAATACCGCGAGGCGGCCGACGTGCTCGGCATCCCCGTGGGCACCGTCAAGAGCCGGCTCCATGCCGCGCTCTTGAAACTCAACGAATCGTGGCTGGCCAGCGGACGCACCCGAGCATGACACCGTTTCCCGGACCCATGTGAGCGCCCATCATGCGTGACGAACTTGTCGGCTACCTGCTGAATGCGATCGACGAGCCCGAGGCGCGGAAGGTCGAGGCCGCCCTGGCGGATGCCGAGACAGGCCCGGCGCTGCGGCGCGACCTCGAACGGCTGCGGGGAGCAATACGGCCACTCGACTGCGACCGGCAGCACTTTTCGGCACCGTCGGGCTTGGCCACCCGGACCCTCGCGTTCGTGACGGCCCAGACCGCCGCGCGGCCGCTGCCCACGCCTCGTGCGTTCACGCCTTCGTTGGACGAGCCGGCGACGAGCCCGCGGGTCTGGCTCGACAGAGTGATCATGGCGGCCACGGCCCTGGCGGCATGTGTGCTCGTGGGGCCGCTCTTGCTCGACGCGATCACCGAATCCCGAGCTCGCCGTGCCGAACGCAACCTGCAAAAAACCTCACTCGGCCTCCAAGGCTACGCCGAATCGCACCGCGTGTTCCCCACGCCGCCGGATTCAGGCCCGCTCTCCCGCGCCGGGCTCTTCGCCCCGACGCTCGTCTCCGAAGAGCGGCTCGTCGCCGACGACGGCACGCTCCTCGTGCCGGGCACCTCGCTCGACCGCCGCGGCGGCTTCCGCATCCCGTCGCTCCAGGAACTCGAAGCCGCGGTGGGCACGCCGCAGTTCGACGAGATGGTGCGCACGATGGCAGGCGACTACGGCTACACGCTCGGCCACCGCGACGCCTCCGGCTCGCTCCAGCCCAACAAGAACCTGCGCCGCGAGCATCATCCGCTCGTAGCCGACGCCCCCGACGACTGCTGCCAGAAGAGCAGCAACCATCCCGGCGGCATCCACTACATCCTCTTCGAAGACGGCCACGTCGAGCGGACCCTCCAGGACGACCTGCACCGCGACGACCATCTCTACAAGAACCACGCCGGCCAGACCGCCGCGGGCACCGATCCCGAAGACGCCGTGATCGGCGACTCGCACCATCAGCCGTAACTGGTTGCAGATCCGTCAACGCGCCCAATCCGGCTCGGGGTTACCCCGTACCGTCTCGCCGGACGTTCACCTCCGCCCTCCAGGCTCCGGCTCACTCGGATTTGCCTGCGCTCCGGCATCCTGCCTGCGCTGGTCAAATACGCCGTCTCAACGGCAGGGGTAACCCCTCGCCTACGTCTTCACGAACACCCTCGCCATCGTGGCCTCGCTTTTCTTGGCGAACCTCCGTTCGCTCTCGAGAGCCAGTCTTCCAGCCCGGCAATCAATCGTTGGAGGAGGCTTCGGGCTCCCCGTGTCCCAGGAGCCGGCGTAGCTGACCAGCGAAGCCATGGATGGCGCAGCGCAGGCAGGTCCGAGTGAGCCGAAGCCTGGAGGGCGGAGGCGAACGTCCGGCGACGGGACATGGGGAGCCCGAAGCCGGCGCGTGCGAGTTCGAGTAGACGTCTACAGGAGCGATTTCGCAGCGGCCGCGACGGCGTCGGCTGTGATGCCGAAGTGCTTGTAGAGCGCCGGGGCCGGGCCCGAAGCGCCGAAGGACGTCATGCCGATGAACTTGCCGCGCAGGCCGATCCATCGTTCCCAGCCGAAGCCACAGGCAGCCTCGCAGGCCACCCGCGCCGTGACGGCAGCGGGGAGCACGCTCTCGCGGTAGGCGGCATCCTGCTCGGCGAAGAGATCCCAGCTCGGCATGCTCACCACGCGGGCATGCACACCCGACTCGGCGAGCTTCGCTGCCGCGTCGAGGCACAGCTGCAGCTCGCTGCCGGTGCCGATCAGGATGCAGGCTGGCTTGCCGTTCGGGGCGTCCTTCAAGATGTAGGCACCCTTCGCGGTGCCGCTCGCGGCGCCGAGGTTCGTGCGATCGAGCGTGGGCAGGTTTTGCCGGGAGAGCACGATCACGGCCGGGCGGTCGGACCGCTGCATCACCGCGCGATACGTTTCAGCCACTTCGTTGGCGTCACCGGGGCGAAACACCGAAAGGCCAGGCACCGCGCGGGCGCTTGCAAGCTGCTCGATCGGCTGGTGGGTGGGGCCGTCTTCGCCGAGGCCGATCGAATCGTGCGTGAGTACGTAGATCACGCCGAGGTTGCCGAGTGCCGAAAGCCGGAGCGCCGGCTTGAGATAGTCGAAGAATACGAAGAAGGTGGCGCAGTAGGGCCGCAGGCCGGAGAGGGCGAGCCCATTGCAGGCCGATGCCATGCCGTGTTCGCGGATGCCGAAATGGAAGTTGCGGCCGCCGTAGGAGCCCGGGCCGAAGCTCTTCTCGGCCTGGATGAGCGTCATCGTCGAAGGGGCGAGGTCGGCCGAGCCGCCGAGGAACCACGGCACGGCCGCGCTCAACGCCTGCAACACCTTGCCCGACGAGACGCGGCTCGCGAGCCCCTTCGCGTCGGCCGGGAACGTGGGGATCGCGGCTTCCCAGCTGGATGGCAGCCGGCCGTCGAGGAAGTCGTGGAGCTCACGGGCGAGCGGCGCCTGTGCCTTCGCGTAGTCGGCCACGGCCTTCTGCCAGGCCTCGTGCGCCTGCTTGCCACGAGAGCCGAACGTCTTCGCGAAGTGCTCGGGCACCTCCGGCGGTACGAGAAACGCGGCGTCGGCCGGCCAGCCGTAGGCCTGCTTCGCGCCTTTGATCTCGTCGGGGCCGAGCGGCGCACCGTGCGCTTCGTGCGAGCCCGCCTTCTTCGGGGCTCCGTAGCCGATCACGCTCTTCACGATCACGAGCGTGGGCTTCTTCTGCTCGGCCTTGAACGCCTGGAGTGCTTTCCGCAGGGCCGCCGCATCGTTGGCGTCGGCCACGTGCTCCACCCGCCAACCGAGCCCTTCGAACCGCTGGCCCACGTTTTCGGTGAAGGCGAGGTGCGTCTCGCCCTCGATCGTGATCGAGTTGTCGTCGTACACCCAGCACAGGTTCGAGAGCTCCAGATGGCCGGCGAGCGAGGCGGCCTCGGCGGCGACGCCTTCCATGAGGTCGCCGTCGCTGCAGAGCACGTAGGTGTCGTAGTCGAAGACCTCGTGGCCGGGGCGGTTGTAGTGGGCCGCGAGCCACTTCGCCGCCATCGCCATGCCCACCGAGTTGCCACAGCCCTGGCCGAGCGGGCCGGTCGTGGTCTCGATGCCGGAGGTCATGTGGTGCTCGGGGTGGCCGGCGCACACGCTGTCGAGCTGGCGAAACTTCTTGATCTCGTCAAGCGACACGGCGGGCACGTTGCGGGTGGCGTCGGCCGACCCGCCGCGGCGGATGCCGGCCAGGTGGATCAATGAATAGAGGAGCATCGACGCGTGGCCGCAGGAGAGCACGAAGCGGTCGCGGTTGGGCCAGGCGGGGTTGGCCGGATCGTAGCGCAGGAACTCCTTCCAGATCCTGAAGGCGACCGGGGCCAGCGCCATCGGCGTGCCGGGGTGGCCGCTCTTGGCGGCTTCGACCGCGTCCATCGAGAGCGTGCGGATCGTGTCGATCGCGAGGCGGTCGAGATCGGTGGCGTGCGGGGCGCGCGGCGCGGCGGCGGACGAAGCGGACATACGGGGCAAGGCTCCTGAAAAAGACGTGATTTCGTGGCGGAGTGTACGTGCCCTGTGGAATGACCGTCAATTCATGGATCGTGCCGTGCCATGTGGCGGCGGTAGGCGTCGTCGAGGTCGGCGTAGCTCGTGCCGCAGAGGCGGGCGAGCGTGTCGGGGGAGACCGAGCCCGTGTAGATGCGCACGAGATACTCGACGAAAGCCTCGCGGTATTTCGCCTGCTCGCCGTTCATGAAGAAGTCGGCGAGGCCCGAGATCTGGCTGTAGATCGCCGGCAGCCGGTCGTCGGCTTGTAGCTCTGCGCGGCCGAGCCCGCACAGCTCCTCGAGAGGAACATAGAACCCGTCGTCGATGAGCCGCTCGCGGGCGGCGGGCGCGCGGCCGGCGTCGCGGCCACCGAGTGTCCAGCCATATGCCGTGGGTGTGAGGCTCTCGATGTAGCAGGCCACGGCCTCGACCGCCCAGAAGCCCGAGCGTTCGCCCACGAGCGGGCTCGTCTTCCGCATCTCGGCGAATAGTTGATGCACGGCCTCATGATGGATCGTGGACGCGCCCGGATCGTCGTCGCCCGCGCCGATTGGAAAGAAATACGCCGTGCGGGTCGGCGTCCAGTAAAGACCGAGCGTGCGGGCGATCGTGGGCTCGAGTTTTTCGAGTTCCGCGACGTAGGCCGCGCGGTCGGCGAAGAGGGTGGCGGTGAACGGTCCATGGCTCACGGGCCTCGAGCGACCCTCGAACGCCCGCTCGAGGTCGGCCGGTTCGAGCATGAATCCGCCGAACGCCTGCCGCCACACGTCATGGGTGAGTTCGAGTTCGCACGCCAGCGCCGCGGCCGCATCGGAGCCGGCCTGTGACGAGATCTTCCAGTGATCGGAGAGCCAGGCCACGGGCCGGCCGGGCCGTGGTTCGGTCGGCCGGGCAGCCTGCAACTTTGTGATCCAGCCCCGCACGGGGTCGGCCACGTCGCCCGCGTCGAGCCGCTTCGCCGTCTCGGGCCACAGCCAGCGGCCTTCGCGCTTCACCCAGCCGCCCGCCTTGCGGGCCGGCTCGTGATCGGGGTCGTCGCGAAGCGCCTCGGAGAGGAGGGCGATCGCGGCGGTCGAACGCTGCGCGAGCGGCTGCTTCGCGGTGGCCTGTGCCCGCTCCGCCCGCGTGGGCAGTTTCGCGTGGGCCCGAGCGGCCTCGAGGGCGAGCGCGAACAAACCTGCTGCACGGGTGCGCCGCGCTGCCACGAAGTCGTCCCAGATCGCCTTCTCGTCGGGTGTGTCGACGAAGTCAGGCTTGATGAGTGCGTCAGGAATCGAAAGCACGCGCTGTCGGCCCGGGGCCTCGGGCAAGCGCCAGCCGCGCACGAGGGCGGCAAGCTCTGCATGGCCGCCTCGGTCGGCCCGCCGCGCGAGATCGGCGGCGGCCGCCTCCCACTGGTCGTCGAGCGTGTCGCGCGGGATCGGCTCGGCAGCGGCGAGGTCTGCTGCCGCCATGGTGGCGACGATCGCGATAGCCGCGGCGACGATCGTGCCTGTCGACGGCCACGCCCGCCGCCAGGCGCTGCGGCCTGCCGTGACGAGCAGATTGCCGAGCGCCGTCACGCCGTAGACCGGATCGACGAGATAGTCCCACGCGTTGTCCGATTCGAGGAGGCCAAGCCGGCTGGCCACGCCGGCGGCAAGCAGCACGATGCCGAATCGATTGCCGGCAAGGATCAGCGCCGCGCCCGCCACGGCGGCGGCCGCCGCAACGCCGGGCTCACTCCAGCCGAGCGTGTAGGGGTCGGAGCGGCCGAGCCCGAGCGCCGCCGGATAGAGCAGCACGGCGGTGCCCGCGCCCCACCACACTGCGGCCCGCCGTGCCGCCGCAGCGAGCCATGGCCGGGCGAGAAACGGAGCGGCGACGAGGTCGAGGAGCACGATCAGGAAGGGAATCGAAAACGTCTGCCCAAGTCCGTGGAGCCAGCGACCGATCGGCATGCCTGCGACCGGCACGAGCACGACGCAGCCCAGCGCGACTGGCAGCCAGCGCGGGATCGGCCGCGGTATCGCGCGCGCCGCGCACCGCGCGAGGGCCGCAATCGCCACGCCCCACGCGACGACCGGATACCACCACGCCAGATCATTCATGCCACGGGCTCCCTGCCTTGCGCACGAAGCCACGCCTCGTTCATGACGATGTGTCGCACCCGCCGCATCTTCCAGGTATAGACGAGATGCACGCGGCTGCGGCCGTCGTGCACCATATATGGATATGCGAATCGCTCGCCCGGCTCGTCGTCGAGGGTGGCGAGGCGGTGCCAGGCGTCGGCGGCCGGGTCGAACAGCACGAGATCGAGCGTGGCGCGGCCTTTGCGCGCGAGGTTGCAGGCGACGAGCACCGTGCCGTCGGAGAGCCGCACTGCCGCCACGCTCGCGTCGGGATTCGGCAGCGGGGTCGAGACGGGCTGCGACCAGGTGCGGGCCGTGTCGAGCGACCGCTGGACCACGAGCCTGCGGGCGGGCGAATGGTCGCGAAGAAAGGCGAGACACCGCTGGCCGTCGAGGGGCACGAGCGCCGGCTGGAGGAGCGATCGCCCGCCGGCGAGCCGCGTTTTGCGGACGCGCAGGGCGTCGCCCTCGGGCCGCAGCCAGAGCACTTCGGGAAACTTGCCCATGCACTCGTGATAGACGGGCAGGACGATCTCCCCCGAATCGAGCCGCACCGGGGCCGCCCGCACGAGTTCGCTGATGTTGAAGAACGGGCTCGTGGCCAGCCGATGGCTCGTCGTCCAGGTGGCTCCACCGTCGGTCGACGAACAGGCATTCAGCGTGCTGCCCGACCACCCGCCGATCGCGATCGTCACGTACACCAGCCACAGCCGGCCAGTGTCGTCTGAAAACACCACCGCGTTGCCGATCTTGTCGACGAACCGATCGAGCTGGGCGGTTGCCGAGGGCCGATCGATGACGACTCGCGGCGTCGTCCACGCGATCGGCTCGGCTGCGTCGCCCGTGATCGTAGGCGCCGTCGCCAGCCACACTCCGACGTCGCGGGCCGTCTCGTACGATCCGGCATACCAGGCACAGACGAGGCCCCCTTGGGCGCGTTCGCAAAGGCTCGGGCAGTGCACGTAGGGGAGCGGCGGATCGTGGTCGATGAATCCGCTCGCGAACAGAGGCGGCTCGTCGGCAGCCGGCGCGGCGGCGAGCCGAAATGCCGCGTCGGCCCGCGGCACGGCGCCCTCACGGCGCGGCCAGGCCCACACCGCGGCCGCACCGGCCGAAAGCACGCTCCGCCGCGTGAGATCGTCCATGATCTGTCCAGTCGCTCCCGGCGTACTGCAGCCGGGGCCCGTGTGGGCAGTGTCGCTCAGGCTTCCTCGGCGAACGCCGAATCGAACTGCCGGTTACTCGGCGCGAAGTCGAGGTTCTGCACGAACTCGCAGGCCTCTGCCGCACCATGCTCGCGGTCCATGCCGCAGTCTTCCCACTCCACCGAGAGCGGCCCTTCGTAGCCGACCTGATTCAGTGCCCGGATGATCTCCTCGAAATCGACGCCGCCCCGGCCCGGCGAGCGGAAGTCCCAGCCCCGGCGCGGGTCGCCGAAATTGAGATGGCTGCCGAGGATGCCGCTGCGGCCGTTGAGCGTGACCACCGCGTCCTTGATATGCACGTGGTAGATCCGGTCGTGGAACGTGCGGATGAACTCCACCGAATCGACCCCCTGCCAGTGCAGGTGGCTGGGATCGAAGTTGAAGCCGAACTCCTCGCGGCGGCCGAGGGCATCGAGCGCCCGCTGGGCAGTGACCGTGTCGAACGCGATCTCGGTGGGATGCACCTCGAGTGCGAACCGCACGCCGCACTCGGCGAACACGTCGAGGATCGGATTCCAGCGGTCGGCAAACTCCTGGAAGCCGGCAGCGAGCATCGACTCTGGCACCGGCGGGAATGAATAGAGCAGATGCCAGATCGAAGAGCCGGTGAACCCGTTCACGACCGACACGCCGAGCTTCTGGGCGGCGCGGGCCGTGTTCTTCATCTCCTCCGCGGCCCGCTTGTTGACCCCGTCGGGCTTGCCGTCGCCCCACACGTGGGGTGGCAGGATCGTCTTGTGCCGCTCATCGATCCGGTCGCACACGGCCTGGCCAACGAGATGATTCGAGATCGCATACACGGAGAGGTCGTGCCGCTCGAGCGCATCTCGCTTCGCCGCACAATAGCCGCTCTCCTGGAGCGCCTTCGTGACGTCGAAATGGTCGCCCCAGCACGCGAGCTCGAGCCCCTGGTAGCCGAACTCCTGCGCCTTGCGGGCCAGATCCTCGAGCGACAGATCGGCCCACTGGCCGGTGAACAGCGTGACGGGACGGGGCATGCGATCTCCTCTGGCGTAGCGGTTGCGTGCTGGTGAAGACACAAAGTGTGCCAGATTCCCCCGGGCTTGAAAACGGCCGCAGCGCTGAAAAGCCCAATCCGGCTCGGGGTTACCCCGTACCGTCTCGCCGGACGTTCGCGTCGTTGAACGCGCGCCGGCTTCGGGCTCCCCATATCCCGCTCGCCGGACGTTCGCCTCCGCCCTCCAGGCTTCGGCTCACTCGGATTTGCCTGCGCTGCGCCATCCATGGCTCCGCTGGTCAAATACGCCGGCGAGCGGGAAACGGGGAGCCCGAAGCCTCCTCAACTGAAACGGGGAGGCAACTGGAAAGAGGAGGCTCGGGGTTACCCCTGCCGTTGAGACGGCGTATGTGACCAGCGCAGGCAGGAAGCCGGAGCGCAGGCACATCCGAGCGAGCGGAGGCCAGGATGGCCGGAGTGAGCGTCCGGCGAGACGGTACGGGGTATCCCCGAGCCGGCACAGTCACAGCGGTGGCAAGCGGGCCACTTGCCCCACGCGGGACATGGGGAGCCCGAAGCCGGCGCGTGCACATTGAGGAACGATCGCCCCGTCAGCTCACCCGCCGAGTTCGCGCAGGTAGTCGAGCGTGTAGATGCCGCTCGAGTGGCCGTCGGAGAATTCGATCGAGTAGGCGTATTGGCCGACGGGCTTCATGCCCGTGATCGCAAGCGGCGCGATCTCCTCCGGCGCGAGCACGGCCAAGGGATTCGGGCGGGCCGGTTCGACACGCTTCTCGCGGCAGGTGGCGCACGGGCAGGCATCGCGCAACAGCCGCGGCGTGTAGACGCTCGTCGCGCCGTCGGTCCACGTGATTTCGATCGCGCCTGGCGTGCGTGGATCGTCGAGCCTGCGAATCGAGCGGGGCAGGGGCGCGGTCATGAAACGGCTGGCCTCGAGGGGGTGTGGGCAGAGGTGCGGTTGTCGATGATGCGGCGGCCTTTCCCCTCGAACCGCGGCAGGCTGCCGGGCGTTACTGTCGCCACGTCGACCCGCAGGCCGAGCCGCACCTGGAGTTCGCGTGCCAGGCGATCCGGGGCGGCGAGGTGGTCTTCGACTTCCAATTTCAACATGTCGAGGCTGGCGGCAGACTCGACCGTCAGCCGGTATTCGACGATCTCGGGAAAGCTGCGCACGATGTCGTCGATGGCCCCGGGAAAGATGTTGACGCCGCGCACCACGAGCATGTCGTCGGTGCGGCCGAGGATGCCGCCGTCGAGCCGCACCCACGGGCAGGCGGTGCCGGCGGCGGGCCAGTGCGGCCGCACGAGGTCGCCCGTGCGGTAGCGGATCACCGGGGCGCCCGTGCGGCCGAGCGTGGTGAGCACGAGTTCGGAAAGCTCGCCGGGCTTGGCCGGCCGGCCCGTCTCGACCGCCAGAAACTCGGCGTGGAAGCAGGGCTCGATCACGTCGATGCCGCCGCCGGCGAGCGTGCCTGCGCCCCACGGGCCCACTTCGGTCGCGCCTGCATGGTCGAGCACATCCGCCCCCCACGCTTCGGCGATCCGCGCCCTGACGGCCGGAATCGAACCACCCGGCTCGCCGGCGACCACGACCATCCGCACCGGCAGCCGTGCCGTGTCGATCTTGTGTTCACGGGCCACTTCGGCAAGGTGAAGGGCATAGCTGGGCGTGGCCACGAGCACCGTGGCGCCCAGGCTGCGGGCGAGCTCGAGCCGCGCGAGGGTCGACATGCCGCCCGTCGGCACCGCCATCGCGCCACGGTCGAGCGCGGCGTCGAACGCGCTCCAGAATCCGGCGTAGGGGCCGAACGACGAGGCCACGAGCACGCGATCGCCGGCCCGCACGCTGCCGCGGTCGAGCACAGCCCGCCAACACTCCATCCACCACGCCCAGTCGTCGGCCGTGTCGAATACCGGCAGTGGCCGGCCATGCGTGCCGCTCGTCTGATGGAACCGCACGTAGCGATCGGCAGGCCACGTGAGATTGGCCGGGGTGCCGGCGTGCGATCCGGCGACGAATTCTTCCTTGTACGTGAAGGGCCACGCCTCGAGATCGGCGAGCGACTCGGGATGGACCGACACGCGGGCCAGCTTCGCGGCGTAAAACGCGTTGGCCGGCAGGATCGTGGCGAGCAGGTGCCGGAGGCGGGCCAGCTTGAACTGGTCGAGCTCAGCGCGGGCAAGCGGAACGGTTGGCGGCGCGGCAGCGGGCATGACGCGAGATTATGGCACGCCGAGGCTGGGGATTCCCTGCGCGGGAGCATTTTGCAGCGGTGCCTGGAACGCCGGCGCGGGCACCTGCGGCGGAAACACGGGGCCTGTCCCCGGCAACGGCTGGGGCGGCAGGGCCTGCGGCACGGGGAATCCCCGGGGAGCCGGAAATCCTTGCGGCGGGGGCAGCGGCTGCGGCAGTGGCATCTGTGCCGGAGGCGGTGCTGGAATGGGCTGTGGCACCACCACCTGCGGCGCGACGGGGGCCGGGGGCGGCGCAGGCAGGCTGCCGGCCGACGCCCGAGCCTGCTCGGCGCGGGCCACCACCTCTTCCGGCGGCGTAGCCGCCATCGGCGTCATCGCGAGATCGACCACTCGTTCGTCGCGGATCTCACCGGGCCAGACGTTTTCCGTGACGAAGTCGAGCGGAAACACCTGATACCACGGTAGCGGAAACGGCTGGCGGACGGTGAGGGTTTCAAACCCATCCTTCACGAGGCGGATCTTGCGTGTGCCGTAATACACGAAGTCGGTCGAGACGGGCGTGGTGCCGACCTGATAGTCGTCGACATAGACGAGTGCGCCGGGCGGATTCGAGCGGATCGTCATCCGGCGCTGGACGCAGCCGAGTGATGCGACGCAGCCGAGCACCGCGAGCACGGCGGCACACCGAATCGAGCGGACGGCGGCGTCGCGAATCATGGCGCGGACGATACGTGGGCTCGTGCGGGGCCGCCAGTGCAGCCGGGCCCCGGGGGGGAACACCGCAGATTTCCCGGGCAGACATGTATCGCCCGGGCCACGTGCCCTCGCTAGAATCCCGTGTTGGAGCAACCCCCCGAGGCTCGAGACGCGTGGGCAAAGGTACGAGCCTGATCTACTCCGACCGCACCGACGTCGGCCGCCGGCGGGCGAACAACCAAGATTCGAAGTCGGTGCTGCCGCCATCGAGCCCGCAGCAGTATCAATCGCGGGGCTGGATGTTTCTCGTGGCCGACGGCATGGGGGCCCACGCTGCCGGCGAGATGGCCAGCGGCATAGCGGCCGAACGGGTGCCACTCGTCTATGAGAAATCGGCCCAGCACTCCCCGCCGCTCGCCCTGCGCCGCAGCATCGAGCAGACCAACGCCGAGATCAACGCCAAGGGGGAGAGCGCCGCGGAGTTTCGCGGGATGGGCACCACCTGCACGGTGCTCGTGCTCGTGCCACGCGGCGCGCTCGTCGGGCACATCGGCGACAGCCGCGCTTACCGCGTGCGCGGCCGCACGATCGAGCAGCTCTCGCGCGACCACTCGCTCGTGTGGGAGCTCGAATCGGCAGGCGGCATGTCGCGTGAGCAGGCCGCCGGCGCCGCGCCGAAAAATATCATCACCCGCTCGATGGGCCCCCATCCGCGCGTCGACGTCGACATCGAAGGACCGTTTCCCATCGAGGAGGGCGACACGTTCCTGCTCTGCAGCGACGGCCTCTCCGGGCAGGTGGCCGACGAGGAGATCGGCCTTTTCGCCGCCGAGCTCGAGCCGCGCGAGGCGACGGCGGCGCTCACGGGGCTGGCGCTCGTGCGCGGGGCGCCCGACAACGTGACGGTGATCGCGGCCCGGGCGGGGGCGGAAGAAGTGTCGAAGGTGTCGGCTGGTGACGAGCCTTGGCCGCTCACGGAGGAGCCGGCTGCGTTGACCGGACGGGCCGCGCTGCCGTGGAAGTGGCTGGGCGCGGCTGCCGGTGGCCTCTTCGGCGCGCTACTGCTCTCGCCGATGAGTGATATCGCGCAGTGGATCAACAAGATGCTCGGCGATGCGGTCGGCAACGCGGTGGTCTACGTCGGGTGCGGCGCGGCCGTGCTCGTGACCCTCGCCGGGGCGACGATGGCGCTCCTCGGCTTCCTCGCGCCTGCTGCCGGCAACGGCCGCGTGCTCCCGCCTGGTCGTCAGATTGGCAAGGGGCCGTATCGCACCTACGACTGTCTGCCGAACGAGCGGCTCTTCGAGCGGATCGTGGCGAGCGTCGAGGCCGGGGCTGCCGGCCTCTCCGACGGCGATCGCGACCGGACGACGGCGATCCTCGGCGGGGTGCGGCGGCATGTGGCCGAACAGGCCTTCCACGAGGCGGTCGTGGCCCTCGCCGAGGCGCTCGCGCTTTACACCCGCGCCGTCGAGCAAGCCCGCAGCGGCGACACGATCCGCGGCCCGGCGCCGGCCGACGCATGAAGATCATCTCCCGCTACGTGCTGAGCGAGCTCCTGCAGGTGTTCCTCGTGGCCCTCGGGGCGCTCACGCTCTTCATGCTCGTGGTGGGCCTCGTCAAGGAGGCGCAGCAGCAGGGCCTGGGCATGCTCCAGATCGCGCAGCTCGTGCCCTACGTCTTGCCCGAGGCGATGCGGTTCGCCGTGCCGGGCACGATGCTCTTCGCCGTGGCGAGCGTCTTCGGCCGGATGTCGGCGGGCAACGAGATCACGGCCCTCAAGGCGGCCGGCATCACGCCGATGGCCGCGATCTGGCCGGCCATCGGCCTGGCCGTGGTCGTGAGTTTCGTCTCCGTGTGGCTCAATGACATCGCCGTGTCGTGGGGCCGCGACGGCGTGCGCCGCGTGATCGTGAGCAGTGTCGAAGACATCATCTACGGCCGGCTGCGGCAGCAGCGGTCGTACAGCACGGCGAAACTTTCGATCAACGTGAAGGGGGTCGAGGGCCGCAAGCTCCTCCGGCCCACGCTCTCCTTCCAGCCTGGCGGCGAGACGGCGCCGGTGACCGTGTCGGCCGCCGAGGCGGAGATGCGGGCCGACGCCAAGACGGGCACGCTCACGATCATCTGTCGCAACGGCACGCTGCACGTGGGCGACGTGAAGGCGGTGTTTCCTGACACGATCGAACGCGTCGTGCCGCTCGACGCCGTGAGCCGCAAGGAGACGGTTTCGACGAGCCCTTCGGAGATCCCGCTCGCAGATTTTCCCAAGGCGCGGGTCGACCAGATCGGGCTCATCGGACAGATTCAAGAGCTCGCGGCCGCGAAGGTGGCGATCGGCATGTTCACCGGCCGCCTCGAGCAGACCACCCCCGTGGCCGTCGAGGGGGAGCGGCAGCAGACCAAGCTCGCGACCACCCGCCTCAATCGCATCATCATGGAGCCGTGGCGCCGCTGGGCCAACGGCTTCAGCTGCCTGTGCTTCGTGCTCGTGGGCGCGCCGATGGCGATCCGGATGCGCAACGCCGACTTCCTCACGAGCTTCTTCCTCTGCTTCCTGCCGATCCTCGTCGTCTACTATCCGTTGTTCATGCTCGGAATCTCACGCGTGAAGGCGGGCGTGATGCCGCCACCGGCCGTGTGGATGGCGAACATCTTGATCACGCTCTGGGGCCTGTGGCTGTTGCGCCGCGTCGTCCGCGGCTGAGCGTGTAGGACAGGCTTCAGCCTGTCATGCGTTCCCACAAAGCGCCCAATCCGGCTCGGGGTTACCCCGTACCGTCTCGCCGGACGTTCACTGCGGGCCTCCATGATCTCGCCTCTCCCTCTGGGAGAGGCCGGCCGCAGGCCGGGTGAGGGTGCCTTTCGCGGCGCAACGAAAGCACCCTCACCCCATCCCTCTCCCAAAGGGAGAGGGAGGAGGGGTAACCCCTCGCCTCCCCGTTCCAGTTGAGGAGGCTTCGGGCTCCCCGTGTCCCGGGAGCCGGCGTATTTGACCAGCGAAGCCATGGATGGCGCAGCGCAGGCAAATCCGAGTGAGCCGGAGCCTGGAGGGCGGAGGCGAACGTCCGGCGAGCGGGATATGGGGAGCCCGAAGCCGGCTTGGGCGATAACAGGTTCAAGCCAAGTCAGACGTCATTTCGTCGTCTGGGCAGTGGCGTTGATCACGGCCGTGATGCGGAAGGCGTCGTGGCAGGCGTCTTCGCTCACGCCGAGGTGCAGGCCCATAACGACCGCAACGTCTTTCAAGCGTCACCCGGCGAACTGCCCGTGAGCGACATCCACAGCTTGTGACCCGTGTCGGACGCAAGGCACCAAAGCCCCTGGACCAGCAGGCTGGGAGCCAGTCTGCGCCGAGACGAGAAGATCGCCATCGCAGGGGGTGAGTGGCGTTGCGGGGAACCACCTCCGGACGCCCAGGCCGTTCCCCCCGAGGCTCACAAGTCGCTCGGCAGCCGGAAGACCGTTGGCGAAGCGCCATTATCCGGGCTATCCTTAGACGAACGCAGACGTTCTAGTACAAGAAATCCGAATCTGCACAAATTCCAGAAGTCATTGACGACAATCGATGATGAAGCATTCTGCAAAGTTGTCCAAGGCATTGCAAACTATTGTTCCACCAGAGACACCAATCATTATTCCAGTGTTCAATTTAGTTACCTACGCAAAGTTTATGGTAGAGCAACTAGAGTCAATTGGATTAAGCAATTTCATCGTCTGCGATAATAACTCTACGTATCCACCAATGATTGAGTATCTCGATAGCATAAGCGAGACTCATCGTGTGGTGAGATTTGAGGAGAATCTTGGGCCCAGGGCATTTGCTGAGCGTCCAGAGTTTTTGAATATTCTGCCAGAATACTTTATTGTTACTGATCCAGATTTAATATTCAACGCGGCGTTGCCCAAAAAGTTTATTTCGAAGATGAAGCATATTTTAGATATGTATGAGGTATCTAAAATAGGCTTTGCCATAGACATAGAAGATGCTGAGGGTAAGTTCTTTGATGGAGGGCAGGTGAGGCGCTGGGAAGGCGCATACTGGAACAGTCCGGTAAATACTTATACCGAGAAGGATCAGCTCTATTACGCTGCTATTGATACTACATTCTGCTTACACAAGAAAGACAGAGTAATTAGAGAGTTGTCTCATGGAGGGCGAGGAATAACTGGCACGAGTGCCTTGAGGATTGGTGATCGTTTTACATGTCAGCACATGGGGTGGTGGAAAGATCAGCCACTTACGCAGGAAGAATTAGATTATTATCATGAACGCCAGCAGTGGGCATCAACATATAACGAGAAAAAGAAGCTAGGCTATGTATGAAAATATTGGCCCCTCCCCAAATCGTGCCCCAGGTCTTGTGAGAGAATCCTCGTGCCCCGTGCGGGGCTGGAAAGGGTTCTCGGATACGGCAACGGCCATGACGGCGCGGTTCACGGAACGGCGGGGCTCTCGTGAGCGCCCAGTTCGAATCCTCGGTAACATCATCCCGGCCCGCTACTGCGAGAAAACGACGCTCACGTGTAGGCGCCGAGTGACCGTCCGACGTTCGCCCTGACTTCCAGGCCCTAGGCGGGCTTCCGTATCTCAGCGAGCTGTGAAACTCTTAAAGGTTGGCAAGTGCTGTTGTCCCGGCAATGGTGCGTCCGCGTGGGGATTCCTGAGGCGGTGGACACGATTTCGGGCAAGACTGGCTAAAGCCCATCCTGCGTCACTGGGCCGCGGCGTTGATGACGGCGGCGATGCGGACGGCGTCGTGGCAGGCGTCTTCGCTCACGCCGAGGTGCACGAGGCTGGCCTCGTGGTTCTTGATGCACAACTCGCAGCCGGCGAGGGCGGCGCAGGCGAGGCTCATCAGCTCGAAGTCGGCCTTGCTCGTGGCCGGCTGAACCATGCGGCTCATGCGGAGGCGGGGCGGGCGGGCTTCGTAGCTCTCCTTGCCGAGCATGTGGCGGAAGCGGTAGTAGACCGTGTTCATGGCCATCAGGCCGGCCGCCGCCACAGCGTCGGAGATCACAGGGGCAGCCGCGTCGCCGAGGCTGGTGCGGATGTCGGATTCGAGGGCGGCGGCGAGGGGCTGCGCCCGCACGAACCGGGCCGCGGCCAAGGCGATGCCGAGGGCCTGGGGGGGCTGCAGGTTTTCACCGGTGAGCACGCTCGAGAGGTTGAGGCGGATGTCTTTGAGGTCGTCTGGGAGCGCGTCGCGGAGGGCGTCGAGCGTCGGCGTGGCAAGCGACATGGGTGGGTCGGTCCGAGAGAGGGGATGAGGCCGCGCCCGGTCGGGCGATTCAGCGGAAATTGTAGCCGGTCGTTGCCGGTCGAGGGGTGGGGATGCTACGTTCGGGAAATTTGTTTTTTCCTCCGCTTGAGCCCCCGATGCCCCGTCGCGACGACCTCCACACGATCCTCCTGATCGGCTCCGGCCCGATCGTCATCGGCCAAGCCTGCGAGTTCGACTATTCCGGCACCCAGGCCTGCAAGGCGCTCCGGGAGGATGGCTATCGCGTCGTGCTCGTGAATTCGAACCCGGCCACGATCATGACCGATCCGGGCACGGCCGACCGCACCTACATCGAGCCGCTCACCTGGGAGATGCTCGAGAAGGTGATCGAGGCGGAGAAACCCGACGCCGTGCTGCCCACGCTCGGCGGCCAGACGGCCCTCAATCTCGCGATGGAGCTCGACCGGCGCGGCATTCTCGCCAAGCACGGCGTGGAGATGATCGGGGCCGATGCGGCGGCGATCAAGCGGGGCGAAGACCGCGAGATCTTCAAGGAGACGATGCGGAAGATCGGTCTCGAAACCTGCCGTGGCCGGATCGTGAAGAGCCTGCAGGAAGCTCGCGAGGTGCTCGCGGAGATCGGCCTGCCCGCCGTCATCCGCCCCAGCTTCACCCTTGGCGGGTCGGGGTCGGGCATCGCCTTCAACCGCGAGGAGTTCGACACCAAGGTGCAGCGCGGGCTCGATCTCTCGCCCGTGGGCGAGGTGCTCGTCGAGGAGTCGATCCTCGGCTGGAAGGAATACGAGATGGAGGTGATGCGCGACGCCGACGACAACGCCGTCATCATCTGCTCGATCGAAAATTTCGACCCCTGCGGCGTGCACACCGGCGATTCGATCACCGTGGCTCCGGCCATGACGCTCACCGACAAGCAGTTTCAGCGGATGCGCGATGCGAGCTTCGCCGTGATTCGGGCGATCGGCGTGGCCACGGGTGGGTCGAACATCCAGTTCGCAGTCGAGCCGCAGACCGGGCGGATGATCGTGATCGAGATGAACCCGCGCGTGAGCCGTTCGAGCGCCCTCGCCAGCAAGGCCACGGGCTTTCCGATCGCGAAGATTGCCGCCAAGCTCGCCGTCGGCTGGCGGTTGCACGAACTGCCCAACGACATCACGAAGAAGACAAAGGCCTGCTTCGAGCCCTCGATCGACTATGTCGTCGTCAAGGTGCCGCGGTTCGCGTTCGAAAAGTTTCCCGAGGCCGACAGCCGGCTGACCACGCAGATGAAGAGCGTGGGCGAGACGATGGCCATCGGCCGCACGTTCAAGGAGGCGTTTCAAAAGGCGCTCCGCGGCCTCGAGGTGGGCAGCTTCGGCTTCGGCTGCGATCAGAAAGACCTGTGGGGCACCGTGGCTGAGCCCGCCCCCGACGACATCCGCGCGCGGGTCGCCACGCCCGACCCCGATCGTGTGTGGTATCTGCGCTATGCCCTCAAGGCCGGGATGACGGTCGCCGAGCTCCACGAGCTGACCGCCATCGATCCGTGGTTCCTCGACCAGTTACTGCAGCTCGTGGAGATGGAGAGCCTCCTGCGCACGGCGGGAGCGCTCGCGGCCGTCGACGACGCGGTGCTGAGGCAGGCGAAGCAGTGTGGCTTCTCCGACCGGCAGCTGGCCGTGCTGCTCGGGGCGGCGGAGCTCGAGGTGCGCGACGAACGCAAGCGCCGCGGCATCGTCGCCACCTACAAGGCAGTCGATACGTGTGCCGCGGAGTTCGAGGCGCAGACCCCCTATTACTATTCGACCTGGGAAGAAGAAGACGAGACGCGGCCGAAGGCTCCCGGGAAAAAACGCGTCATGATCCTCGGTGGCGGGCCCAATCGGATCGGGCAGGGAATCGAGTTCGACTACTGCTGCTGCCATGCGAGCTTCGCGCTGCGCGAGATGGGGATCGAGAGCGTGATGGTGAATTCGAACCCCGAGACGGTGAGCACCGACTACGACACGAGCGACATGCTGTTCTTCGAGCCACTCACCTGCGAGGACGTGCTCAACATCGCCGACCGCATCGACCCCGACGGCGTGATCGTGCAGCTCGGCGGGCAGACGCCTCTCAACCTCGCCCGCGCGCTCCACGCGGCCGGCCTGCCGATCATCGGCACGACGGTCGACACGATCGACCAGGCGGAAGATCGCGAGCAGTTCAAGGCACTCCTCGAGCGGCTCGATCTCAAGCAGCCTGCCAGCGGCATCGCCCGCACGCTCGAGCAGGCCCGCCGAGAAGTGGCCCGGATCGGCTATCCGTCGCTCGTGCGACCGAGCTTCGTGCTCGGCGGCCGCGCCATGGAGATCTGCTACGACAACGCGCAGTTCGAGCGGTACGTGGCCGAGGCCTTCGTGGTGGCCCAGGGGCAGCCGGTGCTCATCGACCGGTTTCTCGAAGACGCGATCGAGGTCGATGTCGACTGCATCTGCGACGGCACCGACGTGATCGTGGCCGGCGTGATGGAGCACATCGAGGAGGCAGGGGTGCATTCGGGCGACTCCGCCTGCTGCATCCCGCCTCACAGCCTGTCGGACGACGTCGTCGCCGAAATCAAGGCGGCGGCCGCGGGCCTGGCGCGGAGCCTCGGTGTGGTGGGGCTCATGAACGTGCAGTTCGCCGTGAAGAAGGAAGACGGCCGCCCCACGCTGTACGTGATCGAGGTGAATCCCCGGGCCAGCCGTACCGTGCCGTTCGTCGCCAAGGCGACCGGGTTGCCGGTGGCGAAGGTGGCCGTGAAGGTGATGGCGGGCGTGAGCCTCGCGGAGCAGGGGATCTCGGCCGATCCGGTGCCGGCGCACGTGAGCGTGAAGGAAAGCGTGTTTCCGTTCGTGAAATTTGCCGGTGTGGACATCGCGCTCGGGCCGGAGATGCGGAGCACGGGCGAGGTGATGGGGGTGAGCGACCGCTTCAGCATCGCCTTTGCGAAGAGCCAGGTGGCCGCGGGCATCCTCCTGCCGGAGCAGGGACGAATCTTCCTGAGCGTGGCGAGCCCGCAGGCGAAGGAGTCGATGGTGGGCCTCGCGCGGCGGCTGTCAGCTCTCGGCTTCGAACTGCTCGCGACCGCGGGCACGGCGCGGGCCCTCGCGGCGGCCGGTATCCCCGTGGAGACGGTGAAGAAACTCCAGGAAGGGCATCCGAACCTCATCGACCACCTGATCGACGGCACGGTGCAGCTGATCTTCAATACTCCGCGGGGCAAAGGCGCCCGGACCGACGAGGGCCGCATTCGGGCGGCGAGCGTGCTCTATGGCGTGCCCTGCATCACCACGCTCCCGGCCGCCGAGGCCTGCGTGCGGGCCATGGAGGCGCTGCGCACCGAATCGCTCGCCGTGCAGCCGATCCAGGACCGGTTTCCCGAGACGGCCGTCGCTCGCTGACGCGGCTGCCAGGAGAACGTCCGGCTCAGGAAAGGGCGGAATTTCGCGGCAGGACGTGCGGTCGTCGCGCTTGTGCCGGCTGTGCCGGTCGTAGGGCTTCGACCCGGGATTCCAGGAAGTCTGGTCGGTGCGGTGGTGCCGCGCGTATCGCGCCCGGGGGCCGCAGACCGACGTTTGATGCACGGGCTCAAATCACTTGGTTCCGAATCGACAGGGAGGTCGTGATGCGCAAGGCGGCGTGCGGAGTGATGACGGTGCTCGTGGCGGTCGCTGCGGTGGAGGCCGCCGCGGCGTGGCCGTTCACGCAGATCTGGGAGCGACGCAAAGCGGAGCTCTACTCCCAGTTGTCGCGTGACGTGACGGTGCGGGTGAACGCCCGTGTGCACGAGGCACAGCAAGACCTCCAGGACTCGCTCGACACGCAGGTGGCCGACGAGGCCGAGAAGCTGCGGCTGCAGTTCCAGACTGGCTCGCAGGAGCTCGATGCGCGGTTTGAAGCGGAAGCCAAGGCACTCGACGAAGCGTTCGCCGTCGAAGCGAAGGCGCTGCGGGAGCGGGTCGACGCCCAGTTCCAGGAGATGAAAAAGGCCATCGACGCCGAGGTGGCGAAAGCCGCCACGACAGTGGCCGGCCAGTCGGCTGCCGAGGCGAAGAAGACGGCCGACAGGGTCGAGGCGGTGGGCAAAGAGGTGGCCGCGAAGACCACGCAGGAGCTCGAACGAATCGAGAAACGGTCAGCTGCCGAGTTCGAGAGGCTCTCCGCGGCCGCCGACAAGCGGCTCGAAACCGAACTGGCCGAGTTGCGGGCCCAGATCGATGAACGGATGACGGCGCTCGCCCGCGAGATGAAGGAACGCCACGAGTCCGACGAGGCGAAGTGAGCCATGTGTTGCGCGCCGGCTCGGGGTTACCCCGTACCGTCTCGCCGGACGTTCGCCTCCGCCCTCCAGGCTCCGGCTCACTCGGATTTGCCTGCGCTGCGCCATCCATGGCTCCGCTGGTCAAATACGCCGGCTCAACGGCAGGGGTAACCTCTCACCTCCCCAACGCATAGGCGCCTGGAACTTTCGGCGGAGTCGGTCGGTGGGCACGCGCAGACGAAGGGAGTCGTTGAGGACTTTTTGGCGCCAGGGCCGGAGGCCCGGGTCAGCACCAGCCGACGGATGTCGGCCAAGGAACGGACGGTACGATGCCGTGCCGTTTCGTGAAGTATCATTCGAGCATGCCTGCCGCCGGCTCCGAATGCGGGTGGTTATCAGTTGATCGATTCACTGGCGGTAGAGTCGCTTTTGCATGTCCGCAATCGCCTTTCCCGCCGTGCCTCCGCCGCCGCGGCCGCTGCCTGCGCCGGTGCTCGATGACCCGCCGCGGCTGACGGCGCGGACGCTCGAGGGGCTCGAGTGGATTCTGGCCCGGGAGCTCGAGGCCGTCGGGGCCACCGATCTCCGCGTCGGCCGGCGCACGATCGAGTTTTCGGCTGCGCCCGGATCGGAGAAAGAGACGCTCTATCGGGCCGTGCTCGAAAGCCGGACGGCGATCCGGATCCTCGAGCCGCTGGGTCGGTTTCGGGTCGATTCGCCCGAATCGCTGTATCGGGCGCTCCAGGAGGTCGACTGGACGGAGCAGTTGAGAGTGTCTGACACGATGCGTGTCGACGCCGCGATCCACGACACGTTCACGACGCACTCGCTGTTCGCGGCCCAGGTCGTGAAAGACGCCGTTGTCGACCAGCTGCGCACTCCGAGCGGCAAGCGGCCGAGCGTGCAATTGCGCGGGGCGACGCTGCGGCTGGGGCTGCACCTCGTGGGCGGCGTGGCCACGATCTTTCGCGACGCAGCCGGCCGGTCGCTCCACCAGCGGGGCTGGCGAATGGGCGAGGTGGAGGCGCCGCTTTCGGAGGTGCTCGCGGCGGGCATCCTCGCCATCGCTGGATGGTGGCGGCCGGGATCACGCGAAGCGCCATCAACCGGCGAGCCGTTGCTCGACCCGATGTGCGGCTCAGGCACGTTCGTGGTGGAGGCGGCGACGATCGCCGCGGGGATGGCGCCAGGCCTGTGGCGTGCCCGCCGCAAAGCGCACGGATTTCTTCGGTTTCGCGATTGCGACAAGGCCTTGGCCGAGCGGCTCGTGGCGGAACTCGAGGCACGTGTCGGCATACCCGATGTGTCGTTCATGGCCAGCGATCTCGATGCGAAGGCCGTCGAAGCGACGCGGGCGTGTGCCGAGGCGGCGGGGGTGTCGAGTTGCATCGCGATCGCGAAGCATCACTTCGAAGAAGTGCGGCCCGCAGGCCCGCCCGGTCTCGTGGTCACGAATCCGCCCTACGGCGAGCGGCTCGCGCTGCCGCGGGCTGCCGCCCTCTTTCGCCGGATTGGCGACTGGCTCGTGCAGCAGTGCGGTGGCTGGCGGGCGGCGATCCTCGCTCCCGACACGCCAGCGGTCGGCAACCTCGGCCTGCGGCCGACGCATCGCATTCCGCTCATGAACGGCCCGATCGCGTGCCGCCTGCTCGAAGTCGAGATCCGCGAACGCACGACTGCGCCGACCCCCGCCCGCCCCCCTCTCCCTCCGGGAGAGGGCCGGGGTGAGTGTGCCCTGACGCCCGCGATCGCCCCGAGCGCAAGCGATGACCCCATGGGGACTGTGTCTGTGGGGGCGGCGCTGGTCCGCAAGGGCTCGCGGGCCGTCGCCGATCAGATCGGCGACTTTCGCCGCCGGCTCGCGAAGCGATTCAAGCATCTCGCCAAGTGGGCCCGCCGCCAGGGCATCGAGGCGTTTCGGATCTACGATCGCGACATTCCTGAGATTCCGCTTGTGATCGACTGGTACGCCGGCTGGCTGCATGCGGCCGAGTATGAGCGGCCGCATGAACGCACGGAGATCGAGCACGACGTGTGGCTCGACAAGATGATCGAGGCCGCGGCGCTCGAACTCGGCGTGCCCGTGCACCAGACTTTTCTCAAGGTGCGGAAGCGGCAGCGGGCCGGCGGGCAGTATGAGAAGGTCGGCGAGCGCCAGGCGGTGCTCACGGTGCGGGAGGGCGGCTTGGAGTTTGAGGTGAACCTCTCCGACTATCTCGACACGGGCTTGTTTCTTGACCACCGCCAGACCCGCGCGATGGTGCGCGCCGAGTCGGCAGGAAAACGATTCCTCAATCTCTTCTGCTACACGGGGAGTTTCTCCGTCTACGCGGCGGCGGGAGGGGCCGCGGAGACGACGAGCGTCGATCTCTCGAACACCTATCTCGACTGGACGCGGACGAACCTCGCGCAGAACGCCTTCAAGGATGCCGGCCGGCACCGGACGGTGCGGGACGAGGCCCGCGAGTTCCTGGAGCACCGGGCGAAGCGGGGCGAGGCCCCGTTCGATCTCGTCGTCTGCGATCCGCCGACGTTCTCCCGCTCTGCGAAGAGCGAGACGCCGTGGGACGTGGAGCGCGACCACGCTGAACTACTCGAACTCGTCGCCCAGAATCTCGCGCCTGGCGGCGTCGTCTACTTCTCGACGAACTTCCGCCGGTTTCATCTCGCGGAAGAGCCCCTCGCGAAGCTCTACACGATCCGCGAGATCACGCGGCAGACGCTGCCAGAAGACTTCCGCAACGACCGCATCCACCGCGCGTGGCGGATGGTGAAGCGGTGATGGCGGTTTGACCCGGCAGTCGCACCGCTTCTACATTCGCCGTCATGCAAGAAGGTATTCATGTCACCGCGCAACGCTTCGGCCCGCTCATCGCCTGCCTGGTGGTGTGCTTCGTCGGCTGTCGGCCTGCGGATCCGGGCGTCGTGACGATCGTGTCGAGCCTGCCGCGGACGGGCTCCGCGAAGCAGCAGTCCGACACGATCGTGGGCGGCATCCGGATGGCGATCGAGGAGGCGGGCGGACAGGTGGGGCCGTTTCGCGTCGAATATCTCGACCTCGACGATTCCACTGCGGCGGCGGGTCAGTGGACGAGCGAGGCCGAGGCGGCCAACGCCAGGCGGGCCCTCCAGGATCCCGACGTCGTGGCCTACATCGGCACGTTCAACTCCGGCGCTGCGAAGGTCTCGATGCCGATCCTGAACCTCGGCGACCTACTCATGGTTTCGCCGGCGAATACGGCCGTCGGCCTCACGAAGCCGGGCCTCGGCGCGCCCGGCGAGCCGGAGGTCTACCGGCCGACCGGCCGGCTCAACTATACGCGGGTGGTGCCCGCCGACGATCTCCAGGGGCCGCTCTCGGCCGACTGGGCCAAGAAGCGCGGCGTGAAGAAGGTGTACATCCTCGACGACAACGAGGTGTATGGCAAAGGCATCGCCGATCTCTTCGACGAGCGCTGCCGCGAGATCGGCATCGAGGTGCTCGGCCACGACTCGATCGATGCGAAGGCACAGGAGTTCAAGTCGCTGATGGCGAGCGTGAAGGCGGCCGGGCCTGACCTCGTGTATTTTGGCGGCACGACGCAGAGCAAGGGTGGGCAGCTCGCGAAGGACATGGCCAGCGCCGGCATCCAGGCGATGTTCATGGTGCCCGACGGCTGTCGCGAGCAGGTATTCATCGACTCGGCCGGCGCAGGGAACCTCGAAGGCCGGTGCTTCGTGACCTTCGGCGGCCTGCCGCCGGAAAAGCTCACGGGGAAGGGTGCGGAGTTCGTCGAGCGGTATCGAAAGAAGCACGGCGAACTGCCCGAGGCATACGCCGTGTATGGCTACGAGGCCGCGTGCGTGGCGCTGCGGGCGATCCGCGATGCGGGCGTGAAAGACCGCCGGGCGATCTCCGATGCGGCGCTCGCGCTCCAGGACTTCGACGGCGCCCTCGGCCGCTGGGGCTTCGACAAGAACGGCGACACGACGATGCAGACGCTCACCGTGAGCGTGGTGCGCGACGGGAAATTCGAGTTTGAAGAGGTGCTCGACGCCAGTGCCGTGGGCGAGGGGGGCGAGAAGCGGTAAAAAGCCACATCTTGGAGCCGCCGGATGAGAGCGCCTCCCGAGTCCCCGTCGAGCGAGTAGCGGTTGCAGTTCTTCCTCCAGCAATGCCTGATCGGGCTTACGAACGGCGCGCTCATCGCGCTCGTGGCTCTCGGCTACACGATGGTCTACGGGATCATCGGCTTGATCAATTTCGCCCACGGCGACCTGATCATGCTCGGGGCGTGCCTCGCGCTCTCGCTCGTGGCGGCCCTCGGGATCGGCGTCGCCGACGCGGGTGGGATGGCCGCGGTCGGCCCGACGGGCACGTGGCTCGGCATCGCCCTGCTCGTGGGTCTGTGCGGCCTTTTCTGTGGCGGGCTCAACGTGGCCGTCGACCGGATCGTCTACAAGCCGCTTCGCACGGCGCCCAAGCTCGCCCCGCTCGTCTCCGCGATCGGCGTGTCGTTCATCTTCATGAACATCGGGCTCTTCTGGCTCGGGCCCGCTGATCGGTCGTTTCCAGAACTCCTGCCGGCCGCGAACCTGCTCCCGGGCGAAGGCCTGCAGTTCACCTGGAAGGATCTCCTCGTGGTGCTCGTCGTCGGGCCACTGATGGTGGCGCTCTCGCTTCTCGTGCGCACGACGAAGCTCGGCAAGGCGATGCGGGCCGTGTCGCAGGATCAGACCGCCGCGGCCCTCGTCGGGATCGACGTCGATCGCGTGATCGCGGCCACGTTTTTCATCGGCGGCTTCCTCGGTGGTGCGGCGAGCGTGATCTACGGGCTCTACATCAACACGATCAGCTTCCAGATGGGGTTTCAAAACGGGCTCTATGCCTTCACGGCCGCCGTGCTCGGCGGCATCGGCAGCATTCCCGGGGCGGTTCTTGGGGGGATCGTCATCGGCCTCGTGCGGTCGCTCTCGAGCGCCTATGTGGGTGAGCGGTGGACCGGGGCGATCGTATTCGCGATTCTGATCGTGATCCTCGTATTTCGCCCCGAGGGGCTGCTCGGCCGGCGGACGAAGGAGAAGGTCTGATGCGCACGTTTCTGCGGGAGCGCTGGGATCTCGTGGCCCTGGGCGTGCTCGCCGTGGCCCCGCTCGTCGTGCCGGCGCTCGGCGGGGCGCTCGGCGGGCAGGTAACCACGCTCTTCATCTACTGCATCCTGGCGCTCGGGCTCAACGTGATGGTGGGCTACACGGGCCTCGTGCATCTCGGAATCGCCGCCTTCTTCGGCATTGGGGCCTACTTGATGGCGATTCTCACGGTGCCGATGTATCCGTTTCAGGTGGGGTGGCTCGCCGCGGCGATCATCAGCGTGATGGCCACTGCGGGCGTGGGCCTCGCCCTCGGCGCCCCCACGCTGCGGCTGCGCGGCGATTACCTCGCGATCGTCACGCTCGGCTTCGGCGAGGTGGTGAAGGTGACGCTCCGCAACCTCGAGCAGATCACTGGCGGCATGAAGGGGCTCAACCCCGTGCCGCCCCCCGGGGCCGGCGTGAAGCTCGGCAGCCTCGATCTTGGCCTCGCGTTCGCGATCGATCCGCGCTGGTTCTACTATCTCTCGCTCGCCGCGCTCGCCGGCGTGGTCGTGGCGATGCGGAGGCTCGAGCACTCGCGGCTGGGGCGGGCCTGGGTGGCCGTGCGGGAGGATGAACTTGCTGCGTCGGCGATGGGCATCTCCGCCACGCGAGTGAAGCTCTCGGCATTCGCGATGTCGTCGGCTGTGGCCGGCCTCGCCGGCTGCCTCTACGCCGGCAGCCTGTCCACGACGGCCGACCCCAACGCCTACGACTTCAACCGCTCGATCATGGTGCTCTGCGCGGTGATCCTGGGCGGCCTCGGCAGCATTCCCGGCACGCTGCTCGGCGTGGCGATCCTCGTGGGTTTCGACACGGTGCTCGCCCCGTGGGCCGACTCGTGGATCCAGCAGATGAACATCAACCCCACGGGATCGAGCCTGCTCTCCTTCAGCGGCTGGCGGCTGGCGATCTTCGGCCTCGCGCTCGTGATCGTGATGCGCTACCGCCCCGAGGGGCTCGTGCCGTCGCGACGGCTTGCGGCCGAACTGCACGAGGCCCAGCCATGAAAAAGCGACTCTTGCCACAGATGTCGGGATTTCAGCGGCGGGGCCCGGTCGCCGCGCCGCCGCTCGTCGCCGACACGCCGCTGCTTGACGTCGATCGGCTGACGGTGCGGTTCGGGGGCCTCGTGGCCGTGTCGGAGGTGAGCCTCGACGTGCCCGAGAGGAGCATCGTCTCACTCATCGGCCCCAACGGCGCCGGCAAGACGACGGCCTTCAACACGATCAGCGGCATCTACGCCCCGACGAGCGGCGCGGTGCGGTTTCGGGGGCGTCGGCTCGAGCAGTCGTTCACCGCGGGCACGTTTTGGGCGGCGATGGGCATCGGCCTGCTCACGGGGCTGTTGTGCGCGGCGGCCGCAGTCGACGTCGACAGGCTCTGGCTGGCGGTCGTGAAACGCGGCATGCTCACCCGTGAGCCGTTTTCGGTGGCCGGTGCCCTCGAGCGCCTGCGCGGCTACTTTCGAGCCGAGCTCGCGCTCGATCAGATGGCGGGCAAGTGGCGTGTCGTGAGCGCTGACGGGAGCGACGTGCTCGCGATCCGGCGCGATCTCGCCGAGGCCCGGGCCCTCCGCGACCGGCTCCAAGCAGCCGTGACCGCGCGGCGGGCGGGGCCGGGCACGGTGCCCGACGCCAGCGATCTGTCGGGGCCGGCTGAACCGGTGGCCGGTGCCGTCGAACTGCCTGCCATCAAGGAAGAGGTGCTCGACAGGCTCGCCGCGGGTAAGCGGCGCGTCAGGCTGCGAGGCTGGCTTGGCCTCGGCGCGGGGTGGGCGCTCGGCACCGCCGGCACGATCGCCGTCTGGCGGCGTGGCCGGCGATCGCCGCACGTGGTGGCCCAGTGCGGCATCTCGCGCACGTTTCAAAACATCCGTCTGTTTTCCAACATGACGGTGCTCGAAAATGTACTCGTCGGCCTCGATCGCGCGATCCCCGGCGGCGTGGCGGCGATGCTCTTCAAGACGCCAGCCAACCGCCGGGCCGAGGCGGAGGCTCGCCGAATGGCCCTCGAAGCGCTCGAATTCGTCGGCCTCGCCGCAGAGGGCAATCGGATCGCCGGGCAGCTCCCGTATGGCGACCAGCGCCGGCTCGAGATCGCGCGGGCGCTCGCCACCGGGGCCACGCTCCTCCTGCTCGACGAGCCGGCCGCGGGCATGAACCCCACCGAGACCGCCGATCTCGCCCACCTCGTCGAACGGATCCGGGCCCGCGGCGTGACGGTGCTCCTCATCGAACACCACATGAACGTCGTGATGCGGATCAGCGACCGCGTCGCCGTGCTCGACCACGGCGTGAAAATCGCCGAAGGCACGCCCGCCGACGTGCGGCGTGACGAGAAGGTGATCGAGGCCTACCTGGGCAGCGAGGGCTAGGCGATGCATCTTCTCGAAGTCGATGGTCTCGAAGCGGGATACGGCCCGATCCGGGCGCTCGACCGCGTGTCGCTCACCATCGACGACGGCGAGCTCGTGGCGATCATCGGCGCCAACGGGGCCGGCAAGACGACGCTCCTGATGGCGATTTCCGGCGTCGTGCCGGCCCGCGGCGGCGAGGTGCGGCTCTCCGGAAAGCGGATCACGGGGCTCGAACCGCACGAGATCGTGCGCCTCGGCGTCGGCCACGCGCCGGAAGGTCGGCGGATCTTTCCCCGGCTCACGGTGCGCGAAAACCTCGAGCTCGGCGGCTTCGCACAGGACGACGGGGCTCGCGTGCGGCGCGACATCGACGAAGCCTGCGGACTGTTTCCGGTGCTTGGCGAACGCATGGGGCAATTGGGGGGCACACTCTCCGGCGGCGAACAGCAGATGCTCGCGCTCGCGCGAGCCCTCGTCGGCCGACCGCGGTTGCTCCTCCTCGATGAACCGTCGCTCGGCCTCGCGCCCCTGATCGTGGCCAGGATCTTCGAGGTGATCGCCGGCCTCACCGCGCGCGGCATCGCCGTGATGCTCGTCGAGCAAAACGCCCGCGCCGCCCTCAAGCTCGCCGCCCGCGGCTACGTCCTCGAGACGGGCCGCATCACGCTCACCGGCAGCGGCCCCGACCTCGCCGCCGACCCGCGAGTGCGTGACGCCTATCTCGGCGAGTGAGACGTAGGACAGGCTTCAGCCTGGCATGCCTCAAGTCATGCGCGCCGGCTCGGGGTTACCCCGTACCGTCTCGCCGGACGTTCGCCTCCGCCCTCCAGGCTCCGGCTCACTCGGATTTGCCTGCGCTGCGCCAGGCGAGTGTCGCGCCGTCGCCGCCGTCCCGGCGTCGGCGACGGCTTACGGTCGCCGAGCAAAGCTCGGCTCCCCACGCGAACGTCAGGGCTGGAGGCCCGGGGGAACACCAGCGGGCGGAGGCCCGCTAAGCGAACAGCGGCACGATGCCGAGTGTTCGCGTGAAAATGGCTCCGCTGGTCAAATACGCCGTCTCAACGGCAGGGGTAACCCCTCGCCTCCCCGACTGGAAAGGGAGGCTTCGGGGGAGTCGGCGAACGCTTCCCGAACGACGGCCGCGGCGGCCGGAGTGAGGAGACTTTTGCCGCTCCCCCGTAGCCGTGTTGAGCGCGTTGGCGTTGAACGAGCCATAGCCCCCGACGATGGAGCAGCTTATCCCCGCGATCTGGTATTCTGCCGTGCTTCACGAGCATAGTAGGTTCAGGCATGGCAGGGCACGGAGCGTCCGAGACGGCCACGGCGGCGGCCGCCGATCCGCGCATCGGCGAGGTGCTCACGACCTGGTGGGGCTTCGACCGGCTGCGGCCGTTGCAGGAGCAGGCGATTCATGCGGCACTTGCCGGCCGCGACTCGCTCGTCGTCATGCCCACCGGCGGAGGCAAGAGCCTCTGCTACCAGTTGCCGCCGCTCATCGACGGAGCGACCGACGTAGTCGTGTCGCCACTCGTGGCGCTCATGAAGGATCAGGTCGACGCGCTCGAAGCGATCGGCTATCCGGCCGCGGCGCTCCACGGCGGCATGTCGCAGGAGGAGCGGCAGACGATTCGCGACCGGCTCGTGGCCGGGGAACTGCGGCTCTTGTTCACGGCGCCCGAGCGGCTCGTGAACACGGGGCTCCTCGACCTCCTGGCCCAGGTGGGCGTGCGCCGATTTTCGATCGACGAGGCGCATTGCATCAGCCAATGGGGGCATGATTTCCGGCCCGAATACCGGCAGATGGCGCTCCTGCGCGAGCGGTTTCCCCAGGCCAGCCTGCATGCCTTCACGGCCACTGCCACGCCCCGGGTGCGCGACGACATCGCCGCGCAACTCCAGCTGCGATCGCCCGAGGTGCTCGTGGGCACGTTCGATCGGCCGAACCTTTCGTATCGCGTGGTGCCCCGGACCGACCGGATCACGCAGACGCTCGAAGTGCTCGGGCGACATGCCGGCGAGGCCTCGATCGTGTACTGCATCTCGCGGAAGGAGACCGAGAAGCTCGCGGCCCGCCTCGCCGCCGAGGGCATCCTCGCGCGGCCGTACCATGCCGGGCTCGACGCCAAAGAGCGGCACAAGACACAGGAGGCGTTTGCCCACGAGACGATCGATGTGGTCGTGGCGACTGTCGCCTTCGGCATGGGGATCGATCGGTCCGACGTGCGGCTCGTGCTCCACACCTCGCTGCCCAAGAGCCTCGAGGCCTACCAGCAGGAGACGGGCCGCGCCGGCCGCGACGGGCTCGCCGCTGAGTGCGTGCTGCTTTATTCGTCGGCCGACGTGTTTAGCTGGGAATCGCTCGTGCGCAAGAGCGCCGAGGAGTCGGACCTCGAGCCCGACGAGATCGAGCGGCTCGTCGCCAGCCAGACCGAGCACCTCCACTCGATGCGCCGCTACGCCCAGGCCGCCCGCTGCCGCCACGCCGCACTCTCCGAATACTTCGGCCAGACCTATGGCACCGCGGCCTGCAATGCCTGCGACGTGTGTCTCGGCGAGACGGAGAGCCTCGCCGACTCGACCGTCGTGGCCCAGAAGATCCTCTCGTGCGTGGCCCGGGTCGGCGAACGGTTTGGCGTACGGCACGTGGCGGAGGTGCTTCGCGGCGCGAAGACCGACGGCATCGTGCGGCACGGCCACGACAAGCTCTCGACCTTCGGCCTCCTGGCAGCGCTCGACCAGCGGGCCGTCGAGAATCTCACGCACCAGCTGCTCGACCAGGGCCTGCTCGGCCGCACCGGCGGCGATCGGCCCGTCGTCACCCTCAACGAACGCTCCTGGGAAGTGCTCAAGGGGGGCAGGCCCGTGGTGCTGCTCGAGCCGCGGAGCGGCCGTGCGAAAGCCAGCAAGGCCGACGTCGACGACTGGCAGGGCGTCGACCGCGCGCTCTTCGAGCGTCTGCGGGCCTGGCGCCGCCGCGTGGCCGACGCCCGCGACAAGCCGGCGTGGACGATCTTCGACGACAAGGCCCTCCGCGGCATCGCCCGCGAGAAGCCGGCCTCACCTGCGGCGCTCTTGCGCGTGAAGGGCATCGGCGAAAAACGCCTCGCCGACTTCGGCGCCGCGATCCTCGACCTCGTGGCAGGCAAAGAACCGGCTGAGCCTGCGGATTAAACGCGCCGGCTTCGGGCTCCCCATATCCCGTCGCCGGACGTTCGCCTCCGCCCTCCAGGCTCCGGCTCACTCGGATTTGCCTGCGCTGCGCCATCCATGGCTCCGCTGGTCAAATACGCCGGCGAGCGGGACACGGGGAGCCCGAAGCCTCCCGTGTTCACAGGAAACATGGCCTCGTGCCATTTTCCTTTGGCCGACCTCCGTCGGCTGATGCTTCCCAGGCCCTCCTGGCCCGACCTCGTTTCTCCGTTAAGGGAGGCTCGGGGTTACCCCTGCCGTTGAGACGGCGTATGTGACCAGCGAAGGCAGGAAGCCGGAGCGCAGGCACATCCGAGCGAGCGGAGGCCAGGATGGCCGCAGTGAGCGTCCGGCGAGACGGTACGGGGTAACCCCGAGCCGGCGCGCGCGAGTTGAGACGTTACGAGTTCAGCACGTTGCGGACGAGAGCGGCGTCGATGCCGTCGACGAGTTCGACGTGGCCGATCCGGGTCGGGAGCACGAAGCGGAGCCGGCCGTCGACGGTCTTCTTGTCGCGACCCATGATCGTGATCAGTTCTTCAGGGGTAGTCGGCGTCCACGCGAGGTCGGCCGCCGTCACGGGTAGGTCGAGCGCTTGCAAGAGTGCGTCTTGTCTCCCGACGAAGTCCGGCCCCACGCGGCCCATCGCGGCGGCGAGTCGCGCGGCGGCGGCCATGCCGATCGCCACCGCTTCGCCGTGCAGGAGCGTGCCGTAGCCGGCGGCGGTCTCGTAGGCGTGGGCGAATGTGTGGCCGTAGTTGAGGATCGCCCGGAGGCCGGTCGTTTCGTGTTCGTCACGTTCGACGACGTGCGCCTTGAGGGCGGCCGAGCGTTCCACGATGTGCAGCAAGGCCGCGGGGTCGCGGCGGCGGATCGCCGGGGCGTTCGCCTCGAGCCACGAGAAGAGATCGGCGTCGAGGATCACGCCATACTTCAGCACCTCGGCCAGGCCGCTCGTGAATTCGCGGTCGGGGAGCGTGGCGAGGGTGTCGATGTCGGCGACGACTCCGCGCGGCTGCCAGAAGGCGCCGACGAGGTTCTTGCCCGTATCCAGGTTGATGCCTGTCTTGCCGCCGATGGCGCTATCCACCTGGGCGACGAGCGTCGTCGGCACCTGCCAGAGCGGGAGGCCGCGGGCGAACGTGGCCGCCACGAAGCCGGTGAGATCGCCGACGACACCGCCGCCCACCGCCACCACGTGGGTGCGCCGGTCGACTGCCAGGCGGGCGAACTCGTTCCAGAGGCGGGCGGCCTCGGCGGCCGACTTCGATGCCTCTCCGGCCGGCACGACGAGCAGCGTCGTTTCGACTCCTGCACGCCCGAGGCTCGCGATGGCGCGGGCGGCATGCGTGGCGGCAATCGCCTCGTCGGCGACGACGATGGCACGGCGGGCGGCCAGGGCCGTGAGGGCGCTGCCGAGCGAGTCGATCACGCCCTGGCCGACGACGATTGCGTAGGAGCGGTCGGCTGCCGCCGCACCGTCGAGTCGGAGGCGAATCGTGCGGGGCGACACGGTCAGGCCACGCTCACGCGCTCGAGGTCGGCCGGTGTGACGGTGATCACGCGGGCGAATCCCGTGTGCTGACGCACGTAGTCAAGCTCCGACGCGTCGGCCGGGCTCGCGTGCAGGAGCGTCTCGACGCGGGCCTTGTCGGCGCGGGCCCAATCGTCGTAGTCGTCGGGCCAGGCCGTGTGGTGTTCGACGACCAGTGCTTCGCGATAAGGGTCGAAGGCGTTTGGCATCCGCGGCACTCCGCATCACTTCAGAAATCAGTCCGCCCCGAGTATACATGGACCTCGGCGGCGATCATCCACTCTGACGGAACAGGCCATGGCAGCGTCTACGAACGGTCCCGGCATGCCGCCGTCTCGTGGTCGCTCGCTCGTCGTGGGGCTCGTGCTCTTGGGGCTCGCCGCCGCAGCCACGGGCATCGCCTACCAGCGGTGGCAGACGCGGCGCTGCCTCGATTTCTACGGCTCCGAGGTGGCCCGGCTGGTGGCGGCCGCGCCCCATGTCGAACTGCTGACACTGGCCCCGGGCGCCGGGCCCGGCCGGCTCGTCGCCACGATGGTGCGCGACGTGACGAACGCCAAAGGCCTCGTCCATTTGCGGCGGGGCCTCGTCGAGGATGCCAACTTCGCGTGGGTCGACTCCGCCGGGCCGGCGCGTCGTCCGGACGGTGCCTGGGATCTGGCCCTCGTGTTTTCCGATCCGGCCGTCCCGACAACGCGGGCCACGCTCGTGGTCGACCTCGATGAGCAGGGCGGGAGCTTGGCGGTGATGGGGAAACCGGGGCGGGTGGGGCTGGGGCGGATCGGTCGCGGCCTTGAAAAGTGGGTCGCAGGCCTGTGATTCTGCGCTGAAAATCGGCCTTTTGGTGCGACGGCAGCGGACCTATTCTTCGCCACCCCCGGGAAGTCCGGGGCCGAAACGAGGGCAGGCATGCGTGCGATCGCCGTGGCAAACCGCAAAGGCGGCGTCGGCAAGACGACGACGTCGGTGAATCTCGCCGTCGCGCTCGCGCGGTCCGGCCGGCGCGTGTGCCTCGTGGACCTCGACCCGCAGGCCCACGCAACGCTGCACGTGGGGGTGGTGCCTGGGTCGCATCCGGTGTCGGCGTACGACGTGCTCGCGGGCACCGAATCGCTGGCTGCCGCGAGTGTGCCGGCCGGTGAAAACCTCGTGGTCGTGCCGTCGCACATCGATCTCGCGGCGGCCGAAGTCTCGCTCGCGACCCGGGCCGGCCGCGAATTGATCCTCAAAACACGAATCGAGGCCGACCCACGCTGCTCGGGAAGCGACGTCGCAGATGCCTTCGACTATATGGTCGTCGACTGTCCGCCGTCGCTCGGGCTGCTCTCGCTCAACGCGATGGCTGCGGTCGACGAGGTGCTCTTGCCGCTGCAGCCCCACTTTCTCGCCCTGCATGGCCTGAGCAAACTGCTCGAGACGATCGAACTCGTGGCCGACCACGTGAATCCCCGGCTGCGGCTCCTGGGAGTCGCGCTCTGCATGCACGAAGCGGGCACGCGGCTGGCCACGGAGGTGGGGCGTGATGTCGAGGCCTTTTTCGCCGGGAGCGATGCCCGGCATCCGGCGTGGGCCGCCGCGCGGGTGTTTGCCACACGAATTCGCCGCAACATCCGGCTGGCCGAGGCGCCGAGCTTCGGGCAGTCGATCTTCGACTATGCTCCGGAGTCACATGGCGCCGAAGACTATGCCAATCTCGCCGCGGAAGTCGATCAGGCCGCTGCCTGCGGCCGCGGCGGCGTGCGGCGGGCAGCGTGAACGGCTGCTGCGGCGACGGGCGCTACCGCCAGATCGGCCTGCTCGCCGGCGTGGAGTTCGGGCATCCACCAGTAGTTCGACGCGCACGGATCGAATCCAGCCAGGATGCCCGTGCCGTCGAAGTCATCGGGAGAGACGAACAGACTCGTGCCCCGGGCGACTGCAACACCGCACACGGCTGCAGCCTGCCGACCTGCATACGGCCGCGGCGGATCGAGACGATTTGGTTCGAGCATGATGCTGAAGAGGGCGTTGAAGGCTGGATAACGGGCAGGCGTCCGGTCGCCGGAGTGTCTTTCGGATCGCGGCTCGGGCGTAGGCCAGTTCCGTGCGAAATTCACGCCTGCGATGGGATTGTCATTTGGGAAATATGGGAAATCAAGGAAATCTGGGGTAAATGAGATCTCGAGGCCAGATTTCGCTGAAAAGAGCCGATTTTCGTATCTTGAGCGGACTCCGGAAACGAAAGGTCGGCATGGCAGGGCGGCGCATACTTCGCGGATTGGGTTTTGTCTCGGTGGTCGCCCTGGCGGCCGCGTCTGAACTCCGTGCCGCGGTGCCCGACGGCTTTCGGGAACTGGCGCCGGGCGTGCTCACGGTCATCTCCCCCGACGTCTCCACCGACGACACGATCCAGCGCAGCGACATCCTCGAAATCACCCGGGGCCTCGCCGACACGGCGTGGACGCCGAAGCGCGATTCCGTCGGCGGCACGCTTGTGGAGCGGGCCAAAGACCGCATCTATCCGCGCGACGTCTGGTGCCTCGAGTTTGCCTACAAGCCGCCACGGCACATCGACATCGACCTGCCCGGACGCGATCTCACGATGCGCCGCAAGCGGGTGCAATACCTGCTCTACCGGGTCAAAAACACGGGTGGCCGCCGCTCGACGGCGCCGGCCGCTGATCCCGCCGCGTTCGCGCGTGAAACATTTGCGGCCCCCGTGCGGTTCCTGCCGCACTTCGTGCTCGAAAGCGTCGAGGGGCTCGCCCATCCCGAGGGCTCCATTCATTACCGCGGCTATCTCGACCGGGTGATCCCCGAGGCGATCGAGCCGATCCGGCGCCGGGAGGGCGTGGCGGGCCGTCTGCACGACAGCGCGAGCATGGTCGAGACGGAACTCGCGCCGGGTGAGGAGCGGTGGGGTGTGGCCGTGTGGACCGACATCGATCCGCGGATCGATTTTTTCTCGATCTTCGTGCGCGGCCTCACCAACGCCGTGCGCTGGCGCAGTGACCCCGACGTGGTCATCGGGGCGGACGAACGGCCCGGGGTGGGTACGGAGCACGCGCTCGAGAGCCTGCGACTCGACTTCTGGCGGCATGGCGACGAAGTGTCGTTTGAAGAAGAGGAGGTGAGCGTGGGCCACGCAGGCCTCCTCGAACGGATGGCCATCGGCGTGCGGGTGCTCGAAGCGCTCGGGCGTCCCACGCTCACGAAGGCGAAGGCCCGCGAGGGGCTCGAGCAGACGGGGCTCTCGTGGCGCGACCTGCTCGTGCCGGCGGTGCCCTTCGAGGCCCTCGACCGCGACGTGCCCCATTCCCTCGGGCCGCTCGTGCGGGTGGTCGAGCGATTGGCGGCGATCAAGGAGCCGACGGCCCGCGGCGCGGTGGTGCGCGACCTGCTCGGCGATCACGGAATCGAATGGATCGAGGATCTTTCACGCGCCCTCGCGGCACCGGTCGACGATGTTCGGGCTGCCGAGCGAGGGGCGGCCCTCACGCGGGTTGGCGTCACGACCGACGATCTCGCCGCCAAACCGCTCGACTGCCTCGCCAGAGTGATCGCAGCAATCGATCAAAAAGAGAGCAGCGCCGTGCGACGGGCCGAGGCCGTGGCCTTCTTCGGCGCCGCGGCCGACCGGCTGGAGGCGCTCGCCAAGGAGTTGTCGCTGATGCGGGCCCTCGTCGTGCTCGACGACCTCGGCCTCGACCAGCGCCGCCTGGCTGCCGCGGGACCGCGGGCGGCGTTCGATGCCCTGGCGGATGCCGTCGACGCGGAGCCCGATCCGGCCAAGCGGGCGCGGATCCTCCTCGGGCTGTTGGGGGCCGAAGGGCCGACGATCTACGCCACGGCCACGGCCGTGAACGAGGGCATTGACCATGCCTGGGTTTTCCGATACGAAATTGATGAAGATCCCGAACAGGTGCCCGTGGTGTCCGGTGGCAGGCCGGCTGCGGAGTGACCTGTTTCGGGACAGCGTGGCGACGACGTCCGGAGGTGAGAAATGGCACATAAAAAAGGTCAGGGTTCCAGCCGCAACGGACGCGATTCGAATGCCCAGCGCCGCGGTGTCAAGAAATTCGGCGGCGAGCAGGTGCGGGCTGGCAACATTCTCGTGCGGCAGGTGGGCACCAAGTTTCGCCCCGGCTCGAACGTGGGTATGGGCACCGACTACACCCTCTTTGCCCTCGTCGACGGCGTCGTCGGCTTCGATCAGGAAGGTCGCCGGGTGAACGTGCTGGCCTCGTAGTCGCACGCTCCTGACGAGATCGGGCGTGCTCGAGTGTTTGTCGACCGCGTGCATATCGAAGTGGCGGCCGGCGATGGTGGCCGTGGCAGCGCGAGCTTTCGGCGCGAGAAATACGTGCCGCTCGGTGGGCCCGACGGCGGTGACGGCGGCGACGGCGGCAGCGTGATCCTCGAGGCGCGGGCCGGCGTCGATTCACTTGCGGCGCTCGCGCACCGAATGCAGTGGCGGGCCGAGCACGGCCAATCGGGCGGGCCTGCCAACTGCCATGGGCGGTCGGCCCAGGATCTCCTGCTTCTCGTGCCCCCGGGCACGATGGTGATCGATGAAGCGACGGGGCTCGTGCTCAAGGATCTCGCCACGCCCGGTGATTCGATCGTGGCCGCGAAGGGGGGCGCCGGCGGCAACGGCAACCTCCACTTCAAGACCTCCACGAATCGCGCGCCGCGCGAGTTTGGCCCTGGCGAAAAAGGCCAGGTGCGCCGGCTGCTGCTCGAGCTCAAGGTGATCGCCGACGTGGGCCTCGTGGGCCTGCCCAACGCCGGCAAAAGCACGCTGCTCTCCCGGCTCTCGCGGGCCCGGCCGCAGATCGCCGACTATGCCTTCACCACCAAGACGCCGATGCTCGGGATCGTGGCGATCGACCGCGACCGCAGCTTCGTGCTCGCCGACCTGCCCGGCTTGATCGAAGGGGCCCACGCGGGCGTGGGGCTCGGCCACGAGTTTCTGCGGCATGTGGAGCGGGCCGGGATCGTGGTGCATGTGGTGGAGCCCGAGCCGATCGACGGCAGCGATCCGGTGGCGAATTACCGCGCCATCCGCGCCGAGCTCACGCTCTACGACGAGCAGCTCGGTCGCCGTCCGGAGATCGTGATCGTGAGCAAGGCGGAGCTTCCAGGCGCCGAAGACGTGCGGGCCAGGCTGGCGGCCGAGACCGGCCGGAGCGTGCTCGCCGTGAGCGCGGTCACGGGCATCGGCCTCGATCGCCTGCTCGCGGCCGTGGCGGCGGAGATGGATCGACAGAAGAGTGAGCAGGAGGAGGCCCGGCAGGCCGCGCGGAGGCCGCAGCCATGACCGCGGCTGGTCCCGCCATCTGCTCGGGCGACACCGTGCTCCTCGCCGACGTGGGCAACTCGCGGATCAAGCTCGCCGTCGTGACCCCGACGGGCGCGACCGCAGACGCGCTCCGCCTGCCCGCGATCGCCCGGCGGCACGATCTCGACAGCCACGGCTTTCGACCAGCGCACCTCGAACAATGGCTGCAAGGCGCCGCGCCCGGCCCGGCGGTGGTGCTCGTGGCGAGCGTCCACGACGCGGCGGCCGCACGCCTCGAAGCGGCGCTCGCGGCCGTGTCGGCCACGAGCCACCGGCCGCTGCGGCAGCGCCGGGTCGGCCACGGGGATCTGCCGCTCGCGATCGCAGGAGAGGTTTCGGCTCCCGAGCGGGTGGGCATCGACCGCCTCTGCGGCGCGGCGGCGGCTGCGCTCGTGAAGGCGCCGCACCGCGCAGCGATCGTGGTCGACTGCGGCACGGCCGCCACGGTCGACATGCTCGCCGTCGACGGCACGTTTCTCGGCGGCGCGATACTTCCCGGCCCCGCCCTCATGGCCCGGGCGCTCGCCGACGGCACGAGCAAACTGCCCGAAGTGGCCGCGCTCGGCACGTCCTCCCCGCCGTCGATGCCGGGCCGTTCGACGCACGAAGCGATCGCCGCAGGCATCGGCTTCGGCATCCAGGGCGCCGTCGCACGGCTCGTGGCCGAGAGCCAGGCAGCGCTCGGCGGCGACGCCGAAGTGATCCTCACCGGCGGCTGGCGCGGCGCCGTCCGTGCCGCGCTTCCGGGCGCCACCGAGATCCCCGATCTCGTCCTCCACGGTATCGCCCTCGCCGCCGACCGCGCGTGCGCCCGGTAGCGGGGGCTATTGTCCCGCGTGTCTACGTCAACGCGCCCAATCCGGCGTCGGAGCCGGCGGTACGCTGCTCCATCGCCGAGGGTGATCGCTAGTCCAGTCTCAACTGTGATGGTGCGCTCGGAGTAAGCCGCGTATCTACCCGTCGGCTCTTCCGCATCGCACCGACCGTCTCCGCCACCTCCCCGTTTCCAGTTGAGGAGGCTTCGGGCTCCCCGTGTCCCGGGAGCCGGCGTATTTGACCAGCGGAGCCATGGATGGCGCAGCGCAGGCAAATCCGAGTGAGCCGAAGCCTGGAGGGCGGAGGCGAACGTCCGGCGACGGGATATGGGGAGCCCGAAGCCGGCGCGGACGAGTGTGGCCGCGACGCGCTATACGGCGTGCGTAGATGGGCTACACTCCAGTAACTTCGCCTCACGAAAGCAGCGTTCCTTGATGACTCCCGCCGCCAAACCCGCTTCAGTGAATCGCTCGTCCGACCGGGCCCGGCAGCTCGCGCTCACGGCGGCACGCGTCGCTGCGGAGACGCGCGGGACGGACGTCAAGATTCTCGATCTGCGCGAGCTCACGCCGGTGTTCGACTACTTTGTGGTCGCCACGGGCACGAGCAAGCGGCAGATCCACGCGATGGCCGACGAGATCGAGAAGGTCGTGAAGGCCGAGCTCCACGATCGGCGGCGCGGGGCCGAGGGCTACGAGGAAGGCCGTTGGATCGTGCTCGACTTCGGGAACGTCGTCGTGCATCTCTTCGATGCCGAGTCGCGCGAGTATTGGGATCTCGAGCATCTCTGGAGCGGTGCGAAACACGTGGCGGCGCCTGCGGTGGGAGCGGCCCGCGATGGCTGAGCCGTTTCGGGCCGCCTTGCGGGGCATGTTCCAGGCCGCGCTCGAGCGGCTTTCGGCCGACGGGGTCGTGGCGATCGCACCGGAGGAGCTGCCGGCGCTCGTCGAGCTGGTGCGCGAGACGGCCGACCCGAAGCACGGCGACTACTCCGGCACGATGGCGATGGGCCTGGCGAAGCGGGCCGGTAAGAAGCCACGCGACATCGCCGTCGAGATCATCAAGCGGCTCGACGTAGCTGATCTCTTCGAGCCGCCCGGCGAGCCGGTCGGGCCGGGGTTCATCAATGTACGGGTGCGAGACGACGCCCTCGCCCGTGCGGTTGCCGCCGCGGTGAGCGACGAGCGGCTCGGCGTGGCGGCCGTCACGACGCCCGAGACGATCGTGCTCGATTACTCGTCGCCCAATGTCGCCAAGCCGATGCACGTGGGGCACATCCGCTCCACCGTGATCGGCGACGCGCTCGCGCGGATCCTGAAGTTTCGCGGTCACCACACGATCACCGACAACCACCTCGGCGACTGGGGCACGCAGTTTGGCATGATCCTCTGGGGCTGGAAGAACTGCCGCGACGACGCCGCGTTCGCCGCCGACCCGACAGGCGAGCTCGGGCGGCTCTATCGGCTGGTGCGGAAGGTGGCCGATGCGAAGCCGGACGAACTCGCGGCCGACCCCGAGGCGGCGGCGCTCGCCGCCCGCTTCCCCGAGGCCGGCCGCGCGGTGCTCGCCGAGACGGCGAAGCTTCACGAGGGCGATCCGGAGAACCGCCGGCTCTGGGAGCAGTTCATGCCCGCCTGCCGGCGCGAGATCGACCGGATCTACGGCCGGCTCGATGTGTCGTTCGACCACACGCTCGGCGAGAGCTTTTATCAGCCGCTGCTCGCCGGCACGGTGCGCGATCTCGAGGCCTGCGGCCTCGCCCGGGAGAGCCGGGGAGCGACGGGCGTGTTTCTCGACGGCCCCGACAAGCCGCCGCTGCTCATCCGCAAGGCCGACGGCGCGTTTCTCTATGCGACGACCGATCTGGCCACGATCCGCTGGCGGATGGAGCACTGGAAGCCCGACCGAATTCTCTACGTGGTCGACCATCGGCAGAGCCAGCACTTCGAGCAGGTGTTCGAGACGGCGCGGCGCTGGGGCGTCGGCGGCGTCGACTTCGTGCACGTGGCGTTCGGCACGGTGCTCGGCGACGACGGTAAGCCGTTCAAGACTCGCGCCGGCGACACGGTGGGCCTCGAAGCACTGCTCGACGAGGGCGTGGCCCGGGCGTTCAGTGTGGTGACCGCGGCCGATGCCGACCGCGGCAGCGGCATGCCCGAAGCGGAACGGCGGCGGATCGCCGAGGCGGTCGGGATCGGTGCAATCAAGTATGCCGACCTCTCGCAGAACCGCACGACGGACTACGTCTTCAGTTTCGACAAGATGCTGCAGCTCACCGGCAACACCGCGGCCTACATGCAGTATGCGGTGGCCCGGGTGGAGGGCATCTTCGCGAAGGGGGGCATCGATCGCGGCGTGGTGCGGCGCGAGGCCGCCGCGATCGCGTTCACCGACGGCCGTGAGCGGGCCCTGGCCATGAAGCTCCTGCGGTTTGCCGAGGCGCTCGAAGACGTGGAGGCCGACTATCGGCCCAACGTGCTCACGGCGTATCTCTTCGACGTCGCGGGCGCGTATTCGACGTTCTACGACGCGCTTTCCGTGCTCAAGGCGGAAGGCGCTGAGCGCACCACCCGGCTCGCGCTCTGCGACCTCACCGGGCAGGTGCTCCGCACAGGTCTCGAGCTGCTCGGGATCCGGGTGCCCGAGCGGATGTAGGCCGCGCAGGGCGCGGCGGATTCGTCCCTGCTCGATCCCGATTCGTCCCAGGGCGCGCCCGATTCGTCCCTGCCCAATCCCGATTCGTCACTTTGCGCGATCGAAGCGTTGTTGGACGCTGGAATCGTAGTAGAAACGGGTGGTGCAAATCGTTGCCGGGCATGCGTCCGGCTGAGTTGAAACAGGGTCGTGACCATGCATCCCACATCTCGCAAGTCTTCCATGTTCGCGTCGGCGTGCCAGGCCGTCGCGCTGGTGATTCCCGCCCTGCTGGCGATGGGATCGTTGCCCGCGTCGGCGCAAAACTTGGTGTGGGTCGGGAACGACTCAAACAACACCAGCAACTTCAGCAACTCCGGCAACTGGCAGAGCAACACGCTGCCCTCGTGGGGTTACGCCAACAGCCTCAAGTTCAACCAGAACCAAAACTCGAACGTGACCGGGCTGAACTACGACTGGGGTAATTGGCGGCAAGTCAACGACATCTACTGGGACTCGACGTTCAACGTGTCCCGCACGCTTACGGCGAGCAACGGTGGCGGCATCGACTTCAAGACGCGGATCGAGAACAACAGCTCCTCCACTCAGACCGTGACCATGAACTTGTCCGGCGGTAAGGACGGGGCCTCCGATATCCAGCTCAACCCTGTCAAGGGAAGCCTGATCCTCAGCGGCACGATCTTCAACGACAACAGCCTCGATTACGTGGTCTGGGGAAGCGACACCGGCAGCGTCACGAATCTCACGCTCAACACGGAACTCGGCCCGAACGCCGGCACGAAGTCCAATGTCGATTTCACCGTCGCGGGCGGCCGCAGCACGGCCGTGCAGGTGAACGCCAGCCAGTCATGGGCCGGCACGACGACGGTCAACTCCGGGATCATGACGGCGGCCAACGGCGTCACGCTCGCCTCGACGGCGATCGTCGTCGGCGGCGGCACGGTCGCCACCACCTCGGCCAACACGCTCGCCGACACGGCCACGCTCACGGTCAACAGCGGCAGGCTCTCGATCGGCGGCAGCGACACCGTGGCCTCGCTCGCCGGCTCCGGCGGCACGGTCGATATCACCTCCGGCGCCACGCTCACGGCGGGCAATGCCGGGTCGACCTCCTACGCCGGCTCGATCACCGGCAGCGGCGGCTTCACGAAGGTCGGGAGCGGCGCGATGACACTCTCGGGCAACAACTCGTACGGCGGCGGCACGTTGGTCAGCCAGGGAACCCTCGTGGGCAACGCATCCACCTCCTTCGGAAGCGGTTCCATCGTGCTGGGCGACGGTAACACCGGCACCAGCAGCATCGTCCTGATGGCGAACACCACCGACACCACAAACATCGCCAACGCCATCACCGTGGCCAATCTCGGGACCGGGCTTGTCAGCATCGGCGGGACCAACACCGGAGCAGTCAGTGCCAATGCCTGGAACGGGACGCTGACGCTCAACAGGAATGTCCAGGTGTTCAACGATACGCCCAACGCCGGCGGTCGCACCTCCTTCCTCGGCCAGATCACCGGCTCCGGTGGCATCACCGTCACCCAGGGCCGTGGGCGTGTGACGCTCCAGAACACCACCAACAACTTCACCGGCCCCGTGGTTGTCGACAGCGGCGCGACGCTGCAGTTGGATGTCGCCACTAACACCAATGAAGTCATTCCCAACTCGGCTGCGGTGACGGTGAACGGTGCGCTGAATTTTGCTTCAGGCGGCGGGACGGAGACGATCGGATCCCTCGCCGGATCGGGCACAGTTAGCTCCGTCATTGCGGGCACCTACAGCCTGGTCGTCGGGGGCAGCGCCAACACCACCTTCAGCGGCGCGATCAACAATGGCTCGGGAGTCATTGGCCTGACTCAGAGTGGTTCGGGAACCCTCACTCTCACCGGCAACAACACCTATACCGGGAATACAACCATCACCAATGGAGGCACCCAGATTCTCAACTCTGCCTCGTTTGGTTCGGGTGCCCGTAACTACGTTGTCTCCTCGAACTCCGTCTTGGTGCTGAACGCCACCAGTAGCATCACTGCGGCTTCCGGAAGTTCCTCCATTAGCGGTGCCGGAACCCTCCGTGTTACCAACGGCCTGCTCAGCACAACCAACAATTCGATTCTGACGCTAGCAATGGGACCAGGCGGGCTTATCAATGTGGCTGCTGGAGCCACCGTCCGGAACGGAGCGCACAAAAACATCAATTGGACCAACAATCAGGCCTCCATGATGCTGGATGGTGCTGTCGATATGTGGGATGGACAGGACATCTTCATCGATGCGCTGAATGGATCCGGCGCGGTCATGACTTCCGACCAATACAGGGGAAACATCAACTTCACGCTCGGCGTGGCCAATGGATCGGGAACCTTCACGGGCCAACTCACTGCGCCCAATCTCAGTGTCATCAAGTCCGGCACAGGCACCCAGATCCTGGCCGGTACGAATACCTATACCAACTCCACCACCATCTCCGGCGGCACGCTCGTTATCTCCGGTCTGCTTGGAAACGGCTCCTATGCCGCAGGCATCACCAACAACGCCTCGCTCGTCTTCGGTAACTCAGGCTCGCAAACACTGAGTGGAGCGATCTCAGGGAGTGGTTCCTTCACCATGGCTGGGGCAGGCAGGACGACGCTCTCGCAGGCGAACTCCTACTCCGGCGGCACTTTGGTCAGCCAGGGAGCCCTCGTGGGCGGCGCATCCACCTCCTTCGGAAGCGGATCCATCGTCCTGGGCGACGGCAACAGCGGCACCAGCAGCATCGTCCTGATGGCGAACAACTCCGGGGGCACAACCATCGCCAACGCCATCACCGTGGCCAATCTCGGGACCGGGCTTGTCAGCATCGGCGGGACCAACACCGGAGCAAGCAGTGCCAATGCCTGGACTGGGACGCTGACGCTCAACAGGAATGTGCAGGTGTTTGGCGATACAACCCCCGGCTCCAGCGGTCGCACCTCCTTCCTCGGCCAGATCACCGGCTCCGGCGGCATCACCGTCACTCAGGGGCGTGTGACGCTCCAGAACGGCACCAACAACTTCACCGGCCCCGTGGTTGTCAACAGCGGCGCGACGCTGCAGCTGGATGTCGCCACTGGCCTCAATGAAGTCATTCCCAACTCGGCTGCGGTGACGGTCAACGGTTTGCTGAATTTTGCGTCCGGCGGCGGCACGGAGACGATCGGATCCCTCGCCGGATCGGGCACAGTCTCCTCGTTCGTTGCGGGCACCTACAGCCTGGTCGTCGGGGGCAGCACCAGCACCACCTTCAGCGGCGTGATCACCAACGGATCGGGAGTTATTGGTCTGACCAAGAGCGGCAACGGCACGCTGACTCTCTCTGGCTCCAACTCCTACACCGGCGGCACGATCGTCTCGGCAGGCCAGCTCGTGGGCACGACCGCGAGCCTGCAGGGGGCGATCACGAACAACGCCTCCGTCGCGTTTGACCAGGCGACGACCGGCAACTACGGGAGCCTGATGAGCGGCTCCGGCAGCCTGACGAAGCTCGGCGTCGGCACGGTCAAAATCACGGGATCCAACAGCTACTCGGGCGGGACGACGATCACGGGCGGCACGGTCGAGGTTTCGGCCGGCAGCTCGGCCGGCGGCAGTGCTGCCGGCCTCGGCACGGGCACCGTGTCGATCGGCTCGGGCGCCCAGCTGACCTATTACCTGAGCACCACCGGCTCACACACGATCTCCAACGCCTTCTCGCTCTCGGGCGGCACGCTCTACTCCGAAGACGGAAACAACAACTTCGCCGGGCTGGTCACGCTGGCCTCGGGCACGAGCACGATCTCGTCCAGGTATGAAGACACGATAAGGCTCTCCGGTGGCCTGGCCGGCTCCGGCGACGTGCTCTTCACGCAGGCCGGCGGTTTTGGTGACGGACCGACCTATGTGCTCTCCGGCACGGGTGCGAACACGGGCACCGTTCGCGTGAGCGGTTCTTCGAATGGCAGGATCACGAAGCTGCAGGTGGCGAACGTCAACGCCCTCCAGAGCGCCACGCTCGACATGGCTGCCGGCGACCTGGGCACGGTCGAGTTCACCGTCGCGGGCACCAACACCTACTCCCTCGGCGGCCTCCAGGGTACCCGCAGCCTGGCCATCGGCGGCAACTCGCTCTCCGTCGGCGGCAACAACCAGAGCACGACCTACACCGGCACCCTGTCGGGCAGCGGCCTGTTGACGAAGGTCGGAAATGGCACGCTCACGCTGTCGGGCAGCAACTCCCACACCGGGGGCACGATCGTTTCGGCAGGCCAGCTCGTGGGCACGGCCGCGAGCCTGCAGGGGGCGATCACGAACAACGCCGCCGTCGAGTTCGCCCAGGCCACGAGTGGCACGTACGCCGGCAGCATGACCGGCTCGGGCTCGCTCGCGAAGACGGGCACCGGGACCATGACGCTCTCAGGCTCAAACGCGTATGCCGGTGGCTCGATCGTCTCGGCGGGCCGGCTCGTGGGCACGACGACGAGCCTGCAGGGCGCGATCACGAACAACGCCGCCGTCGAGTTCGCCCAGGCCACGAGCGGCACGTATGCCGGCAGCATGACCGGCTCGGGCTCGCTCACGAAGAGCGGCGCCGGGACGCTCCTGCTCACCGGTTCGAATGGGTTCACGGGCGGGGCGGCGCTCAACGCGGGCACGCTGGGCGTCGGCTCGGCCAATGCCCTCGGCTCCTCGGGCGCGATCTCGTTCGGCGGCGGCACGCTGCAATATTCGGCGAGCAACACGACCGACTACTCGGGCCGGTTCTCGAACGCAGCCAGCCAGCAGTACTCGATCGACACCAACGGCCAAAACGTGACGCTCGGCTCCAACCTCACGAGCAGCGGCGGCTCGTTCACGAAGCTTGGCGCCGGCGACGTGACGCTCTCGGGCAACAACTCGTATGGCGGCGGCACGGTGGTCTCCGCGGGCCGACTCGTGGGCACGACGGCGAGCCTGCAGGGAGCGATCACGAACAACGCCGCCGTCGAGTTCGCCCAGGCCACGAGCGGCACCTATGCCGGCAGCATGACCGGCTCGGGCTCGCTCACGAAGACGGGCGCCGGGACCATGACGCTCTCGGGCTCAAACGCGTATGCCGGGGGCACGATCGTCTCGGCAGGCCAGCTCGTGGGCACGACCGCGAGCCTGCAGGGGGCGATCACGAACAACGCCTCCGTCGCGTTCGACCAGGCGACGACCGGCAACTACAGCAGCCTGATGAGCGGCTCCGGCAGCCTGACGAAGCTCGGCGTCGGCACGGTCTGGATCACGGGATCCAACAGCTACTCGGGCGGCACGACGGTCACGGGTGGCATCGTCGGGGTTTCGGCCGGTGGCTCGGTCGGTGGCAGTGCTGCTGGCCTCGGCACAGGCACCGTGTCGATCGCCTCGGGCGGCCAGGTGACCTACTACCTGAGCATCGCCGGCACGCACACGATCGCCAACGCCTTCTCGCTCTCGGGCGGAACCCTCTACTCCGAAGACGGAAACAACAACTTCGCTGGGCTGGTCACGCTGGCCTCGGGCGCGAGCACGATCTCGTCCCGGTATCAAGACACGATCACGCTCTCCGGTGGCCTGGCCGGCTCCGGCGACGTGCTCCTAACGCAGGCCGGCGGTCTTGGTGACGGACCGACCTATGTTCTCCCGAGCGCAGGCTCAAACACGGGCACCGTCCGCGTGAGCGGTTCTTCGAATGGCAGGACGACGAAGCTGCAGGTGGCCAACGTCAACGCCCTCCAGAGCGCCACGCTCGACATGGCTGCCGGCGACCTCGGCACGGTCGAGTTCACCGTCGCGGGCACCAACACCTACTCCCTCGGCGGCCTCCAGGGTGCCCGCAGCCTGGCCTTCGGCGGCAACTCGCTCTCCGTCGGCGGCAACAACCAGAGCACGACCTACTCCGGCACCCTTTCCGGCTCGGGCGGCTTCTCGAAGGTCGGCAACGGGACGCTCACGCTGTCGGGCAGCAACTCCACCTCCGGCGGTACGACCGTCTCCGCCGGCGGCCTGAAGCTCAACGGCTCGATCGCGGGCGGGCTGAACGTCGCGGCGATCGCGACTCTCAGCGGCACCGGCACGATCGGCGGCAACGCCACGATCGCCGGCACCCACTCGCCGGGCAACTCCCCCGGCGTCCAAACCTTCAACGGCAACCTCACGTACCAGGCCGGTGCGGTCGTGAACTGGGAACTGATCGCTAACACGACGGGCTCCGCTGGCGTGAACTACGACCAGATCATCATGCCCACGGGCAACCTCACGTTCTCGGGCTCGACGACGCTCGCCCTCGCGTTCAACAGCCCGGGTAGCACGGTCGACTGGTCGAATGCGTTCTGGAACGTCAACCGCGCATGGACGGTCTACGACCTGTCGGGCGGCTCGACGGGCAGCCTCTCCAACCTCATCGTGGGCGGCTCGCTCCTCGACTCGGTGGGCAATCCGCTCTCGCCGACCGAGCGTGGCTACTTCACGACCTCGCTGTCCGGCCAGGACGTGATGCTCAACTTCGTCGCCGTGCCCGAGCCCTCCACCTCTTGCCTCGCCCTCGCCGGTCTTGCCGCCGGCGGCTTCATGATCCGCCGCAGCCGCCAGCGACGCGGCGGCGCCGCCCTTTAAAACCCTTTCGAGAGCGTACCGATGCATTTCCCGCTGGCATGGTTCTTTGGCCGCGTGCGGTTGGCCGCAGCCATGTGCTGCCTCGTCGCCGTCACTGTGGGCATCGCTCGCCCCGCCCAGGCTCAGACGACGAGTTGGAGCGTCTCGTCCGCCGCCGACCTTACGGCCGCCCTGCAGGGCGCGTTCAACAACAACGTTTCCAATCCCAGCCTACTCAACACGATCACGCTCTCGGGCAGCATCTCGGGCACGAGTCAGTGGATCGTGAATGCCAACGTGAACATTTTGGGCAACGGCAACACGATCAACATGAACAGCACCGACCGCGCCTTCTTCATTGCTGGCGGCTCGGTGGGAATCAACAACCTCACGATCCAAAACGGCAAGGCCACCGGCGGCAGCGGCGGGCTGGGCGGCGGCGGCGGGGCCGGCCTCGGCGGGGCAATCTTCGTGGGCAGTGGCACATATTCGGGCTGGACGACCACCGACAATCCGCAGCCGATCGTCGCCGCCCTGGGCGTGAGCGTGCCCTCGGTCACGCTCACCGGCGTGTCGTTCGCGAATAACGCGGCCATCGGCGGCGGATCGACGTTCTATTTCGCGGATGGTTTCGCCTCTGGCGGCGGCGGGATGGGGGGCAATAGCTCTGGCGGCGGTGGAAACGGCACCGGCGGGGCCGGCGGCGGGTTTGGCAATTCGGCAGCGGGCGGTGGCGGAACGGGCAGCGCCGGCGCAGCCGGGGCGTTTGTCAACGTCAGTCCGACGAGCGGCAACACGCTTGCGGCCGGATCCGGCGGCAATGGCACCGGCAGCAATGGCGGGCCAGGGGGTGCCAATGGGGGTGGTGGCGGCAGCGGCGGGGGAGGGTTTGACACCGTGGGCGCGGGCGGAGGCGGTGGCGTGGGCGCGGGCCGCGGCTACTTCACCAACAGCGACCCTCCCAACAACGGCGGCAACGGTGGCTTCGGCGGTGGCGGCGGCGGGAACGCCGGTGGGTATGGT
>Ga0214921_10000615_pt1 | contig 64927 bp, 58 predicted proteins | sample LL1505_MetaG_FD_177992 | JGI IMG/M metagenome (GOLD analysis project Ga0214921, IMG submission 177992) | Freshwater microbial communities from Lake Lanier, Atlanta, Georgia, United States - LL-1505 | ecosystem: Environmental > Aquatic > Freshwater > Lake | place: USA: Georgia | collected...
GTGGCATTCCCAAGCTGGAGGATGCCACGTGGGCGGGGACGGCCAAGTCGGGTGAGTGCACTCTTATCCTGACGGAGGGTGATTCGGCAGCGACGACGGCGATCTCGGGTCTCAAGGTGATCGGACGTGAGCGTTATGGCGTGTTTCCGCTGCGGGGCAAGCTCCTCAACGTGAAGGACATCTCTGCTGTGAAGAAGACGGCTAACGCCGAGCTGACTCACATCAAGCAGATTATGGGCCTGGTGGCCGGTAAGACGTATTTGGATGTGAAGCAGCTCCGCTACGGTCGCATCATGATCATGACGGATCAGGACGTGGATGGCTCCCACATCAAGGGGCTGCTGATCAATCTGTTCCACACGGATTGGCCCTCCCTTCTCAAGCTCGACTTCATCTGCTGTATGATGACGCCGCTTCTCAAGGCAACAAAGGCGGGCAAGACGCTCAGCTTCTACTCGCAGCCCGAGTTTGAGACGTGGCGTGACGGGCCTGGAGCTGGGGCGACCGGTTGGAAGGTCAAGTACTACAAGGGTCTGGGTACCTCTACGGCTACCGAGGCTCGCGAGTACTTTGCCCAGATGAACACACTGGACTTTCAGTGGGACGACACGAGTGACGCCAGCATCGACCTTGGCTTTAGCAAGAAGCAGGCGGATGCACGCAAGACGTGGCTCACGGGCTACGATCCCAAGCGGACGCTCGTCGTCAAGGCGGGTGGCTCCAAGGTGACGTACACACGGTTCATCAACGACGAGCTGATCCACTTCTCGTCGGCCGACAATATCAGATCGCTTCCCTCCGTATTGGACGGGCTGAAGCCGTCGCAGCGGAAGATCCTCTGGGCCTGTCTCAAGCGGAACCTGGTCTCGGAGATCAAGGTCGCTCAGCTGGCGGGCTACGTCTCAGAGACGGCAGCCTATCACCACGGTGAGGCGTCGCTGACGTCTACTATCGTGGGGATGGCCCAGGACTTTGTGGGCTCCAACAATATCAATCTGCTCTATCCTGGTGGGCAGTTCGGGTCTCGGCTGCGTGGCGGCCAGGATTCGGCTTCGCCCCGTTACATCCACACGCATCTGACGGGTGGGATTACGCGGGCGATCTTCAAGAAGGAGGACGACGAAATCCTCAAGTACGTGGATGATGACGGGCAGCTGGTGGAGCCCGAGGCGTATTATCCGGTGCTACCGCTGCTACTAGTGAACGGCTGTGTGGGGATCGGTACTGGCTTCAGTACGGACGTGCCCTCGTACAATCCGGTTGACGTCGTGGCTGCACTGCGGTCACGTCTGGCGAAGAGGATTGCTGGGTTTGAGTCTGTGGCCCTGGTCCCTTGGTACAGCGGCTTCAGTGGTTCCATTACGGCCGCGGCAGATAGCAAGGGCTGGATCAGCAAGGGTCGCTACACGTTTGCCGACGACGAGGCCTGCCACGTGAAGATCACGGAGCTGCCCGTCGGTACGTGGACGCAGGACTACAAGGAGTTCCTGGAGGACTTTATCACGGAGGACGGTGGCAAGGACAAGAGGCCGCTCCGCGACGTGGAGAACAACAATAACGATATGGACGTGGCGTTTACGCTCAAGATGGACGCCGACGCCTATCACGAGGCACGGGCCTATCCCGAGGAGTTCGAGAAGCGGTACCGTCTTACGGGCTCGATTCGGTCTACCAACATGGTGGCGTTCGATTCCAAGGGGAAGATTCGGCGGTTCACGACTGCCGGCGACATCCTGGAGGACTTCTATGGGGCACGGCTCGACGCTTACGAGCGGCGTAAGACGGCTGAACTGCGGCGTATGGACGGCGAGATCCTGGAGCTGCGGGCACGCCTGAAGTTCATTGAGGCGATTCTTAAGGGGACGCTGGTGGTGGCTCAGGCGGACGACGATGTGCTGCTTGCTGGGCTCAAGGGGCTCGCGTTGCCGCCACTCTCGGCCCCAGAGGCAGTGGACGAGCTGAAGGCCTACGACTATCTGCTGCGGATCCGTATTGACCGTATCAAAGCCTCCGCTGTGGCCGAGCTACGTGCGGAGGTGGCGAAGGCTACTGAGGAGCGTGACGTGCTGTCGGCCAAGTCGGTGGAGACGCTATGGCTTGCAGACCTGGATGCGTTCGAGGCGGCCTACACCGCGTACCTAGCCAAGCGTGTTGCCGTTGTGACAGAGGCACAGAAGACGGCTGTGCCTAAGGTCGCGGCGAAGCGGCAGGTGAAGAAGTAGGCGGTCCCGAATTAATGTGCATATAGATAGATGGGTGGGGTTCTGATTATTGTATTTTTATTATGTATACTCTTCTACTCGTACAATAGGCAATTCTACGAATCGTTTGCCTCCGAATATCCCTGCAGAGTCGTTTTATCTGATGTGGATTTCCTCAAACACATGATACCTCATCACCAGATGGCAATTGACATAAGTATCGCACACATTAAGAAGACGAAAAGCGATACTATTATGAAGGTATTGAGGGAGCTTATATGGACACAGGAGTACGAGGTGACTATGATGAGAGAGGAACTGGAGCATAAAACAGAGAATATAACAGACTTGCGAAGCAACCTGCCATTTGTCCCCACAACTCTCTCGTACACATCTCCAAATATCATTGGTCTTACAGATGTCTATTGCGACCCTGCCTTTTTTGTGTCTCATGGGCACAAGCACGAACATAAGATACTAACCGATAGAGACTACATTCAACACATGATTCCACACCATCAAGTCGCAGTGGATATGTGTAAAATTCTGTTAAAACATACGAGGAGCGACTTTCTAATTTCATTAGCGTATAGAATGATAACGGCACAGGAGGCTGAAATTCTCTTGCTGAATGATCTGTTGAAAAGCCATCTGCAGATCTAATCTCCTCTACCAAGTTAAGAACTCTTTTCGATGAAGAGAATTCTTAATTATGTGATACGATCTTCTGATTTAAAATCCAAATCGCTTCTTATAAGCGGCAAGATTTACTTTGAATGATGTACTTGGTCCCCACAGCACGTAATATGATATATAGCCGGCGCGTGTCGGATCACCGGTTCTAAGGTCTTTTTCGTGGCGTTGTAAGTAGCGGGCGCGGCGTGTCTTGTTGTGGTGCATCGTATAGTCTTCGCTGGCTGCGTCGCCAACCGACCGTGTGAAGGTTGATTTAGAGCTAGGATTACGTTTGAACGTAAAATTCCATTTCTTACCGGGTCTATTGGATCTTGTCACCGATACTAGTTTTGGCATGCCTCTGATTGTAGATAACTAAAATTATCTGGGTACCGCCAAGTACCGAAGTTAAGCACCCTTAAGGGTGCTTAACATTGGGACTGGCCTGGTTACTAATGTAACGAAAACTTAAGAACTCCCTTCTCCGAAGGGAGTTCTTAAATTCGGTACAAGACGTTATCAGATGACGGGTGCCGATGCGGGCGGTGCTTGATAGTACTGCGGATGCGGTGGGTAGTAGACCCTAGTTGATTGCATAGGGACCGACTGCCATTCGGTAGGTGGCGGCGGCGCTGGTTGAATGCGACCTTCCAGGGCTGCTATGCGTTGTGTCAGACGATTGACACGGCTCTGTTGAAGACACCCTAACACACCACTGATCGTTATGCTGAAAGCCGAAACTAACCCTATTACGACCACTTCCATCCTACCTGTTAAAAGAAATTCGTGAAGGGCTTTGACTTCGTACCAGAGGCAGAGATGTTGACCGGATGGCTCATAGGGACTGGAAGGGTCGTGGCATCGTGGATGTAGGTCTTGTACATGGAGATCTCACTCACTATACGGGGAACAGCCCAGTTAGCAACACGGTTGTTTAACTCTTCGATCTGCTCTCTTATCTTAGTCGGTTCATTACGTCCATACGTCAAGTAGGTCGATCGCATTACGATCAGGAGCTCGTCGGTAGACTGCGGGTCGATCACATTGGTGGACTCGTCGAAGACCCGTTTACGGATCAGGTTCTGGATGATCTGCACGTTTGCGGGGCTGAAAAAGGTCTGATTCAATGCGTTTGGCTCCCAGTTTCCCCGAATCATGTCGGCCTTTGCGGCTTCATCTCCCTGGACACGCCATCCGAAACCAGGAAGATTGGGCGTTCCTCCGGCACCGGGACGCTGCTCGAGACTGACGCGGCCGTTGCTCTGTTGGGCCATTGCTACTCTACTCTTCCGAGCCGATTTCTCCGGAATTACCGCTCCTGACCAATTTTTTTCGCATATCACTGTATACGATGAGCTCCGCTGTCCGTGCTACTTCTAACGTTGCCCAGGGTAATGCGTTCTTTATCAACGTGGCGACACTGGCGGCGGCCGACTTGCTGAATGCCTCTGGTTCTAGCGCGACTTTCACAGGTTCGGCGGCTCTTACGAATGCCCTAGCGGGTAGTGTAGTGCTCCGTGATATGGGCAAGACGGTGCGTATCCCTGGTTACGCCCCCGTTACCGGTGTAACGACACAGCGTATCCTGCGTAAGGTGCAGTGGGTGAACCCAACTGTCCCACCCACTGCACTCGTAAACGGGCGCCCTGCAAGCTTTGTCAACTACAACGAGGGTGTAGGTGGTACCCCTGATTCTGGTCTTTCTGGTTTCCAGTCCTTCTTTATCGAGGTCAGCCCGGTCTCGGGTACTAACTCAGGTCTTCCCAAGTTCGCCCGCCTCAGCTTGTAAACTGGTGTTTTGTTGTATAAATATGGATATGGGATATCCTTGTTTATCAGCTGCTTCCGGTGTGCTTCGCTTCGGCGTGCTTCGCTTCGGCGTGCTTCGCTTCGGCGTGCTTCTCTTCGGCGTGCTTCGCTTCGCTTCCCATCAAGATCCGGCGAATGCCTCCGATGCGTTCATCCGGCGTTGCAGAGACCAATCTCAAAATTTTATCGCATGAGGATGTATAAGATGTCTCTCGCGAACGTTGACCAGGGTAATGCGTTCTACATCAATGTTGGAGCCGTCACAGCGGCGAATATCTTGACTGCGACTGGGGCGGCGGCCACTTCGTGGCCAGCCGTGTTTGGAGCTGCTGGCACTACCCCTGTCGCTGCCGGCGGCCTTGTGGTCCGCGACCTCGGCAAGACGGTGCGGTTCCCTGGTTCGGCGGGCGGTCTTCTGCGCCAGGAGGTGCTTCGCAAGGTCGAGCTTGTCGACACGGCGGCTCTGACCGTCCTTGTCAACGGTCTGCCAGCTAACGGGTTTGTCGGCTTCAACGAGGGCTCCGGCCCCGTTGCCACCAACGTGTTCTACATCGCGGTGAAGCCCAATGCTACCAACGCTGTGAAGTTCGCTAAGCTTGGCCTCTAAACAGTTCATAATAGATCTCTAAATGTTGATATCCGGTATCCGCATTCAGTTTTCCAAGCCGCTCCGGTGTGCCTCCTTCGATGTGCCACTCCGGCGTGCGTTCATCCGGCATTCTCTCCGAGGCTTGAATTTTTTCGCCATAAGATGTATAAACGATGAGCTCTGTACTCTCCTCTACAGCCAATGTTAAGCAGGGTAGTGCGTTCTTTGTGGTTGTAGTCCAGGCCGCGGCCGAGGATATACTGACGGCCGCCGGTACCACCCTCACTAATGCCAATCTGCTGGCGAGGCTAGCCCCTGGTGCAGTTGTTCGTGATTTGGGTAAGACGGTTCGTTTCCCTGGTACGGCCGGCGGAGGCTCGACCCAGGAGGTGCTGCGTGCGGTGCAGCTGGTAGACACTTCGGCCTTGACTGCTCTCAGCGGTGGCCTGCCTGCTAGCTTTGTCAACTACAACGAGGGCGTAGGTGGTTTACCCACGTTCTACCTGCGTATCCGGCCCAGCACTGTCACTGGTGGCAACCCCATCATTGCTTCCCTCACCGCCTAAATGCGCGATATATCTTCTATTTCAGATCTCATACTATGGTATCTGAAACTCACTGGCTCTACTGGAAATTTTAACTCACTGTTATCATAGAAGAGACTAGAATGGCATTTTCCCCCGGCACTATGGCAATTCTGGAGAAGATCTACTGGTTCGTCAGCGTGTTCTTTCTAGGCATGGGTATCTACATCACCTGGAAGAAGAACAAGCAGGTAGAGGCAGTACTGCTCACCATCATCGGTGGAGCCGCCATATTCTACTACTGGATCAAATGGTTCAAGATCAAGAGCACTGCGGATCTCTGGCCTCCCTACATCACAACCTGCCCGGATTATCTGACACTGGTCTCCGGTGACATGACTGGGGACTCCAAGCCCGTCTGCATGGACTTCGTTGGCGTCAGTCGCCAGCCCAATATCTTCAAGGTTACTGACCCCACAAAGGTCAAGCGTGTGTCTGACCCCGACTATGAGAGCCACATCTTTGTAATGCCTTCTCGGCCTGCGAATGCGGATGATGCCGCCTTCAACACCCTTGTCTGCACCAGTGTACAGTCCAAGGGTCTCAGCTGGTTCGGTGTCTGCGAGTAATCTAGTATCGATGATTGTGTGTAAAGTCAAGAACACTCTGTGAGCTTGACTTTCGGCCGCGTTCGCCAGTGCTTAAGCGTTCATAGCTGTTAAACAGATTAATGGACCCACAGATACATGGGAACTTCTATAATTCTATCCTCGAATGGGCTAAGACACCCGCACCTCGAACACCCCCCGCAGTCTTTATCTATGGGCCGCCAGGTATCGGTAAGACGACACTGGCCCATCGTGCTCTAGAGGATGCGGGTCTACGCGTGGTGGAGTGGAATGCCAGTCAGCACAGACACAAGGCTGCAGTCTCCGAGGCACTTGAACCCCTTCTCCAGAGTGCAAATATCACCGACTACTTTCACGAGAAAGGACACCGTGCACTCGGCATCGTGTTAGACGAGATCGACGGCATGTCCGTAGGTGACAAGGGTGGTCTCTCCGAACTGCTGCGGCTGGTAAAGGACTACCGTGGGTCCAATGCCATCGTCTGCATCAGCAACGAATGGCAGGAGAAACGTTATGCGGGGTTCCTTCGGTGGTGCAAGGCACTACAGATAAAGACCCCCACGCCCGACGACATCTTGCCGATTATACAGAGTACGCTCTGTGGTGCACTCGGTTCTGTATCGGTGGATCAGAGTGAGGAGCTGGCAGTGGTCGCACGTGAGCTACAGGAGACGCACAATGGCGACCTGCGTAAGATCCTACAATCGCTTCGCGATATGGCACCTGAGTTTAAAAGAGGGCGGCTCACCATCACGGAGATGCGTGAGATTTTGAGGGACGGGCCCGTGGAACGCTCTTCACTGGGGACAAACAGGGTCCGCCGTTCCGAGACCATCAAGACGGCTCTCAACAACCTGCTGACGGGACACATGGATACGATGGCCGAGATCCCGCTCAACAACAACGACCTGAATCTGGCCGGCCTTCACCTCCACGAGTCCCTGCCCAAGTGGCTGAACAAGAACGAGCGAAACACCTATAAAGGGTTCAGTGTCTATTCCGATCTGATGAACCCCATCACTACCTCTGACCGCCTCGACTACTACACCTTCTTCTATCAACACTGGTCGCTCTTCTCGGTGACCTATCAGGTGAAACTCCAGTCCGTCAACATCAAGCTGTTTGAAGGAGAGGATCCCGTTATTGTGAAGGGGGAGGACGGTGACGCAGGGGTCGTCAAATGGTCTGATACAGATATTGCCTACACAGCGGTCTTGTCCAAGCAGTCGTGGCTCTACAACCAGTTCCGTTATCTGTGTGAGATGCGCGAGATCATTCAGAAAGAGTACAACCAGTACGACGGCGGTATAGAGTCCACCTTCTGGATCGGCGGTATTGCAATGCACAATCGCAGACTGGGTGGAAATGCCGTGGTCGGAGCGGGGGCCGACCAGACACGGTTTGAGCGGTGTCTGAAGGCACTAGAGCTGCCTGTCATACCGGCAATGCCCTTTGTCTGACGCGTGCGTTCGCTTTAATAGAAAAATAGAGCGTGTAACTGGTATAGTATGTCCCAGCTAGACGATCTTGTTAAGGAGACACGTGCCGCTTTTATCATTGCGAAGGCCGACGGTGTACTGGATGCCGGTGAGGTGATTCAGATCGCCGCTGAACTTGCTCAGAAGATCCATAGACTGGGTGGGCTCTCCGGTGCCGAGAAGAAGTCCCTTCTTCTTCACACCCTGAAGCGGGGACTTGACGACGACGGTGGCGTTGACAATCTTGCTGGAATGGTGGGGGCGTCTACCGAATTTAAGGAGGCCTTCAAGACCCATCTGCTGCAGGCCGCTGGTGCTGCAACGGACCTGATACTCGATGCTGCTCAGGGGAAGCTGAAATTTGCGGCCTTGAGGAACTGGCTCCCCAGCTGTATCGGATTTGCCCGGACTGCTCTTGCGGCAAAGGATCAGAAGCTCATCGCAGAGGCGAAGGCCTTTGCGGAGAAGATCCTGCCTGCGGAGGCTGTAGCAGAGGCTGTTACGGTCGTAGAAAAAGTTGTTGTTGCCGATAGTGCTGCCGTGGTGGACCTGCCTGGCGTGGTTAAGTCGGCGGCGGCGGCGGCGGCGGCGGTGTAAACGGGATCTTCTGATCCAACGTCACAGCGGCTGCCGTCAAGAGACGGGTCTGCCACGGGAGATCTGCGGGCGGGGCCACGTCGCGGAAATCGGGCATGACACCAATCTGATGGTCGCGGATCATGTCCAGCTTTGTCCGTGTAATCCTACCAGGAACGTAGGCCTGGACCGTCTCGTAGACACCCGTCGACGGGCTGTAATGCTCGTTGATCAGCAGGCAGTCGAACAGCTCGAAGATCGCGGCACGATCTTGCGGCTTGGTGGCGTGGAGCCCCCACGCCACCAGATTGCCCAGAAAGGAGGACGGAATCTTCAGCTGGGGGTCGTTCGCGTCCAGTGCAAGCTGCAAGGCGCGGTAGAAGCCCTTCGAAAGTGCCGAACCCAGGGTCTGGAACATCCCCCGCTTAGGGTCGCCGGCAAAGAGAGCCCAGTGCTCCATCACAGTCGCCTCGCCAATCAGGGGCTCGTTGTTCAGAAGGGCCAGATTCCCACTGGTGGCCAGGTCCTGGAAGAGCGGGATGATCACGTGATTCTCCCAATCCATCATGAGTCGGCAGACAAGCGGGTCCTGCGACAACATGTTGTTATCGTAGATGGACTGAATGAGTACATCTGCGATAGTGTTGCTGAAGATGGTCGTGACGAACCGCTGATTGAAGTCCATGTCGGCCTCGATAGCCGCCTTCAGGGCATCGGCCACAGACTCAACGGCCAAGCTGATTCGGTCGTACTGGCTCAGAGTCATGCGGCACGTGTCCCAACGTGCCTGTCGCTCCTGCCAGGTCTCCTCTTGGGTGAAACCTGCAATCACCATGCGGTTGATCTCTCCGCTAATAGCGGAGAGCTCGTGCTGAAATTCGTGGACCGCGGTCAGCAGTGCCACCGTCGGTGCGTCCAGATTCGCGGTCGGAAAGTCGGTGTTAAAGAGGCGAAGCATCTTGTTCTTGGGATCAGCTCTACTAGGGTACTGCGGTTTCAATTTTGCACGGCTTCGCTCTGGTGAAGCAGGTGATGGACGGTTAGCGGTTTCGTTCGCCCCATACGATAGGCACGCCCAATGATCTGTTTCTCCATCTCGGTATCCATCTTATGAAAGAGAAAGACATCCGTTGCCGCCACAATATTTAGACCGGCACCAAGATGTTTCGAGTTCAGAAGCAGGACCTGGTAGGTCCCATCCGTGAATTCGTTGATTATCTTTGCCACGCGATGCGTGGATCCGTTAATAGTCGAATATCTGATGTTTCTGAGGTTCATCTCCGATGTCAGTTGGAAGAAGGAGGCGTCGTAGCTGGAGAAGAGAAGAATACGGGCCTCTGGATTGCGTTCCACAAATTGGACAAATTCTTCGATCTTGGTCCTGAGTTGATCAGGAGGATTTTCAGTGATACTGTTAGCGTCTCTGTTTAGAACGTGGACCTCGTTTATAGACTTAATCTCAGCACGGCAGAGGGGGCAACCAGGCTGCCGCTTCAGGCTCTCGCACAGACAGGCAAAACAGAAGAGATTCTTGCAGCATGGTGTAAGGGCAGGAGTCTCCACGTCTCCGTAACAGATAGGGCAGTTCTGGGTGCTGAAATTTGTCATACGGGTCTCAATTGTCTCTATGCGGCTCTCCAAGGACTGGATCTTCAATTGGAGTCCCTCTAAAGACTTGGTCTTGGCTAATTCCGAGCTGAATTCCAGAGTCTTGTTAAATTCCAATTTCTTGCACAGCTGCTCCAATTCCTTGCGCATGGATCGGGTCAGCGACTCCATGATTTTGGTAGGCGACTCGTCGTGGACACCCAGTGCCTGTAGGGCAGCCTTAGTATCACCAGCATGCAACATGTCCATCACTTCATTAGGAATAACCGATTCCAGAATACGGATGTTAGCAGTCGCCCTGCAGATGATCTGTTTATGGTGGACTTGGGGCATCTTGAAACTGGCGTCCACAAATTCGTCCGAATTACGCATTATGATACGCCAGAATTCCATGTCTGCGGCATGGTAGAGGTCTACAGTACTGACCAACCCGTGTATAAGATGACTGTTAGAGGTCGACCCGTGCACACGGATCTCGTTGTGCCAGATCGTCTTAATTTTGGCCAGAACAGTCGGCGGCATTGCGTCTGTCAGCAATGTGTTGATAGGAAGATAGAATCCCGAAGGGAACGCAACGTTGAGATAGGAGGCAGTGATCAACCAGATGAAATTTCCCGTAATAGTCGGCTTGAGCGGAGTGATAATTGTATCGGCTTCGTCTATAAAGATCCGTGACCACTGAATTAGATCCGGTCGACACTCCTCGTCGAAATACTTCCACATAGTCGAGGAGACAAAGACAGCATCCACAGTGTCTAGAAATTCGAGCAGAGACTTGTCACCTACCTCTTTGCGTCTACGACAGAAAATTACGTTTAGGGAGGTCTCATTTGTAACATAGGTCTCCCATTGACCCATTAGGGCGTGGGGAATTATAAAGAGGGCCGCCTTCACCCGCCGCTTCGTCGGCTCTGCTACTGTCTGCGTGACCATTGCAATATTATGGTTCAGATGCGCCGTAGAGATCAGACGCTCGTCTGGTGTTGGGTAGCGAACAAGACTCAGAGCTACTAGAGATTTACCACTACCCACACGGTCCGCTATGACACCGTAAGAGGTGTAGAGTGTGCGACCGCCGCTACAGTCGATGCCGTCGAATTTGGAGGATTCCAGGTCACGGCATGACCTGATCAACGAACGCTGATGAAGATAGAGGGGCTTCTTGATATAAGAGGGCTGTTCAATCGGGTCTACTGCGTCAACTATCTCATTGGTGAATACTCCTTTGAGGTAGTTACAGAGACGCCGTTTTCGATCGGAGTGACTCATGCTAGCTCTAGATGGATCAGTTAGCTTAAATCCCTTCGCCGGTGCGTAATATGTCCACCTAAACTAGATATGACTATTAGAAATAGCAGATGAGTCGCCCCTTTGTCAGCGTACTCACACCAACATATAATCGACGCCGGTTCATTCCGGCACTGATTAAGTGTTTTAAGGCACAGGAGTATCCGCAATCGCGGATGGAGTGGCTGATCCTGGACGACGGTACGGATAAGGTCAAAGACCTTTTCGATGCCAGCGGGCTGACCAATATACGATACTATAGCGAGGATTCCAAACAGAACATTGGCGTGAAACGCAACCGGCTGAACGAGTTGGCTAAGGGGGAGATTGTGGTCTGTATGGACGACGATGATTTTTATCCACCTGAACGGGTGAGTCACGCTGTCAGCAAACTGACTTCGCAGAAGGGGGCTCTGATTGCCGGCTCGTCTGAACTCTTCATGTACTACACCGACAACAAGAAGATCTACAAGATCGGGCCGTATGGGCAGTGGCACGCTACCAATGGTACAATGGCATACTATAAGAGGTACTTCGATACGCACAAGTACGACGAGACTGTTACGCATGCAGAGGAGACCAGTTTTCTGAACAGGTACAGTGAACCCATGGTGCAGCTGAACTCGGATCGAGTCATGTTGGTCCTGAGTCATACTGAAAATACCTTTGATAAGCGGAAGCTGCGTGATACGCCCAATCCTATGTTCAAGCTCACTAACATGAAGCTGCGAAACTTTGTTAAGGACCCGTCGTTGCGTGAGTTCTATGCGGACGCTTGAGGCCCGCTATATTTCAGATCAGCAGCCACCTGCCGCCACTCCTGTAAGTCCCAGATCTTGTCATCTGGCTTGTAGGTCAACCAGCCCAATAGCATCTGTACATAGTAGTTCTTGAAATATCGCGGTATGAACGGTAAGAAGCCATAATATTTAGGCTGCTTACCTCTGTAGAGCCACCTATACCCGATAACATATCCAAGGACCACTATACCGAAGACGAACCCCCAGATAGCGTAGAGGATCTTGTATGGGTATGGCTTGTAGACGTTCAGATTGACCGCCATACTGGATCCCAGAAGACAGATAAAGATCCCTATCAGAATAGCTGCCACTGTTACCGTGTAGTTAGCGGCATCTTTGAAGAGCTTAGCAACAGAGAAACTGTCCTTTGCCTTCTCTTCTGCGGCCTCTGCCGTGGCTCGCTGAGCGTCAGTAGGGTTCTCAGGAAGGGCGTCGCCTTCGTGGAAATCTAGACCGTTATTACGCTGAACTTTTGCAGTGGCCAGATTTATCATTGTCAATAGGTCCTTATCTGTGGACGGATTGTTCTGAAATCGCGTAGTGAAACTCGTATCATAATAGGTTTTGTAGAGAGAGGCAGACGATACTATGTTGTCATTGAGGAATTCAGTCGTCTGTTCTATAAGATCATTAAGCTGTTTTATGTTGGTCGCACTGGCATTCCGAGTATCACGCAGTGCCTGCTTACAGATATCGATCATGCGCCAGAGCTTATAACGCCCACCATCGCTGGCCTGTGCCATAACAAGAAACTCTTGATAGGGTCTGAATTCATCCTGGACGTGTTCTCGTATATCCGCCGCCGCTGTACCTCCTGCCTCACTGAGATAGGCAGCGGCTTTTTCGATTGCTTTTTCATAGATAGTCGCGTCCTGAATATAGATCGTCTTTTTGATCTTTAGTTCACGTAGCTGATTGCGCGATTGTGCAAGTTCCGCTTGGATCTGCTTAATGGTGGCCTTAGAAGCAGCCTGTTGGTCTCTATACTCCTTTTCGGCTTCCGGATCGCTCACGGCCTTATTTGCAAGTGCACCAATCTTGGTGATGAATGATGACATCCCCTAATGCATTGAAGTAAATTAACCGACTTGACATGGCCGCGGACCTCGGGACCGCTTATATGGCGAATTTCATACCACCCATTCCACTTCCTATCTCCAAGAAGTTCATCGACTCGACATAGACTGAGATATCGTAGGCATAATTACAATCCGGTGGAAGCGGCTCTACCTCCAGGTCTAGGTCGACCTTCGTGATGCGGCTCGTGTTGATGGACCCACTCGGTTGATTGACATTGGAGGCGTTAAGGGCAAATGAGTAGAGATAGATCGGATAGACGGCATTGGGCTGAAGAGCCCCGCTCAGAAGAAATGGATAGCCACCACCAGTACACGTCTTTAATGGTACTATTTCGGTAAAATAGTTTGCGTTCTTCTGTTCAAAGATCTCGTTGCCACCGCACAGGATCCGTGCCGACCGTGTAATGTACCTCTGGGCCCCTGGAATCAACACACCGCTAGTGGGCTCGTGTCGGTTCGGTGCTCGCAGATAGGGCCTCTTAGTGGGGTCGGTGTACTTCCAATTTGTGAGATTCGTATAGTCGTTTCTGAAATAGGCGTCAGAACGACGACCGAACCAGGCGATCCGTGTCACCAGACTATGAGCGTCGAGTTGTAAGAGATTACGTGTCGTCTGATTCGGGAACTTGAATTCCTGCACCTGTTTCACCAGATACATGAGACGTTTGGTTGCGAACATCCGACGTTCTGTCTCAGTCAAATAGACGTAGTTACACTGCAGTCGCGGATTCAATGGGAACCCATCCGAAGCGGGGATGCTGTAGCCCGTATCGGTATAGAAGAATCGTGGAGTGCCCGAAATATCGTAGTAGGAGAGATAGTTGTTGTTTAAGGCCTCGGGTAGCGATCCGTACTGTGGGAGCCAGGTGTTGGCGTAGATATTGGTACCCGTGGCCGAATCAAGACGATATCCGTAGCGGACCCGAACACCAGTCGGATCCGTAATTGTGTAGAGCTCACGTAAAGGACGGAGAGTGATCTGGACCTCGACATCGTGATACTGTAGACCTATCAGGGGAAGGGCTAGCCCCGGGGAATCACCGAAGAAAAATCCCAGCGGGACGGAGACCTCGCGAGCAGGGATAGATGGGGCATTCAATTGGCTTCCAGGAAGCCCTGCATAAGGGAGAACGTTGGGATAGCCGCCAGTAGGATCAGCATAGGCACCAGAAGCCGGTGCATACATCTCAGGGGTGTCGCCAATCATATTCGACCACTTCTCGAAATCGTCTAGAGGGAGATCAAACTGGGCCCTAGTCGCCAACCAGTCGCTGGAGTACTCCTGCACCTTGGATCCCCCAACGTAGAGACCGATATTCTCAATCATCCGTACGCCGATCTGACGGACCCATGCGAATTCATGGCTGACCCGACCCGTCCAGAGCTTGTTGTAGATTGCGGGTAGCTGAACCGTCAGATAGACATCCGATAGCAGATCACCGTGTCTGGGGATCTTAGCACGCAACAGAATACTCGAATCAAGTGCTAGCTCATTCGGGCCGTCCAGAGGAACAGTGATATTCTCCTGACTGAAGTGGCTGTATCGCACAAAAGCCTTGTAAAAGTATGTGATCTGCGGATTACCGCTTATGTTCTGATTCATGTTACCATACGCAACGAGGGGTAATAGACCACCTGGCATCTCCTAACAGCGTCATTGAACTTGTTTTTATGCCCTGCCGCGGGCGGCCGCCATAAGATGAAAGAGTTGTTGAATAATAGAAGCAGATGAACCATCCGGGCCAGAACACTATTACAGAGGTTAGCATGGAGGTCCCCGTCAAATCGGGGTTCTCTGTCTACGCTATTATCGGTATTGTGATTCTCTTCACTATATTTGCCTCTGTTGTATCGTATTCTAAGCACCTCTTTGTAGCACCCGCGTGGCTTACAAACCTCCCTGGTGCAAGCAGTCTGTTCGGTGGTGGGCGCACAGTGGATCATGCAGGTGATATGCCTAACGGCGGACCCGCTCCCGTCACTTATCCCAATGATCTTGACAAGATACCAGAGTCCAGCAATGTCAGTAGTGATTCTGCTGAACAGGCCTGGTGCTTAGTCGGCGAAGATATGGCGGGTAGATGGTGTGTAGAGGTCCCTAATGTGAAAGCGTGCGATGCCGACAGAACCTTTAAGAGTAAAAACGCGTGCGAAGGCGGTATGTGACGGCCTGGCACAAGGCCTGGCACAGGGCCGGACACAAGGCGTGGTAATAAAAGTTAACTGCACCAGGTGCAGTTAACTTTTACATTTGATAAGACGTCTACTGGCCAGAAGTCCACCACGAGTCCGTCTGGTAACCGGGCAGGTTCTTGTCCATAGCGTTGGCGTTCGGAACATAGGTGGGCCCCGTGTTTGCCGTAACATCCCACCCAAGAGTGACAACGGGGCTCGCGGAGAGCGGTGCCTGTCCAGAGGGCTTGAAGAGGTTGGGATTCGGTCCCTCACGAAGAAGCTTGTCGATCTGGGCATAGCTCAGAGCAAAGGCGAAGTACTTGATACGCGAGGCGAATCCGTTCATCCGCCCAGTGATAGCAATAGGGACACCCCTCACGTCGCGGTCCTTCTCAGTAGTATTGTTGTACGTACCCGAGTTGATCTCACCCAGGACACCACCCGTCCCTATGATCGGACCAGACTTCTCACCTGTAACCGCCGTAGCCAAAGCAGAGGTAGCTACAGCAAGAGCGGTGTTAGCGACCTTCACAAGAGGATTACACTTGTCTGCCGTAACACTTGACGTATTGATCAACTTGGGGAAGAAGAGGTAGAACGCACCGAAATTCAGCTTGGGGATATCCAGGAACTTGTTGCGAGCCGCCAGATTACCGTTGATGTAGACGTCGAGGGCACGACCCTTTACCATTACAACAAGGTGAAACCACTTCTTCAGGGGGATATTGGGAATATCTACGTGGTTATCCCACGCTAAGTTCGAGTTCTGGTAGACACGCAGCGTGTTGGTGTCCGCACGGAAGAAGACACCTGGGGCCAGAAGCGGGAAGACCGCGGCAGACCCCTTGTGAAAGACGTGCTTGTACCCCTTCTCACCTGTGAAGTTATCGGGCTGGACCGAGAGGAACATGGAGAACGAATACTCGGCACCGTTACGCTCATCCTGCGAGGGCTTCAGTAAGGGGAACCCAGAGTTGGGGTCCTGTACGAAGGTCTGCGGGCTATCGTACGTCATAGGGTACATCTCTACAGCCATATCCTGGTACCGCTTCAGCTGAGCGAAGTTTGACTCGATCAACTGCATGACAACTGAGAAGACGAGTGTGATAACGAAGGTCTCGATCAGCTGGGGGCCAACAGGAACATTGGCCTGCACACCTGGTGTCACAGAAAGTGCCCCGCCTCTCATAGCCCGTAACACAGGCTCAAATGACTCGCGGACAGATCTCAACTTTGACGAACTGAAGATAGAACCGGTGTTCATCCTTTCTCTATCGTTGAGCACTAATAAATTTCATCGTTACGGGTTGCAAAAGTTAAGAACCCCCTGGGTGCTTAACTTAAGTACATAGATCCGGGACACGAGCGTTTAACCCTTGTAGTCGATATTGAGACCCAGTGTCTGGGCGAGCCAACCCACAAATCCAAAACGGGCATCCAGACCCGCCTTTATTGCCGGGCCGTTCTGGTAGAAGGAGTAGACGGCAGCCGGGGTGAGGGAGTAGCCATAGAAGTTGCACGTGCTCATGGCACCACCAAAACCGTTGTTGTCGCCAAGAACGATAGAGTTGTTGCCCAACTCAACAATCGGGACACCAGGGCACACGCAGCTGCGTGAGAGCTTGCCATCGACGTAGACGTCGATTACGCGACCGGAGACAACAATAGAGAGGCAGACCCACTTCTGGAGATCCAGGTCCTGGATATCGCAGATGGGGTAGTTAGTCGTAGTGGAGTAATTACCGGGTGTCATGGTACCCTTGTAGAGAGCGGAAATGTTGTTTGCGATGGTGAAGTCGGGGGTGTCGATGCCCGCCGCACTGAGGGTCTCTGAGTCCTGATTCACACGGATCATCATCTTATTCTCGTTGGGGTAGAGCATACCCAGCATGGAGACGTGTGCAGGGCGGCCGCCCGCGGGCTTACCATCAGACGCGATAGAGAAGACGTGCTTGGCCTGTCCCGCCTTGTAATCCCAGCTGTTCAGGTAGAGCCAGAATTGAAGGGAGTAATCACCACCGGTGGCCATAGGAGGGACCAACGGAATCGACTGACCCTTGAGATCGGAGCCGTTCACAGTCGACGTTAAGATGGTCTGCTGGAACTTGTCGGGAGGGGGAAAGAGGACCGTGTAGACCGAATAGACCACGACCGCGGCAACTATAACGTAGAGACCCAACTGGATCATGTTCTTGTAAGGGCCGATAGAGGCACCGATACTGGCCAAACGGGCTTTTACTGCATTCAACGAACTCATTGCTTCTACTTTCTGCCTACTGATTTTATTCGCGGACGCCGGGATTTTTACTGGTCTAAAAGTTGAGTGCACGGCGTGTACACAACTTTTAGACTGAGTTGTAGGAGGGCTAAGCGTAGGTGTATTCGACATGAGTCAATGCAGTTATGTTCGGTTTTGACGAGTCAAAACAGAGCCCGCCCAAACAGAAGTTGAACTTCGGGATGCCGAAGAGCTCTGTAGAGGGGAGAGGAGGGACATTCTGATCCGTGACAATCAAACGATAGTTATCGGACACCTCTTTTTCAAGAATGCGGCGCGGCCACGCTTGTATATACGCGACTCTGGTGTACATGTCTGTGTTCATATAGATTAGCGGTTTACCGGGACGCCCACTGATAACGTTCGGTAGAGGAACCGATTTAATAAGCAGACCGTTCTGGTAGATATCCGCTGTACGACCCTCTATCGTCACAAGTATCTGATGCCATCTGTGAATAGAGAGGGTCGGGATCAGTACTTCATAGGAATTCGAATCGTGAGCAACAAAATTCAGCTTCAAGACCTCGTGTAGGGGGTCAACCGCTACAGTATAGGCACCGGGGATGACAATCAGATTCTGATAGGGTCTACCATCTGATCTGAGACTTGTCCCCTTCACAGTCTCAATACCGCTGTTGTCGATACTGATGAAAAAGCCGAACGTAAACGACTCACCTAGATTGGTCACTACCTGTGTTTCCGTCAAAAGGTCAACCTTATCTTTTGCCGGTACCATCTTGCCATTATCGTAGTATTCGGCACCAGCGGGTTTAATAGACCAGAGCCCGATAACGGTTGCCGATTCCTGTGCTGAAAAGAAGTACCATAGAATCCCTACCACAACCCATACCAGAATATAGATGCCTGTTATATAGACTAATGGTGCCGGTCTAGTGGGATCTATGCTCTCGAACAGCCGCGGTTTAATGTAGTAGAGTATGACCCCCAAACAGCCACCGTAGATAAGTACCTTAAATATATAGTTCCAAGTCTGGATGAGCATCCCTATCCGTTTCACTCAAAAAAGTCGACTGCCTGGCACTCGGGTTTCTGGAATTGTGACAACGTGTTGTACCAGCTGTGCTGACGTTATTAAGAGCAATTTGCCGAACAACCCGCCGAGGGAGCTAGAATAGCAGCTGTCTTTATCGGCGGACAGAGGTTACGGATCTCCATTGCACTTAGATCTGTGTCCCATAATTTCAGATTCTGTGGTACAACAGCAGCACGTGCCGATCCTATACGTCCGTACCAGTCATTGGGCACACCCCGCGCCGAACCGTTCAGAATCTTCGTGACCGCCAGGCGGCAGTTTATATAGACCTCGAGGATGTTGTCGTGGACCGATAGATGTAGATAAAAGGCCTTTTTAAGCGGTAGATCCGCTATACGTACCGACTCACGGTTAGCCTGGTCTCCGCCATGCGGATCTGTATCGATATAGACTAGCAGATCATTTGTATACTGGTCCAAGAAGAGGCCTGGATTCATCTGGCTCGGTAGTCCGTCATTCAGATCGCCACGACCCCTTGGTGCTGAACCGGGGGAATCGGATTTAAATGTCGAAAGATCGGCTGTACCTCTATGGAGAATATGACGGTACGGGCCCATCTTGTTGTTAGAGCGCGAGTCACCCACATAGAGCTCCACACCCATACTATAGGTATCAGGGCGTGTCATGGGGAAATCGGCAGACATAACTGTCAATCCAACAGGATCCTGTGGATTCGACACGGAAGCGGGACCCCAGAAGATCTTGGGCGGAACGGTCCTTCGAGTTAATGTGCTAGATGGTCGCTGCTGGAAATAGATCTCATATTGACTATTAAACAGCATTAAGAGGATCATCGCTACCACTAGACCTGCAATCACGTAGAGGATCTGTTGAAACGGCACATTCGGGAGCGCCTGCTGTATTGCCTGAAGTGATCCGATCTTGATATAGAGAAACGCAACAACCAAGAACCCTGCCAGAAAGAGGGCCGAAACGGCCAGGACCAGATAATGTGCTGTTGTGGATAGATTAGTCGAATCTTTTAGCGAACGGAGCAGTCTCTCCATATTCCCCTACCGGTTAGAAGTAAAATTTAAGTGACGTCGCCAGGGCAGTCCCAATGTTTAGCACCCCAGCTTGGCGGTAGTCAAAAAATTGAATAGACTGGATCGGTTGTTAGGGGAGTTGAGACCCCAACAAGCAAAAATGTACCGTGTTCCCATGACAAGTGAGCAGATGAAGGAGGAGTCGCGCAAGGCCACGGAAGCGGGGCTGCGTGAGGTGGCGGAGGCGCTTGCCAAGAAGCAGGCGGCCGCCTCGTCGTGGGCCGACAGTGACAGCAGCAGCAGCGGTGGCTGCAGCAGCGACAGCAGTCGCAGCCGCCGGCGGGCGCGCAAGCGGGTGGATACAGGGGTCACCGACCGACTGGAGTCGCGTATTCGCTATCTCCAGTTGGAGCTAGCGAATGCACAGGTGGATGTTCAGGATGCGCGCGCCCTACACGAGGCGGCGAAGGGCCGCCTGGATCCCTATATCACGGCCAACCACGAGTTCGGCTTCATCCAGTCGGCGATCGAGCGGTCCAGTAAGGGCCTCGAGGACCTGACCATCAAGCAGTTTAGGGCGAAGATGACCCTCTTCACCGAGGAGGCGAAGGAGCATCTCGGTCTCTGTGCGGTGGCGATCAACAAGATCGATCTTCACCAGGTCAAGGCGGCACTTGAGCGGGTGCACGCGGCCGAGCGGCGGCGCGTGGCGAAGCGGACCGACGAGCTCAAGATGAGTCTCTGGTGGCTCACGAAGCGGGAGATCGCGTCGTGGTCGGCAGTTGTCGCACTGGGGCTGTTGCTGCTCTACTGGCTGCTCAGCTGGCTGTTCTTCTGAGGAGGCCAGGGCCCATAGGACTAATAGGGCTTGAGACGGTCCGCTACCGTCTTTTTCCCATGACAGTTGCGACAGAGAGCTACTAGATTCTGAGCGTCGTTAGATCCACCCTTGAACAGGGGGACTGTATGATCAACTTCATACGACGCGTCCAAGAGGACTTTGCAGTCGCCACAACGCCATTCCTGGTCAGCGGCCACCTTCTTTTTCAGTAGTGGTGAGACCTGTCTACCGAATTTGGGCTTACCGTCTATCAGACGATCTATCTGCTTAGCCATACCACCGTCGCTCCGTGAGAAGTAGTCCTTCACAAAATCCAGTGCAACATAGAATTCGTCGGGTGACCTGTAAAAACAATAGAGAAGATAGACTACCGTTGCGGCAGCAACAGCGGTCTTTGCGTATCCGAAGAGCAGCTGTGCTGGACCCTTCAGATAACTCTCATAGAAGGCTGCGGCAACTATCAACAGTAGTATGATAAGCTGCGGCTTCATCTACTTTTCCTTAGAACTTCGGAATATAAATAATAGAGGCCTACACCACCCACTAATACGGTTCCTGTACCTAGAAGCAAGCGATCGACCATATTGAGATCGGCAGCAGATCCGCTATGGGGTTTTGGTTGATTGTCGTTAGTGTGACTCGGTGGCCGCGACTCCTTTGCCTTCTCCAGATTCTGCATAGACTTGATGAATTCACCAAAGGTGATCTGACGTTTACCCAATTGTACGTTGATCCGGTTGTGCATATCAAAGACCCACTTTACAAGATCCATACGTGAGTTAAGAGCCTCCTTGACGGGCATCTCGCTCAGATTCTGTTCATAGTGGTTGCGACAGATCGGGCACGGTAGCATGTCTACAAGCGATTCGTAGAAAGCCGCCGCATTCTTACGTTGGCGGTCCGTGGGAGTATCGCTGTAGCCCAGGGATGCAATATGGAGTGTGGACCAGAAGATCGGACCCCAGATATGAGGTGGCAGATGAATAGGTGCTGCCTGTCTGTCCGGGGCTGACATCTATCTTAACACTGCAAAGCAAAAATCCAACCTAAACCCAGAGACGTCTTTTAAAGCAGTGGTAGCACAGAGATGCTAAATAATAGAAATACTATAGGGATACAATTAGGACAACATTCACCGCCCACACATTGCAGTAACTGTAACAAGCTAGGTCACTATTTTCGTGAATGCAAAGAACCCGTCACGTCGTATGGTATCATTGCTTATCGTGTAAAGACAAGTGGGAGTGCCACTCTAGAACCAGTAGTCCTCAATAATATTGGGACTAGCATTAATGGCCTTAACAATGACAACATAGAGATCCTTCTCATCCAGCGAAAGGACACACTGGGATACGTCGAGTTTATGCGTGGTAAATACAATGTCAATTCATCCGAATACATCGCGTCGCTATTCAATCAGATGACAGTCGAAGAACTGGGGCGATTGGAGAGTCAACCTTTCGAGATGTTGTGGAACACATTATGGAATAATCAGATATCGCGGCAGTATAAGCAGGAGTATGAAGCGGCTCTGGCTAAATACAATCTGCTTGTGGCGGGCGGTGACGAGGCAAGTGGTCGAACGCTGCTCTCGTATATTAGGGGGGCTAATCGCGAATGGACGACGCCTGAGTGGGGCTTCCCCAAGGGGCGACGTGGTAACCGTGAATCGGAGATCAGCTGTGCCGTACGTGAGTTTACTGAAGAGACGGGTCTCGACGAGACCCAGTGTATATTAGTGAAAAACCTTCTTCCCCTTGAAGAGAACTTTCTGGGCGGTAATCGTGTGCATTACAGGCACCGTTACTATTTAGCCTATTGTCAACACACGACAGAGGTCGGTATAGATATTGATAATACAGTAATGAACCGTGAAATCAGCGATATTGGATGGTTCTCGTATCAGGAGGCACTGAAGCGGATCCGTCCGTACAATGTGGAGAAACGTGAGATTCTGAGTGCGGCCTACACAATCTTGAGTAAGTACATTGTGCTGCCTGGACGCGAATATCACAAACTGACCAGCGGTCATTCGCGTAGAGGAACCCCTTACCAACTAGTAGAGAGGGATGGCAGCAGAGGTAATCCGCGTGGCCCGCGATGAACGACCTATTATCAAGGTCGATAAATCGGCTCGTGCCCTACTAGGTAAGAAGACGCGTGAAGAGATCATAGAACACTGGTTTTTAGGGACCAAATATGGGCCGGCTGAGCGCGACGCTATTGTTGCTACAATGGCCGAAAAGGGGTTCTACCCAGAAGACTGGATGCACGATAGAGAGCAGAAATCAGGGTTGTACCCGGACATTTATGACCCCAGTTTTGGTGCTCAACTCTATAAGAAACAGGAGTTCTTCGAAGCCCGTTCGGTCGCTATCTCCAGTCTTGAAGGGACGGACCCATGCAGCAGTGGGGCCGAGGCCGTGTTTGAGAAGAGTCCTATTCAGCGATTGATCTCACGTTTTCTGAATCCACAGACACCATACAATGGGCTACTCTTGTATCACGGTGTGGGTGTGGGCAAGACCTGTACTGCCGTTAGCGTGGCGGAGGAGTATCTCAAAGCCTATCCCACCTCTCGTGTGTTTATCATCGTTCCGCAAGCTATCTCTGGTAGCTTTCGTCGGACTATATTCGACCCGTCTAAGCTGGTGCGTCGCGACGGTGTATGGACCTCTCAGCAGTGCACGGGAATGACCTATCCTGATCTGGCTCTACAGGAGTTGATGAGGCGATCTAAGGACGGTGGCGACGATTTCAGCATCGAGAAGATCAGCGACATGGTCGATAAGAAGATCCGTGAGCGGTACCACAGATTTGGCTATCTGCAGTTTGCCTATTGGATTGCAAAGCAGTTCAAGGTGATACCCACGCATCTTGTCGACGAGGAGCGTTTTGCCGCCGAAAACGCTCTTCTGGGAAAGCTGTTCAGCGATAAACTGATCATAATCGATGAGGCCCACAATCTCCGTGACGTGTCTGCGGGTGCCGACCTTGTTGCAATGACAACAGCTGACGGGGCAGAAGAGGAGAATCCTGTTCTAGACAAGGACGAATTGGTCGGCGGTAAGAAGCTCACACCGTTGATCAAGCGGATCGTTAAATACGCCGAGGGGTTGCGTACACTTCTGATGACGGCCACCCCTATGTACAACAAGGCCTCTGAGATCGCGTTTCTCCTGAATCTACTGATTATAAATGACACCAAGGACGATTCGCCGAAAAAACTCCTCTCAGACGTCTTCGCTAAGGACGGCACATTGCGTAAGGGCGGTGATGTGATGTTACGTGTAATATCGCAACGCTATATCTCTTATATGCGCGGTGAGAATCCCTACACGTTTCCGCTGCGTATGAGACCCGCCATGGCTAAACCCATGGCGTGGCCCAAGATACAGAAGGTCGGTGCAAAGGAGAAGGCTATTACGTTGGAGAAGGAGAGTAGGGCTATTCTGGACGCTCTTCCCCTGATCCACGTAACCCCTCCAACTGGGTCACCTATTGAGACGCGGCTCTTGAAAGTCCTTCGCGAGGGGAAGGAGGAGGATTTCAAGGGCGAGACGTGGGTTCACCTGGACGTCTGTAATATTGTCTATCCCAATGATCTCTACGGTGGCACGGGATGGGATTCCTATTTTGATGATGTTGCACTTGCGGGCGGTGGTCTGAGCTACCGTGGATTCAAATGGCGCGGCGACGACGAAGATGCCCCCACGGTCGATGCGATCTTTGGTCGAAGTGCATTTGCCGCCGCGGCTCCTAAGATGTCGATTGTTCTGGATAAGATCCAGAAGGCAAAGGGCATCAGCTTTATCTACAGCCGATACGTAAAAGCCGGTATATTGCCGCTAGCTATTGCCATGGAGCGCGACGGGTGGACGCGTGTGTTTTCCGGACCAGAGGCTAGACCACTCTATACAGGACGAGACGCCAAGGTGCCCCGCCAATGTGCATTCTGTGCCAAAAAAGAACCAGGCCATGCGAGCAGCGACCACGAATTTAAGCCGGCGTGCTACGTACTGTTGACCGGTGAATCGCATCTGATGCCCGCTTTCAACGAGACCCTGAATTATGCTAGCCGATGGGCTCCAGGAGACCTTCTAGCACCCCTGGGTGGTCAAGTCAAAGCCATTCTGGGTTCGCAGATTACGACTGAGGGTCTGGATCTGAAGTGCGTGCGAGCTGTACATATCATTGATCCGTGGTACCACTTGAATCGTCTTGAACAGATTATAGGCCGCGGTGTCCGATTCTGTAGCCACGCGGATCTACCACCCCATCTGCGTAACTGCCTGATCTACATGTACGCCCTCAGTCTTGCGAAAGTGGAGACACCCGATATGCACGCGTATCGACTCTCTGTCGATAAGGCACGTGCAATTGGTGCGATTCAACGGATAATGAAGATCTCCGCTATGGACTGCAATCTGAATATTCACGGACTGATTGTACGCGGCGCTCCACCACGTATGGTGATTGATGCGGAGGGTCGTACCATTGACGAGTACGATAAGGCGACTAAGAAGCGGACACAGTACGATATCGATGACAAGCCCTATAGTAGCACTTGCGATTACATGGAACACTGCGTCTACGAGTGTGCTGGTCCACCAGTAGAGGAGGATGAACCCAAGGACACTAAGACCTACACCTTCAATGATGCCCAAAGACGACTGGCCGAAAAGGAACAGCGGCTGAAGCAGCTGTTCGTTCGCGACGACGTTGCATTTCCCATTGAGATGATACGTAAACACATCTACGGCGATCTGCCCTGGGAGATCGTCTCGCGTGCACTTGTCTCTGTTATTGAATCACCCTCTTTTGAGATTAGACGCGAAGACGGGCTGGTCGGTCACGTTATACTGCAGAACGGCTATCTGGTCTTCCAGCCCAAGGGGATCCGTGCTCGTCAGATCCCCCTTGCCTATCGCTACGCAAAGGCGTATGAAGCACTCTCTAGGCGAACTGTCATGCCGCGTCGCGGCACAGTCCTCGGTCCAGCCCCTGCTGCTGCACCGGTGGCAGCCGTCTCCGCTGCTGCCGCTCCTGTAACGGCCGCTGATCCTGTTGCCAGCTACGCCGCCTGGATGCTTGAGGTTGATAGAGCTCTTCTCAGAAGTAAGACCGGAGATCGAAGCGTAATCGCTCTCTGGGCACCACCCTCTTCCGCGCCGCATGTGAAGGCATGGGGGTGGGTGCTCTTCCATTTCTGTAAGGTCCCCGAAATACGGAGGGTAGCCGCACAGTTCTGGGTAGATAGCGTATGGAAGGGTGAAGAGCGTCGTGAGGTCCTTGAACGGATCGTAAAGGCTGGGCGGCGCGGATTCGATGCAGGCCTCTTAGAGGCTCTTGATAAGGATCTGTTTACACTGACAGAGATCACCGGATTCAAATGGGTGAACCCCCAGTCCTTCGACTTGGAATCCTACTGTATGCTGGACGGGGAGTTGACAACATGTCCCAACACTTTCACATCGATCATCAATACAAAACTCGGCAAGCCTGTCGATGTAAAGGCTGGAACAGCCGAGATCTTCGGATTCTATGTTCCACGCAAAGACAACACAGTTGTGTTTAAGAGTCTGGATAAGACTGGAACTAAACGGATCATAGGTGCAGTCGGATCTGACTGTTCTGTGGCAAGTGACCTTGGTGGACACCGCGGTCGTGTCCGCCATATACAGACACTCATAAGGGATGCTAAGCTCGATCTAGTAGGACTCCTGATCGCCGACGAGGACACGGAGGCTGCTCGCGATGCAGATGGACGAGCAGCACGGCAGTTGGCCAGTAATTTCAAACACATAAATGATCTGGGGCACATTCAGATCTGTCTCTATATGGAGGTGTTGTTGAGACTAGTTGATGCCAAAAAGGCACGTGGGCTACGGTGGTTTCTGAACGCTGTAGAGGCAGCCCGTGCCGGTCTAAAAGGACGATAGTGGGGCAAAACTTGACAGATCCTTTCAACGGAGAGAGTAGAATACAAAATGTATAAGCCAGTCATTCTTGAAGAACGTGTGGCTCTAAATCCTACCGAGCTCTCCGACAAGGAGAACACAACCAATATGGATTCGCTTCTGCTTCAACGGATCAAAGTCAGGATCGAAGGCCGCTGCATCTCTGCTGGTTATGTAAAGCCGGATTCACTTGAGATTGTGCATCGCAGCATGGGGATGGCTGAAAATGGTCGCTTCACTGGTAACTACGTCTTCTACGTAAAGCTTCGATGCAAGGTCTTCCACCCAGAGACAAATACCCCCGTTGAGTGCCGTGTACTGAAGGTCAATAAGATGGGTGCATACGTGGTACTTGATGAGGCAATGCGTGTGCTGCTACCCCGTGATCTCCATCTGGGTAATACGGCCTTTGATGGGCTCAGCCCCGAAGATACTGTCGTAGTCCAGGTGCTCCGATCCCGCTTCCAGACGAACGATCCCTTTATCAGTTCAGTAGGCCTCTTCATTTCCCGGTCCGCGGCGGCGGCAGCGGCCGCAAAGCCTAAGCGACAGGGCAGGGACCAATCCAAGGTGAAGCGGGGTGGGGCAGCTGACACTGACGATGAGACGGAGGCCGAAGAGGATCTTGCCGTCGATGCGGAAGACGAGTGAGGAAACAATCCCCAGGCCTATAAATGGAAGTTAAAGAATATGAGCGGAGAAAAGTCTTCTTAGAGAATCTGAAGAAGCTCCATACCTCCGAGTACATAGATATAGTGAAGATACTGAAGGCCGAAAATGTCTCCTACTCAGAGAATTCAAACGGTATATTTTTTGACGTGGCTATCCTGATTCAGAGCACATTCGATAGGCTGGAGAAGTTTATGAACTTTGTGCATCTCAACCGCCAGGAGTTAGCCGAGCGTGAGAAGATCATCAGCAATCTGAACGATGATGCATCTGCCACGAAAACCACATAAGAGGGCGGCCATTCTATAGAGTAGGATAAATGCAGAATACGGCTCGTGAGACACAACCCGTATCCTGGTCAGAGATTACAGAGGTTATTAAGTCTAATCCCCATCGTAACAAGGGGTTGAGTGAGATCCGTGCTCAACCTAATATGGAGGCGACCGTTGCCTCTGCAGCGACTGTCCCGTGGATGACCAAGGGTTGGACATATAAGGCAAGCGAGGTGCGCGCCCACCCCATGACTCTTGCTCTACTGGCCACGGATCCACTCTATGAGATCTCTGCCCCTAATACCCGCAAGGGGATCGAGAAGGATGCCGCAATGGAGTTGGCGACCGATTTTGATACCCTGTATAGCCGTCACAACGGCCGCGGCAGAGGCTGGGTGAAGACGCAGATGACCAGCGAGCTGAACCTCTGGGCTGGTGGTGGTACGGACCAGCCCTTTGACTGGACCAGCCTACTGGATAAGCGTAAGATCCTCTCTGCTCTGATCGATATTGTCTGTGTCAAGTACGGTGTCCGCATCGTTGTCTGGTGGTCGGAGCACAAGAAGCTGAGTGTATGGCCTCTTACCGAGTCGGCCGATGACGCAAGCTGGGCGTCTGCACCTATGCTTAATATTGAGGTACTGAGTTCCGGCGAGGCGCATATCATTGAGCTAGAGGAGGTCCGTGTCCGTTCTACTGAGTGGATGAAGGTCTTCGAATCAATTGGTGAATGGCAGTGGACACGGCCCAGTACCTGGCCCAGTATAAGTTCAAAGTCCCTAGGGGATCTCAAGACAGAGTACTCGGAATCGGCTGGCCAGGGTAGACTGGAGGCTCTTCCTAAGAGAATCGACAAGGAGACCCTTGCGAATGTCATATACAGATATCAGTGGATGGAGATGCGTCTCGCTAAGAAAGAGGGTGGGTTCTATTGATTGGAACCTGCTTAACGTGTTGTACCGAAGTCATGTTGTCATACATGACTTCGGTAGTTTGGCGGTGAATATTGAAGAGTGTTTTACTCTCATTCAGTAGGGAAAACAATGAGCTTGGAACTCCGTGCATCCGAAACTGACGGTATCCAGGCCATCTGGACTGCGTGGCAGTCCTCCGAACAATTCGAGCTAGAGGCCACTATCAAAAAGGTGGACCTACGCGAGTTTCTGGATACGGTTGCACGCTTACGTGCTGTCGGCCTCCGTGAGACGCCTCAGCAGCCTAAACTGAATATCCTGATGCCAGGTGGTCTACGGTTCACCATTGTCGGTGAGGGAGCCATCCAGGCCTACTGCCAGCACGGCGATATCAGCCGTGTTCCGTACAGTGTTCAACGAAAGGAGCGGGCTAAGGCGGGCAACGATCAGGTTGATCTGGTGGACTACGGTGCGCGCATCAAGCTGCGCCGAGAGGTACAGCTTGATAAGCGAAACGCCAAGGTGGTCGAGATGGTTAGTCGTTGGAAGAAGGCCCCTAAGCGATTCCGCTTCCTCCGTCGCTATACGTTTATTGGACCCGAGGGATCCGGTCTTCGCTTCGATCTCTCCATGATCCGCGCCTCTGCCCGTGACACCAAGGGAGACTACATTGGAACCGAGACTCTCCAGACGGGCGATATCTTGCGGCGACCTATCAGCTACGAGATCGAGGCCGAGCTGGATAAGACGCCAGGGACAAAGGCACTCGAGTCACCCAAGGCGCTCATTTCGGGTCTCTGTCTACTTCTTCAGGGGATGCAGCGCTCTTACGCTCTTGTAAGGGAGACGGTTGCAAACGAAATTATTCAAGTAATTGCCGCTTCTACTGGCGTAAGGGCAGGGAACTTTCCCGGTCCTCAGCCAGCCACGCTTGTGCGAGCAAATATTGCACCGGAGCTGGACTCCAAGACGCCCAATATTCGATATGGCAACTACAACGTGACAGACAAGGCCGATGGTCTCCGCTGCCTACTCGTGGTAGGGAAGGGTGGTCGTATCTTCCTGGCCGATTCTGACTTGAAGGTCTATGCCACCGGCCTTGTACTGGCTGACCCTGCCTTTGTAGGGACAGTACTTGACGGTGAATGGGTCCGCAGTAACAAGACTGGTGAAGTCGTGTCGCGCTACTACGCGTTTGATATCTTCACTACATCCGGTGGCCGTAACGTCACCGCTCTTCCCTTCCTGACTGCAGAATCGGATCTACATCGCTTGGCCGTGCTCAAGATGACGGTGGCTGCTCTTGCGGCTGCTGTACAGACGATGAAAGAGATCCCCGCGAATCACTCACTCTTCATTACGCATAAGAAGTTCTACTCCACCGGCGGTGCTGCGGGGTTCATCTTCAAGGATATCGGTATCTGTATGGACGCTGCGGCTAGCAGCCCCTATTATACTGACGGCGTGATTCTCACACCCAATGACGCTCCCCTTCCCGTCGGTGGTACGAGCTGGGGTGCACAGTTCAAGTGGAAGCCGCCGCACGACAACACCATTGACTTTCTGGTGGCGTTCGAGAAGGAGGAGTCGGGTGCCGACAAGATCGGCCACAAGTGGCAGGAGGAGTTGAAGCAGATGGTCCGATTCAAGACCCTGCGACTCTTCGTCGGTGGTAACGTCAACCCCCTCTTCAAGGACCCACGTGAGACTATTCTGGCGGCCAAGCCTCTACCCGATACGATTGACGCGGAGCGATATCAGGGTGTCGAGTTCACTCCCTCCATGCCGAGCGATCCGCAGGCGTCGGTCTGTTACTTACAGATTGATGCAGGCACGGCGGCAGGTACCGGTGCAGACGCCGCGGCTGACCTGGAGGCCAAAACCGACATTGTCTATACGACTCGTACGAAGGACCCCATAAGTGCTAACTGTATTGTGGAGATGTCGTATCATCCTGAACGGCAGGCCGGTTGGCGATGGGAGCCGATCCGTGTGCGGTGGGACAAGACGGGTCGTTACCAGCGCGGTGAGCCCCGTCGCACCATGAACGCAGATTGGGTGGCCAACAGCATCTGGTCCTCTATCCACGCACCCGTCTCCGAGAAGATGGTTCGTACAGGTGTGATGGAGGAAGAGGAGGAGGCATCGGCTGCACCGGTCTATTATGCACCGAAGAAGGCCGCTGCCCGCGATAACTACAAGGTCCGTGGCTTGGCAGCGTTTCACAACGGATTCATCAAGTCCGAGACTCTGCTCAAAAAGACCCTCAAGAAGGGGAACGCACTTCTCGACCTTGCGTGTGGTCGCGGTGGCGATCTACTGAAGTGGATTCACGCCGAGGTCGGCTGGGTATTGGGCGTTGACGTGGTTCTTGAGAACCTGGTCGCTCCCAAGGATGCCAGTATCTACGGCCGCTATCTGGAACAGCAGATTCTCCACAAGACGACTCCGCCAATGATCTTCGTACAGGGCGATGCGGGTCGTAATATCCGTGATACCTCGGGTCTGATTGGCGATGTCGACAAGGCCATCGTGAAGTGTCTCTACAATCATCCTGGTAGTGACGGTGCACCACCCGCGGCCGAGAAGCTCCGTGGTCTTGCCGCTAACGGATTCGACGTGGTCTCGTGCATGTTCGCCATCCACTACTTCTTCGGCGACCGTGGGTCCGTCGACGGGCTCCTTCGCAACATAGCCGACAACCTCAAGATCGGTGGCTTCTTCATCGGCTGCTGCTTCGATGGCGATTCGGTCTATCGCCTACTGTCCAAGCTGCCCGAGGGCGGCGTCAAGACGGGATCCGAGGCCGGTCAGGATATCTGGTCGATCCGCCGCAAGTACGGAACGGCGGACGAGGATGTGCTGCCCGCGACCGACGCTGGCCTCGGTAAGTCTATTGACAATTTCTATATCTCGATCGGCGAAGCTCACCCCGAATTTCTTGTCAGCTGGGAGTACTTGCGGCGGCGGATGGCCGAGATCGGTTGCGAGCTCCTGATGCCAGATGAGCTGGCCACGATGCGACTCCAGAGCTCCAGTGCCCTGTTCAGCGAATCCTATAAGGCAACAGGTGCCCAGTACAAGATGAGCAAACCCGTACAGGAGTACAGTTTCCTGAATCGCTGGTTCATCTTCCGCCGTCGGTCGCAGGGCTCGGGCGTTAAGGCTCTAGAACGCGTTGAGCCTGGTGTGGCCGCGCCGGCGCGTGGTCGCCGTGCTGCGACTGTCTCTGTGGTCGCCGAGGAAGCTGCACCAGTGGCTGCTGCTGCCGACGCTAAAGCAGTCCCAGAGCAGAAAGTTGTTATTAGCGACGAGATAGCTGGTGACGGTGTAGAGCTGACCGTGAAGGAGGTGCCAGCAGAGCCGGAACCGGCGCGACCTATCTTCAAGTTCCACAGCGGTGCACCCCTCAAGGACGATCTAAAGATCGGTCGTAAGGACTGGGCTCGCTACCTCTCCACCTTTACGCACAGCCGTATTCGCGATCTCAACACACCGACAGTGATCTATCCCACGTTAGAGGCGGCGTTTGCTGCTGCCCGGTATCAGATTGCTACAGACAAACCGGAGTTCGGCGTACAGTTCTTCTCCACCACGGGATCCATCCACCAGAAATACCTCAAGATACGGCGTGCCGAGACGGCTGCAGGGACACTTACCGAGAAACGGAACTTTGAGCTCCTAGATGAGGAGGGTGCGGCCGTGCGCGAACAGATCAAGCCGGCGGAGATCAAGCGGTCTGGAGCAAAGTGGAATGAGGCCAAGTGGGCCGAGGGACGCGATGCCCTCATGGCACAGTATGTGCAGCAGCGTTACGAGACAGACGCAGAGTTCAAGCGTATTATGGATGCTGTCAAGGAGCGGAACGGGCTGCTAGTCTTCCATAACGGAACGCATCCCACTGAGTTGGGCGGGCTCGTGAAGACAGGCGGTAAGATCGAGGGTGAGAACAAGCTTGGTAAGTTCTATATGGCCACTGTGGGCCTGACGGCATAAAGCCGTAAGCGGTGTTTAGAACTAGATGGATCCGACCTTCTTATATATAGTGATCGGAGTCCTTGCTGTAGTTGTTATCGGTTTGGCTGGGTATATTTTTAAGAGTCATAATGGTGGTAGCGAGATGCTGACAAGTGGCACTGATCTGCCAGTAGTGCCGTCCTCGTTTCTGGCCAACCTGAAATGGCGGCGAGCTGTCAAACACTTTGCACCTGGTCATGTAGATCTGGATCCTATTAAGTCGGCGATCGCCAATGCCCCCAGCTCGTTCGGTATTCAGCCCTACAAGGTGTTGACTATTACGGATCCTGAAGTGAAGATCCATCTACGTGAGGCGTGTTTTGATCAGGCCCAAGTGGAGGAGTGTTACGCACTCTTTGTTTTCTGCGCTATCAAGGACGTTGACGGCCGAGCGGACGAGATGATAAAACGGACGGGTGCGGAGGCAGTGCGGCATATGATCACAGGATATCTTAAGGGTGTTGACAAGGTCCCGTGGGCGACCCATCAAGCCTATATTGCTCTTGGATTCGCTCTGGCCGCAGCGGCCGAACTGAAGATCGCCTCTTGCCCTCTGGAGGGTTTTGATAAGACCATGTTATCGGCCATGCTCGGTCTCAAAGAGATAGAACCGGTAGTCCTTCTGGCTGTTGGTCAGTACAAGGACGACACGGGTCTTCACCCGCGTTTCCGCTTCGACGATGTGGTCAGCTGATTGTACGGAAAATTGACGTTTATTCGGCCCACTACTAGCGGGTAGAATGAACTATTACACATCACGCTACAACGTGCAGACCCAACTGGAGGGGTATCCAGAGGTGCGGTTGTGCGGGGATTCAGGTCGGTGGATCTGCTGTCAGTTCAAGGAGAGCATGGGTCGCAACGGGTATTCGTACACGCTCGTGGACAATTACGGTTCGTCTCATCTGCTATACGTAAACCGAATTGACAATAGACTGGATCTGAAATCAACTACCCTCGCAATTGACCACTTCTCGGTACAGCTCCCTTCATTCTCGCTCATGAAGTACCCCTTTCCCGACTTCCTGATTGACGTACTACAGACGATCTCTATGCCTCTGGCATTCGAGACTCTGGGTCGGGTTGCCGAGCGATTTGCAAAATTACACGGTAAGGATAGAGATGGCTGCCGAATTCCCACCGGCGAGTTTTGACGAGGTCCCTATTATCTTTATCTCCACACACGGAGTCTATGATCTGACAATAGAACCCGAACCGTTTGTTGTGCCCGAAAACGTCTATATCTTTGAGACGCAGACCATTGGCGACGTCTGTATGACGCCACTGGATAAGCCACTCTGGAATCTTATGAGTAATCGTCCTGAATTTTTGGAGTATTTCAAGGGGGTAGGGAATTACGATGATGCTAAGGCCGCTGCACGAACAGCTGTCTACGATGATGCGAACGAGGACAGTGATACAGTCGGTGATAAGCACCGCGATTACAAGAAGGTGTTTCGCAATATGCACTTCTATCAGCCCGGTGATACTATCTACAACCGCACCCTTTCGATTGGGGGTGGCGGCGACGGTGCGCGGCGTGACTATGCTAACATGGGATTCTACCGCTTTGACGTGGGAGCCCCTATCGATAGATACCCCGACGGTCCCGCGAACAAAATCAGACCCTTGCAACCCCTGCGGACAGCGATGATCGCTGACGAGAATATGCGGACGACCCAACGAGAGATTATAGATGAGATTGGTGCTATATATCCTGAAACGGCAGAGGGCGTTATCTATATCTTCTCCTCGTGTGCCGCCTTCTGGAAGGAGGATGACGGGGTGAAGACCCCTGCCGCTACTCTGAATAGACGTATGCGACTGATTGAGAGCGCGCAGCAGGCCCAGGATCTGGCTCTCATGGGATTGACCACGGCGGGCCCTGGTGGTGCCGGTGCGAACAACAATACGGGCGATCTTCCCGCGACTGGGCGGAATATTCACACCAGGGCGGCTAAGAAGGGGTCTGCAGCCTTTGCACCGGCACCGTCCAGCGAAGAGGGTGATGAGGCATTTTTTGAGAATGATAATGCGGACTTTGCTAACCGCGATCCCCGCTTAACCGGACCAGAGGGGGAGGAAGATGAGGCCTATGCCGAAGTCGATGAAGCTGCAGCAAAGCGGGCTGAGACAATCGCGGCCGCGGTGGGGAAAAAGAGTGTCTTCATCAAGGTCGCAAATGGACACTACCGACAGATCCCCACACCCCTTACGGATAGGTCTGCTAAACCCGATCTGCTCTTTTCGGCTCGTGATATACGAGATGCGAAAAAAGCACATGGTGAGGTCTATGGGTTCAATCTTGCCACCCAGCAGTTCCATCTACTTGGCGGCGGCCGTCGTGTTAGTCGCAAGGCTGTACCACGGCGCAGGCGCCAGACACGTCGTCGGTTTTAGCGAAAGATCGCGGTAGAGAGCAAGGGCTTTACTCGGCTGCACTGTCGAGGTCGTGCTGTTACCGGGACTGCTACCACGTAGATAGGCGGCGTTTACGGCGGCGGCGAAGGTCAGAATCTTAGAGAACATTCTACATTCCAGTTGGATTAATTTTACGGGTTTCACCCGCAAAATTGACCCCAGTATCCGGTGGGTGGATTGTGTATTAAAAAGACTTTATATGCCTCTCTCTATTGATGGTGGTGCACTTGCGTGGCAGCGTCTGGCTGTCGTAAACAAGCATATTCGCGATGATCGTATTCAATTCAATGAGGAGGAGCACTCCTACACAATCGACGGGATCAAGAAGGGTTGGTCCTCTTGCACTCAGTTTCTTCACCACTTCTTCGGGCATTTCGATGCCGATGCGACTATTGCCAAGATGATGCGGTCGCCCAACTGGATCAAGAGTAAGTACTATGGAAAGACGGCGGAGACCATCAAGGCCGAGTGGGCCGCTTCTGGTGCCGAGGCCTCGGGTGCAGGGACCCGCATGCACTTGGACATCGAGCACTACTATAACTCTTCGGAGCTCTCCGTGGCGTCTATGAAGCGTGATGACGACTGGACGCCCAACGCGTCGCCAGAGTGGGAGATGTTTATGGCCTATCAGGAGAAGATCGGCTCTAAGATGATCCCCTGGCGGACGGAGTGGCTCGTCTTCAACGAGGAGTTCAAGCTGGCCGGCTCCATTGATATGTTGTACAAGAAGGCGTCGGGCAAGTACGCTATCTATGACTGGAAGCGGGCCAAGGAGATCAAGACGGAGAACCGCTACCAGTCAGGTCTCGGGCCGATCATGCACCTGCCTGATACGAACTACTGGCACTACAGCCTTCAGCTTAACGTCTATAGGATGATCCTTAAGCAGAAGTACGACATTGATGTGGATGAGATGGCTCTGGTGATTCTTCACCCTATCAACACAAGCTGGCGTGTGATCAAGGTCAATATCATGGAGGAGGAGATCGATGCAATGTTTGCCTGTCGTGCTCGTGCCCTGCAGATCCCTGGTAACAACGGCAGTGATCCGGCGGTGGTCTTCGATGGTGTGGAGCACATGGATATTGATCAGGGCCCGCTGAAGGCGGCCCCGACGGAGTGGCTGGGGTCGGACTAACGTCGACGTGTCCTACGCTGGCGTCTGCTGCCAGCACGTTTTTTACATGAGGCACCACTACAGAGCGGTGCAGCTGCTACCGGTTGATTCTCAGCGATCAGTTGTTCCAGAGCAGCGATCTGTTCGGGTCGATCAAGTGAGATCGTGAAGAAGTTTCGCGTGGCGGTCTGTATCTGGGCTCTATCGAGCCCGATAGTCTCTAACTCTGAATCTGTCAGAGTGTGAGGTGACCTGGAGGTCCAGGCAGCAAAGTGATCTGAGACAAGTGCGAATCTACCACCCAGATCTCTATTCTTGTTGAATTCGCCATGAGGGCCCAGTCTCTGAGCACCCGTGCTATTGTACTGACAGTTCCCTTCGCCTGTGCTCGGATCACAGATTTTTGACGGAGCGTGTACCTTACACCAGGCCTCGTACTCTAATATACCGACCTTCTCTCTGATGGTAAACAGATAGGCGGCTTTGTAGTAGCGGTCCGGACCCTTACCTGTCAGTTGGGCGTGCTGAAGGGCGACCAGGGCCAGTACATAGTCTCCTACTTGGGCGGCTCTACGGATGCCGGGTTTACAGAGTGTCAGAGTCAGCTGGCCGTCTAAGAGATTTGGTGCTACGCCCTCGTCTACAACAATTCTGTAGACAAAGAGCTTGGGCATGCCCTCTAAGGAGACGTCATTTTTGTTTCACAGCGGGCTCAGGCTGTGGCCTTCACCGACTCCCAATCCGAAGCAAACCCGCTATCAATAAAGGTCTTAAACGTCGGTGGCAGATCGGCCAGCTTGAGAGGCTTTTTAGCCGAAAGAAGCATCTCTGTCCCGTTGATCATCAGGGCCACTGCGCAGTTACCCGATTTGCTCTGGTAGAATTTGGTGATGCGGACCAGACCGGACTCGTGATTGTACTGAGCTACAAATAGATCCAGATTGTAGGCCTTGGAGAAACACCACCAGTCGGCGTCGGTCCAGCGGACTCTAGTTGCAGCAGGGACCTGCTTCTTTTTAGCCGCTAAGACCTTTGTCTCAATGGCCTTCAGCTTCTCACCAGTGTAGACCTGTATAGAGGTTACGAAACGGTTCTCTATAGCGGGGTCGGCAGGCAGTCTCGAGAGACCCGCCTTGCTCCAATCGCTAGGGATCGTGATATGCTCGGGTCTGGTGGGTCTGCCAATGGTCTCATCGTGTGCCTCCTCTGGATAGGTCAGGCCCGCCGAGTGCTCTTCGTCTGGTACATAGTCCAGTCCCAGTTCGTCGATCAGATTCCGAATCTTTGTCTTGGAGGTCAGGAACCCCTCCTCTGTCCGGACAAGGCCTATTGGATCACGGATATGGCTTACACGATGCGTGAGGATCTCACGTGCCTTTGAGGAATAACGGAAAAGCTCGTCCACTAGACGGCCGGTAAAATAGACCTTGACATTGGGGATCTTCTCGGAGGTCCCGCTGTGAATACGACACTCGTCGCCGATCCAGCTACACATGGGGTTGGTTGTGCAGGTGTCACGAGATGCAACACGACAGTTGCGACGGAGAAGAGGGAGCGACGGTACCACTGCATCATGAGAGGTGGCATCTATCCAATTGTTGATAAGGGGTTCCAACAGAATATCACCTCTGCGGCGTAATTCGTAGAGGGGGAGATGAGATCTACGAAGAGCGTTCAACTGTCTGAACATCCCGCTGCCGTCGGGCGTCTTCAGCCACTCACTCAGACTCAAACGGAGATACTGATAGGCCTCCTCAATCACCGCCTCAGGGACTAATTCCAGCGTCTCCGTTGTCTGTTGGCTCATCTTCAGGAAGCGTGCGTCCTCTGTCCACGGAAGTATACTGATAGGCTGTGCCCCTTTTTTGACTAGGTCCGTGAATTGTGGGTGGCTTGCTGTGGCCGTCAACGCAAAGGGGTTGAAGGGGATGATTGCTCCTGAGGCTAGACGGAGAGCGGTATAGCGCTGCTCCTTCTTGTCTACAAGAATCTCGACCGCTCTCAGGCCTGCGAATTTGTAGAGACCCGTCTTACTGTTCAAGAGAGTCAACAGTAGGTCCAGATTGGGCTTGGGTAGACCCTCCACATCATAGAGTGTCCCTAGGGCAAGACCCATTGAACCATCCTCTACGGCAGGGATGTAGATCTGCGATTCACCCTGCTGGTAGATCACACCTACTAGACGATTGCTGCGGTCTCTCAATACAGTGGTGGGGGTGAGGTCCTTAATTTTCATGGCCAGCAGCTCAGATAATTTGGGAACAGCTGTCGAGGATTCGGTAGGCATCCAGGGGTGCGTCGGCGAAGAGTAGCGACCACACCCCTCTGCAAAACTGAGATACTGGTCGATGAAGTCCTTCAAAGAGGACTGTAGTGTGGGCGCTATCTGTGTAAACCGACCGGATTCAGGGTGAATTGTGGGGAGCATCAGAAATTGTGGCTTCTTCTTCTTATCCAATTTATCCAGAGCCTCCACATAGATCAGGGGTTCGTAGACCTTTGTATTGAGATCGTGCCATATGAAAGCCACAGGAGGCTTGTAGCGTTGGCTGAATTGACTGACACCGTATTCGGGGCAGCGAATTGTCACTCGTTTTTCGCCTGATTCTGGATCGGTGGATCCCTCAAAGACTACTAGCAAGAGTCCTTCGGGGAAGATCACATTGGGTGTGGCGAAGAGATTCTCAAAGTGTTTGAGATCCTTTATAGCCGATTCGTCCTCTAGGTAGCGCTTGAAATTATACCAGGCGTTCACCAGGCGGACAATATGAGGTCTATTTCTGCTCAAGTCAAGACCCTGCTCCCGTGCAAAGCTCTGTATCTGGGCATCCGTAGCAGTGTACTCTGTACCTGCAAATTCGTGAACCAGGTTCCCGTAATTTGCCCGCTCGAAGGCTCGGCGAAGGTTGATCGTGAATGCACCGTCCTCTGTGAAGAGGGCTTTCAGAACCGCGTGCGGCTTCAATACCGTGGGCAGGTCGATCTTAGCACCCTTAACCGGTGGTCTACCTGCTCGTTGGAGATTACCCAGATAGAAACCCAGTAATTCGAGGAAATTCATGCCAGGTTTGGCACCGCTATTTCCCAGACCAAACCGCAAGAACAATTTAGCAGTCTTGGGGTTCAGGTGCTGAGAGACGGCATCCTTCTTCAGGCTGAGTGCACCGGTCTGTCCCAACAGTGTATCCAGGGCGGTGGGGCAGAGTGCAATAGCACCTGGACCCAATTTCTCCTTCTCCTGACTCAAGATATACTGCGTGCGAATTGTTCTTAAAATCTTAGTTAAGGCGGCGTCTTCATCGGGTTCGTCTTCCGACCCCGCTTCGCTAGCGTCGTCGCCGTCCATTTCGACACGTGCTGCAGGGGGTGCGGCCGCGGCAGCAGTACGTGTCTCCTCAGGAAGTGCAACTGTCTCTTTTGCCGGTCTCATCTGGTCGACTGTTACACTGGTGAAGCAACAGGGCAGGGCAAATTTATTGGGGTGTTTGTTGTCCATGTAACCGATAATACTGTGAATTACACCTGAACCCTCCTTTCCTGGACGTCTGAACACAGTCTGCCCTGGTGCAGGCTTCTCCAGATTATCGACAATTCGTCCTGCACAGAAGGGGCACGACATAGGGGCCTTAGCTTGACCCAGACGATTTACCGAGCCCGTGAACTCCGAAGGGATCAGTGGTTTGCCATCACGCACACACCAGTACTCAGGACAGATAAAGTAATAGGGTTTCTCAGGGTTGGATCCAGCACGAGCTACAAACCACAGCGGTTTCTTTGGTGCCTCGCCGCCCTTGCGGAGAATGCGACAGAACTGTCCCTGTATCGAATTTTCGGCACAGAGAGTCTTCTCCAATAAATCCCTCAATTCCGCCTTCTTCTTCAGAGGCTTACCCTTGGCATCCACAATCTCCTTGAATCCGCGTTTCAACATAGCATCTATCAACTCCTTGTTACCGAGTTTGTTCACATCCATAATGATATTGTCTGGCGGCGGCAGGAAGACCCACTCTACCTCATTGCCGTACTCCGCAACAAGTGCATCCAATTGTTCCGCCACAAGGATGTTCGGCTGTCTGCCGGCAGAGAACTGACAGGTGCGGCTGTAGACTGTTACTGTCTTGTCACCCGCCTGTGAATAGCCAAACAGTCTGTTATCGTACCTGTCCAACTGTGACTTGTACCAGACTCTCAGAGATTCGAGTGTCTGTGTCGGTGCGGCCATCGCTGCAGCCGCTGCAGCGGCGGGCCTAGCTGGAGGTGGCGGCGGCGGCGGTGCAGCCTCATCCTCGTCGCTCCCTTCATCGTCGTCGTTCAGTAGGTCCATCCAGCGGGCGGCGTCAGGAACGACGGCTGCGGGTCTTGCCGCCTTTGACGCGTTAACTACAGGGGCTTTGGGGGCGTTTGGCACTGCTGCTGCAGCAGCAGCACCAGACGGTTTGTAATAGAGATATGCCGTAAGGATCCCCATAATCCGTCTATACGTCTTCTCCGAGTCGATCCCTACAAGAGAGACAAAATAGACGGGATGAGAGAGTGTTATCTCAATGTCCACACCGGTATTGTGTGCAGGGACCATCTCTGTACCTGCTGCTGCGACTGCACCACGCCTGTCATACCACTCGTCAAAGAGACGCCTGGCGTCTGCTGGGGTGCGGTCAAACTCTCTAACTATCTCCCCTACAAACGTCAGAATCCGTTCCTCTATATCTCCCTCGGTATCGTCATCTAAGATCCGCTTCGTCAGATACGCATAGACGGCTCCCTCCTGTTCATAGTTGTTCACTGCCTTCCACTTCATACTGATCTTTGAGGTGGAAGGCTGGTAGGAGGCGGCCTCAATGAAGGGGCTGAAGAATTCAAGGCGTTCAGTCATCTGTTGGTGGGTCTGTTTAGGACCGGTGATCTCAATCCGATAGGTGGCGGAAAGAGCCTCTAGATTGATCTTCACACGTTCATAGCCGAGGGATTCAAGTGCAGCATTCAGGAGTGCAATGGCCTCTTCGTAGGTCTCGCGTTCCAGCAACATGTCCTTACGAGCGGCCTCCAGAGTAGCGGTCGCCGTTCCATCCTCTAACCAGACGATAGTGAGAGCGACATTACGAGCGGCACGCGGCTGTTCACTCAGGGAGGGAAAAGGGATCTTGGCTACCAGTACGGCACCATAGTCGCGGATCGGCTCGTCTATAATGAAACTCTGCAACATATCCGCATCAGAGATGAGTGGGAATCCGGACGGGCCGGCCGCCAGCTTCAGAAGGGGGGTCCCGCTTACGGGGTAGAAACGGAGAAAGGGGAGGTGTCGTGAAGTCTTGAACTCGTAGAAAAGAAGATCCAGCGATTTTGATCTGTCGACTGCTGGGAGTGTGGCTACCCAACGACGGAGCTGGCGGAGCTTGAAATGCTCGGCCGTCTTCACACGCGGTTCATTCAGAATTCTATCGATCGTAGCAATACGATCGTTTTTGAGGCGGATATAGTCACTGGCCGTCTTGAAGGATTCATCTTTGACCTCCAGCGCCTCTTCCTTCGTCTTCAGCTTTGGAAAGTAGAGCTTGATATAGCCCTCGAAAACCGCCTTTGACTCCATCTTGGTACCGATCAGGCGGACCAGGGTCTCTAGATTCCAGACATGCAGTTCAGGCGGTCTGTCAAAAAGAGTCTCAAAAAGCAGGCCCTCGTTGATGCTAGGGTAGATAGCCTTGCGGGCACCCGTGGCGTCCACAAGGCGGCTATCCGGCTTACCTGGCGTAGCAAAGGGTGACGGTACACCGTCTGCCAACGTCGATCGGTCGTTCCACGTCATGTCGACCGGCATATAGAGGTTGTTTGGAAGCTTGTATGCGACCCACTGCCTGCTGGGTGCCCACTCGGGTTCTCCACCGTGGGCTATCCAGATCTGACGCTTCAGGTCCGCCATGGTTGTGAAACCATAGATAGGTTCTATGTAAAATGAACCGGGTGCCTCCTCGTGATCACTGTGTTCAAAGACCTCAAGCCGCTGGGGCTCCAGGGAGGTCAGTCTTTTTGGCTCTATGACCTCCATCTCTACGATCAGGGGGTGTTTTAATGAACGATTTTGACGCTCATAGAGTTAACTGCATAGATGCAGTTAACTCTACATAATTCGTTACGGTCTCTAAGCGGGATGGGTTCCATCGTTCTCTGTCTCCTTGTACTTAGGCGAGTCCGTGATGTGAACACCACAGTACTCTACCGGATGGGCGGCGAAATCCTGATACTTGTAGACACCCAGTGTCTCGGCGCGCTCTAAAAGCCACGCAAAGTGATTCCAGAATTCCTTTGTGTGGCCAATAGACTTGGTGCCGATGTGAGACATCTCGTGCAGGGCGACAAACATAATAATATTCTCGCCTACCAGCTGTTCAGACTCATTACGCTGTCGGAGGCACATATAGACCTTCTCACCCTTGTTCACACTGTACGAGGTGAATGCGGCATCGGGTGTAGACTCAGCGAATCGCTCTGGGGCAGCGTCAAAGTTCTTGATGATCTGCATTACAAAGGGGCGATCCTTATAGGTCTGTTCCAGGTACTTCATCAGACGGAGGATCTTCTCGCGAATGCGGGCTAGATGGTCGGCCGCCTCTTGTTTGTCTGGAAGATTGCGTACCAGGTACTGACGACTGTCCACACCTGATGTCACGAGTGCCATCTCGTATTTATCCTTCTTGTACTGAAATGCACCATATGCAGCAGTGGCTATTCCTAATACTAGTGCGACGCCCCCTAAGTCGGACATCCCCTACTTGGTCGTCATAAAATCAACTTGGACAGGTGATTTTATGATATTTGATCTGACTGCTGAGTGTTTAACCGATCTCAAGGGAGCGGCGGTTGACGTCGGGCTCGATAGTGGCCTGGTTCCAGATCGAGACCTTCACCTGAGGATTCGGCGGGTCGCTGCGAAGCTGGTAGTTGGCGTTACGGAGGGACTGACCGATCGTGTTGACGCCGATGAGGGCACCCGCACTGAGGTAGTTCTTGCCGGCAATATCACCCTGGCCCATAGGGTTGACCTGAGCCCACTTTGAGTTGGGGTCGTTAGGGAGGAGCTCGCTGGGATTGATCTGGTCCTTGGGATAGCAGTTCGAGGGCTTCTCAGCATCCTTGAACGGCATCGGGGCGGGCGTCAACGTCTCGAAGCCCTCTACCGTCGACTCAGCGGCTACGGCGGCCGGTGCACCCGTGTTGTTGTTAACAGCGTGGTTCGAGTTCGCGTTGTTGTAGGCCTCCTCTGCTCCGTTGGCGTTGTTAGCGAACTGGTTCATGCCGGGTAGATTCGAGTCAGACGCCGGGACGACATTGTTGTAGTTCATAGCGTTGTTGTTGGCAAAACCCTCCTTTCTGCCAGCCTTCAGGACACCGCCCAGCGTGGGGTCCAACATGTAGAAGATGGCGGCACCGACGGACACGATTAAAAGAGAAAGTACGATGTCTCTGGTCTCCATTTACTACCTTTTGAGAGTGTTTTTTGTGGCTGCTCTTACCGTTTCAATTCTCCTCTGCCGCCTCCTCAGCTTCAGAAAAATCGGAGATGTCGTATTCACTAAAGGAGGACTCATTGTCATTGATATTGAACTCCTCAAAGTATCGCTGGGTCTCCACCTCCGCCGCACGCCGGGCCAGAATAGCCTTGAGTCGGGCCTCCTTAACACGCTCCTTTGTTGCGAATTTCCGGGCATTGTACTCCGCGTCCGTGTGGAGTCGGAGAGTATCCGTAGCGTCGGAAGGGACCGTCTCGTCAATCAGGTTGATCTCGCGGATCTCATTGTCGTTCGCGGGGGGCTGTTCATCCCAATCGAAATCGACTACCGGGGTATTTTCAACATAGGTCTTGATGTGCCACGTGGGAATTATACCGGACTTCTGAATATTGATTCCTGTCAGTTCAATAACACCCACACCATCCTTCGGGATGGTGGGAACAGGGAGACTGCACTGTATGAGGAGCGCACCGGACGAGTCTATCACCACCAAGGGGGCAAGCAGATTCTCAAGCGTCTTTCGTGTAGGCGACGTCTTAAATAGTGTCTCCTTCGCATCATAGAGAACTGTTAAGAGACGTGCCCTCAACGAATCAGTAGCTCTCATCCATTCTGAATTAGCGACCCAGGCCGCGGCTACGTAATGGAGTTCGGGTGTCTGGACGGGCTCGGCTAAACGGATTCGAAACCCTTCCGTCGAGCGTTCTGGTGTAAGGAGTTTCATGTTTATCGGACTGAGGGAATCTTGTAAGCGTATTTAACCGCAATATCTAATCTGATTTTCAGTTAATGGAGACTGTGGTCCGCACGGAGCCGCTAAAGTCGAACCAGACGGCCCAGGTGCAGCAGGCCCAAGTGCAGCCCCGGGATAAGTTCGCGGAAGCCGGTACCGATATGATGATTCATATTACTGACAAAGTCGTTGCTCTCACCCGTAAGCCCGAATTTATAGACAGACTGCAGGCCGTCCTAGATCCCCTCATCAATCATATCATCAACCGTGTATTTCCTTATATTTTACTGACTTCTATCCTGTTTCTGATACTGCTTCTTGTCTCTGTGACGACCTTTGTCATTGTTGTACGTGGATGGCTATCGGCTATGAGAAGTGTCGACCGGAGTCTGACTACCGGTCTCCCCGATGAATGGTTCCCTGCTGCGGCTGCCACTTAACGAATTAAACTTGGTAGACTAATAATGTCTAATCAGAATCTCGTCGACGCGGTCCGTAATTGGGTACATTTCGACAACCTCTGTGTAATGTTGAATAAACAGATGGTCACTGCACGTAATATGAAAGCCTCTTTTGAAGAGAGGGTTTTGAGCTTGATGGCAGGCACTAAGCGGCTGCGTATACAAGGAGCGATATTAGAGCCCGCTTCTAAAAAGTCGGCCACGAGTCTCAGTTGGACCGGTCTAGAGGAGGCCCTACACAAGTACTATTCGACTAACAAGAAAACCGATGAGACCGCGGCGATTTTGGCTTTCTTACGTGATAACCGTGGGTCCAAATCACAGATCTATCTGAAGAAGACAGCTCTTACAGAGGTCCCTCAGAATGTGATCGAAGATGGTAAATAGATTGCTTGTCACCAGCAAAAGTCAAATTCACTGAGTGAATTTAACTTTTTATTTTGAGCGGCACCGGTTAAGCCGACCAGGAGCCGCGGCTCCACGGCAGGACCGTAATATTCTCCATCTCGTCCCTGAATTTCTGAACCTTCTTATCGAATTCTATCTCTTCGGCTGTTGGCGGAAGACCCGTATCGGTGTTAAAGGCGAGCTCATCTGTGTCCTTTTTCTGAGGCCGGGCACCGAAGCAGTTGACACCGAAGCGGATTTCGGGGTTGTCAAACCGACCGCCGTTTACACCGGGCTTACCACATGAGTTACGGTATTCATGGGGACCTGTCTGAAGCTTGTTCCAGGTAGCCTCACTGGTGGGATAGACCGCCATCTGTCCCTTCACCCAACCGTAGTTGCACCAGTCAGCACCGTGTTTCTGTGCCTTCTTCACCTGGTCGAACGTTGCCAGTTCTGCACCCATCGCCTTACAGAGCGGGGCGGCATCATCGTATGTGTAGATATTACGGTTAATATTGAAAATCTGCTTACCGGGTCCGAAAGCCTTCTCCATGCTGTCTAACGCCTTATCAAAGAGACCTGGTCCTTCGATGGCTCCTGGCATTCCACTGGGCCGTTCATCGGGGTTGAACGGTCCGCGACCATCAAGAGATCCACTGGAATGGTCGCCCCCGCTGCGGCCACCGCTACCGTCATGAGCAGAAGACCCGTTCGGGGGCGGGGGCACCAAGGAGAGTGCACCTGTGACGTCACCGTCTGCCGTAGTGCTGATATCCACCTGCTCCTTATTGCCAAATACGCCCTTCAGCTTGTCCCAGCCCATCTGGACCGTGTATCCATAGGTCTTGAAATAGAGATAGATTCCTACAAAGGCTCCCACGAATAAGAGGGCTGTTCCGATTATTGCGGCGTAGGGGCCAAAAGTGGTCGAAAAAAAAGACGGTGCTGGACCATTGTTAGCGGGCCCTAGAAACGGGTCAAATCCTCCTCTATGCGGGGGCATCTCTACTACTCCTTTCTATCTTTTGTGAAGAGACTGGGTGTGACGTAGTCCTTGCGGGTCATCATAACAACGTAAGTGTCCTGATTGACTATGGAGGCGGTGTCGGCAAGAGTGATAGACGTGTCGTCGTAGTTCAGCCAGGTACCGTTATGCTTCGCGTAGGCCACATAATGTCCGCCTCGGGAGACTCCGTGATGCTCGACAATAGCGTAGGTGTTGTAGTTCGGTCTGGCGTTACGGGTGACACCAGGGAACGCGATCCAGCGACTCATATCCGTGTTCTCCAAGCTGAACTCGACCTTTGTACGGAGCTTCTGCGTAGAATTATCGAACCGCTTGAACGAGATAATCAGGTGGAGCGGAAGGCGACTAATATAGCTCTCACGCGTCGCCGTACAGTGGGCCTTGCATTCGTCGCATTTGTAGCCCTCAACCGTTTCCGACTTGAGGGCCAGACCGATACAGTCGTCGATTGTGGCAGTACCACTTGCTGGCAGTGGACACTTCAGCATCATCCAGGGCTCGAAACGAACGCCCTTAAACTTACACGCGTCGCACGTGGTAGTCATCATCGTCTGACCGAAGAAGTTCTCCACGATCGGACTGTACTCCTTCTTATAGAAGCTGGTCCAGGCCTCCAACGCCTTAATCTGGATCATGTCGTCCGTGGTCTTTGCATTACCGACAATCTCCATCTGGACCTGGCGTGCCAGACCCATGTGCAGGCTCTCCAGAACGAAGTTGATGAATTCCGAGGCGTCCTGCTGGCCGCCCGTCGCCAGATCCTCGTAGGCCGGCGAGTCCTGGCAGAGACGGTTAGCAGTACCGACGAATCCACGCGGGGCCATGGAGGCGCGGAACTTGATATCGTCGCGCCAGAGCCCCTTCACCACATCGGCAACCTCTTCGACAATAGGCGTGGAATTGCGGTCGGCCTTCATATGCTGCTTATAAGTGTCGCTGTGGAAGTACGCGACCAGTTCGGGACAGTAGCGGATTGCTTGTACGCCCGCGTTCAGGAAACAGGTGTTGCCCAGGTTGGTGAGGCCGACGCGGCCGTTGGCTTTCTCGGAGTCCATTGTTTTATCTATGGATGGTCGGTTTAAGAGCATTTCATTTTTTCTGGTTGTACGGATTTAAGAAAATTTGACTTATAAGTGGTAACCAAGACTAGAGTAAAATGTCCTACAACCAGGTCTACGAATACGAGCTGTTGGATGACGTACACAACCTCTTTCCAGAGTTTCTCTACGACAATGTGATCTTCCCTTCCGATGCAAATGTTATGATTGGATGGATCCGCTATCGGATGGCCAATCTCTTCCCCCAGACCTATCGTAATCAGCGCGGCCTCTATATGCAACAGCGGGCTGCTGCACAGCGGGAGAGTTTCGATGACTGGATGTTTCTCATTAATCGACCTGTAATGACTCCGCCGCGACAGATCCGTATGCGGGATTACGGGCCATCGCCTGCTACGACGTGGCCACCGGCTATTGCTGCACTGCTGACCTCGCCTACTACCGGCTGGGGCGGTAGCGCTTACACGACACCTCAACGGATGCCTAATCAGTTTATCGGTTCAGCAAATCTCGGTGCACTGCTTGGGACCTTCTTTGATGCTATTCCTGTGAACGCAACCCCTGGAGAAATAGCAGCCGCCTCCACCATTATGGCACATACCGAGGTCACTCAAGAGACTATCTGTGCTGTATGTCAGGATCACGAGCCGGCATCGCCGCGTGCGGCCGCAGCACCAGTCTCATGGCGTAAGCTCAATCGGTGCGGTCATCTCTTTCACATTAGTTGCGTTGACAACTGGTTTGCTCGCAACGCTCATTGCCCGGTCTGCCGTGCTGATATTCGCGAGGCAGCTGCTGAGGGGATGGCAATGTGAAAAAATTGATATCACAATCGCTAGCCAGAAGTAGGGTAGCAGAGATGTGCAGCACCATCCTCAGATCTATCCACACTATGCTCTTCGGCACAAAGACCGAAAGTGCAGACGAATATTACAACGATCACTTCTCACCCGCCGTAAGGAACGCCCTTGCTGGAGCCGGTCCACGGTCGCGCAGACGGAATATGTACCACCAGAGCCAGCGTAGCTATCTGTATCCGGTCGCACCTGTAACGCGGCCGTACCACCAGAGCCAGCGTAGCGATCCGGATCCGGTCGTGCCTGTCATGCAGCCTGGTCTCAGTAGCCTTGCGGCCTGTGTTGCAGAGTGTGCCATCTGCCAGGAGGTGGGCCGTGGGGCAGCCAGTCGCATCAATACCTGCGGGCACGTCTACCACACGGCATGCCTCAGTCCCTGGTTGGTGACCAACTCGACGTGCCCGATGTGCAGGGCGACGGTCTGATCAACCCACATACAGAACAGTGTCTGCTAAGGGCTTCAGGTCCAGGGGGACCGATTTTTGGCACCCAGAGTCATAAAAGACTTTTTGAATTACATGGTCAGGCGTGCGGTACTGATTGAAACGATTCAGTACGGCACCGACAGATTCACCGGGATTGACCGCGGTTTTCAGCTGTTGTCCCAGCGTCATGAACCCAGGATTTTTGCGATTAACAGAGACTGTGGTAGCGGTCAGTAAGAGAGAGACCATCGCTTTTATAGGAACAGCCGATTTTTGGAATCGCCTGCTAAACGCAGAAAATTGAGCTTTGTCGCCGAGTTCAGGGTCCAAGTAAGAGACAATGACCGACTGCCAGATCTGTTGCGAACCCTTTAACGGATCCACACGAAAGAAGTGCACCTGTCCGTACTGCCGAGCAGACTACTGTCGCGAGTGCGTAGGGACCTGGTTGACCACCCTGGTCGACGAGCCCCGCTGCCTCAACGACACTTGTAAGAAGGGCTGGACACGCGAGTACATTGACACCATCGTAACGAAGGTCTGGCGGGATGGCGTCTACCGCGAGTACCGCGAGAAGCTGCTGATGGACCGCGAGCGGTCGCTGCTGCCTGCGACGCAGCCCCGTATTGAGGCTATCAACGAGGCCAAGCGGATCGAGCGCGAGGTGATCACCGAGATGCGGGCACGCCGCAAGGAGATCCAGGTTCAGCTCCGTCTATTGCAGCAAGAGGAGGTGGGGATTCAGCAGCAGGTCTGGGATCTGCAGAACCACTGTGCACGGCTACGCGAGGGGGTTACCGAGGTTGTCGAGAAGCAGAACAAGAACTTCGTACGCCGTTGTCCTGCCGACGGCTGTCGTGGCTTCCTGTCCACTGCCTGGAAGTGTGGCGTCTGCGAGCTCTACTCCTGTTCCGACTGCCACGAGGTCAAGGGCGTGGCACGCGATTCCGATCACACCTGTGATCCTGGCAATGTGGAGACGGCTAAGCTGCTGGCCAAGGACACTAAGCCCTGCCCCAAGTGCGGAGAGATGATCACCAAGATCGACGGCTGCGACCAGATGTGGTGTATCTCCTGTCATACCGCATTCAGCTGGCGTTCGGGTCAGGTGGCAACAGGCGTGGTCCACAATCCCCACTACTACGAGTGGCAGCGGCGTCAGGGCGGCGGCGAGGCACCTCGTGTGGCCGGCGACGTGCCGTGCGGTGGCTTCCCCGAGTGGGGTGACGTGCGACGTGCAATCCTCAAGCCCGGTAACGGGGCCTATCCTGGCTGGGTCTCTATTCTGGAGTTGGCACACCGCCGCATCAGCCACGTACAGAACGTCGACATGAACGCTCTGGCACGCGACGGGATCAACGTGAACGACAACATCGACCTTCGTATCCAGTACCTCTTGAAGGAGATCAACGACGACGGTATGATGGGGACACTGATCAGTCGCGAGAAGAAGCTGGAGAAGGACCGCGAGGTCCGGCGTGTCTATGAGACGCTGACGGGGGCGGGAGCGGATATCTTCCGTCGGATTATCACTGTCGGTACGGAACGAGGTGACGGCACCGAGGTAACTGTATTCAAGCCCCTGATCAGTGAGCTGGACGAACTTCGCAAGTTCATCAATGAGGCACTTGACTCGCTGCGTCGCCGCTACACGGCCACCATTCACGGCTTTGACGAGAGTTGGGAGCGACTCTCGTTGAAGAAGAGTCAGGCCGGTGTCGTGGCCGCACCGGCGACTATAAAGACGCCCTACGGTCTCTTCGTCGAGGCTCTGACCAAATGGCTGGAGGCCTACAACAAGATGCCCAAGACCTTTACGGCAGAGCAGGACGGGCGGATCCTACTGAATCCGGCGCTGCTGGGTCTGAGAAAACTGGCACGACTGATCAATCAGTTCCCCGTCTCTAATCGTGCACTGATTACGGCCGCTAACCGGGTCCTCAACTACAGAGAGTACGACGTGAAATACACGATGTACGCGTCCGGTCTACAGCTGAATGCACATCAGCACCAGTACTACGCCCGACAGCGGGACCACTACCTGCCTGCGTTGGCAGAGTGGGATAAGCTGCTGGTTAACACCAGTCTGATTGTGGAGAAGGAGATGAACACCATTGCTGAGGCAGCTGTCTGAAAAAATTGAAGACATCATATTTGCATAGACGATGTCAAGAAGACCGAACACTCAGAAAGATGAGCACAGACACGTTCGTTAACATTCTGCCGGGCAGGCTGGTCACGTGGTCGACGGAGACCAGTGGGGTCGCCTTCGGCATCGTGATCTCTAAAGACACTGCCGCCGGAACCTGTGTGGTCAAGACGATTTCCGACGAATCGGTCATCCTCCAACTCAAGGCGGTCATCGTACAGACTGGATGCACGGGCTGCGGCGACATGTCGCGCGGCGGCTGCCTGGTCTTTGGAAGTTGCGGTGGCGGGCCTGGTGCGCCGCCTTAAGGTCGGTGCGTACGCGTCTTACGGCAGACACGGCGAGTTTTTTTACGTCTACCGCCTTTAGGCACCACTAGCCTAGGGTCCAGCATATTTTTATCAAGTGCCAGATAACAGATGTCATCGACGCACTGCTCATCGTGCAGCGTGTCGCCTGTGGAGCAGATGTCAACGCCTAAATAGAGCTGACTCAAATCATTAGCTTCTCTGGTGTCACACTTTGACTTTATATCAAAGATCCAATCGGGAATAGACTTTTGCGACCGTGCCCCGTTTTTCTTAGTGAGATTACTGCGTTTTGTCCTGAGTTTTGTACCTCTATCGCCTTGTGCATAACACAACATCTTATTCAAGCGAACATTGGTGTAGGGCAGCGTGGCATTACCCGTTAACTCCATAAAACCGATCGTATCAGCCTCCGGAAAAAGAGTTATTATAGCCCGTAACATAAATGTCATCCAGTATGGCTCTGCGGTTCGTGTGTATATAACAATGCTTGCGGCGGGTCCTCCATTATGCTCTCTGTATACGCTATCATCGGGATTTAGACGTGTCATTCGTGCATCTAAATTCCACTTCAACTCAAGATACTCGTCAGGATAGATCTTTCTGAATTCGGGGTAGAACGCCACGGCCAGTTTTAAGAAAGCGTAAAAAGCGTACTCCTCTTTGACACAGAGATGTATCTTATATTCCAACGGCCTCTCCCGCCTCTCTTCCCTGAATCTACCGCGCTTATCTAGCACATTCAAACGTAGAAAGAGGTTAGACGGCTGTGATGCCATATTAAATAAAGCGGACTCGATACCAAGTAGTTTCGACAGAGCCGTCTCACGTACATCCTCCGCGCTACCGGTAAACGGACCAACACGCTGAGTTAGAAATCCTACGAACCCTCTCCACGCCGATGGAGTAACGTATGAATACGGCGGTACTCTGTAGAGAGTGTCGTACAAGCTAAATCTGTATTTATCAAATTGATCGCCTCTTTTGAGCTCTTCTACATCAAGGTTGCTCAAGTAGGCTTGTACTATTCTACCAATCTCCTCATCGCCCATCATAGGCACTGATTTCTGAACCTCGACACTGTATCCACTCTCATCGGGTGCAATATCTGGCTCAACGTATATGAGCATCCTAGTATATAAACATAAAAAATCTGCCGGTTTAAGACTTTATAAAATACTAGTAGACAAGGGATGGCTCGCAACATAGTGCAGGCTCTGCAGAATCAGGGCCCTACGATAGTTTTTATGTGGGTCTGTTCACTCCTCTTAGTCTACCCTGAACGAGGCCTGATCAATGTTACACTGGGAATTGTAACTATGTATTTTTGGGCCTATTTCATACACCGCTCCTTACATATCATCCCCACATGGATGAGTACACACATGGAGTTCCATCACGCACCTGCAGATGCGAAGCCGCTGCCACGTTGGCTAGAGCTGGTCTTTGAGACTGTGACCGATCTGGGGATGAATCTTCCGCTGATCTTTTTGCAGTGGCTTGCCGGTTATCAGTTCGTGCATCCCCTGATCGTAGTCTTCTATACACTGACGTACATGTCTACGCATATTATCAATTACAGTATGTTTGGCTCGCAGACACATCGTTTGCACCACACAGAGCTGAATAAGAATTTCGGCCCCGATACCGTCGATCATATTATTGGGTCAAATTACGATGATTCGTTTGAGGACATGACGCCGATCCTGTTTAATTCGGCTGTGGCCTTCGTTATTGTCGGCTATATCAAAGATGTTGTGCTTTTAAGGGACCAGTCGAGATGTTGAACGAGGCACTGATCAGTCGCTTTGCACTGTACGGCGTGGTCTTCGGGTCTGCTGCGGCCCTGATTGTACGGCCCGACTACTTCTGGTGGCAGGGGCTCCTGGGAGCTGCGGTGCTGCACGTGGCCGGTTATCTGATCTACCGCTATCTTGACAAGTCCGTGTGGCCCGAGGTACTGTCTGGTGTCGGTCTTGCTACTGTCGGTCTACAGGAGTGGATGGGTGTATGGGTCGTACCCAACTCCGTTGTAAGTCTGTTTACACTTACAGCGGTCTCTGCTGTGGGATTTGATCAGCTCGAGCGACTGGATAGTGTGGCACTGAATGCAGTTGCTGCGTACTATATCTGTCGCTTAATCAAAAATCACGTCACTTGGAATAATTAGGAGTGTGTAGAGACGGATCGCACACGTGATCAGCAGTGCTCCTACGACAATCTCCTCGAAATCGCCGATAGGGATCTGTTTGTAGTCTAAGACCATGAAGGCCCGACCCATTTTGGAGGTAGAGAGGTCCTGCTCCCAATCCGTCATGATGCAGCCCTTGAAGAACCGTATCATGACAAGCAGGGCTACCAGACAGGCCAGGGTAGCAAAAGCTGTTTCGGGAATGCGTGAGAAGAGGACGCCGTACGACATTATGAGGCAGAGAACAAGGTGTGCTACTGTGACCAGATGCCCCAACATCTGGTCTAACGTGCGAACTGTTTGATGAAGTCTGAACGTGCCTGTGTTGCCGACTGCTGGCGCTGCTGAATCGTGGCAACCTTACGGAACTTGTCGATGTCCTCAAGAATCTTACCGAAGAGGAGCTTCTCCGCCAGACGTTCGCGAGCGTCCACGGGCTTCTTGGCCTTGTTGGCCGCCTCGAGTTCGGCTTTCGTGACACCAGGGAGCTTCTCTACCACCAGGCCGAAGACCTGTGCCACCGGCTTGGCGATCTGGTTTGTGATATAGAATGCATAGTCTGGGTTCAGACCGTGCTCCTTGATATAGGTCGGTGTCTCGATCCGATCACCCTGATGCGTCGAGTTGGGTGGAGCAGGGATGTAGACGAATGGGATCCGCTCACTCGTGCTCGGCTTATTACCTGGATCACGGACACCGATCCGCTCCGCCAGAACCTTGTGTGCCGGCGGCGTCGGTGTCTTGTACTCTGCCCGCAGCGACTTTGTGATCGTAAGCTTCGTAATGGGGAACTTCCCCAGGACGAGCTCCTTACACGCCTGCTGGGCGAAGTTGAATGCGGCAGTAATGTCCTGCTTGGTCAGGATGTTCTCAATCACACCGCCATAGACGTATTTGACAATAGGGGCGTTGTCACGCCGCTTCATCACGATCCCCATGGCCTTGCGATGGAAGTCGTCTGGCTCCAGGCCACCCTCCGTCATGTCGCCTACGTAACGCTTCTTGGAGAGCAGGCAGAACGTCTTAAACGCCTTGTCGAACTCGAAGTCGTGCGGAGCCTTCAGACAAGACGAGACCAGCTGTCCCGCCTCGATCGTCAGATCTTTGGCCAGGGCCACCGCAGGGAGACCCGAGAGCCGCTTCCCTGTTTTTGCGTCCTTGGGCCGCCAACGGATGAACAGAGAATCCGTATCACCGTAGACGGCCATTGCGTCGCAACGCGGGTCCTTGTTGTTGCCATAGATCGACTCAATACACTCCTTCGCGAAGATCAGCTGCTTGCGACCGTAGGCCGTCGTGGAGGCGGCCAGCACAATGCGACGGATCTTACTCGTACCCGAGCCCAGCTGTCCGTAGAGCGAGTTTGCCGTCAGCTTGTAGGCCAGCTGCTGAGCGTCCAAGAGGGCCTTGCGAAACTCGTCCGTCTCCTTCTCGGCCAGCTTACGTGAGGCCTTACGGGCACTCAGCAGCTTCGCCAGAATGTTGGGGATGGTCGACTTCTGGTTGTTGGGCGGCTGGGCAAACCGTGCCACCCGCTTGCCGTCCGTGATCTTGGTCGGATGCTTACGCTTATCCTCCGGATCGTTGATCAGGACGTCGTACTCGATGTCGACGTAGCCGATACCCGGCAGATTGTCGTACTTGTCCGAGCCCTCCTGCAGAACCACGGTACCGTTCGGCTTGTAGTCCTTCACCCAGACCACGCTGCTGTGGCAGAGGTTCTCACTGATGATAGTTGATGGGTAGAGCGACGAGAAGTCGGGCACACCTACCGGATCATCGTCGAAGTAGATCCCTGTGACAGGATCCAGGACAAAGGCCCCCTCATAACCCTCCTCTGCCGGTGCCTCCACCTCGCCGTCGGCGTTGATCACCGGCGGCGGAGGCTCACGACCGAAGCCGTTTTTGGGGGCAGGAAGGACCTCGATCAGACGGTCCTCCAACCGGCACTCCTTAAAGACCAACGACTCGATCTTTACACCCTGACCCCGCATGAAGATGAAACTGACGGGGACAGAGCAGACGTTTGCCATTGCCACGGCGTTGTTCAGAACCTCCAGCTTCATGAAGATCTCCATCGTCAGATCGCAGTCCTGCAAGCAGTAGCGGGCGATCTTGGCCCGATCGGCACTGGACCCGCGCTGAAGAGCGAAGAGCTCCTTAGGGCTCACATCGTCCTTCACCTGAGCCCAACGGACAGGCGGTAGACCGTGCTCCGCCAACTTGGCCTGGGCATCAGGCACAGCGATGATGATCGCCTTGGCCTCGACGCCGACGATCATAGCCTTGTCTAGCACGTGATCGTTATCGTCGTCCATCAGAACGATGAAGCGACCTGCTACCGCCCCCTTCGTGGACTTTGTGGGGACGCGAAGCTGCCCATTGGGCAGGGGCTCTACCTTGCCCGTGATCGAACCCGACATGAACGTGGCAGCTACGTTGTCCAGACTGTAGGAGTCCAGATTGTAGTTGCGGCGAATATAGGGGAGAAGATCCACCTTTAGGCGACCAGGGCTGTTGATGAAGTGCATCGTATTGTCACCCATTGCCGCCGAGCTGAGGAACTTCTCCACCAGCTTGGGCTTACCCGAAGAGAGGCGAGACCAGGACATACACGTCGGTGTACAACCCAGCTCCTCCGCCCGCTCCCAGATATAGCGTTCATCGAAACCGAATCCGTTGTACGTGATCATCACGTCCGGATCGGTCTTGCCCAGCCACGCATGAAAGGCCGTCAGAAGCTTGCTCTCCATATCGAAGGGATAGACGTGGATCGGCACTGTGCTGGCCGAGGGCGGAGCCACCTTCTCGCGATCGCACGTGCCCAGGACGAAGATGTGCTTGGCCTCGGGCTTGTTGTTGCGATAGAGCACAATACCGATCTGGACGATCTCGTCGCCCTTCACGACGCCCAGACGGACCTTCTCGGTAAGATAGTCGTCGAGCTGAGAGATCTTCTCGTCGAACTTCAGATCAGTCTTGTCCAGATAGTCCTCTAGCTCAGCCGGCTCAGGGAACTCGTTCAGAACAGCCTCTGCAGACCAAGGCTTCTTGGATTTCAGATAGACCGATTGCAGTGGACCCTTACTGGGACGGCCCTCGGAGCCCGCGTTGATAGCCTCTGCAATAGCCTCGGCTGCCTCCTGGGCTGTCTTGATCTCCTGCTCTAGTAGCTCGCGGGCCACCTTTCTCCAGGTCTTCTTCGGCTGTGGGAAGTCGCCGTGGCTGGACATACACTCAATATCCCAGACCGCGTGCAGAAGCGGAGCCAGCGTGAGTCGCGTCCTGTCCGCCTCGATCTTGTCCCACTCGATGGTGTAGCGAAGAGCTGTGGTCGCCTCATCTGACTCCGACTCATCGTAGTGGAATTGAGGGAGTTTCATCCAACCGGCTGGCTCCAGATCACGCATGTGGAAGAAGCGGAGTACGGGATCGATGTTTGCCTCGTAGACCTTCAGCTTGTAGTACTGATCGCCAATGCGGATCGACTTGGGCTCCGTGGTACCGGTGAGGAGAAGATCCTTCAGGCGACGCCACATACCGATGGAGGGGACCTCGACACGGAGAAAGCGGTGAAGCTCATTGTTGTCGAAGTCGAACAGCTTCTTGTGACGTTCCTCTACGATGCGAACGTGACGACGAGCCTCAGGCGTATTGTGGACACTTGAGAGAAGATAGGACTCAAGATAGTGACGCTGCTGCGTGGTCCACTCTTCAGGGAGCTGTACGTAGAAGTAAGGACGAAAGCCCTTCACCTCCACGCAGATCGACTTCCCCTTGTCTGTCGCCCCGAAGAGAAGAATCTGGAAGCCCTTCTTCTCGTCGTCAGGCGACGGCCTGTTGGCGGGATAGTACGTACGCTTCGGCTTCCACGTGCTGCCACTCGAGAGACTCTGATTATCAGCGGCTCCGCCTGGGGCGGCATCAAGGATGTACTCGTCGCGTGCGACGAAATCTAGACACTGGAATACGATACTATCGTTTTGCATTGTCGTTGTTCTTGTCATTTCAGAACACGTTTGGTTGGAGGTCAATTTTGCCCATTAAACCCGGGAACGTGTTTTGCGACGACGGCCGCCACCACGTCGTGCCTTACGTGTAAGACGTGCATTTGAACCGGTCCCCTTCTTGGGCGGGAGGAGCTGAGTCGCCCCCAGAAGCAAGACACTAGGACCCGCCTGCATCAGGGCCTGTGTTAGTGCGGCATAGAGGCTACCGCCACGCATCGGCCCCATTCTGGGAGCGGCAGTCGCCCCTATGGTGAGACCCTTACTGGGCTGTAGAGTGTTGTGCACCGCTACCTTGGTATTATTCAGATTGCGACGTGTGTTCAATGACGCAGCAAACTCTGTGCCGGGCGGCATTGTCGTCAGCTCCTTGGTCATAGTGCTCTTGTCACGAATATTGGGAACGGCATTGGTATTTCCCTCATACTTCTCAATAGTCCCATTGGGAAAGACCTTCAGCACGGTGGGGTATCCCGGTATCTTGGCCTTCTTGAGCAGCGGTGAGTGATCAACCATATCGTGATGAACCATAGCCATGTTTGCTGTCCGTCCCGGAACGTTCTCCAGCTCGGCCCACGTTGGCTTGTACATCTGGCAGGGCCCGCACCAATCAGCGTGAACCAGAATGAAGGTGACCGGTCCTACGCTGATCAGCTTCTCCAGATCCTTGAGGTCGTCGGGGGAACGCACTGAGATATTGGCACTCTCCGCTTTTGCTGGACGACTGTTCTTACCAAATAGCCCTTGAATAGACGAGAGCATCTCTATCGATTAGTACGAAATTTAACTGCACCGGATCTGGCGGTACTTTTATAATGGTATTTTTCAGAGAGACGCCTAAGATGGCCAAAGCCCAGACTCGCCTGATCTATCTAGCAATTACTGCTGTTGCCGTAGTTATCTGCGGGATTGCTGCGTGGTATGCCACTATGTTTCAGTCATTCTTTGCAAAAGAGGCGTTCATTGGGACCCGTGAAGGGTTTGCTGGCGGTCTGAACTTCCTCAGCGACAACAAGGATAACGAGTGCCCTATTTCCGCCAAGCGTGAAGAAGACGGAAAGATCCACGTTCAACCTCAGAATCGGGCCTTTGACACAATGGCGGACTATGTTGCCTGGTTGAGCGGGCTGTCAGCGGCTGGTTCAATGTGTGTGCCACCCTATGTAGTGGGACCGCGTGAGGTAGAGATGACTTCCTCGGACCGCAACATAGGCATCTCGTCAAAGCAGACAGGAAACAAGTCTGGCAACGTGTTCACAAAGCAGGTCGAGGGTGAACAGACCTCTGCACAGACCCCTATCAATAAGGTTGACGACTACGAGTATACACGGATCTTCCAGAACGAGAACTCGCCGCGCGGTGAGATCTCCAAGACGGCGGTCAACTCTATGCTAGCCCAGAAGCAGTGGGACTGGGCACAGCTCCCGTTCAATTCAGACAAGAAGGCCGACGCCGAAAAGGAGTTTATCTCTGGACGCATGGACTCGGCTCAGCGCGATCCTAAGTCTGGTGTCTTCTTCCGCGGTGTCGAGGCGGCAGACGTCAATCCCCCTGACGTAGAGACGGTAGAGAGCAATGAGAAGGCCGGATTGAAGTCTTTTGATGCCAAGCCGGCTGAAAAACTACTCGAACACAACGTTGAGGACGTTGGTGAGATGGTGAGAAAGATGTATGCCAGCGACCCTGACTGGGAGCCCGTTGTGGAGAAGGTGGGTGAAAACGAGTACCGTGTGGCTGAATTGCGTCCAAAGGCCCGTAAGGAGCACTATGCAGGAGCCGAAGAGCCGACTATTGAGCGAGCGAAGGCAAACGGTCTTGTCTCGGCGGAGGTGGAGGTAGAGGGTGGTCGCCAGGACCCCTACTTCGATAAGAAGGGGGTACTTGACTACGGTAACGATCGTTTCTGGGAGTACAAGGACTTCAAGAAGTGGACACCTGGTCTTGACCGGATGTTTGCTCCAACCCTGGATACAACTAACTGGTTGTAACGTCTTGTACCGATTTAAGAACTCCCTTCTCCGAACGGAGTTCTTAACTCAACAGAACATCAGGTGCACCTGACTTCTGTTAGAATTTAGGATCAAGCAAGGCGTTAGCGATGTCTGATCACGAGTTTAGTGACCTACAGATTGACAAAACTGTGCCAATAAGAGGTTTCCCCAACCATGTCGAAATTACATTTAATTTCTTATGGACATCCGGTGCTGTGGAACAGTTATCTGTTCGAAAAATTTTGAATTATTGAAGAGGGACCGTCCAGACCTTGACATTGTCTGGAGGTGAATCTATGGTATAGAGGCCGGCAAAGTATGCTGCCTGAATCTCCTCCCTAGGAACGGAGTTCTTTGCATGACGTGCTATGTGTTTATAGAGATCGAAATCAGGGAACCGCTCTGAGTCATCGGGTTTACGCATAATAGACTTCCCTTCGTCATCCGTGAGCCACTTCCACAATATGTTGTAGAGCGGCGACTCTGTCTCGTAGGTGATACGACCACGCTCCTTTGCCATCACAACCTGCGGCTCCTTCGTTGGCGGCTGTTCAGGGTAGACTGCGTCGAACATAGAGACGGCCAATCTGCAGAGATCGAAGGAGGGGCTCGGATCCACACGAGGCTGCGTGTCGTCGTAATAAGGAGGGCAGTTGTACTGGTCCGCTGCGTCGTTATCTGGGGCGTACGAATCAGTGATCAAGAGGTCTTCACGGTTACTCAACCAGAAGGAGGCGCGACCGAAATCGATGATTTTCATGAGGCGACCGTACGTCGGCACTCTATAGAACTTGGTGCTGGTGGCACCGACTAATTTATAGTAGAGATAGGGTTCATCTGTGGTGGTCCACATGATATTATTTGTGTGTAGATCGTTGTGAACTAGTCCGTAATAGTACTGTGCAACCGTAAGAGCCGACATCACCTGCGTCAGCCACGCCGACCATCTGGCGTCCTTTGTCTTTGCCAGCTCCGTGTCCGTGCTCGTCTCCTCTATGTCTAACAGGGCGTCCATCGTCCCTTCGCAGCGTTCAAGAAGAGTGACCTGTACAGGGAAGTCCTCGAATTCGGCGTAATACTCGCACTGGTGCTGGCTGGAGGTCTCTGATTCGTCGTCCTCTGACTCGTCCTCGCATATGCTATTGTTGTCCAGTTTGACTATACGGACTGCTGGGGCGGCAACTACGGCCACTGGGGCCTCGTCATCTGTGCTGGGTGTCTCTGACTTGCATTCGTCAGACTCTGCATGCGACTTGCATTCGTCAGACTCTGCATGCGACTTGCATGCGTCGGACTCTGCGTGGGACTTCTCATCACCAAGACGATCGCAATCCAACATCGAATGAACAGAGCCGTCGTCGTCGTCGACCATCTCAACCGTGGGTCGTGACGGCTCCTCACCGACTACACGGATAGAGAAGAGTCCCGCCTCCTCGTTCTTCTTGAACCATTTCTCGTGGCGGAGTGTGGAGATCTCGCCTGTTATGTTGTACATATAACTCTGTGCACGGGCATTAAACGTGCCATAAAAACGGATCCAGTGGGGTGACATTTCGAGTTCCACTAGACGGGAGAGCGTAGCTCCACATAACGTATCAATATAGGCTTCATTGTATTCGGAATGGATTTTTGTGAGGGTGTTCTGCCAACCCTCTGCCTCCTGCGGTAAGGCCCCATCCGCAGGGAATCTATAGACCCCCTCCATTGCCTGGATGGGTTCCACAAGATGGACACGTTTAACAAATAGGGCAAGATCCTTCTCGGCCTCTTCGCCGAAGAGCTTCGCATGGAGATCTACAAAATAACTGGAGGATTCACCTGAGATAGTGAAGTGCTCAATAGGGCTATAGAGATTCTGGATCATGATGGATCCGTTGACCTTTTTCAGGGACGGAAGGTGTTCGTTTATATTACGAAACTCTACAAACTCGTTATCTAAATTCTCTTTCATATTGGTTTTCGATATTACGGGTAGAAGTTCCCGGGGAAGGAGCTTTACTCGTGGCAGCGGCGGCGGGAGGGGGGCTACCGTCCGCTTCTTCGGTGCAGGCCGTTCCTTCTTCTGAGGACGAGGCTTCATAGGCATTTTACTGATTGAGGCATCGGAAGACGTGTGGCTCTGTTGCCGCAGACGTGCGTTTTGTCCCATTTTTCAGTTTGATTGATAGAATTAAGTCGATGTCACAGCAACGAAACGAGATTGAACCCATTGGCCCGGGTGGTGCTCGCAAAGTCCAGAACCTGGCTCTTCGTAAGTTCGATATGACACGGATCAAGGACGACAAGGTGGTCGTATTTATCGGTAAACGAGATACTGGTAAATCATTCTTGATTCGCGACCTGCTCTTCTATCATCGGAGCCTTCCCATTGGAACGGTTATCAGCGGCACCGAAGCTGCTAATTCATTTTATAGTTCTGTTATTCCCCCCCTATTCATCCACGAAGAATTCAACCCGCTGATTATAGCGAATATTCTGAAGCGGCAGAAGACCCTTGCTGAGAAGATCAAGAAGGACCTTGAGAGTCGCGGGACCACGTCGGTCGACCCTCGCACGTTTATGATCATGGACGACTGTCTCTACGACGACAAGTGGACCCGCGACAAATTCGTGCGGTCCCTGTTTATGAACGGCCGCCACTGGAAGATCCTCTATATTATTGCATTGCAGTACTGCATGGGTATTCCACCGGTGTTGCGAACTAATATCGATTTCGTCTTTATATTACGTGAGAACATTGTGGCCAATCGTCGTAAGATCTATGAGCAGTTTGCCGGTATGTTTCCCGACTTCTCGGCGTTCAATCAGATCATGGACCAGTGTACAGAGAACTATGAGTGTATCGTGATCGACAACAATGCAAAGTCGAATCGTATAGAGGACCAGGTCTTCTGGTACAAGGCACAAGCACATCCCAATTTCAGGATTGGTGCACCCGAGTTCTGGGCACAGCGGCCGGAGCCGAAGGAGGACGGCGATGCCTACGATCCTAGCTCCTTTGGTAAGAACAGCAAGGGCCCACTGATCCAGGTTAAAAAGTACTGAATTAAGAGATGGGTCGCAAGATGAGAGGTGGTGAAAACGCCGGTGCTGCACCGCCCGCACCTGCTGTTCCAGGTGTACCCGTGCTGAGACATGCAGGCACGGGGCAGCCTGACTCAAATACCACAAATGTAGGCAATAATGCCTCTGTCTCCTCGAAGGGGACTGGATCCTCGGGTCTGACCTCTGGTCCCTATGCCAACCTGGGTGCCGAGGTTGTCAATAGTAACGGATACGACATACTGCGCTTCAATATGGCCCCGACGGCCTCCGTCATCACGAATCAGGACACGGTCTCATACATGGATGGTGGTCTCAGCACGGGTGCTACCACGGGGACAGGAGGTCTATTTGCTGCCTTCTTTCGTGGTATAGCCGGTAGCAGTGTTCTTCAGAACTCGGTAGTCAATCCGACTTCTAACACCCTCAAGATGGTCTTGTCACCCATGCTGCAGGGCTCAATTATACAAGTGGATATTCAGGCGGGCGAGACCTGGCGATTTGCCGATAAGGCTTTTATTGCCGCCACGCCCAATCTGGCTGTGAGCGGTAATATCAATATCTTCAGCAACTTTCGCATGATGTTTGTTGGCGAAAACCTCACTTATACGACCGTCTCGGCGTCCCAGGGGACGGCGGGGACAGTCTGGGTCTCGTCTTATGGTGCAATAGAGAAGCACGAGATCAATATGGGCACGGGTTCCACTGTTCCGCTCTTCATCAACAACGGGTGCTTTCTAGGGATGTTGGACAACGATGGAGCCATCAACTTCTGGAACGACTATGTGTCCGTCGGTACCGCAAATGGGTTCTTTTCGGCGATGTTCACTCAGCTCGGATGGATGATGAAGATCCAGGATACGACGCCCCCTCGCCGACCGGGTCCTGTCAAGGTGACTGTACTGACACAGAGTCTGAACCCGCATAATTTGGAGAAGTACATTGCGAACATCGCTCGTAAGACGATGGAGAGTATGCGACAGCCGTCATCCAGTGGTTTCCTCACATCCGGTGTGGGCCCGCATGCAAATCCCAGTGTACTGGGTATAGCTACTGCCGGTCTTGCAGGGGCGGCACCAGCGGCCTTTGGTCCTGCAGCGATGACATCCGTAATCCCTGGTGTCAATGTTAGCTCGCCGGCTATACCGCAACCACAGCCTGCCGTGAACACGTTGCAACAGACTATGAACACATCTGAGCCGGTGGTGAACACGCAGCCAGTGATGAACACGTCTTATACGAATAACTCCGAACAACGAGGGACATCCGGTGGTGGTACACGGAGACACCGCTCTAAGAGACGTAAGACTCTTAAGCGTTAACACTGACTTTAGACCAACGAACATTTTAAACCGGCACTTTTACACGCTCATTAGTCTAAAATAATCATATTTAAGCCATTGGTCCGTCATTATCGCCAATAACAAGTCCAGTTCCATTGGAATGGAATGTAACAGACCGAATCGTTTGTGAGCGTTCGCGTTTCTGAAAATGAGTAGCACGTTTTCCTGAAGAGGACATTCCTACAATTTTTCTCCAATCGCGAACATCTGTAATTTCACCAATTACTTCAATATCGCGATACAGTCCAAAAAAGGGCTCAAGAATATAATCATTATCAAGGGCATATGAAATCCCATCTATCAAACTATCCTTGTCTCCTCCTTCATAAGGTGCTTTTAGGGTAAATCCTACAATCCCTGACCCATATTCCGCAGGGGTTTTATAGTGCTCTTCAGGATTTAATATCATATAAATAGGATCAATTTGCCCTCTTTTTACCTCTGATGTAATGCGCACAAGTAAGGCACACTCAGAGTATGCACACACCACAATATCACCTACCTGTAATTCCATTCCTAACTTTGCTTTATCAGGAGCATTTTCATTTGTTATAGAATAGCCATGAGCAAAGGGAAGATGAAGTTTCTTTGAATGCAGTGTTATGAAAGGAGTGTACGTATTGGTTTTCCAAGGATTTTGACGCACAAAGGCTACGGATGTATAAGTAGCCTGAGACACATCTTCAGTAGGAATCATATAAGGAATTTCATTGTAATCAATATCACCGATCTCATTATTTTCGGCATATTCCATAATAACTGGTATAATATATGAAAAATCTTTTTAAGCCGTGTGCATTTCTAACTGGCAGTTACTCACTAAAAATTAAAACGCCAAGACTGATTTAGGTTAGTGCCAGTTTGAAATGTTCAGTGGTCTAAATGTGGTATTTTACAGATAATATAACTGTCTGTAGAATAGAGCGATGGGTAACCTATTAGCTACAAATAACTGGAGCGAAGTTGATGCACCCGATACCAAAAATTCGGCTGGTGAAGGCCACAATGAGGAGGCTAATGGGAAGGTGAACGGTAATGAGAAGGCTAACGGTGAAGGCCACAACGGTGAGGGGCACAATGAGAAGGTGAACGGTGAGGGGCACAATGAGAAGGTGAACGGTGAGGGGCACAACGGGAAGACCAACGGGAAGACCAACGGTGAGGGGCACAACGGGAAGACCAACGGGAAGACCAACGGTGAGGGGCACAACGAGAAGGTGAACGGTGAAGGCCACAACGAGAAGGTGAACGGTGAGGGGCACAATGAGAAGACCAACGGTGAGGGGCACAACGGGAAGACCAACGGTGACGGGCACAATGAGAAGGCTAATGGTGAGGGGCACAATGAGAAGGCTAATGGTGAGGGGCACAATGTGAAGGCTAATGGTGAGGGGCACAATGTGAAGGCTAATGGTGAGGGGCACAACGGGAAGACCAACGGTGACGGGCACAACGGGAAGACCAACGGTGACGGGCACAAC
>Ga0214921_10000616_pt1 | contig 64833 bp, 61 predicted proteins | sample LL1505_MetaG_FD_177992 | JGI IMG/M metagenome (GOLD analysis project Ga0214921, IMG submission 177992) | Freshwater microbial communities from Lake Lanier, Atlanta, Georgia, United States - LL-1505 | ecosystem: Environmental > Aquatic > Freshwater > Lake | place: USA: Georgia | collected...
TTGCTGCCATCGCGCTTATAGATAACGACAGCCCCTTCGCACACATGATGTAACGTAGCTTCAGTCATCTTAGTTCGCTCCTTTCGACTCAGTCGCTTTGCTCCCTCGCTCAAGGTAAACCTTTCTTTCGACTCAGTCGCTTTGCTCCCTCGCTCAAGGTAAACCTTCTTGTGGTTATCCGAGCGAAAGACGAGCCCTGAGCCTGCCGATGGGCAAGCCCTGAGCTTGTCGAAGGGCAAGCCCTGAGCTTGTCGAAGGGCAAGCCCTGAGCTTGTCGAAGGATGACAATATCGGAGTTATTTGTGCGACCCCTACCCGACTGAGCTAAAGCTCCATCGGGTTCCATGAGAACTAATGATAGTTATGGTTATTTGATTGACTGAACCTCGGGACGGTTCAGTGAGAATGGAACCAGTATCACGAGCTTTAAAAGAAACCGCCCGTGTATATTTAATTAGACTGCCCAAGGCCGGACTTGAACCGGCACGGGATTTCTCCCCCGGGATTTTAAGTCCCGTATGTCTACCATTTCATCACTCGGGCAAATGAGCATCACCTCTGTAAAAACCCGCCGTAGCTTTAGCGAAGGCGGGTTATCACTCGCGCAAATGAGTACCACCCTTGTAAAAACCCACCGTAGCTTTAGCGAAGGTGGGTCGTCACTCGGGCAAATGAGTGTCACCTCTGTAAAAACCCGCCGTAGCTTTAGCGAAGGCGGGTTATCACTCGGGCAAATGAGCATCACCTCTGTAAAAACCCGCCGTAGCTTTAGCGAAGGCGGGTCATCACTCACGCAAATAACCATCACCCCTGTAAAAACCCGCCGTAGCTTTAGCGAAGGCGGGTCATCACTCGGGCAAATAAGTATCACCTCTGTAAAAACCCACCGTAGCTTTAGCGAAGGTGGGTCGTCACTCGGACACTCAACGGCCACATCCTAACACTATCTACAGGTCCGGCCAAGTGTCGAGAGAGCTAGTTTTAAATCATCGCAAAAGTACCAACTAGCGGCGCTGGAGCGCCGCGCTCCGTGTGACCTGGAGCCTGCTCGCAGCTCACGCCTCTAGCCCGCCTTAGGCCGCTATCCCGGACTCTCCCAGGCGCTACCTACCCAACCTTCCCAAGCACCTCAGGCATCACAACCCGAACATGCGCTTCTTTAAGCGCCTTCTCGCTTGGAACACTTGGAGCGCCCATCATTAGGTCCTCCACGCTCTGAGACATAGGAAAAGCTATAACATCCCGAATAGCCTGCTCTTGCGCGAGCAGCATTACGATTCTGTCTATCCCCGGGGCAAAACCACCGTGGGGCGGAGCTCCAAATTTAAAGGCCTTAATCAACCCACCAAACTTGGCGTCTACCTCGTCCTTGGAGTATCCAACGAGCTCAAAAGCCTTGTACATAATCTCAGGCTGATGATTTCGGATTGCCCCGCTACTTAATTCGTAGCCGTTACAAACTATGTCGTATTGGAATGCCTTAATTGAGAGCGGATCCTGCTCACAAAGCGCCTTCATTCCACCTTGAGGCATAGAGAACGGATTGTGGCTAAATGCCAGCCCCTTGGCATCCTCGTCGTACTCATACATCGGGTAATCAGTTACCCAGCAGAGGTGATAACCGCCACTGCGCAACGAGAAATCATCGGCGAACTTAGATAGCAATCTTCCTAAATGCGGGAGTATAAACTTTGATTTGCCAGCACCAAAGAAGACTATCTGGCCTTCCTCAAGCGAGAGCAACTGAGATAGCTTGGCTTGCTCATCTGGCGAGAAGAACTTCGCCACTGAACCACGCCAACCGGCCTGCTCGACGATGATGTAAGCTACCCCTTGCCCACTCCACTTCTTGAATAGCTCGATGGTATCATCAAAGTATTTTCTTGGCGGAGCTGTCATCTTTGGAAGTGCTATTGCGTGAATAGCACCGCCTTCTGCCAACACGTTTTTAAAGACCTGAAACTCTGTCCCCTCAAACGCGGTCGATACATCCTTGATCCTTAGAGGATTACGAAGATCTGGTTTATCAGATCCGAACATACTCAAGGACTGATCATAGGTGAACCTGACAAAAGGTGCCGGAGTCACGGGCTCATTTGCAAAGCTCTGAAACACAGAATGCAGTAAAGTCTCACCTACCGCGAATACGTCCTCTTGTTCAACAAAGGACATCTCAATATCGCACTGATAGAACTCTCCTGGAGAACGATCCGCTCGCGGGTCCTCATCTCGGAAACACGGGGCGATCTGAAAATAACGATCAAACCCTGAAACCATTAAGAGCTGCTTAAACTGCTGCGGCGCCTGCGGCAACGCAAAGAATTTACCCGGATGGAATCTTGAAGGCACTAAGAAATCACGGGCTCCCTCTGGTGAGCTGCTGGTCAAGATTGGCGTTTGGAATTCAGAGAACCCCAGGCCATGCATCACCTCTCGGATCTTTCGGATCACCTTTGATCGCAGGAGTATATTTTCGTGAACCTTGTCCCTTCTTAGATCAAGAAATCTGTATGTAAGCCTTGTTGGCTCAGGTGCCTTGTCATCTTCGGCGATCTGGAAAGGCAGAACGTCAGCGGCAGATAGCAGCTCAAGCGCGGTACAGTGTACCTCGACCTCTCCAGTTGGGATCTTTGGGTTTACCATCGCCGCGTCACGCTGCTTCACAACGCCGGTTACCCTAATTACAGACTCAACCCGAATATCCTGAATCTCAGATAATCCAGCGTCGTTAAACACTACCTGTGTTTGGCCGTAGTTGTCGCGTAGATCTACGAATACTATTCCCCCGTGGTCGCGCTTACGCACGATCCAGCCTGATAGAGTTACGGTTGTGCCTGCGTCTGCGGCGCGTAGGTCTGCGCAGGTATGGCTACGGTAGACGCTCTTAAGATTTACGGTCATTTCTTTTCCTGATGATGATAATTCTGCATCGCTTTATTAGCGGGCGGATCATACACCGAATCAGGAGCGGCGTCATCTACGTAAAATTGCGAGAAATCTCTCTGTGGCTCTAATCTAGAGAAGAAACGAATAGGGTTCTTTCACCCGCCGGGCTTACCCCTGTGATACTCATGGCAGTCTCAGACTCAACCACCTGCCCCTTCTCAAAAGTTGATGCGATAGCGTATACTTGACTAAGCGCCCCGCCCTTGGTCGAAAACGTCCAGCCCCGGTGATGCCCCTCAAAGGAATCCACCACTAGGAAGCCATCTTTAACATCCCCGGCCACGGAAAAGTACGAACCATCAGTTGACATGGTCACCGGGGTTGACACTCCTGGATCGGTTAAGAAAGAGTTCTTGATATTGCCCAGTCCCGATACCCCAGCGCCTTCCATGGCCCTCATCACGAAATCTGCAGGAGAGCTTATATCCCGCTTACATCCGACTTTATCGGCTGGTTTGGACTCAACAACTGCCAAATTAGGTTTATGAGATGGTTTCATAACGCCTCCATAAGCTAAGAGCCTCATCTTAGACCTTATAGATTCTGATGCCGCACGACTCACTAACGGTGCGCGCATCCAACCGACTGAAAATACTTAGGGAAATACCTAGCAGGGATGGGTTTTTCCAGCCTTCTCTAGCCTCCCAGAATCCCTCGCGCAATCACCTCCGCCGCATCAAGCCCCCTTAGCTCACTGGGGGCCATCTTCATCGCGCTAAACACCTCTGGCTTTAGCAACTCTGTGAGCGCTTCCCTCAACCTCCGAGGGAAATCAGGTTGCGTCTCCTCAACTACAACGGCTTTATTAATCTTTGCTAGAGTCTTGGCGTTGTCACTCTGATGGGTTCCCTGCTGAAACGGATACGGGACAAATATCGTCGGCCGATTAACGCAACTTATCTCTGCGACCGAGCCAGCTCCTGACCTACTAATAATGATATCACTCCACTGATATGCGCCGGCCATATCATCGATAAACGGAACCACCGACGCTTTCACCTTAGTAGCACGATAGGCGTTAATAACCACCTCTGAATTATCAGGTCGGCACTGATGAACAACCTCAACGTCACGCTCACAGAGCAGATCGCCGAGGGCCGTTACCGCATTATCCAAACTACGAGCCCCTTGCGAACCTCCTAAAACTAAGAGCCTCGTTGGAACATCTCTCCCTGCTGGATTCCGCTCTACCTCTCTAAGCTCAGGCCTTACCGGGTGTCCGGTAAAAACTATCTTAGCCCGACCCCTAATCCTCGTTTCAGAGAAAGCTGTAGATATCGTATCCGCGAAATAGCCAAGGAATCTGTTAGCCAATCCTGGATGTAACTCAGCTTCATGAGCCCACGTCGCTATCCTCATCAGTCTCGCCAAAACTATTGGCAAAACCGAAACGTATCCACCTACTCCGACTACTACGTCTGGCCTAAACCGCCGAAAAAGTCGAAAGCTCTGGAATACACCTTTAGGCAGAACGAAAGCCAACTTCAGAAGAGCTAACGGACTCTTCCCCTTCACGCCGGCCGCAGCTATTAAGTGCCTCGTAAAGCCGGCTCCTACTATAATTTTATCCTCCAGCGGCCTTCCAGCTCCGATGAACTCAACTACAGCCGTTGGCTCTATAGATTTAATCGCTCGCATAATATGCAACGCTGGGATTAAATGACCGCCGGAGCCTGAGGCAGCGACTAAAATGCGAATTGGCTTTTTAAGCGCAGCGTTGGTTTCAGATTCAGATTTTGCACCCTTGACTAATAAAGCTCCTGACATCTGATTCCCCGATTAAAGCGATGTTGAACCGCGGGACCCCTCTCTCTTTATCCCGATCAACAATCCAACTACTGCCATGCAAGCCATCAAGCTTGAGCCACCGTAACCTACTAAGGGCAACACCATCCCTTTCGTTGGCAAAACACCTATTACGACTCCAACGTTTAGTAGAGCTGGTGCCACAATCATCATCGTTAATCCAACCGCCAACGCGAAAAGAAACGTATCTCCACGAACACTCTTGGCAAGCAACAGTCCACGCCACAGAATGACTAGGAAAGCAAAGATAATAATTAATCCCCCTACAAGACCCAGCTCCTCAGAGATCACCGCGAAGATAAAATCAGTGTGCGCAGCTGGCAGGAAGAACAGCTTCTGCTGACTCGCCCCAAGCCCTACTCCCCAAACCTGGCCAGTTCCTACCGCGATGAGCGATTGAATTAATTGATATCCCTTACCAGAGGCGTCAGCAAATGGAGAGAGAAAGCTCACTACTCGCATCATCCGATATGGGGAGAACGCCACTAGGACCGATAAAATAACCGCCACCGCGACCGAACACATCGCCATGTGAGCCAGCCTTACTCCACTCGTTAGCGCCATTGCGAGAACTACAACTATAATCACCGCGGAAGAACCGAAATCGGGCTGCAATAATAGAAGCGCTGCTGCCATTCCAACCATCCCAAATGGTTTTATGATACCGTGAAAAAACGAAGTAATCCGCGATTCATGGCGCGCGAAAAATCCTGCCATAAACACTACCATGCAAACCTTAACGAATTCCGCGGGCTGAAAACGGATAGGTCCAAGTTTTACCCACCTAGACGCGCCACCTGCACGATCCGCGATCCCGGGTATAAGTGGTAAGGCCAGAAGACAAATCGACACCAGAAATAGGTAGGGAGATACCTTTCTCAAAAGATCCAATGGCACACGCATGCAGATTAACATTAGACCGAATCCAAGGATGGCAGACAGTGTCTGGCGCTTTGCGAAGAACACCGCGTCTCCCATCTTTTCCTGAGAAACGATTCCAGTTGTTGAGTAAACCATCACCAAGCCGAAACCAATCAACAGCAAAACCGTCGAGATCAGAACGTAATCAACTGGGGAAGGCGCTTTGAGTTCTCTAAACCGGTGAGATGATATCGAAGAGGCGTAATCCATGCTCTGAAATCCTGTGATAAGCAGCATCTTTAGTATGTCGGATGACGCGCAATTGAACCAGCCTGAAAGTGCGGCTATTCGCTTGCGCGAACTGCTATTCTGAAGGACAATCGCGCCATGTCTTTTTCCGCCCAGAATTCAACATTTACAGACACCCCAATTAATTCAGTGACTCTTATCCCCGAGGACATGAACGAGGGTTCTCCTACCCTCGTCTTGCTCCACGGCTGGGGAAGGTCTCTTCTTGCCCTACGCCCACTGGGAGAGCTTCTAGCCACTCGCTGCAGGGTTGTATTACTGGACCTTCCAGGATTTGGATTATCGCCTCTGCCAGAAGGGGCATCGAACGACGGTGGTGGCTGGGGAACATTTGATTACTCAGAGCGCGTGAAGCGCTATCTAGATCACGCTGGCATCTCTTCGGCCGTTTTGATAGGACATTCCTTTGGTGGACGCCTATCGGTCCAATTGGCGTCTCGGTATCCGGATCTAGCCAAGGGTCTAGTGCTCATTGGCAGCCACGGACTCAAGCGTAAACGTACCCCAATAGAGGACTTAAAGTTAAAAGCGATCAGAACCCTTGGGAGCATCGCCAAGAAGATCGACGGCGCCGTGGGGACGAGGATATTTGCTCATTATTTTGCCCCTAGGTTTGGATCCGCTGACTACAAAGCGGCTGGCGAACTGCGAAAAACCCTGGTCAAAACCGTAAACGAAGATCTATCCGCTGAAGCTAGCTCTATAAAGGCCCCGACTCTTCTACTGTGGGGAGAGGATGACACCCAAACACCACTAGATCTGGCGGACTCGTTTCGCACGTTAATTAAAGACTCTGAGCTGCACGTCTTTCCTAACAAGGGCCACGAGCCATTTAGTGACGTTGGAGCTCACCTGATGGCCGTCTATATAGAAGATTTCTTACACAAGCGAGGGCTCTTAAAGTGAACTGTTTATCCGTGTGGATTTTAGCTGCTGGAGTGTTAGCCTTTGGGTGGAGACGAGTTCTCTCCTACCTGCGTTACTATCAACAGGAGGAATACTCCAGTAAACGTTTCTGGAGCTGGCTAAAGGAGAAGCGGGCCTTTGATACCCGTGGCAGCCTGGTAGTTGTGGCGGTGGCTGTTTTGACGTGGGTTATCCCGAGCAGGATCATTCAGTTGTTAGTAGCGATAATGGGAGCCGTGGCGCTGCTAGCGATCGTTGGATACTACGAAGAGGACCCGCGCAAATTTGGAAAGATTAAACTCTCAATGACACAACGTGCCTCAAAGATCGCGTGGGTGGCTTTTGGATTATTCGCCATACTGACGGTTTTGCCGCTTTTTTTTAGCTGCTGCCCTACTTGCCACTCGACACGGCCGGCTGTTACTAATTTGGCTTTATACTCTATCTTTTTGGTTGAACTACCCCCCTTCCTGTTAATGCTCGCCAACTCCATTCTTTGGCCGGCCGAAAAAGCTGTTCAGGATCGCTTCTATAACGATGCTAAAAGGATCCTGCATGAGGTAGATCCATTTGTAATCGGCATAACCGGCAGCTACGGCAAGACAGGGGCCAAAGCTGCTCTTGGGGAGCTGCTTAATCAGTGCCTTGCTCCGACTTTCTGGCCGAAGAAAAGCATCAACACTGTGATGGGAATCACCAGAGCGATCCGTGAGGAGCTCACCCAGCAACACCGCTACGCGGTCATGGAGATGGGAGCCTACAACATAGGATCTATCAAGCGCTTGTGCGATTTCACACCTCCCAAAGCAGCGCTTGTTACCGCCGTAGGGATTATGCATCTTGAACGCTTCGGTAGCCCAGAAAACATCTTCATCGCGAAATCGGAGATAGCTCAAGCTCTACCCGCGGATGGAATCCTTGTGTGTAACGGAGATAGCCCGAATGCTCGAAGGATGGCAACTCACCATGCTGGTAAGAAGGTACTACTTTACGGGCTAGATACAAGCGCAGGTCCGCTGGATTGTCACGCCACTGATATCTCATTCTCTGAGAAGGGAACCTCTTTTGTTATTCACTGGAACGGAGCAACCTACCCAGCCACTACCCCGCTACTTGGACGCCCTGCTCTCTTAAATATCCTTGGGGCGTTTACGATGGCCTGTGCATTAGGTGCCGATCCGACTTATGCCACTGCGTGCCTGGCGAATCTTGAGCCAGTTGATAACCGGCTAGTTCTCGATAGAAAGCCCGAGATCTCCTATCTGCGTGACGCCTACAATTCTAATCCGACTGGCTTTGAAGCGGCGCTGGAGGTACTAAAAGATCTACCAGCTAAGCGAAAAATTGTAATGACACCCGGGATGGTTGAGCTAGGGGAACAGCAGTTCGAGCAGAACAAGAAACTAGCTGCGATCGCCGCAGGTGTAGCTGATCTATTTATCGTCGTTGGCAAGATAAATCGCGATGCTCTCACTGCTGGGCTAATTTCGGCTAATTATCCGAAAGATAAACTTGTCGTGGTTGATACACGAGATGAGGCGTTCTCTGTAATCTCTTCGCGAGGCGCCAATGGTGATTTGGTCCTGATTGAGAACGATCTCGGAGATCTCTTAGAGGGACGCGTTAAATTCTAGGAGCTTTAATCTTATGATTACCAATAATTTAAAGCGTCCGCGGGTAGCGGTTTTATTCGGAAGCCGTTCGGTTGAGCACGAGATATCTGTCATCACCGCGCTCCAGCTAATGATGGCGATCAACCCGATGAAATATGAGGTTACTCCAGTCTATATAGCTCCAAATGGGTGTTGGTATACCGGAAAGGAGTTATTTGATCGGGCATTTTATAGATCTGTTCCGTCATCGCTCTCTAAGCTCCAAGAGGTGACACTCCTTCCTAAGCCAGGAGTCGGCGGATTGACGAAGATAGGAGGTCCGATCGATGCGGCGAAACAGGCTCTCTCGATCGATTCGATGATTATTCCGATCGATATCTACCTACCTGTGTTTCATGGCCAATTTGGAGAAGATGGCTGTATTCAGGGTTTATTTGAGTTAGCCAAGGTGCCGTATACGGGAAGCAACGTTCCTTCATCCGCTATTACGATGAACAAGTACCTTTGCAAGATGTATCTTAAAGAGCACGGGATCCCAGTACTCCCCGCTCTAACCGTAACCCGAGAAGATGCGCATAAAAACTTAAGCGGGACGGTTGAATGGGTGACAGCTCAAGAGGGTTTTAAAGAGCTGCCGCTCTTTGTCAAGCCGTGCAACCTTGGATCTAGTATCGGGGTATCGCGCGTCAAGGAGCTCAATGAATTGGGCCCAGCTTTGGCTAAGGTCTTCCGTTACGACACTATGGCGATTATTGAGCCGTGTGTTTCTCAGATTATGGAGATTAACGTATCGATCCGCGACTATAACGGCACTCAAGCCTCAGTTGTCGAGATCCCAGTGTCTGACTCGGGAGTTCTTTCCTACGAGGAGAAGTATCTCCGCGGCGGAGGTAAAAAGACTGGACAATCTCAAGGGATGGCGAGTTTAACCCGAGTGATAGACCCACAGGACCTTGATGAATCACTTCGTTCTAACGTGATTGAATACGGCAAGAGGGCGTTTAAACTACTAGGTTGCTCAGGTGTCGCACGACTCGATTTCATTGTCGACTTAAAGACCGAGAAGCTCTATTTCAACGAATTGAACGCATTTCCGGGTTGCTGCGCTTTTTACCTCTGGGCGCGTTCTAGGCCGCGGGTGCTATACACAGAGTTAATCGATAATATGATTGAAACAGGCTTTAGAACTTTCTCCGAGCAAGCAGCCCTCGATCGCAATATCGGATTGAAGGCTCTTAAGCAGTAAGACCGGCTCTATATGAACAATCCAAGCAAACCTACTAGTGACCTGTGTCGCGTTTGTGGCAAGGAGATTCCCAAGACAAAAGAATCATCAGGACCGTTTTGCTCTGAGAGATGCAGATTAAATGATCTCTCAAAGTGGTTTGGTGAGAATTACCGCGTCCCCTCATCGCCAGCTAGTGGCGAGTTTGAGGAAGAGGGAGAAGAATTCGATAGCTAGGGAAGGCCGGCAAAACCTCGCTATCGCGATCTTTTCTCAGAAACCGGGCGATTAGCGCCGATACCGAGCAAAAGCTTGCGTAAGCGAGGTTTTGCTTCGTTTTCTAGGAGTTCCGCCTAGACTTACTAACTGACTCTAACAAAGAGTTCGTCGCGTTAATTAGCCCAAGTTTAAGGTACTCTGAGTTAATACCCAACGCCTCGCATACACAGATAAACGAGAAGGCGTAATCTGTATCGGATTCCATAACCCAATTGTATGCCTCTCGAAAACGCGATCGTTCGTCAGGAGTATCCGCTAAAAGATAGCTAATGCACGACTGCACGCCATCAAAAAGCAACGCCGAAAGCAGCGCGCGTTCTGGACCGTGAGCGTATCCAGACTTGTTATCGAGTAATGTATCTAAAACCGAAGTGGCGAAACCTGAATTAAAACCGTTTGTGGTTTCACTATCGCCAAATGTCATTTTTTCCTCCTGAACATAGTGGGCTGCGGAGGAACGCCCGATAGTGGGCGTTAACCTTCAACTGCCCCCTATAAATTCAGATGCCGCACCTATTGAGCTCGGTGCTCGGGTAGGTACAAAAAAGCTCGAAAGATAAGAGAACCAGACAAGTCCCTGTTTCTACTGATTTTTTACAGACTTCTGCCACGTCTTCTGCCACCAAATGAGCAGCAAAAGAGCTATCGGAACCCAAGTATAATGGTGCTGGGCGCTGTCTCTCTGCATTCCCAGCAAAAGTATAGCTAGCTGAATTGCTAGCAGTCCGCTCAGCTCCACGGCCATGCAGAACACGCTGCTCTTAGCTAGCGCGGCCAAAAGTATCGCGAAATGGGCAATAACTAAGACGGATTGGTCAAAAAACCAACCATAACTCGCGAAGACAAAACTAACGCAAATGATCACTGGCGATATCGCTGACCAATCAATTCGACATGACCTACTCCAAAAGGCAAGAGATGTAGTCATAAGCCCGAAAAACGGAACCACCCATAATGGCCAGTCGGGAATGTAGCCGACAAGAGGTTCTAACAAAGTTCGCAGCTGAGTAGTTAAAGTCGCTGTTCTCCATAGTCTCACAGGGATCACTCCAAGACCGAGCTCCTCGCTCTTTAAGCCCTGCAGCCACCAACCTATAGCCCGCGGCTCAATCGCTGAAACAGCTATCGCAGCAAGTAGCAGGCTGAGAGCTCCCCCAAAAACAAATAATCGCGCTTTCCTTAAACCGATCTGATGAAACCAGAAAAACATTGGGACACTAAGAATCAAATAGATATGCGGTTTAACACTCATCAGTAATGCCGCAAACCCACCCCAGAAATATCGTTGGTACTTCACACACCAAAGAAAGAGTATGAAGCCAAACGAATGCAGGAGACTTAACTGACCCAATTTTAGGCACTCAATTATAGGTAGAAAGAACACTCCCAACCCGTACACCCAAGGCTTCTGAACATCATACCCCAACACAGAGGGAATAACGGCGATGACTAACCCGATTAATCCCATATTACAAAGGAACCAGCAGAGTGCAGCAGCCTCAAACGGCAACTCAAGAACAGGCGAAATCAGAAGCGGCACCCAGGGTGGATTCCACATCATAATCGTTACGTTGGGATCCTGACCTATCGTCATCTGCTCCTGATGCATTACGGATGCATCGTACGGGTTCTGCCCCGAGGTCAGGAGTCTCCAAGCTGCCCAGTACTGAATGAAATCCTTCGTGCCATCAGCTCCATAAGGAAGACCAATCCCCGCAAAAAACCAAATTAATGCGGCGGCGATAAAACAAAAAGATAGCGTTGTAACAATAACTAATGAGAACTTCATCCCGTCAGAGGTAGCAGAGTAAAAAAGTATTAGAAAGCCCTAAAAACGCTCCCAAAGCCCCATAAGGACCTCGATTAGAATTAGACCTATGATAGTCCACTCCATCGCCTCTGAGCGTTTCTGCGACGCCCTATCCGACAGCTTTTGATAAATGCTATCAAGTGTGTCGAGCTTTCTGCGAATACTGCTGTTCCACTCAGAGAGATGAAACTTGCCCGAAGCCAGAGAATAAACTCGCGCCAGATACTGGTCTCCTAAAAGTTTCAGAGCGTTTTCAACCGCCTCATATAGAAGCGCCGAATCAACCTGTAGCCGGGCCACTTTACTCAGATCAGCCCCTCCTCCCCGTTTATTCTTGGTTGTAAGCACCGCATACGCTTCTTCGAGATAATCATCTAGCTGCTCATCGAGGAACCGCATCTCGAGAAACTCAACATTACAGAACTCCAGAACTGCTCTTACATCATCGACGTTTTGTCCGAAGAAGAGCGCTCCATTCCAATCGATTACAGCACAGTCTTTAGCACCATAAGTTGTTCTGGTGCTGAGAGCATCGTGTATCTCCTCTTCGCCTAGCTCATCGCGCTCGGCTCTTAAGAGAGAGGCGAACTCACGGTTTCCCTGGTCAAGCAATGAAGAGATATTTGGCTGACCTTCAAAATCCTCTAAATGATAAACTACAAAATCCTCTACCGATTCGTTTAGATTAGGCCGCGAGATACAGTCTCCTATCTCTTGCATCAACTGCTTCACTCGCTCTCGCGCGTCCTCTAGGAGAAAGGCATTGTCGTAAAGCACTTCACTCAGCTCAATTAGATGAGACATCGGTCCCGCGATATCGATCTGGTAACTAACGGAGCAACCTCCGAAATCAAAGAGAGTTAGTTCAGCCTGGGGCCTAGTAAAGAACTTTCCTGTGTTAATCTGCTGACCATGCTGAACGATCCGCAGAGGTGGCGGATCATAGTCAAAATACTTAGGGGCGCGCCTATTACGCCGAAACTTTGTGCGCTCAACGTCCTGCTTGAGCTTTTGAGCAGCCATCTCTAGCTTGACCGACAACCCCAACTCGAACGCGAACATGACGTAACAAACCCCCTTGCGGAGATACGGCACGGGTGGCCTAACAACACTCAAAGATCCGGTAACGTCCTTAAAATCTTTATTATTCACAATTGCCTCCCATTTACCCGGCAATAAACTTCGGGATGATTCCAGCCGACCCGGCGCAGCCTAGGCAGCCTCCCTATTGTACCGCTTTAGCTGGAACTACACGACAGGAATCATGAAAATCACTATTACCTCATAAATACAACCAGTTACCCCTCATCCTCTCAGAGACCGCGCGGAGACTACCCCTCGCCTTCCCCCTCGCCCTCTCAGAGACCGCGCGGAGACAGTCAGGCGCTCTCAGACACCGCGCGGAAAAGCCCGCGGGCTCGGCTGATTCCTCGTTGACGCCCGGCGCCCGGTTACCTACCCTCTTATTTTATGTACATAGGCTCAAAATTACCCCTCTCAGACTCCCCATACACAGAAAACCGCTCCGCATTCCAGAGCTTTCTGACTAGGTTAGACGACCTCCGATCCCGATCTAAACCACCAGCAGCTGATCCGGCCGTGGTAAAACATCTCGAAAGAGGAAAGCTCCTGGTTCACGACCGAATAGCTCAACTGATAGACCCCGGGACTGCGTTCCTTGAGGTCGCCCAATTAGCTGGTCACGAAGTATACAAAGAGGGGCTAAGACCCGGCGCCGGAATAGTTACTGGGATCGGCATAATCGAGGGGATGCCGTGCATGATCGTCGCAAATGACGCGACAGTTAAAGGGGGTACCTACTTTCCCCTTACAGTCAAAAAGCACATACGCGCTCAGGAGATAGCTCTTGAAAATCATCTGCCATGCTTATACCTAGTGGATTCAGGAGGCGCATTTCTGCCACTTCAAGACCAGGTATTCCCCGATAAAGATCACTTTGGAAGGCTCTTCTTTAACCAAGCCACTATGAGCGCCGCAGGGATACCTCAGATCGCCGTTGTTCTTGGTTCTTGCACGGCTGGAGGAGCCTATGTTCCAGCGATGTCCGATGAGGCAATCATCGTTAGAGAGCAAGGCATGATCTTTTTAGGGGGCCCGCCACTGGTCAAAGCAGCAACAGGTGAGGTTGTCTCTGCCGAAGAATTAGGTGGCGGAGATGTACACTCTCGAACTAGTGGAGTTACAGACCACCTAGCCGACTCTGATCAGGAGGCTCTGATGCTGGCTCGTCGCTCTGTAGCATCCCTAAGAAACATCTGTCCGACTCGCATCAACAGGGAACTACCAAAGCCTCCACGCTTTGATCCAAACGATCTAAACAGCCTGATACCATCTGATCCCAGGCAATACTTCCCGATGCGCGAGATCATCGCTCGGCTAATCGACGATAGTGAACTTGACGAATTCAAGGCAAATTACGGCACAACGATCATATGCGGCTTTGCGCGAATTGATGGATACCTGGTAGGTATCGTCGCCAATGATGGAATTCTCTTCTCAGAGAGCGCCCTTAAAGCCGCCCACTTCATCCAACTATGTGACCAGCGTGAGATTCCGCTGGTATTCCTTCAAAATATCGTCGGCTTTATGGTCGGAAAAGAGTATGAGCACCGCGGGATCGCCAAGGACGGAGCTAAAATGGTAACGGCTGTCGCCTGCGCCAGAGTACCTAAGTATACAGTGATTGTTGGGAACTCCTACGGAGCTGGTAATTACGCCATGTGTGGGCGCGCATACGGACCACGTTTTCTCTGGTCGTGGCCACAATCGCGGATAGGTGTTATGGGACCGGACCAAGCTGCAAGCGTCGTCACCCAAGTACGCGCCGACAGCGCAAAGGGACGTGGAGAGTCTTGGGATGAAGCAGCACAGAAAGCCTACTACGAAGAGATTAAGGGTCAATATCTCAATCAAACAGACGCTATCTACGCGAGCGCTCGCCTGTGGGATGACGGTGTCATCTGTCCAACAGAGACACGGGCTGCGCTAAGCCTCGCTCTCTCCGTTGCTCCACTTGAGAGATCAAATACCGCAAAGGCTTTTGGAACTTTTAGAATGTAAAGAAAAGACATGAGCTCGACCAGCAGATCGATTAAAAGGATTTTGATCGCTAATCGTGGCGAGATCGCGCGCCGAATTATCCGCACCTGCCGAATCCTCGATATAGAAACGGTCGCCGTGTACAGCGATGTAGACATACATGCTCCGCACACGCGCGAAGCGAATTACAGAGAACCTATCGGTAACCCGATGTCGTATTTATCGATAGATTCCATTGTTCAGGCTGCCATACGCTCTGGCGCGGACAGCGTTCATCCGGGGTACGGATTCTTATCAGAGAACCCAGCTCTTCCTGTGGCTTTAGAGAAACATGGAATCACATTCATTGGCCCATCGGCACAAATCATTACGGAGCTTGGAAGTAAAACCAACGCCAAGGAGATAGCCAGACAAGCCAATGTCCCGGTAGCTCCCACCCTACTCCTTAAATCAGAAAGTATTGATTCTCAGGTCGAAAAATTAAAAAAATTCGCTTCCGAAGTCGGCTATCCAGTTATTATCAAAGCTGCCGCGGGCGGTGGCGGTCGGGGAATGCGCGTAGTGTCTTCAGAGGACCAGATCCGAGATTCCCTGGAGAGCGCGTCTCGTGAATCTCTTAAAGCTTTTGGAAGCGAGGAGATCTTCGTTGAGCGCTTTATCTCACGTGCCAGACATATTGAGGTTCAGATCGCCGGAGACTCACACGGAAATGTGGTCGCATTAGGTACTCGAGATTGCTCGCTGCAGAGGAGCAATCAAAAGATCATAGAGGAGGCCCCTGCCGCTCTGCTCAAACCTGGAGTAGACGAAGAGCTTCGCGCCGCGGCGTGTCGATTGGCTAAACAGGTTGGCTATATAAATTTAGGCACGGTCGAGTTTCTCTATTCGGATGACGGTTCATTCTACTTCCTAGAGGTTAATACAAGGCTTCAGGTGGAACATCCAGTTACCGAGATGGTCACCGGGCTAGATCTAGTTAAGTTGCAAATCGAGATCGCACAGGGGGCGAATCTACGAGAGAAATTGGGAGATCTTCAGACACCTGTGCAAAATGGCCATGCGATAGAAGCGCGCATTTGCGCTGAGGAATTCAATGGCTCTTTTGTGACCACAACTGGAATTATCCTCGGCCTGGAAATTCCAAGGGGACCCTCAGGAAGCGGGCTAATCCGCGCAGATATGGGTTATGAAGTATGCTCAGAGGTATCACACTACTACGACTCATTGCTTGGTAAATTAATAGTACATGCTCCTGATAGGCAGCAGGCTTTAGGACTGCTACGCGAAGCGTTGCGAAATATGAGGATCTCAGGGATTGGAACGAATAGATCGCTACTACACCATCTCGCAACAAGAGATACGTTCATCAAACTTAACCACACCGTCCAAGGAACTAAAGATCTCCTACCATCGACTGCGGAGCTTATATACGAATGGACGACGGCACACGCTATATTAGCTGCCATCAGAACGCGGAAAAATCTTTCAAGTTGGTCCACAAAATCGCCATGGAGCGATAGTGACAAAGCCAGCTCTTTTGGCCTTTCTTATCCACTGACTACGGCGATTCATGATTGTGTGATTCAATCAAACTCCGTAGTCCGAGATGATGGGGTAGCGGTTCGTGTTATCTCCCCGAATGAAGCAGAGATCCTAATAAGAATTATCAGAGCCGAATCTACTTCCCATTCAACTAACTCTTATTCTCTATCGATTGACAGAGCCTCCCCTATTCAGGTGACCATTCTTGAAGATGGACATAGGGTCTGGGTACATACACCAACAAGCTCAGTGGGGATTATCCTTTCAACTCCAAAGAGAGGAGGCTCAGAGCGCCACGCCGCAGGGGGAGAGTTCGTCTTAAAATCACCGATTCCTGGCAAAGTTGCGGCGATCAACACCGAGGTAGGCGCAAAAGTTACTGCTGGTGATGTTCTCGTAGTGCTGGACTCAATGAAAATGGAGCACCCGTTTAAGGCTCCTCGTGATGGCATCGTTAAAACTCTTCCAGTAAGCAAAGGTTCGCTGGTTAGCGCGGGAGATGTATTGGTGACAATTGACTAATCGCGCCCCTTATCTTCATTACAAAGGTCGCCCAGAAGTCTTATGACTCCTGCGTTAAAATCACGCTGATATCTAAACGCAGGCCCCAAGAGGCCAGAAACTACACGGAACAACGCCTTCTTAACAAAAACTATGACCGGACCAATAACTGGACGGTGGGAAGAGATCTTTTCGGCACGGATACCCGCCGAATACAGATGACACAAACTCCTTAAAAGCTCCAAACGCTCCGGTGTAACAGTAAAGCTACCTGTAGCTATCGCCGTTGAGACTCCGGCCACTCGAGCAACCTCCCCGGCTGGCATTCCAGCCTGCGACTGCATCTGCGCCACAGATGCAACCAGATCACGCTCTAAACTATCGTCCCTCACTCCACAAACGGAGAGCCAACTTTGTTCATTTAAATTCGACATACGGCGAAAGCTTATCACACAAAACGGTGGCGATGAAGCTCCAGATAGCGCACCTTGTAGTACTCATCCCGCTCTGTAATATAACCACTATCAAGCCCAGCGATAGCCGATACTAAGATAGCTGTTCCTTTGAGAAATCGCGGCCCTGGTCGATAAATATCCCTTCCTGCGGCGAAGATAACATCACCACGCTTGACCGCCGGGAGATCCTCCCAATTAGGCAGAGACTCTAGGGCATTAAGACCCTTGATACTGTACTCAACAGACTGATTTTCTGGGGCGTATATGATCGTGTTTGGTCTTGCCGCGACAACATCGGTCCAAGAGAGAACCCGCGCTGGATCACTAGGGTTAAACTCGATCGTTTTAGCCCCGAGTGCCTTTATTAGATCAGGAAACCATCGACCCTCAACTCTGAGCGGCTCAAGCTCTGAAATAACAACGACAAGCTTCCCCCGGCATCGATCAAAGAAACTGTGCCCCCAGCTCATGATCTGGGATTTAATCTTATTAACAAGGTTACGCGCTTCTACCTGACCGCCAACTAAGGCTCCCAACTCCTCTATCACCTGATAAAGGCCGTCTAATGAACTAACGCTTAGATCCTTGATCGCCACTTTACGACCTGTTGCCTTATAAAGATAGTCCTCAGCCCATAAGATAAATCGCTCTTTATCTGGCGCTCTTACTTCAGCTAGCACGGTATCAGGAAGAAGCTCAACTAGGCGCTTTACATCTAGCGGATAAGCGCATAATCCCGCCGCGAGTTTCAGAGCCTCTCCGTCTAGGCCACTAAAACTCTCGCCCTTCGGCGCAGTTACAGTGACCGCGCTTTTAGAGTTATCGGGCGGCCTTTCAAGATGCGTGATTCCTACTAGGTCCCAACCAACACCAAAAGCTCCTAGCAGGTCGGCGGCAAAAGGTTGTAGAGAGACGATCCTCAAAGAAGTTCCTAGGATAATTAAGCAGCCCAAGACCGCAGCGTCACCCCCTGATGATATCCCTTTTTACAGAGAGTATCTATTGGAATATTTCACACCACATATTTACGACAACTAAGCCAATGCCGCCCTATATGCGGAAATTGTATCTTGACTGCCACGCCCTACACGGAGCACTGTAAAGCATTAACGACCGGGTCTAATAAAGGATTTTCCGTCAAGATGCGTTCTTATAGATGTCTTATTTCAAGCCTAGCCTCGATCGCCCTTATCGCCGGAGTTGTATCAGTTGGCTGCTCTACGAAAACTCCAGCCTTCGAGGGAATCGCAAATCAGGGGATCCTCACAGTCAGCCCTCAGAGTCCTTTTGTCGGAGCAAATGTATTTCTTGCTCAAGAGATGGAATGCAGTTCATACCTATATAATTTCATGCGTAGCCGCGGCTCTCCTCAGGCTATTGAGGTAAACGGCTCATCAGAGAAGAATTCTCAGATGAATCTATTTTACTCTCGAGAACGTGAATTTTATGCCGCTGTACCTAAGTACGATCCTCAAAATAAGAACAAGGAGTGGTTCATCCGCGGACCGTATCCTATTACCCGAGAGCAGTACCCATATATCGCAAAACTTGATAGCGACCAGGGGGGTGTATTTGAGATCTTCGGTAGAACAGAGGCTTTTGGCGGGCCCGGACGAACAATTGAATCTAGGGTGATTGCACCCGTTTTTATTCCTACTCCAAGGCCCAAGCCAATTCGCAAAGCTACTAAAGTATCAATCAAGAAAGATGACTCGGAAAAAGTAGAAGCCAAGCCAACGGCGATATCTGCACTAGGTCCAATTATAGCTGTGCAGGGCACCCCAATTAACTTAGACCAGAAGGCGCTGATGGAGGCACGGCGTGCCACTACCCCATCTCAGGCTGTAGCGACTACCGCGGCTCCAGAACAACAAATTCCTGTGTTACCCCAAGTAAAACCAGCGGCTACCCCGAAGGTTGAGGCATCACAGATCTCTCCGACACCATCAGGCAAGAAGTAGCGGGCTTACGACACAAGACCGGCAAAACCGCGCTGTCGCGATTTTTTCTTCAAAACAGCGCTCATACCGTTACAGATCAAAATCTCGCTTAAGCGAGATTTTGCCTCATCTCACTACGGTGCTGGTTGTGCAGGTGGTTGCTGTTGCTGCTGTGAGGCAGGGGGAGCCACTTTCTCCTTCACGGAGGGCTGAGTAGTTCTTCCGCGCGCTATAAAGTAAATCAGCGCGACGATAGCTATCAATGCCACGACTGAGATAATAGTTGTAAAAGTTGAGTTCTCGGTGCTTACTCCTGCCGGTGTTGTGGTCGCCATAATAATCCTCCTTAATGGCCAGTCTACTGGCCGTAGCGTAACCTTAGAGTGGATGTAAGCTTATGAAGTGGGTCATGTGGCGGAAGCAACAAAACTTCTGCTTACCGCCTCGCCTGACCAGTATAGAGCTCGCTGCAAACTATCTTGCTATTGGAATAGTTTCTTATCTTTTGGGTCACATCAGCCAAATTACCATCGTAGTTCTCGTATGATATGTCGATCGTCTGATTCTCTTGCTCACTTTCAACTGAAAATGAGCCTCCAGCGAGAAGATTAAGCTGGGTCGACTCGAAAGAGAGCTGGTCCTCATTTACTAAGACCACCGAAGATTCGTTGTTACGATCACAAATCAAGGAAACATCATGTCTAAAGTTAAAACTCTCGCCCCTACTACGAGAGGCACAGTCGCTCTCCTTTTTTACCAAGGTGCCTGTCCATCTTCCTGAAGGGTCAACAGAGGTAACTGTAATTACTGGAACACAGTCCTGGTTATCACCACAACCGGCGAATGATACGCCTCCTAGAATAGCCGCGCCTATGAGAATTACGTTACGAGTTATCTTGTAGATCATAATCTTGGTCTCCGTTTGTTAGGGAAGGCCGGCAAAACCTACCCGTAGCGAGAAAGTGGAGGTTGAGTTGATATTCGATTTTCGAGATGGGGAAAAACCGCACCAGACTCCGCCAAGGCTACGTCCGGTCCTACATTATCTCGCCGGCCGTAGCTTTAACGAAGGTCGGAAGTGTATCCACGACTCGACTGAGCTCGCCGAAGTCTGTGATACATTGAGGATTTTTTCCCATCTCGAAAACTCGAAGAGCAGCTCAAGATCCGCTTTCGCAGTAGGGAGGGGTTTTGCCGGCCTTCCTTAGGTAAAGAATATCACTTTGATTGGGGTAGACAACTTTTTAGGCTAAATAGCTTTCGGAAGGGGGGAACATGCGTTTATTGCTGCATGACCGCGTGCTCCTGCTCGTGCTCATGAACGGCACCGTATAACGTCGACGTGCACGTTTAACGTGTTTCGTGCACGAGCAGGAGCACGACAGACGTTTACGTGCATGGCGGGTACATGTAAAGCCTATTTAGGGATTGACCTCGGGCAACGCTTTACGTGCACGGGGAGAGATCCGGATTGATTGAGTAATCGACCGGCGCCCATAACTCGTCCTCTCTCTCCTACTCCCCCGTATTCCCTCCATTCCAAACCACCCAGTATCTGCTACTATCATTCTTTATGCAGCCCAGATCCTCTCCATCGCTCTTATCTAAGCTGCTCTTTAGCTGGGCAACTCCGGTCATACAAAGAGCTAAAAAAGCTCCGCTCAATCCCTCAGACCTTCCTGAACTACCGAAACACATGGAGGTCACCAATGACTCCGAAAAATTAGGTCTCGCCGCAGGTAAATTTAAATCTTTCGGTTATCTCTCTATTTTTGCCGCCGCCGCTTCCTGTTACATCGGGACGATCGCGATTATCATGGCGCTTTCCCTCGTTTGCTTATCTGTAGCGTTAGCTAACCCGCTCATATTAAGGGAGCTACTAAAAGCCCTCAGCGACAGGTCCTATTCGCCAGAGTGGATACAAAGGGATCCATTCGCGGCGATGCACTTGGCGTTTAATGTTCCGTATCCAACCCTATGCGCCTTAGCGCTCGCCTCTTCATCAATCATCGGTATATTTGGCTCACATTACTTATTTTTCTTTCAGCCTAATATGGCAATCAGGTTACGTGCCGCCCTTAACGCCCTCATCTTTAAAAAAGCACTTAGACAGCAAAGAGCAGAGCAGCACAGAATGTCCACCGGATTAATCGTAAATCTGGTGGCGACTGATTCTCTAAGAATTCAAAACTTATTCGTTTTCTTAAACTCCATCTGGTATCATCCACTAACTCTTATAGCGATAATCTTTTTGCTATACAGGCTAGTTGGCGCTCCCGCTCTCGCTGGAGGATGCACACTAGCTCTACTTCTATCCTGCTCGATTTTTATCGCGCGCCAACAGGGAAAACTTCGCTCTAGGCTCTCTCGCATCGCGGACAGCAGAGTCGGGCTTACAAGAGAGACTCTTCTTCACATAAAGGCCGCAAAATCCCAGGGATGGGAAGGCAATCTAGAGAATAAGATTAATTCTATGCGCAAAGATGAAGCTGCGATATCGGCTAAATTAGCTCGATTATCAGCGTTATTCGCCATCTCATCTGGCATTGCGCCAGCAGCGGCGATGGCCGTCACTTCGATCTTATTAGTAAGGTCCGGAGCGACCTTAGAAGCCGCCACACTATTTCCTGTCTTAGCCCTCTTTATGCAGCTACGCTTCTCACTGAACATGCTCCCTGAGACAGTCCATAGCGTGGTCGAAGCTAGCGTGGCGGCCAAACGGATTTATAACTTTCTAACCTCGTCTGAATTCACTCCAACTGAGGTTGTTAAAGAGCAAGTCGAGGCGATCAGAATACAAGATCTTCAGACCAAATGGTCCCCGAGTGGCGCTAAGGCAACCCGGGTAAGCGATAGCCTCTCAATACCTCGTGGTGAACTAGTCGTCGTCGTAGGATCCGTTGGATCCGGAAAGACGGCGCTACTTTTAAGTATCCTTGGAGAACTACCGAGCTATTCGGGGAGCGTCTCTCTTGGAGGTACCGTGTCCTATGTACCTCAACACCCCTGGATTATAAGTGATTCAGTTCGCGATAATATAACTTTTGGGGTAGATTTTGATAATTCACGTTATCAGCGAGCGCTCTTCGCGTCAGGATTACGTCCTGACTTGCAAAACCTACCAGCCGGTGACGCAACACGAATTGGTGAACGCGGAATAAACCTATCGGGTGGTCAGCGTCATCGCGTAGCTCTAGCCAGAGCTGTCTACCAAAACGCGGAGATCTACTTGCTAGACGATCCTTTAAGCGCTCTTGATCCTCAAGTTGCCCGACACGTCTTCAATAATCTTATTTGCGGTGAGCTACGAGACAAGACCCGAATGGTTGTCACTCACAGACTTGAATTCGCCATGGAGGCGGACAGAGTGATAGTTATCGAAAACGGCGAGATTATTGAACAGGGAGAACCGCACCATCTGATAGCCAATTCCGAGCGCTTTAAACAACTTCTTCACTTCCACCGAAAAATAAGTGACGAAGCTCCTCTTACAACTAGCGAACCTAGGACAGCTAATTTTCAGATCTCTCAGGAAGAAGAAGTAGATGTAGAGGAGGACCTTACGGCATCACCTGAGCCTCTAATTCAGACAGAGGAGCGGAGGATCGGTGCTGTATCTAACGCTACTTTCACCTCTTATTTCAGGAAATTAGCCCCCGGCTTCGCCTTGTTCGGTATAGCGCTGCTCTTTCTAGGTCGCCAAGGCGCGGCTCTTGCCACCGATCTCTGGCTGACTAGTTGGTCAGGAGTTAAGCAAGTGGATCTTCCAATATTCCTCTCAGGATATTTAGGATGTGTAACTTTATTGGGAGTTATTGGATACCTCCGAACGATGCGCGTTTTTAGCGCAGGAATCAACGCGGGGATATCGGCTCACAAAGACTTGCTTCACGGAGTTCTTCACGCGCCACTTAACTTCTTTGAATCTCACCCCGTGGGCCGGGTACTAAACCGGTTTAGTCGCGATCTTGAGAACGTGGAGCTCGCCCTTCCACGGGCGCTTATTGACTCTGGTCACTGCCTTATTGAAACACTCACCGTATGCTTAATGGTCACCTTTGTGGCTCCCGCGGTATTTATGATTATCGCCCCGGCTGCCATTATCTATTATTTAGCGGCGCGCTTTTTCAGGCCCGCCTCGCGGGATTTGCAGCGTCTTAGCGCCCTTTCGCTCTCTCCTATCTTCGCTATCCTCTCGGAGTGCCTGGTCGGAGTAGAATCACTTAGAGCCTCGAAGCTAGCCAACATATTCACCGCGAGATACACCAACGCCCTTGACGCCTACAACCGAATAACCTACACGCAAACGGCGACTAACAGGTGGCTTGGTCTTCGCCTTGAGTCGCTTGGTGTCGCGATAATCTTAGGAATAGGTTTAAGTGTCTCTCTAAATCTGGGTATTTCATCGGGTGTAGCTCTATCGGGCCTGGCTCTCACCTACTCCATCATGATGACCTCCACAATGGTCTGGGCTATCCGCAGTATATCGATGGTTGAGAATAACCTAACTTCATATGAGCGGATTGAGCGCTATGCCCACACCCCTTCAGAATCTCCGCACGGGGAAAAAGCTCCCGCTGGCTGGCCATCTCGAGGAGCTATAACCTTAAAGGATTTTAGCGCACGCTATAAACCCGAGCTACCACTAGCCCTTGACCGAATCTCATGCGCTATACCCGCCGGAAGCCGTGTAGGGATAATAGGTCGCACCGGCTCGGGCAAGAGCACCCTTATTTCAAGTTTCTTACGGCTTATAGAGCCATCTTCTGGCTCTATTGAGATCGACGGAGTCGATCTGTCTACTCTTGAATTATCTGAGTTACGAGGCGCTTTGTCTGTCGTACCTCAGGAACCGATCCTGTTTTCCGGACAGCTACGCGAAAGCCTTGACCCATTCAAGATTTGCTCAGACCAGGAGATATGGCACTCACTAGAGAGAGTAGGATTAAAAGAAATAGTTGCATCGCTTCCAAATAAACTTAACGCAGATGTCCGTGAAGGTGGTATCAATTTTAGCGCGGGACAAAGGCAATTAATCTCGCTTGCGCGTGCTCTACTTAGAAAGAGCAAAGTGATAATTCTTGATGAAGCTACCGCGTCAATCGACTCCGAGGCGGACTATAAGATTCAAAATGTTTTAAGAAACGAACTTCGCGGCTCCACGGTGCTGATAGTGGCGCACCGATTGCCAACCGTAATGGACGCCGACCTAATTCTTGGCCTAAAGAATGGGCGACTAGTCGATTTTGGAAGTCCTAACGAACTGCTGAGCAACAAAGATTCACTGCTCGCCTCTTTTCGCTCCTACCTCACAAGCTCGGTGAATTATACCTAACCATCTGCATCTTAAAGAGCCTGATTAGATTTGGGTCACTAACTGCCCCCTGCTCAATCATATCGTTAAGCTCACCAAGATATGTTCCTGCAGTGCTCTGATCGCCTAGCGTTAGAGAAGTTGTCACCAGAATTATCATCGCAATTGGAGAATCAGGCTGCAGTTTAAGCGCCTGTCTCGCGGCTTCTAAAGATTGCTCCACGTTACCCAGGGTCGCTTGCGTCACAGCAGTAGCCAGCCAGCCCGGCACAAAGTCAGGAGCGACCGTTGTTAGCCCCCGCAAAATCACCTGCGCGCGCTTGACCTGTCCCGATTCGAGACACATCCTGGCTAACGCATAGATATCGAGCTGCTCTTCCTTTGAATAGTTCGACCTATGAGACTCTACTGCTGAAGACTCATTATTCATCGTGGCTCTCCTCATCGGGATTAACAGATAGCCAGTCGAGGATCTGCCTTAGCATCGCTGCCTCATGGGCCAAGCGCGCCCTTGCCTCAGCTCCATCAACATTTTCCCGTAGAGCGTCGATCGTCTCAAAGCGGGCGAACAAGGATGACACCAATGTTTCTAATCTAGATACATTACCCAGTCTCGGAAGAACCGCCAAAAGAGGCGAAAGTGAGAATGGATCCGGAGATGCTGACATAAAAAATACACCCTGTAGATCTCGTTCGGTGAATACTCACACCGTGGCGAGATCTCGCCCATCTGAAAAATAGTCTGACTCTAGCTCCGCCTCTTTGGTTTAATCAAAAGGCCGAAACGATAACCAAACACCACTAGTATAGCTAAAACGGTCGAAGCGACAACCACCAGTTTACTCGTGTGAGTTAAAAGCCGCTTTAATAGGCCCGGCCCTAGGTCACTTCTTTGGACATAGAGAATCGCCAGTAGATCTCCGAAGGTATATCGGACCGCGAGTACAGCCAAAAAGCCAGAAACTAACGTCGTCAGCACAACCATCAGAGGTAATCGTCTATTATTTAACTCCTTTGATAAGCGGAGCCTCACGCTAAATGAGGCCGAACCCATCTGAGCCACTGAGCTCACAACACCAACAACTAAAGCCGCCACGGCAAGGATAGCCAACAGAATAAGTGTCGCGCCAACCGACTCCAAAGGGGACTCAGTGATCCTTGCCCACGAGTCAAATGGCTTAAGCAGCTTTTCTAAAGCTCTCTCGCCCATAAAAAAGAGCACCCCACTAATTGCCGCTACGACAAATAGTCGTGTTGCCAGTCCAGAGAGCGGAAAAAAGGCCGTAGGCGGAAGGTCTCTGAGGTTGTCTTGTTTTTTAGTCAGGCGATCCACAACAGATTCCCTTTTTTAATTAAACGCGCCGCGAAAAGCGTGCGCTAGCCTTACAGCGCCCTCATCACGCAGGACAGACGCTGTTAAAAACATAAAAATAACTACACCAATCCACCGAAGCGTCCTAAAACAACCATCCGCAATTAACTTTGACCCAGCTTCACACCACCTTAGTGGCAATTCTAATAGCAACAACACAAGACAGGAGATCGCTACCGCCAACCCGACCAAAGTACCTAACTCTGCTAGGAGCTCAAAAAGCAAACCTCCTGCGCTTATCGCAAGAACACCCCCGGTAAAAAGTTGGCCCATAAAGCGAAGGGTAATCTCATGACTCAAAAAAAACAGCGCCATTACTAATCCAGATAAGAGAGATCCCCCTCGAGCTGGAGCACGATCAAAGCACCAGCGAAATACCGCACTCGTTCCAGCCGCTGCTGTAAGCATTACACTAACGAGACAAAAAGTGACCGCAGAGACGGCCTGAGCCAAACTAGGCGACATGAAACCAGCAGGAATGAGTAGCAGTACAGAAGCACCCACCACCATCAACGGACCACCAAAGGCGATGACGCACAAAAGTAGCCACATAACGAGGGTCCCTTATCTTAAAGCATCCGACATCAGACCGGTTAATCCACTAGCGAAGATAGGAGCGCAGAGGAGCCCAACAGCGATTAGAGCGATAACACGTAAGGCGTATCCTACGCCCTCATCTCTTACGCCAATTAGGCCGAAAACAAACGAGAAGATAAAGCTTACTAGCGGTATGGCCAAAGTAGGAATAACAAGGGTGGCCGCGACGCGCCACGCCTGTTGAATAAGATCGTATAACTGCTCCTCACGCATAATCTTTCCCTATGCTACTCCAGTCCGAGCAATTTCTTGCCCAAGATTCCCCATCCTCCAGCGGCTATGAAGAGTAAAATCTTTAACGGCAAAGCCACCGCAGCCGCGGCGATGTTCTGAGTCCCCACCAAGGCTAGTATATGCGCCACCAACAGATCTACAGTAACAAGAGGTATCAGGATCATGCACCCCAATTGAAAGGCCTCTTTCAATTGAGATAGTAAGTACGCTGGCGCTACTGAGCTTACCGAGCTCTCTCTCTCGTGTCCCTTGTTATCTTGCTCATTCGCACTGTCCGCTTTTGCTAATCCTTTAAAATGTGTCGCGATGTCCGGATCTATCCTGCGTTCCATGTATGGGACCAGTGCCTGAGTCACAGCCTGGGGCTGAATCGATTGAGGCTTAGAAAACAGAGCCTCCGGAAATCCCAGATTGGCTAATTCTGGAGGTACTGCTAGCCAGGCCATACCGAGAGCTACAAAGAAACAGACAGCTCCGAATTCAAAACCAACCAGCCCCAGTCCATATCGCGCAATCGATAGAACCGTAGCGGTTTTGACAAATGTAGTGAACAGTAAAAGTCCCAGGATCACCGAGACTATTGGTAAAGATCCATCCATGTCGGCATCTTAGCCGCGAGATGGCGTTCTGGACAGAGGGATTTTGTCTATTCTGGCTAGCCAACTTCTATCGCGTACCTTCCCTGATACACGCAGAGAGTAGCTTCAGCAACCTTCTCCTGATTGATGTTAAGGGTTACCCGGTTGTCTAATGGTCTTCCCGTATTAAGAACAGCACCTACCTGTCCCAGCTCCGCAAGGAGAGTTGGATCTACAGGCATTGAAGCTATCTCAACACTGAGCCTCGAAGTCCCCTCCGCCACAGGAAGATTAGCAGCTGAACCGGAAACTATCTGGCACCCTAATTTGCCATCGATCTGAATCATACGAGATGGCATAAATAACTTCGAGCCTAATCGAAGAGTCAGAGAATCAGATGCTGACACCTCTAGATCAACTATAGTGCCCTTAGTCACATATTCAGAAAGAAGCTGCGGCGGTACACCAAGTTGAGCTATCTCGAATCTTAGCAAACCCGATTCAGGAGATGTTCGTATAGAGGAATGAACCTGCCTGCGCCACAGCCTATCCATGCGTTCAACCGCCTCTTGCCCCAAGGCAACCACAACCGAGCATGGAGCTGAATTTAGAGAAAACGACAACTTTACCGCCGCCATTAAAGAGACTTCACTCGGGGAGCAGCGCCCATTAAATATCAAAGCTCCGGCTGTCTCTGAAGCGGTTTGACTCATTCCCAAGACCGCCATAAAGCGCTGAATCAGATACTCGATCACCAGGTCCGTCTGAAGCGCTCCACTTATATTGGGAACGACCTCCTGAATAACTAGCTCCGCTGTCTGGCGGTCAATCGCCACCACTATCGCCTCTTCCTCAAGAGTTCCACGAAAACAGAGCCAGGTGTCGTCCGGAATCGCGATCGTGGGCTTTATCTCCCCCATGCGAAGCTCACAGCCAAGTGTCGAGATCAATGGAGCCCACCGCTCAGCGAATCCTGGAAACCACCGTTCTGGGTGACACCGTAGGAATCCATTCGCTAGACGAGCTTCGCGATAATCGATCGCTCTTAAAAATCCGCGCGGCTCCCAAGGCTCAACTTGCCCCTCAGAATCCGCTGATATCTGCTCTCCGCTGCTCACTTATTACCCCGCTTCGCTTAAACCTCTTGAGCTTCTTTTAAAAGCTCATCAAGTCTCTGGTCAACTTCTTTTAATCTCTGCTCGGCCCGCTCCAAATCCGCCTTCGCTTCGGTTCTCTCGCCTTCCAACACCTTTAAAGCAGCCCTTAATTTACCCCGGTGCGCACTCTCAATCTGGATTCGCGCCGTTGTTCCGCTGATTGTCCGACTGGCTCGCGTTGCTCTCTCCAACTCAAACTGCGCTTCTACCAAACGCCCCTCGACAATCATTAAGGCATCTGTCCTTCGCTTTAACTCCTGTACAACCTTCTCCCTATAAAGCTTTAGATCTAACTCATTATCTCCAACCACATTAGCCAGCCTCCTCTAGGGCCAAGCGCAACATAGTTCCGACAAAGGGAAAGCGGATATCTAACTCCATAGATAGCAGCTCTTCAGCCGCCTCTCGAAGCTCTTTCCCAAGTTCCGCGTCATTTAGAAGATAGAGAGGTGCCTCTCCACCATCAAGCAGCACAGCGATCGCCACACGCGCGCGATCATAGGGCTGCAGACGCATAAAGGCGTTTGCTCCTCTCATACCAGCTCCACGTTCTCGGCCTCATCCTCCGATGTTTCGAGACCTCGATCAACGGATCTAGCCATCGGCACCCCTCGGTTAGATTTGCTAAACCCCGGAGCGCTTAATTTATTTAGCCAATTAAACTGCCCAAGTAGGTAGCCAGCTAATCCAGCGATTACTGCGGTCACCGCCATCAGTCCGGCGAAAAAACCTACCAATCCTCCGTGAGATTCCGCCGGAACTCTCCAGAACCCGAGAAATGAAACCAAATCGGGTGAACTAGCCGCTCCAGGGAGTTCATCCGGCAAGGGCTCTGATACTGATATAAAAACATCTTCAATTTGTATCCCCGGAACGGATCGTCGAACTATCTCTCTTAGTTCGCTAAGATCCGGAACTGCCTTAGTAGACCTGCGAGCCACGACAGTTGCTGTTGGTTTCTCATCTCGTGACCTAGCGTGAGATCTAACAATCACGTTCACGGATGCGATATCGCTCCTTGATTTAAAGAGATCCTCCAGTTCCTGAGCAGTAGCGCGATCTAAACGCAGGGCCTCGACCTCACGACTTGAAGGGATAATACCGCCGCCGCCGGTTAACTCCTGGAACGATGGCTTCTTCTCAGCTGGCAGACCAAGCGAACTTAAAACACCAGCGGCTCCGGCAAAATCACCCGAAGAAACAACCACTGAATAGCGCCCTTTTGATCCACGCCCTTTTACCAACCACGCGGCGATTCTGTGTTTATCCAGAGCGGAAACTATCTCATTGGCCTCACGCTGTGAGACATCATCCGCTACTGGAGAAGAGCTACAGCCGCTCACTAAAAGTGAAACGCAGCAGCACGCTATAAAAGCCCGCAATGATCTCATCTCTATGCCTTAACCATATCTAAAGAACCTTAAGACGGCACTATCGTTACCAGAAACTCCACATCACCGAATCGGATCCAGTCTCCGTGACGAATCTCCATTACCCCCTCCTCACGGGAGTACTGAGCTTCTCCCTGTTGGCGCACGAACGTTCCGCGCTCACTCATCAGATCTTGGAGTTGGAAACCATTTTCCGTGATCGCGACCAGGGCATGCGGTGTCGATATACTCTGATCCTCAAGGATCAGATCACTACCGCGGATACTGCTCCCAGTTATAAAGAACCTTCCGACTCGCAGCTCTATTGCTCTGCCGTCCGGATTCTCGTAGCTAACTAACCAACCAAACAACCTTCCTGGCTTCATCTTATTTGTCCGAGGGCCACTCGGAGCCACCGAGGATCTCTCCTCTCGCGCCGGCTCAAACGTTTCCGCTCTCTCACGATCGCCCTCGAAATTCGCGCGATTAGAGCTCGCCGCAGCACGCGAAGCATTAATTGCCGGCCTACTTTCCGTGCGTCTCTGTTCCTCTCGACGCTCAGGTCTCCGTGCCTCAGGCTGCGCTGGACGCGGTGGCTGTGCGCCAACTCTTTCTCTCTGAGTAGGCTCAGGGGCTACCCTGGGCTTAACCTCAGGTCTGGGACCTACTCCACCGATCCTTGGACGAGGAGAAGAGGCTGGAGCTGGAGCATCGCTTCTTGGACGGGGAGCTGGCTGTCTCTCAGCGGGTCTCGCCGAACGCGGCTCTTCTCGACTTTGAACATCCTCGGATCGAGGAGGCGCGAAAGCCTCCCGTATCGGGGGTTGCCGTGGAGCTTCTTGTCTTCGCTGCTCGCGTTGAACCGCTGGAGGCGCTTCCGGTTTCACCTGAACTGGCGGCTCCTCATCCTCTGTGTCCTCCATAAGCTCCGTCAGCTTATCCAAAATATCGGATTCGTCAGATGCCTCTAGATCGTCTGATTTCGAGCTCTGCTCAGATGACTTATCAGACAACAACTCCTCGAAGACCGGATCGTCAAATATATCTAGATCAAAATCCTCATCATCGTCCTCCTCATCGTCCTCATCATCTTCAAAACGATCTGTCACCGCCGCTTCGGCCTTTTGCGTGGGCGGTGGAGCGCTCGACGCTGGTTTTGAATCTTCCGCGTCTAGATCCTGCAAAAAAGCCCCTAATGGATCGAACGTATCGTCATCGCTAACACTCTTATTAGCAACAGGACTAGCTGCCTCCACGGGTTGCACTGGTGCGACAGGAGCAGGCCTAGCAGGTGGCTCTGATTGAGGAGCCGAAGCTACTATATTCCGGACCTCCTCAGCGGCCGCTGATACTGTTTTCTGCCTCGCGCGGCCTTGAGACGCTGACGGCTCGGTCGACGAAGGCTTTGCTCCTGCCTCAAGAGTCGCGTTACAGATCCGGCACCTAGACGCGCTAGCAGGCACCAAGCTACGACAGGTTGGACACCTCACAAAAGTTAGTTCGTTAGTTTCGCTTGCCATATATCAATCTCCACACTCAATAAAAATCAATCGTTCTTACCTTCCTGGGCCAGATAAAACCATCCAAGCCATTACCGCGATTAAACCTAAAAAACCGACTCCGATGACGACAAGCGCGACTCGCCCCTGTACTGTGAGCCCGCTCTGTAACGCTTTAAATTTGCCGAGTCGCCCCTCGTGCTGCCGCATATCCGTCAGCGCTGAATCGTCCATTTTAAACCACGTAGTATTGCGCCTTTCGCGTGGAGACCTCTGTCGCGTCGCTTTTGGCTGTTTGGCTCCAGCCTGTGGCTGAAACGCGTCCGGCGCACCTTGCGCCTCCTGAAACTGTCTCTCATGTTCAGCGGAAAAACAGAGCGCAACAGTTACGCCGGCTCCAAAATCCAGAACTACCGGCTGTCCATTAGATTCGTGTGATTCAGATTTACGCAGCAAACCACCATCGTATGCGGTTCCATTAGTGCTGCTATCTACTATACGCACCTCTCCTGTTTTTGATACCTCAACCGAGCAGTGACGTCGTGAGATATGCGGCGCTCCCAACCACAGCCCACAAGAAGGATCTCGACCCACATCAATTCGAGTTCCTGCTTTGAGCGCCACACGAGACGGCCGCGCTACGGCAGCCAGAGACACTAAAGCTGGGAAAATGGGCTCCACATTTGCTTTAGGACCGTTATTCTTTATTGCGGGGGAATCGATGTGATTTAGCTGTTCTCTTGATACGACGCCAACAATACACGCGTCTCTACTAACATAAATCGGCGTCCCAGGAGCGACTGAGGTTCTTCCAGAGATCTGTTTATCTCCGACAAAAGTTCCATTGGTCGAACCAAGGTCCTCTACCCAGAACTGTCCTGACTCAAATCCTACTCGTGCATGCTGCAGCGAAACCGTAGATACATCTAATCGGACCGCCGCTCCTCGAGATCTCCCCACTAAAAGTGGCTGATCTGGCCAAAAAGATAACGCGGCACGACTCGGTGCTGTTACTACCATTGCCGGGAATTCCGGGACCGCGTTGGCTAAAGCGCGCCTTAGAATCCGCAAACCCGCCTTATCAAGAGGTTCGTTATCCCGAATGATTACGTCCAAATCGAGTGCTGTGATATTAAACGCGACCACTCCAACATCGATATTCGCGCGCCCATCATAAGTGCCGCCTATAAACGCCGGAGCCCCTCTCTTAGAATTTGAGGAGGTCGTAACTTTAAACGAGCGTGCGAGATCTCTCTGAATAACAATAGAGAATCCCAGATCCTCCATCTCTGTCACAACAACATGCGAGGAATCATCGGCTCCAATGGTCATATAGGGACGACGGACGAAGATCCGTTCGACGGATGAGCTGTCTCCCTGAAATGTTATATCGACCACAAACACGATGCTTTTGCCCTTACTAAATTCCTCAAATAAAAGACTGCTCGAAAAATCCGGGAACCCTACATATTCAAATGATTCAAAATTTCTCATTTGAGATTCAAGAACCGTATCCCTACCGGACTCTGCCGACACTTTCTACCCCTGTTAACTGGATATCGTCACTAAGTTGACTCTAATAAAGGTGAGATAAAAAAACACCGTTCCCCAGTCCTGAACGCCAGAAACTGCATCAAATACGGACGAACTCAGATGCAGACTCCGCTAAAAGCGGGGATTGGCAGGGACAAGGGGAAGCAAAACACGAAAATCCGTCGTTTTTGGGATAATGTTCTAAATACTATGGTACCGGGACGCTTCTTTTTGTGGTAGGGTATGAACAACACGGTTGGGATCCAACCAGCAGATTTTAATGTATAGATTTTGGAAGATGCTTTGGCTGAGTGCGGCGTAAAATTGGGTCGTACTAGCTAAGTAGAAGAGGCGGCTACAGCAGTGTAGCAAAAGATATTGTGAGCGACGTCACTGTGAGTAACTTAAACAACACACATTACTCAGGACTCCCTTCGTGGACATCAGCGCCACCCAGGGGGCTGGGTACATTCGTGACGCCACCAGGTGGAGAAGATTCTATCCATCTGAGCATATCGCCCACCTCGCAACTTCGAGCATCTCCCGTTTGGGGGAATTACAATGGAACAGAGAATGTTGATCAACGCGGTGCATCCAGAGGAGTGCCGCATCGCGATAATCGAGGACAGCTCCACACTTGCTGAGCTGGAGATTGAGTCAAATGTAGGCAAAAAAGCCAAAGGCAACATCTACCGCGGTCGGATCTCAAGGATCGAACCGAGTCTTCAGGCTGCTTTCATAGATATCGGGACGAATCGCAACGGCTTTCTGCAGATTAACGATGTGCATCCGTCATGTTTTCGTGACCGTAGCTCGCGCAACGGAAAAGTTAGAATTCAAGATGTATTAGAACCTGGACAGGAACTAGTTGTTCAGGTTGTTAAGGAGGAGCGCGATATGAAGGGCGCCACCTTAACGACCTACATCTCCCTTCCGGGTCGCTATTTGGTAATCATGCCAGGCAGTGACCGCGGCGGTATCTCGCGAAAGATTCATGACAACGAGCAACGGCTCAGGTTAGGTAGATTATCAAAGGAGCTTGAAGTTCCGGTTGGCATGGGGATGATAATTCGCACAGCGGGGCTAGACCGCTCGCAAGGTGAATTATCGAGGGACCTATCGCTCCAACTAAAGCTTTGGGAGAGCATCCTGGTCGCGAATCAGAGCGCCAAAGCCCCCACCCTGCTCTATAAAGATAACGATCTGGCAACGAGAGTTATCAGAGACTATTTCACCCCGGATGTTCGCGAGATCATCATCGATGATCCCAAAACATTTCAGAACGTGCGCGAGTTTGTCGGGCAAGTTATGCCGCGATATCGCTCCAGAATTAAGCTCTATGAGGAGCGCGGTCCTATCTTTACTCATCACGGTATAGATCAGCAGGTTCAGGATGCTCTCTCTAGGGAAGTTAAGCTTCCATCCGGCGGAGCTATAGTCATCGAGCAGCTTGAGGCACTGGTAGCAATCGACGTCAACTCAGGCAAAGCGACAGACTCAGCCAATATCGAGGAAACCGCCTATAAGACCAACCTTGAGGCCGCTGAAGAGGTTGCTCGTCAGTTAAGGCTGCGGGATTTGGGCGGGTTGGTAGTGATTGATTTCATCGACATGGCGGACAAACGTCACCGCTCGGCTGTTGAACGCCGCCTACAGGACTGCGTAAGCACTGATAAGGCGCGAATTGAGCTGGGCAAGCTATCGAAATTCGGACTCCTTGAGATGTCTCGCCAGAGGTTAAGAGCTTCTTTGATTAGCCACAGCCACATACGTTGCGAGCACTGCCTCGGAAACGGCCAGATAAAGAACCCTGAATTGGTAGCGCTAGAAGCGCTCCGCAAGATTCAAGGGGCTGTAATAGTCGGACAGGTAAAGAAGGTTAAGGCGCGGCTGCCTTCTATGCCGGCGTTCTTTCTTCTGAATAACAAGAGAGCCGAGATAGCTGGACTAGAGTCCGAGTATAAGGTTCAGATCCTGATCCTCCCAGATGGTCGCCTAAGACCTGATGAGTACGAGTTTGAGATGGAGGGAGCTAAGGAGCAACCTGTCAACGCTCGCGCAGCGGCTAATGACAACAAGCACTCTACCGCTCCTGGATCTGAGGAAGAGTCCGTCACCGATTCTGACTCTCAAGAAGAAAAGAGTACTTCAAAGAAAGCAAGCTCTAGTAAGGCCTACGCTAAATAATCCTTAACTACTCACCGGATTTTTTGATCGTCGCGAATATTATATCGCCAAACATGCTGCTTTCGAGCTTGTTCATTTAGCGCCCTTCTGATAACTTTAGGCCACTTAAAGTAATTCCGCACAGGCGGGCCTCACCCTGCATTTTGTAGTAGTAATGTCTCTATCTCACCAACTTAGAGAAGATATTCAGGAGCTAACAAGGTTAGCGTCTCTAGTTACCGGTGCGCACACCGCAGCTATCTTCGTTCCGAACGAAGCTTCTATCGACCTAGTGGCTTTTACCTCTGAAGCATCGCTGGTCAAAAACGCCAGAATCCAGGTCGGTCACGGACTCCTTGGCTGGGTTGCCCAGCACGGCAAGTCAATCCACCTAGCTCCATGCGATATCTCCAGCTCTGCAATAGGAATCTATGTAGACCAGGAGCCGGTGAAGAGCTTGGCTGCCGTAGCCATTACCCCCCGCCACACCACCATCGCGGACCAACGCCCGCGTCTTACACAAACCTCCAATACCGGTGACATTAGCAGCTCCCCTTTTGGGGTGCTGATGTGCGATAGTGTTAGCCCCACTGGGTTCTCAAACAAAGAGATCCGAATCCTAGAGCAGATCGCGCGAAGCATTGAGGGCGTCCTCTCATGGTCAGTTAAAGCTGACCAGGTTTCCCCAGTTGAGACCTCTTGGGATCTCTTTAAACAGGCGACGAACGATCTGGGTGACGCGATCGGACACGATTCAATCGAGCTACTGCGCATGAGCCTTGAGTCTCTAGAAGAGATCGAGTCAACCGGCGGAGTATCGCTGGCCGTTCAGGTCTCTGAGCAGTTCACCAGACTAACCCAGCAGGCGCTGCCACCTCATTTCCCGTATTCCCGCCTTCCTAATGGCGACCTGGTTATAGCGGTCGACAACATGATGAGCCCATTTTTTCAACAGAAGCTACAGAGCTTGGCCAACCATTTAAGCTCAACAGAGAAGCCAGTGCGTGTCAGCATTGAAAGCTACCGCGCCAAGCTCGGTGCTGGAGGAAGATTCAGTATCGATCTCACTTTGAGACAACAACCGGTATCAGTTAAAAATTCAGTTAATTTAGGGGGTGCACGTGCGTAATATACTCGAGAAAGGAACTTCATTCAGCTCAAACGCCTGGAACAAGCTATCTAGCGTGATAGCGGCTGATGTCGCGATCGATCTCGGGACCGCGAACACTCTTGTTTATGTAAAAGGTCTGGGAATAGTTCTAAATGAGCCATCTGTAGTGGCAGTTGACTCTGAGACCAATGAGATCCTCGCTGTCGGCTCAGCCGCTAAGCAGATGTACGGAAAGACATCGCGCTCTGTTAGGTGTGTAAGACCGATGCGCGATGGTGTTATCGCCGACTTCCGAATGACCAGCGAGATGATTCGCCACATGCTCAACGTCGTTCGTACGAGGTGGTCCCTAGTTAAGCCACGCGCCATCATCGGCGTTCCATCAGATATCACCCAGGTTGAGAAGCGCGCCGTGCTTGATGCTGCCCTATCTGCTGGAATGAGACAGGTATATCTAATTGAGGAATCGATGGCTGCCGCGGTGGGAAGCGCGCTTCCAGTTGATCAACCGATCGGAAGCATGGTTGTCGATATCGGGGGCGGAACTACCGAGATAGCGATAGTTAGTCTCAGTGGAACAATGTATAGCTTTGCCATCCGTGTCGCTGGCGACAAGATGGACGAGGCGATCCAGAGATACATCCGTCAGAAATGCGGTCTTGAGATCAGCATCTTCGAGGCAGAGCGCGCTAAGATAACCGTAGGCTCGCTACTACGACATGCGCCTCTTCTTACTATGACCGTTTACGGTAGAGATCTAGCTTCTGGCATGCCGCGCGCTCTTGAAATCACAAACGAGACGATCCGGCAGGCTCTGCACGAGCCGCTATGCTCAATCGTTGGCGCGATTTACACTGCCCTTGAAAATGTTTCTCCAGAGGTAGCTCAAGATATCTTAGCCAACGGGGTGCACCTCGTAGGTGGTGGATCTCTTCTACGCGGATTAGCTGAGAAACTTACTGAGAGAAGTGGAATTAGCTTTGTAAGAGACGCGGATCCTTTAACTTGCGTTGTGCGCGGCGTTGGAAGGATTGTTGAGAATCTAGACTCTATGAAAAAGCTCTGCATGCAGGAATTGGCGGCTTAAGTCCTGACCCTCTTTTTTCTGACGGTCAATCGCAGAACGACAGTTAGCACCACAGCTAAGAGTGATAGCACAAAGATCCTGATTAATCCCTCAACCTGCCAACCGCCAAAGCTAGACTCTCCGATATACAGAACAATATCACTTAGAGTCTGATTTATCAGGGCCACTAACTTTAGCGGGTATAGAGCTCCGGGTAGCGGAATCAAGCTTAAACACAAAGCGCACAAGCCAACTACACAGTTTATAACCGACCACGGCGCGGCGATCGCTAAATTTATAATCAGCCCAACAAGTGAAACAGTCCCCTGCCAAGCCACAATGATCATGCTGGTGCATAACCAGACTATGAATGTGACCCAGAAAGTCTGGGCGACCTTCGATTTACCAGCGATATCTGAACCAAGACCGATCCCCAATAAAGCGGCGAAGGTGAGCGCCACTCCGATGTCAAACACGCTCCACGGCCAAATTAGCTCCATGCCAAGTAGCGCCAACCCCCACCGCTGAGCGAATGATGTTTCGCGCTCACTTAAAAGGTGGGCGCAAGCACACGAAGCAGCCAGCAGCGCCCTAACCGCTGACATCTCAGCCCCGATAAACACGACATATATTGCGGCGAAAACCAATGCTCCGACACTCATCAATGACCGGAGGTATCGGCTTCCATAATTTAAAGTTCCGATTAGCCTAGCCGAACAAGCCAGAACAAAGCCAAACATCAGACTCACCTGATAACCTGAAACTACCAAGAGATGTGTTAGCCCCAAACGAGTGAATGCCTTCTCAAGCGGCACACTCAAGAGATCATGATACCCCAGAGCCATTGATAACAAGAGAGCCGCACCGGCAGAGTCACCAATTGCGCTAAAGACCCGCTCGCGTAACCCTTCGCGTAACTCATAGAGAAAAGGTGTATTACTGAAAGCTGGAACCGATACAAATCGCGCTTTACATTCAGCCGTAACACCACGCCGCCAAAGCCATCCCTCCCATGAAAAAGGATTTATAGGTTTAGCGAGTTGGCTAAACTCGCCCCTAACCCACACAGCATCCCCAGGTTTAAGGTGAGCTGCGTTGCGCCAAGGGAGCTCGATAGCTCGGCACCTAATAAGATCACCGCGTGCTGCATCATTGACTCGCAGTTCAAAGGTTATCTCCCCTGGTCTAGGGTGTCTTGGAGCCCCATCAATGGTCCCAAATACGCTTATGTCACCATTAAATGGATGAGTTGGACTATCAGGTCTAAGGGCGAGATAAGCACTTATCAGCCCCGCGAGGACTCCGCAAATAAGCCACGAGTAGCCGCGTAATCTCTTAAATAGTAAACCGCCTCCTAACACGCTAATTAAAAGAGCCGTCCATAAACTAGCCCCGAGAAACCACACAGAGACCTGGCCCAATCCGACTGCCAGAGCAAGCGGTACGGCCGGAGCCCGCCTTCTAAAAGACGCGATGATACGGATGCGCGAGTTGGCGCGTAAGGAGGAGATGAGCATATGAGATCTAGTAATCGTTGTAGGACTACGAAAAGTTGTCTCTCTGCTATGCCCTTCTTGTCTATTTCAGCAGATATTCAAAACTCCCAAGCACCTTCTTAAAAAGCAGCTCAGGATCCCTAACTCCCGTCGCTACCTCTAGATTAGAGTTATCATCTCTCTCAAACTCAGTGCGACCGTGAGTCAATCTCCACATGTTCTGATCGTTTACTTCTCCGTCGTGAACATTAACGTTTACTCTGCCACGCACAACCTCGTACTGCTCCGGATAGAGCATGTACAACGCGCAGTGAACGTCGTGCATAACGGGACTAATTCCGAACTTTCTCATATCCAAGCTAGCCGGGGCGTTAAACAATCCCAAGTCTAGTGGATCGGCCTCATGCGGCTGCACTATGCCTCTCTGAACCTCCTCGGTGCCCAATAATGCTCTCAGTACATCCTCATTCCCGGAAAAGGAATTAAAGATTGCCCGGTGCCTCTCTGGAGTGAGCGTTAATTGATGAGTGCAATTCATCGGCAGCAATGTAATCGGAAGCCCACTCTCCATCACAAACTTGGCGTCACGGGAAGCCTGCTGGAAATTAAATTCAGCGTGCGGGGTTATGTTTCCTCTCCTTGTCTCAACATCTTTTGCTGGCATGTCTATAGTGCATCCACCCATTATGACCACTTTCGCCACCTTCATCATCGTCTCACGGTCTTGCTTTAGGGCCTGCGCGATATTTGTTAAGGGTCCAGATGCGGAGATATGGACTGAGCCGGGGGGACGCTTATCAAGTGCAGTTAAAATAAAATCAACAGCCGTCTGGGTCTCCTCGTGGCGATTGAGAGAATCACGAAGAAACCCAATCACTGGATGGGCTCCATCTCCTACAAGGGGGCTCTCTCGATCTGAGGGAGCCTTGGCTCCCCGATATAGTTTTACGCCACCAGCTTTTAGGAATTCGAAAACTCTTTTAGCGTTTTGAAACACATTAGGCTCACTTACGTTACCAAACGTTGTCGTAGCGCCGAGAATGTCAATCTGATCCGGATGAGCGAGGGCTACGGCGAAGGCTTGAGCCTCATCTCCTCCAAAGTCACCGTGAAAAATCACTTGCTTTCTAACTGGCTGCTGCATTTACAGATCTCCGACCATTAATTAATGAGCGCCAACACCAAGAACTTACGGGAATGGTAAAGGCTTAAGCCCTAAGGATTTTTAGAAATAAACCCTTGTACTTTAGGTGTGAAGATTATCATCCGGGGCAACCCTAATCAAACCTCGTCTCATAATTAAGGTTTCGACTTGGCGTCTTAAGAGCTTGGATTGATTAGGATTATTTAAGACCTGACGGCCTCCTACCAGCGGCTATCGCCCCACTTCCACCTGCTCAACCCCCAAAATCCGTCTATCTTTGGATGTTCCAGGCCATGCGCGGTAAGGGCTCCATGCGGGAGATGTTAGGACCTTCATGCGCTTCGTTGACTCATCAACATCGCACTTAATCAGAACCCTTTGCGGATCTCCCGATGTTATTTTAAGCTCCGCGGCGTTCTCCCCACTCTCACTTAAAGCGTCACTGTACTTAACTAATAGCGGCTCACTCCGCGGGATGTATCGAGGCTGTAAAGTTAGCTCTGCTACTGCAGCTCGGCCTTCAGGATTAACTCCACACTTAAGCTCAATCTCAGCACTATGAGACAACCAACGCGAAGCGGTACTATCTGAAGCCGTCCAACCATAAACTCCATGCTCATGTCTGCTAGCCGCGAATATTCCCAAAGTCACCGCGCAAAGGGATACGAATACATAAGCTCCGTTCGCAACTCTCCGTGGCTCACTGGCTATCGCGACTATCGCTGATACTAAAATCAGCGCTTCGGTAAAATCTGTGTGCGGCCCCGTACATCCAATACTAGCTAACATTAATAATGCGGAGCGATTTAACGAATAATTACCATCTCTACGCAATCGTCTCCCAATTAACGCAAATCCAAAAAATACAACCCCTACAACGCCAAGCTCAGTAAGTAATCCTAAGTAAAAATTATTTGAATTGTCGCGCCATCCTCGCGCCAAATCCAATTTGGCACCCGCCAGCGCGGCGTAATCTATAAAACGATCAGCGCCAACTCCAAAAATCCAGTGTCCGTCTCCTATAACACTCGCAAAACTTAGAAAGATCGAGCGACTTAAAAAAGTCTCCTCTAGTCTCAGAAGCGAGAGTGCTGATACTCCTCGCTTCAGCCCAGGCGGAAGCCAATTACTTCTCAAAAGCGACTCTAGCGAGCCCCCTGATCCATCTAGATAGGTCACAACACAGATCAGCGCCACAATTGAGCATGCCGCGCAGAGTATGGCCATCGGCTTAGCTCGCCGCCAGATAGAGACAATCGCCAAAATCCCAACTATTAAGAAGAATGTGCGCGATCCAGAGACGACTCCGGCGGCTAAAATAGTAGCTAGCGCTATCGGCGAAACTCTCGTGCCAGTTAAACTAAATACCCATATAGACAATCCCAATACCACTCCAAGAGCGTTCGGGTCAGACGCTAATCCACTAAATCGCCCGAGAGAATCCCAGAGCGGGGTCTGGTTAGGCAGCGATATCGGAGCGGCACCTAAAATCAATCTGCCTAACCACTGAGATAGAACAAAACACGCTGAGATACTCGCACCGATGAATAACCAACGCGCGAACATGCGCTGTAAAGATTTATTATCGCCAATTACAGATACCCATAAGGCAAGCAGCACAACTCTTGTCAGAGCCATCCAAGACACAGCTCGTGTATCAAGAAAGCTTCGCCCGAGATCGACAACACGAGCCCAGTTATCAATTATAACTCCACCTAAAAGGCTACCAGAGGTCTCTACATTGTTAAGCGCAGCTGTCCCGATCTCACTAAGCAGATTCCCAAATAGATACCCAGCAAAAGGAGCTATCCAAACGAAATCAAAAAGAGGAGCCTGACTTGATCGACTATCGGTCAACTCGTATCTGCGCCCCTTAAAAACAAAGAAGACCAAGCTAAAAGCCTGCAAGGTCAAGGCACCTGTCCATGGAACAATAGCCAGCAGTATGGCTACGGCAGAAACTCCGAAGTTTAGGTAGGAGCTGCCTCGCAGAGCTATCCGCGCAAAAAAGACACCAGCTACCAGAATGCAGACCGCTATCTTCTCGAGATCCCCAGATACCTGAAGCAACGTCGCTAGGGTCAGAACAATCAAAACGATCCTGCCCAGTAAGATGCAAGCTAAGCCCATACGATCAGCCTATAGTGTGCGCTTCTTCTTCGCGCTTTTTGTTGGGGCTTTTTTTGCTGGGGTTACCCGCTTTAGCTGATTTGCAGGCCTATTCTTTACCTGCTTATTGGCAGATTGCTCAGGTCGCGCGACGGTCGATTGAACAGTCATAATCTCTATCTTTTTAGGTCCCAGATCGACCGCTGGAGACCCCCACAAAATAAGATCCTCTTGCTCTATAACACTTGGGACTCCGGTCAGATTTACTCCAGTTGCCTGAATGTATCTGGCTAATCTTCCACCTAGCTCCTTGCCTGATAGCACTCCAAAAGGCCCGACCTGTCCTCTGAAGCGACTAGAGCCAAACGCTCCTAGCACCAACTCGGCTTTAGATTTCGGCAATCCCTCCGTTAATCTGTGGCCGCCCAAGAGTGTTGGCTTATCCTCAGAGAACGCACGGACTATCCTTGTGGATACGAATGTATCATCAGAGAACGAAAGGCCCAGTACATACCAGTCGCGGCGATTAATAGGGTAACTTGAGAACGTGTGCCACCTAGCAGCTCCTCCGTCTGTGCTTACATAAACTCGCGGCCGAACACCGTCTGGAGCGCCCTCTAAGGACAAAGCAAAACCAGGCTTTCCAGGGAGGTCGGCGTCAAACTTACCAAAGAGCGCAAACGATTCTCCATCCGAAGGAGTTCGTCGCAACTTGAATGTAACCACAACAGCAAAGTCCTCTCCCTGCTTTGGGTTTCCATCCTCGGACAGAGCTGCCTTTAGGTATGCGCCTGCTGACGCTATTTGGACATTCTCAAATACTTTAGGGATCTCATTAACTGGCCCACCAATTAATCCTCGGGAGAAGGGCCAAAGCGTTCTCGGGGCCTGCAGGAAGTAATGACCTAACCCAATGATGATGCTGCACGCTACAAGAGATGAGATGATAAATACGAGCGACAGCCAAACACCGCTAAGGCGATTTTCATCACCAGCATTACCTGTAGTCTGGCTAGCAATATCCTCGGCCTGAATCATCGCCTACTCTTTGCCTCGCTTCCCTAAAAACGGCTGACAACCAAAATCCGTTGGTAGTATAGAGTAGCAAGCGGTGTTAGACCAATGCGTATATACGCATCTGAATAGACCTGGAAGTCTACTCCTCTGTGTCGTCAGATTCAGCTGACTCCTGGCTCTCTGTGTCCTGCTCATCCTGAGCAGCAGCCTCTACATCAGCGTCCTTCTTGCGGCTCTTTCTCTTGCCCTTCTCAGCGCCCTCTGCGGCGACTGGAGCTTGAGCAGCGATAACTTTCACTTGAACTGGAACGGTAACCTCAGAGTGAAGCTTAACATCAACTGTGTAAACTCCTGGGCCCTTGATCGTCTCATTAATACGAATCTGACGGCGGTCAACAGCGTATCCAAGCGCCTTGAGGGATGCCTCAACGTCACGAGAAGTAACAGCGCCGAAGCTCTTGCCCTTAGCTCCTACCTTTATGGTGAACTCTACGGTTACCTGTCCGAGCACCTTAGCGAAAGCCTCAGCTTCTGCTTTCTTCTTAACGCGCTTAGCAACGATTGCTGAGAGCTTGTGCTTTAACTGACGCTCGTTACCTGAGCTAGCCTCTACCGCGATTCCGCGAGGGATCAAGAAATTTCTCGCGAAGCCACGACGAACCTTAACTGTGTCTCCGATGTAACCCAACGAGATGTAATCTTCTCTTAAAATAACTTCCATGGCTAAAACTCCTCAATTTAGAACTTGCGTGACCTAGCACCTATGAGTGCCAGCTCTCTTACTCGTAATCACCACCAAAATCGTAATCGTCGATGTCGGTGCGTGGCTGCGTTAGACGTAGCGGATTACCCTTGAACTTACGTGTCTTCGATTTGATCAAGTGCGTTTGGAACTTATGCACTGAATCAGTGATACGAAGGATCGACTGAAGCTCATTAGGAGCCTCGTGGTTTGCCGACTCGTAATTGAACGCAACATAATAACCCATGCGCTGCTTGTTGAAATCGTAAGCTGCTTCCTTCTTGCCCCAGGTATCTACACCTGTAATCTCAGCCTTGTTAGCCTTAAGAAGGGTCTCGATCTTCTTGATCTCCTCCTTTAGCTGCGCATCGCTTAAGCGCGGATTAAATATAACCACCGACTCGTAACGGCGAACTTCCATGCTACACCTATCTCTGTAATCTAAATAACTTCCCTCTTCCCGTGCCTATATACATTTAGTCTTTGGGGAAAAAGCCGCCCGAGTCTACCAGATTAGGCAATAAAAACAACTGGCCCGGGGCCAGAGCATGTAAAAATTAACTTAAAACCTCAGAAATCTAAAAACACAGGGGTATTAACTACTTATTAATTCTATTCTGCGCTGACCTCATACCCTTGGTCGCCAATTCGTAAATCGCTAAGACCCCGGAAACTACTAGCTCCTCAGCGTAAGGATGCTCCTCCGCGCTAAAACGACTTAGAACCCAAGATGCGATGGCATCCTCTTTTAAGGCTTGGGGGCTCCCCGCTGGCGGTTTACCGACCCCCACGCGAACCCTAGCATAACCACGCCCTCCACAACTCTCCGAGATTGAGCGCAAACCATTGTGCCCCCCCTCTCCTCCATCAAACTTCACTCGCAACGCGCCAAACGGGATATCGATCTCGTCATGCGCGACAATTACCTGGGCCAAAGAGATCTTTCGAAACTGCAAAAACGAACGTAGCGGCTCGCCACTGCGATTCATATAGGTCATCGGCTTAATCAAGTGACCAGACCAATCACCAATCGAGCAACTGGCCTCAAGAAAGCCGTTCCTACTAAGCCATCCGTTAGATCCCAGCGAACCTGCAAGTGCATCTCGCGCATGAGATTGAGCGGCTATTTTTAGTTCTGATGCATCTCTTAATCCCGAACACGCTCGCAATGCGTCTATCACAGCGAACCCTATATTGTGGCGCGTAGTATCGTACTGAGATCCTGGATTACCTAATCCAACAACCACTGAGAAGAAGTTATCAGACACCATGCCTCACAGAAAATTGAAGCTAAAAGCTTCAGCCTAAAAACAAAGAGCGGTGCCGGGCAAGCCCTGACGCACCGCTCGTCAAACTAAACCCATCGACTTACTTAGCCGCTGGCTTAGCTCCCTCAGCTGGAGCCGCTGCCGCAGCTGGAGCGCCTTCTGCTGCCCCACCTGCCTTAGCCTCCTCCTCCGCAGTTCTCGCAGCTACTACGCTTACGATAGTCTCATGCGGATCATCTGAAAGAGTAACGCCATTGCCTAGCTTTAGATCGCTAGCGTGAATCGATTGTCCCAAGCCTAAGCTTGAAATATCAACCTGAATCTGGTTCGGGATGTTCTTCGGTAAACATGTTACCGCTACCTCATGAGTAACAAGAGTCAAGATTCCGTTCTGAACCTTAACGCCAGGCGCCTCACCGACCAAGCTTACTGGTATGTAAACTGTAATCTCCTCATCGTCCTTCAATGTCTGGAAATCAACATGCAACACTTTATTCTTGATGTAGTCTTGCTGAATGTCCTTAACGATAGCGGCCTTGCCGTTTAGAGCTGGATTGCCACTCTTGAAAGTAAAGACCTGTGACATACGAGCCTTTTTAGCCAGCATAGTGAACTCTTTGTAAGGCACCTGCACAGCAACCGGCTCATCAGCGCGGTGGTAAGCTACTCCAGGTATAAACCCAGCCTTACGGCAACGATTGCACGCGCCCTTACCAAGCTCAGCTCTCTCTGCGACTTCGATTGTGAAATTTTCCACGGCTATTATCCTTTCCTAAAAAAACTGCCGGGGAACAGTACCAGAAGCTGCTAACCAGGTAAAGAGAGCCGGAAATTCCGGCTGTGCAGCTATATATTCCCCACCAAATATCAGCTACTTAAAGAGACTACTAATCGAGTCGTCCGAGTGTATTCGACGGATAGCTTCCGCAAAGAGCGGCGCCACAGACAATACGGTTACCTTATCCCCCGGAACGGCATCTTGGGGAATGGTGTCTGTTACGATCACCTCCGATATACTACTGTTGTTAAGCCGCTTGCGGGCATCTCCAGAGAGAACCGGATGTACGCAGCAGGCTGCGACTTTTTTTGCGCCTTTTTCAAGTAACGTATCCGCCGCCTTAATCAGGGTACCTCCAGTATCAACCATATCATCGACTATGAGACAAACTTGACCTGCGACATCTCCTACCACGTTCATAGAAGCGACCATGTTTGGCCCGGATCGACGTTTATCTATAACAGCGATCGGAGCGTTATTTAAACGCGTGGCAAACAGTCTGGCCCTCTCTACACCTCCAACATCAGGAGCCACGATGGTTACACCTTCAGTTCCGTATTTATTGGCGAGGAAAGGCAGCAATACCGGCATCGCGAAAAGATTATCTACGGGAATATTAAAAAATCCCATCAATTGTCCAGCGTGAAGATCCATCGTTAATACTCGATCAGCTCCCGCCGTCGTTATCATATCCGCCACTAACTTAGCAGTAATCGGAACTCGCGGTTTGACTTTACGATCCTGTCTCGCATATCCAAAATAAGGGATCGCCGCCGTTATTCTTCCCGCCGAGGATCTCTTTAAGGCATCAATAATGATCAAAAGCTCCATTAGGCGATCATTTGCTGGAGAGCATGTACTTTGAATAACAAATACGTCCCCCCCTCGAACATTATCTCCTATTTCAACAGAGAGCTCTCCATCGGCGAACTGGGTTGATTCCATCGAACCTAGCGGGATCGTAAGTGTATCACAAACTGATTTTGCGAATTCTGGATTTGATCTTCCGGAGAAAACAAGAAGTGGTCTGGTCACACGATCTCCTATGGGCACGGTGAAAACGATCAATAGTTTACAACGGAACCGGAAGCGAGTCGACTATCTGAAGAAGAAACAGTTCACTTGAAGAAAACCATTTGTTTATAAACAAATGGTTGCCCGGGCAGGGGTCGAACCTGCGTATGGCGGAATCAAAATCCGCTGCCTTACCACTTGGCTACCGGGCAATATCTGCGCTCTTTGAGTAAAACACTTATCCGTTTTTAGCAAGATCCGCTTTAAGCTAAAAAAGCGAAACCCTGTGAACCATCATTCCACTTTGCCTCATCGTATGCTCAAAATCCTCGGCAAATGCCCCTTCCTCTTCCTGAATAATACTGAAGATAGCCGCTCCTGAGCCGGTAATTGATGACGTATGGGGGTAGAACTCCCTGGCCAGATTAAGCGCGTCCCCAACTTCTGGCCTGAATCGAACAATTTCAGACTCAAAGTCGTTTTCTACTAAGTCTTTGAAGGACCATGCACGGGTCCCGCTAGCTAGCTCCTCCATAACCAGATCTTTTGATGGCTCTATAATCGGTCGCTCATTTCTAAAAAACGAGTAAAATTCAACGGTCGGAACAGAAACCTGCGGCATTACTATAAATACCCCCGTACATGATGACTTCTCGGCCACGACTTCAGTAATAAGTTCCCCTATCCCGCCGACCCAGCATGTCCCTCCACGATATGCGTAGGGCACGTCGGCTCCAACTTTTAACGCGACTTGCGTAATTCTCTGCTCAAAGAGTTCCGCGGAAATCCCCAAGATGTTCCGAATATCGGGACCAAAGACATCGCGTAGGAACCTCAAGACCGCGCCTGCATCACTGCTTCCCCCGCCAAGCCCACCGCCGATTGGGATTCGCTTATCTAGTTTGACGCTTAATCCGCACGGAGCACCATCAAGCGAAAACTCGCGCCAAAATTTATTCCAGGCCTTGCATATTAAATTATCGGCAGGATCGCCCTGAATAGCTCCTGCCGGAGAGATCTGGAGCTCTACGCCAGGATCCGCCTTTAATCTGATGGCAAGAGCATCTCCCAGAGAAGCGGAGACATTCAACATGCTCAATAGGTGGTAGCCGTCATCCCTTCGACCTGTGACTTTAAGTCGCAGATTAATCTTAGCCGGCGCAAAATAATCAAATTCACGCTCGCTCCGCGCTTGGCTTAAATTTCTTTTAAGAGCATCAACTGAAACTCGGGGGGATGTGTCCGGAGTCATGGAGTATCGCTACAGATCTTCTCCATCCTCCGAGATCGAATCGGACTCCTCGTCGGTCGAGCGATCCGTGTACTTACGCTCTTCGTTTTCTTGAGCGGTTTTACAATCGATGCATAGTTGTGCTACCGGCCTGGCTAGAAGTCTCGCGACCGCGATCTGCTCGCCACAGCTCTCACACTCACCGTAGCTTCCATCCTCCATCTTCTGGAGCGCCGCGTCGATTTTCTTCAGGTGGTTTAACTCACGCTTACCTACCTTAACCAAGGAATTTTGATTTATCTCTAGCGCCGCGATATCAACAGAATCACCGGAAGGCGTATCAAGATCAGAAACAGAGGTATCACTGATATCCTCTAGGTGGCGAAGTATGCGACGTTTCTCGTCCTCGAGAAGCTTCTTTAGTTGATCCAGATCTTTCTTCTTCATAAAAACTCCAGTACCTAAACTATCCGCCTTAACTCCGCCACAACAATCCGGAACAGGGCCGGGAGGGTTATAGACCAACCCGACGGCTTAGGGCAACTGTAATCTGGCGGTTAGAGACTCCCAGGCTGAGGAAACAAGACAAAACACCGACTACCAGAGCTTTTGCCAGTCTTCCCTAATGATACTCCCCAAAAACCTCCCTCAAGGTATCAGAGATCTCACCAAGGGTACACGACTTACGAACGCACTCAACCATCGCCTCCATAAGGCCTAGCCCCTCTCCCTGGGCCACAACCTTAAGCGCGGCTAGGCTCTTTATTACCCCTGCCATATCTCGCCCACGTTTGAAAGCTTCAAGCGCTGCTTGCTCGTCATTCTCGACCTTCTTGTCTATGGTTAATATCGGAGGGACCGAATTTTCACTCTCACAATTAACATTAACTCCAACAACTCGAGATGAGCCGCTCTCGACTGCTCGCTGCGCCTCATATGCCGAGTTCTCGATCTCACCCTGCGGATACCGTTGCTCAATAGCCTCAAGCATCCCTCCCATAGCGTCGATCTTCGCTATCCTCTCTCGTGCGAGCGCCTCGAGTTCGTTAGTCAATGACTCAACCAGATAGCTTCCTCCCAATGGATCCGCGGAAAACGCGACTCCAGATTCTTCAGCTATGATCTGCTGCGTTCGAAGAGCCAAACGAGCGCTCTCCTCAGTTGGCAACCCGAGCGCCTCATCGAATCCGTTAGTATGAAGAGACTGCGTGCCCCCAAGAACAGCGGCTAGCGCCTGAATTGTCGTGCGAATTACGTTATTATGAGGCTGCTGCGCCGTTAGTGAACTTCCCGCTGTTTGAGTATGAAAACGCAAGAGAAGAGACTTCTCGTCCTTCGGCTTAAACCGCTCTTTTACCAAAGTCGCCCACAGTCTACGAGCGGCTCTAAATTTCGCGATCTCCTCAAAGAAATTGTTGTGGCAATTAAAAAAGAAAGCCATACGTGGCGCAACATCATCAACCGACAAACCTCTCTCGCTGGCGGCTTTTAAGTAAGCTAATCCATCCGCGATGGTAAAAGCTAATTCCTCTACTGCGGTGCTCCCTGCTTCTCGAATGTGGTAACCAGATACACTGATAGTGTTCCATTGCGGAACATTAGTCTTACAGAAAGAGAATATGTCAGTAACTATGCGCATAGCCGGTTTCGGTGGATAGATATAGGTTCCACGAGCCATGTACTCCTTTAAGAGATCGTTCTGTATGGTGCCTCTTAAAGCTCCCCAACTTACTCCTTGGCGCTCCGCGACTACTAATAAAAACGCGAGCAAGATCCCAGCGGTGGCGTTTATTGTCATCGAGACCGAGACTTGCTCGAGTGGTATCCCCTTAAAGAGCCTCTCCATTACCTCAACTGTCGAAACTGAGACACCTACTCTTCCCACCTCTCCCCGCGCTAAGGGGTGATCGGGATCACGTCCCATCTGAGTAGGTAGATCAAACGCTACACTTAAACCGGTAATGCCCTGCTTTAAAAGGAAGTGATACCGCGTGTTGGTATCATCAGCGCTACCAAAGCCCGCGTACTGCCGCATCGTCCAGAGTTTTCCCCGATACATCGTTGGATGAATGCCGCGGGTATATGGGAAACATCCCGGTCTCTCATCTACCGAGCTTGGAGAATCAGATCTTGAGTAGCAACTCTTAATCGCTATGCCTGATGACGTCTTAGGATCTTTCGAGTCGCTTGGCATAAGAATCCTCGTGAAAACTAGCGAATCCTCAACGTTCGCTCAACGTCTCTGGCTGCCTTGAGCACATCATCACCGAGTTCTGATGGACCTGAAACGGTGATGGCGAATAGCCTTTCAGAGAACACACCTGAGAGCACCGCATTTAACATCGGCCCCGTTGATGCCGTATTCTGAAACTCGTGATACAGCACCTGCTTATCACCAACCTTCCGAACTTCCTTCGCGGTCCAGACCAACGATGGGATAGACGCCTCGTATGCCTGCGCCATATCTTCAGAGAATTGATTGAGCTCTTCCTGTTTTATCTCCACATCTCCGAAGCGAACGGCTATCAAGCGTCCATCAGATGAGTTCCACGCCGCGTCCGGATAAGGACCCGAGCGCCATCGCTGTTTGATATCCTTTGCCGGCATCAAATCAAAGCCATCAGGCAGTTTGAATGTAACGCCCTCAGCGGCTATCGACACTATCCCTTTCTCCGCCGCTTTCCCGCATCGCGGTGGAGCTATGTAAGTCGCTTTCTTGGGGTTCCCTTCCTTATCTGTAAAGGAAAAACTCATTATTATAGCTCGCGGCGATGCGAGCGTTACATCGCGCGCCTCACCTAGCCATTCGACTTTATTTCCACGCCCCTTTTCAAAAGCTTCCACATCTGTCCACGAAACCGGCCAAGCTAATCGTTCGCAGTAATAGTCCGACACGATATCAAAAACTCTCTGCTCAAAGCTCGCCTCGGTCTCTCCTGCACTCGATGGAGACATGTCCGCGGTATTTGAGGAACAGCCGCTGATGCAAACAGACACAATTAGTGAGATAAGGATAGCTGAGATGTCGCGAGATTTCATAAGTCGATTACTTTTTTACCTACCCGTAGCGATAAAGTGGATGGTTTAACTCATTGCACGAGGATACCCCCTGCCTGTATCTTTCGTAAATAAGAGAAAAGCGCCCCCTCTGCCCGAGGAGAAAGCGCGGCTTTGCCTCGCTTCCCCGGAAAGATTTCAGCCTGTCACTTCCACCGTTTACTGAATCAATCCCTCACGCTAGGATCGTTGCCAGATATGGAACACAGAGATGACTTGGAAAAACTAGATCGTGAAGCTGAGCTTGGAGGCGGCGAAGAGAGGATCGCCAAGCAGCACCAGAGCGGCAAGTTGACCGCTCGAGAGCGAATCACCAAGCTTCTAGATGCCGGCTCGTTTATGGAGCTGGATAAATTCGTTACTCATAGATCTTCTAATTTTGGTTTAGCTGACAAACGCTACCTAGGCGATGGTGTAATCGTAGGCAGCGGCACGATCAACGGGCGCTCTGTTTGTGTATTCGCTCAAGACTTTACCGTTTTTGGGGGATCTCTAGCGGCGATGCACGCCAAGAAGATCTGCAAGGTAATGGACCTTGCTGAAAAGATCGGCTGTCCTATTATAGGCCTAAACGACTCAGGTGGTGCGCGAATTCAGGAAGGCGTTGAGAGCCTCGGCGGCTACGCCGATATCTTTCTGCGCAACACACTATTATCAGGAGTCGTGCCTCAGATCTCGCTTGTGATGGGACCGTGCGCAGGAGGTGCTGTTTATTCTCCCGCGATAACGGACTTTGTATTGATGGTCCGCGATACAAGCCACATGTTCATCACTGGGCCTGATGTAATCAAAACGGTAACTAAAGAAGATGTTACCAAAGAGGTTCTCGGTGGAGCTGATACTCACGGCGCGATTAGCGGGGTAGCTCACCTTGAATCCAACACAGATGAGGAGGCTCTCGAACTTTGTCGCACCCTCCTCTCCTTTCTGCCGCAAAACAATCTCGATCCCGCTCCTCGCTACCCTTCAGGAGATCCTGCAACCCGCGAGGATCCGGCGCTAGATAGCCTAATTCCCGCTCAACCTAATCTGCCTTATGATATCAAGGAGCTAATTACTTCAATCGCTGATTCAAATGAATTCTTCGAGGTTCAGGCGCCTTTCGCGCGTAATATTGTAATCGGATACATCCGTTTGAACGGTTCAACTGTCGGAGTTGTCGCGAATCAACCATCCCATCTAGCGGGGTGCTTGGATATAAACGCGAGTGTTAAGGCCGCTCGATTTGTCCGGTTTTGCGACGCGTTTAACATCCCCCTACTGACCCTAGTTGACGTACCAGGTTTCCTTCCCGGAGTTCAGCAGGAACACGGAGGTATCATCCGCCACGGCGCGAAGTTGCTGTACGCCTATGCCGAAGCGACCGTGCCAAAGGTGACAGTGATAACTCGTAAGGCCTACGGTGGGGCGTATGATGTAATGAGCTCAAAACACATTCGCGCCGACTTAAACTTTGCTTATCCATCCGCGGAGATCGCGGTCATGGGTTCTGATGGGGCTGTAAATATAATATTCCGGAAAGAACTAGACGACGCGGCGAAGAAAGGAAACGAGAAAGAGACCCGAGACAGACTGGTGAAGGAATATCGAGAGAAATTCGCGAACCCACGCGAAGCCGCTCAATTGGGTTTTATTGACGCGATAATTCGTCCGAGAGAGACCCGCTCTAAAGTAATTGAAGGGTTTAATCTTCTAGCCAACAAGCGGCAAAGTACCCCAAAGAAAAAACACGGAAACATTCCGCTTTAATGGTTTGGCAGAGATCATATGAGTGAATCAAAGCTCCGGCCGCCTCTACCACCACCTCTTAATCATGATGGAATAAGATTTGTCCTTGGGCACTCGTCTAGCTCTGGCTCGGAGCTATCTCCGGAGATTCTGGCCGCGATCGGCGCGGCACTTGAGTTAGTGCTCCCGGTTGGAGATTTAACAGTTGATTCAAGCGGGGTGATAGTACAAGCACAGAATCATTTTAACTCACAAGGGGTCCCTTCTCTCTGGCGCCAGGCCGGCCTGCTAGCTGGGATCGATAGGAGTCCACTATGAGCCGATTCGCGATCACAGCCTTAGGCAAAATATTTGATGTTGAATTTATCTCCCGTTCAGGGACGTCTTTAAGATTCCGCGTAGGCGGCAAAGAGTATCAGGTTGAGATATCTCCAAAAGACATTCCAGCGAGCTCGAGGAGAACAAACGTAAAGGATCAATCTGATTCGCGCTCTAAATCAGTATCAGAGATTAAAGCGCCGATACCAGGTATAGTGTCGGAGGTTAAGGTTAATAAGGGCGACATTGTTAAGGCCGGCGATATTCTCACAGTGATTGAAGCGATGAAAATGGAGAATCCTATCAAATCGCCTCGCGATGGGGTTATCAGCGCGGTCCTTATACAAAAGGGACAGGAGGTCAAAGCTGGAGACCTACTGGTGAGTTTTTAGCGCTAGGAAGGCGAGGATACTTACTCCGTCCATACAGCCCAAGAGCTTAATATTACTACTTTCTTACGCGGATAGTCGCTGTTCAAATAAATATCCGTGTTTTTTTGTGAAAGTTAAGTCACACTTCCAAATGGAGCTGTCATAACTCTTAATGAACCCTTAATTAGACGGAGGTTTTAGATGAAAAAGAAGTTGAATATTACCGCTACAGTTCTCGCTTTGGCATTAACATTTGGTTTGACAAGCTCAAGCCACGCGTCGCCGCCGGTTAGCGAACCCTCAATGATGGCAAAGTGCTCAATCCCTTCATTGGGTGCCTACCGTAACCTATTTAAGCAAGCCATCGTCAATGATTTAACATCCAAGGGATACACGCCCTCAGGAGTGCTTGTACTCGTGAAGGCAAGCGCTTCCAGAACAACTATCAAGCTCCCGAATATTACAAACTTTAAGTCCCTAACTTTGAAGGCAGACGGCTCTGGATATGACTTATCCACAACCGGCGACATGAGCGTTGGATGTGTAACAAGCGCGACTGTCACGATTAAAGGAGGTTATGTGGTCCCTGCTACGGCGAATGGGCCGGCTACAAGAAAGACCTTCTCGTCCACACAAACTGTTAACATTATGGGAGCTTTTAACTAGGGAGCCGAGGCAAAATCTCCTCTATACAATAAGGACTCGGTTCATCGATATAGTAAAGGCGTGCGCCGAAAAAGGCGCGCGCCTTTTTTTATTGTTGAGGGACACATTAGCCGATAGACTAAAAGAGCGGACCGCGCATTTGTCACCAAACGCAAAAAATTAATTTGGATCTAAATATCATGACCAAACTAATCCTCTTCCTGCTAGTTTCCCTTGCACCACTACTCTTAGCGCATGCGGCTCCGAGCGATGTAAAACGTGCCCAACGCGCCATATCGGACATAAAGAGATCGGAGAAGTCGCTAGCGCAGACGATAAAGAAGCTCTCCAAAGACGAGAAGCGCGCTCTCAAGCGCTCTACCCGTGGCACCGATTCTGACGGGGATGGGGTCGCAGACATCCTAGAGGACTCTCTCGGAGCTAAAAAATGCGATGCTGACACCGACGATGATGGGGTTGATGACAACAATGATGCTGACGAGGACAAGGCAGACTCGGATGATGATGGTGTTCCAGACGGAATGGAAGTTGAGGCAAAGGGGCGAATCGTCTCATTTAACGATCCAGTTTTGGTTATTGGTTCAACCACACTCAATCTTACGGCAACGACTGTATTTTTCCGCGGGCTTACCTCGAAAGCTGACCTGATGGCGGGAACTTGTGTTGAGGCTGAGGGACGCCGATCAGGCGCCGAGATACTGGTCGACAAGATAAAGCGCCAGAAGGATTCAGAGTGCTCAGGATCGGATGATTAGCGATCCCTAAGGAGCTTTAATCGAATGCTCCCCAGTCTCGTCCCTATGCTTGGTTAAATACTGCACAAACGGAGTTCCCCCTGTGCCAACCTGCGAAGGATTGGCGGGATCCCGCTGCGCCTGATTGGCTATGTAGGACACCGCGAATTCCAGATGTTTAGTACGGAATTTATCTACCCATCCAACACACTCGTTATAGAGGTCAAGCAAATTTGGTTCCGATTTGTGAGCTTGAACAAAATCTCTCGTACTTGGCTCCGCCTCTGTAGCTTCCAGAAACCACCTATGCTGCGGCGGCATATACAAGCGCATCTCCATGAGGTAAGCCTTCAAAGGATCCTCTTTGTGTCCTACCCCCAAGAAACCATCGCAGCTCGGTATTATTCCACTCTGAGATCCAGTTTCGCCACGAAAAAACTGCCCCACCCCGCCATACTCTTCCACGCCCTCGTAAACCAAACCATTTGGCAAAGCTGGATTGTTCTTCCAGCCATGAATATAAGGGCGCACTCGGTGAAAATAAACGAACGGATCACAATGCTCGACCATGCGGCAGAGAGAGGAATACATACCACTCAAGGAGCACGACAACTCTTTTAACGCTGACACTAAACTAGGAGCATCTCCGGCGATTACAGCACGCCTACCTGCGGCGATACCACTTAATGCCTGAGCGGCTTTTGCCTCGATATCAACATGAACGATTACAAACCACTCTTCATCTATTCCACCGAGGAAATTCTGCAGCAGTGCGACGTTTCCCATCTCGATTGGGCCATTTGGATCGATTCTCTGCCAGTTGTCGAGCGCATACGATTCATAAGACAGCACAGGCGGACGTCCCATCTTTTTAGCCACCTCGTACCATGGCTTTGCTAACACTGCTGGAACGCGATCAGCAACCGGCCGCTCCCCATAAACGTAAGCGTGCCCGATAAATGAGAGGATCATCATCGCCCGCTTAAGTTCGGCGTCATTTGATAGTAATCCAACTGGAAAGTCAGGAAGGGCGTTAACTGTCTTCCTAACACTTAGAGCGGCCATGTACTTTGGAAGAGCTGTAGCTACACGCTCCCATGGCTCGAACTCAGGCTGCGGAAGCCGCGCCAGCGGATCTTGGTGTGGAAGAAAGCCCCGAGTAGCGCTAAGTCCGAAAGTATCTAGGTCACAGTGTGTCATATCTCCTCCTCCGATTAACCTGAAGCGGTTTTGTGAGACTGTGGGGATCATATGCCCGCTATGGATTTACCGAAACAGGGTAATTTCTGGGAGGAGAGCGACCTCCTCCTCAAGTTTTCCCTCCATTCGGTCGACACTACTACCGCGACTTATTTATTACTGTTAAACCTAAGAATATGACTGGCACCGTTTCTCTATCATTCTCTCCTGATGGCTCTCTTGCGACTCTATCTCTTGGCTCCGCTGATGAGCGCGCTATTACGCTAACCCCAGAACGAATAAGATCGTTTGTTGAAGCCCTTGAAAAGGTAAAAGCTGCCAAACCCAAAGGCCTCATCGTTCGGTCCCCGAATCCGGACTCATTCTGCGTTGGCGCTGATATATCACTCATTCAGAGTGTAACAGAGCCTGAAAAAGGCGCCGCTTTAGCCACACAGGGACAGGATGCCTACAACCTCCTTGAGGACCTGCCATGCACAACCGTAGCGGCTATCGGGGGCCCCTGTGTGGGTGGCGGGTGTGAACTGGTCCTAGCTTGCGATTACAGGATCGCCGCGGACTTACCAAGCACATCTATCGGACTCCCCGAAACCAAGCTTGGAATACTCCCTGGATTCGGCGGAACCTACAGGCTCCCCAGAGTTGTCGGATTACCAAAGGCGCTTGACGTAATCTTAGCTGGCAAAACCCTTCGGGCCAAGCAAGCCTTAAAGGCCGGTTTGGTAGATCAGGTGACATCAAGCAATAACCTCTATCAGCTAGCTCAGGATCTGGCGCTAGGAATCAAGAAGGCTCCCAAACGTAAACACGCGCTGATGGATCGCTTTCTCTCTGGCAATCCATTAGGCCGCGCAGTGGTGCGCCGTGGAGCGCGCAAAGCGACACTGGCGCAAACCAAGGGATTTTATCCGGCACCGTTAAAGGCTCTAGATGTGACCGTTGAGGGTCTAAATAGATCGCGCCAACCGGGATTAGAGGTTGAAGCTAAAAAATTAGGTGAGCTAATAGTTACCCCCGAAAGCAAAGCGCTCGTACATATTTTCTATTTAACTGAAGGCGCTAAAGCCGTCGGTAAATCGGCACGTAAGGAGATCGAGGGCGTTCACGCCCTTGTCGTCGGAGCTGGGACGATGGGCGCTGGTATCGCTGGAGCGCTTGCGAAAAACAACCACCAAGTCATAGTAAAAGATACATCAGACGCGTCTCTAGAGCGCGGTAAATCCCATACAGCAAAAGAGCTAGCAAAGCTTAGGCACCTCTCTTCCTATGAGCGTCAAGCAATCAACAGCAGGATTGATTGGTTGCAGTTTTCAAGCCCAACAGTAGCTCGTTCGAAAGTTATTATTGAAGCTGTTTTTGAGGATATAAACCTAAAGAAACGGATATTCTCGGATCTCAGCCAACAGGTTGCGCCGGATTGTGTTCTAGCGACTAACACTTCATCTCTTTCGGTAACTGAGATGGCTTCTGCTGTCACAAATCCAGAAAGATTTGTTGGAATGCATTTTTTTAATCCAGTCGAGAAGATGCCGCTTGTGGAAATTATCCGTGGCGCTAAGACGTCTGATGCCACAATCGCTAAGGTTGCGGCATTGGCCACTGAGATGGGGAAGTTTCCTATCGTTGTGAACGACGTGCCTGGTTTTCTTGTTAATAGGATCTTAATCCCATATCTTAACGAAGCAGTTTTTCTCCTTACTGAGGGATATTCAGTAGAACAGATTGATCAAGCTGCCCTTAAATTCGGCATGCCGATGGGCCCGATTCGCCTTCTCGATGAAGTAGGTTTAGATGTGGCAGCTCACGTATCGAAGATAATGGTAGCTGGATACGGAGAAAGGATGGCAGTCCCCGATTTCGCCGAACAGCTAATGAATGCTGGCAGAAAGGGTCGCAAAAATGGTTTGGGCTTCTACCAATATTCCGGCAAGAAGCCAGTGCCGTGGTCAGGACTTGCGCAAGCTCTAAAGCTTCCAGCAAAGCCAACGGGAGTTCTGTCAGAACATCAGTTAACGGATCGTTTGGTGCTACACCTCGTTAATGAAGCGATGAAGTGCCTAAATGAGGGGGTTGCTGGTAGCGATCTCGAGATAGCCACTAAACAGATCGATTTAGGAACTGTGATGGGAATCGGATTCCCTCCTTTTCGAGGTGGCGTGCTCTATTACGCGAATAAACGCGGTCTAGATGATGTTCGCGGCGAGCTTGAGAAGCTGCATGCTAAATTGGGGAGTAGGTATACTCCGTGGATCAATACCTGAGTAGGCGTGCACCTGCTATAAAAAGGAGCGGCAGGAAATATCCGGGCGAACCCCTAGTGTAGCAGTGCCACATCGTGGTAAGGTGCAGGTGTCTTGACTACTCCTCCCACTCTGTCTCACCTTGAGCGAGCGTCTCTAGCTGCCCGATCATGTGAGCCACTTCCCCGTCAGAATTCGCCGAAAACCCGAAATAGACTCCAGCTAAAAAGATGCTTGTCATTACTATTAGCCGCATACGGAATCGCCTCCAAAACCTTTGTAAGAAACCCCACCTAAGTAGTTGTCTCTTAGTCATGAACACTAAACAGCCAAACCATTACAAGGGGTTAGCCATCCGAGCCACAACATTTAGAACCTTCCTACCGCCCCGAAACAACCCTAAGGAGAGTCCCCTCTACCCTCCACTGTTCAGATTCCATAATAGGGGCAAACGCTTCATTAACTAACGCTATTTTTGCTCACGGGCTCTCCTTCAAAATGACTCCCTAATCCGGAAAAAACTTCTGAATCGTCACTGCATAATCTTCTTTGTTATACGCTGTATCTGATCGACACTAGTCCGTAAAAGGGAACAGGAACACCGTGGGCACTCTGGAATCCTGCGTGCCTTTAAAAAAGTACTCGCGCGCGTTTTCGCGCAACGTCCAGCACTAATTGGAGACACCGTGGCCAAAAAAGTAGACTTTGAGACATCGACCGAACTCAGAAGATTATTCTCCCAGGAGCTATCTAACTGGTGCTCAAAAAATCGCCTGGGAATAGAGGATCTCAGCGCCCGTTGCGGAGTGTCACGCTCTTATCTGTCTCACGTTGGACGTTATGGCCGAATCCCAAGCAAGCCCGTTTTGATATTATTAGCGTTAAACTTTGGGATGAAGGATCCAGGATCTCTCTTTCGTGCGGCACGACTTGAGGATGCATGGCCCTTTGAGACTCCAGCATCAATTCAGGCTAATCAGAGCGCCGCACAGAGCTTCTTGAGTATCAAGCTCGATATGGACGGATTCATGGATGCCATAAAGAGTGTTGTGCGTGAGCAGTTTAAGCCTCGCGCCTTTGAGGATCTCCTTGATGGTAGACCTCTTAGGTTGGGGCTTAATCTGACACAGCCGTGGCTCTTTGAGATGAATTCAGATGGCACTATTAATCAAAAGCGTGGCCTAGTACCTGACCTAATCGCTTATTTAGAAAATTCGCTCAGGTGTCAGATCCAAGCTGTTCCGGTGCCTTTCAGCCGTCATGTTGAGAAGTTAAAGTTGGGAGAGATAGATATTTTTGGACCGATGATAGCGATCCCTCATGCTCCGTCGAATATACTCTTCTCATTACCTGTGAATCGTATCGGAGTCTCAGCTTTGATGCGACAAAGAGAAACCGCGGGACTCGCTCAATTGGCGGTTCCGGCGACCTTTGACGACCTAAGAAATCCGCAATATCGGATCGCTGTTATCAAAGACAGTCGGGCTCACCTGATCGCCAATACCCGGCTTAACAGACCTGACAGCGCGCTCGTAATCTGTGACACAATTGACGAAGGAATTGACCGTATCCTTTTAAAAGGGGTGCCACGTCCAGCTCATATATTTATATGTAACTCGATGGTTACCTTTTATGAATCAAGGGAACATCCTGGAGAATTACTGCCGTTATTTGATGACAGAGCGACGATGATCGATATTTGCGATAACTCTTTCGCCATTCGCCCGGATTGGCCTGAGGCACTTCCCAGGATTAATCAAGCTTTGGCGTTCATTATGAGCTCAGGGGGGTTTGCCAAGAGATCAGAAGAGCTCTCTCAAAAATACGCGCCTGGATTATTTGGGGTTGAGATAGAAGCGCCACTTAATCTTGGAGCCGCCAATTTTGGTTAGGCGAAGCGGCTTCTTCTCGTAGCTAAAAGCCACAGCAACCCAGAAGCAAGAAGAGCTGTTGTTGTGCCCTGCAGCGCCAGCGGCAAAGAACCTGTTCCGTCCGCGACGGCGCCAACTATCACCGGCCCAAGGAATCCTCCAAAGAGCTGAATAGCGAAGATAGTAATCCCCTGAGTAAAAGATTCAAGTCCGACAGGTGCTCTGGCCACAATAACTGAATTTAAAGGAGCTACTCCGGCAAAGATAAGAAGCTCGGCCAGAAAGCAGCCAATTAAAAATCCCTCTACGGATTTAGAAAAAAAGCAGAAAGCGAGAAAAGGCACAGCCAGCAAGGTAGAGATGGCCACGAAGCGGGTCAAGGATGGTATAGAGTCACTACTCCCAATCGCCAGGCGTGAGGCCAAAAAACCACCCCCCATAGTGCCCAAGAGCCCCGATAGCACCAGAATAGCTCCAAAATACGAAGAGGAAGCTGCTTCACTTAAGCCTAGATTAAGGCCGTGCCTAACCACAAACGCGGCAACTCCGTTTAGCGCGAATGTGTTTAGAATGTAACCCAAGATTATAAGCACCAAGAAAGAGTTGGCTAGGATCTCTCTAAGCCCCGACAAGACTCCTACCCTTGCCTCCGCAACAGATTTTACTCCCTTCAGACCTTCAGCCTTTAGAGCCAAGAAGCCAAACGAGAGAATCACACCCGGAACAGCCGCCAGAAGAAATAACATTCTCCACCCGTATTCAGCGGCTATCTGACCTCCGGCCACATAACCTAACGCAGACCCTACTGGTATAGCGACGTAGAAGACCGCTAGTGCCCTATTGAGAGACAACGTGTCTGGGATTCTTCCCTTAAGATAGACCGGGACTATCGCCCCGTAGCACGCCTCGCCCACCCCCACTAAAACCCTCGCAGTAACAAAACTAACTATGCCAGTGGCAAACGATGTCAGAGCTGTGGCTACGCTCCAAGCCAGCAATCCTATGGCCATAACCCAGCGACGATCGAATTTATCGCCCAAAAAACCGAAGATCGGCGAGAAGATAAAGTAGCCCAGAACAAACGCTGACACGACGTAGCCAGCTTCCGTGTTACTTAAACCAAACTCGCGAGTGATCGTTGGCTCTACTGACTGAACGATGTAGCGGTCAAAGTAATTGAGCAAATTAACGAAAGTTAGGAAAATAATCGCCGCTACTGGCACCTTAATCGGGGCAGATCTCCCTAACTCAGGAGGCTCAACTATTTGCATCTCTCGGCTTCTCAATTACTAGCGTTATGTTGGGATCGTAAATCGAGAAAAACACACCTCCGTTAATTGCCATCGCCGCCTTTAAGAACAGGTGCAACATCTTCTGGGCCACCTTTCTTACGATATCGATCGCCGATACAGGAGGAATTGAATAACCTTTAACACGGCAGGTAGCTCCCTTTAAATCGCTCATCTCCACTAACTGCTTAAGAGAGTTCTCGCTGAATAAATTGTGATGGGTAATATCCGAATATCGCTCTACAATACCGAGAGGATTACCACCATTTGGCACAGTAATTACTATTAAACCTCCGGGAGCGAGGCTTTGATACAGAACCCTCAGGAACTCTGGAAGACATTTTGTCTCAATGTGCTCCATTACCTGCAACAGAAAAACTCGATCATAACGGTCAAGTTGCCCCGCCAGCTCTGCAATCTCCTCAGCCGAACATCTCCACGCGTTGCGTATTTTGAATCTAGATTTAACGCGGTCTAGCACCCCTTGATCCCTGTCGATCACGTCTATTATGGGCTCACCTTTTTCAGAGGCGAAGCTGATAAACTCGCCTAGACCAGGGCCTATCTCAAGGATTTTTTGATTGCCGTTAAACAGAGAGCCAAAGTTATACCTCAGCCACTGACACTTTCTATTAAAAGTCTTAGGAGCTGAAATTCGATCAAGATACTCAACGTAGTCAGCCATAAATACCGCTATAAAAAGATCATTTAGGAGTTAGGACCTGACACTACGGCACCTTATACGACGCCGTAAATAACTCTTCATCCTTAATTTCGATCGGCTCATTGGGAACTATCAGTGGCTCTCGTGAACGACCTACCCCAAGCTGGCTCTTGGTAGAGAGAAACTTGAAACTTCTGTCCATTACCTTCTGAAATACTGGAGCCGCCAAAGTACCACCGTAAATGCTCTTAGCGTGGGGCTCATCTACAATAACCATGGTAGTTAGGTTGCGAGCCACACCGATTGAAGCTCCATCAGCGAAGCCTACAAATGAGGCAACATATGTTCCCGGCTGATAACCGCGGCCGTTCGGCGCAGCCTTTTGCGCTGTGCCGGTCTTGCCTCCCACCCTTAAATTTGGAATGGTCGCCTTAGCACCTGTGCCGTGCTCATCTTCGACGACACCGTACATCATCTCACGGGCTGCGCTTGCAGCTCTCTCGGAGACTATACGCTGCCCCTCTGGTATCCCAGCATCATCTATTACGACCGAAAGCTGTGGAAGTATCCCTCCGTTTGCAACTGCTGCTACTGCCCTAACTACTTGCAACGGAGTAACAGCAACACCCTGACCAAACGAATGTGTAGCTACATCAACCTTACTCCAGCTCGGCTCAGGGCGGAGAATTCCCGAGGATTCACCGGGTAATCCCAAACCACTTGGGCGTCCAAAACCAAATTTACGCAGGTAATCATAAAGCATCTCGCTACCCATTCGTATACCGACCTTAGTCATGCCGATATTTGACGAACGTACCACTACGTCGTGGAATGATATCACACCTGATGGGTGAACGTCCTTGATTGTGTGTTTAGAGAATGGGAACCGCCCCATCTCGCAATCGATCATGTCCTGTGGTTTTACAACACCCGCGTCGATCGCAGCGGCGGCGACAAGCGGCTTCATCACTGAACCCGGCTCAAAGACAGCCTCGACCAGAAGGTTCCTAAGCTCTGTTTTAGAGGACTTTGACGGGTTGTTAAAGTTAAAGCTAGGCGATTGACTCAAGGCTACTATCTCACCTGTGTCGGAGTCGATCATGACAGCCATCGCCTGCTTGGCATTTGCCTCTTTCCGGCCGTTCTCCAGCTCCTCATCCATTATGATCTGCAGGTCAGCGTCTATTGTCAGCTTAAGTTCATGCCCTCTAGGTGGCGCAAATGGCTCCCCATCCTGGCCTAACCCTGTGTGGATAATCTTACCTAAAGCATCGCGACCAGCACGCGTCTTTATATGCTCCTGCTTGAGTCTTCTCTCGTATACTTTTTCTACCCCCGAGAGTCCGACTCCATCTGTACCAACTTTACCTATTAAGGCGCTTGCCGCGTTGTTGTAGGGGTAGAATCTGCGGGATTCCATTACACTCCCCACTCCGGCTAGATTCAGGTCGGTTATCTTACGCGCGTCGTACCTAGGCATCTGACGCTTGACCCAAACAAACGGCTGCTTGCTGATAAGCTTCTCGGCTATCTTTATCGGTTTAACACCGAGAGCGTTTGAAAGCTCCTTAACTACTTTCTGTTTATCCCTCACCTGTCGCGGCCGGATATAGATTGATTCTGCTGGGACGGATACAGCCACTAGCTTACCGTTGCGGTCAATCACCGGTCCACGCTCTGATGCTATCTCAACATCGGCCACATGCTGCTTGATCGCCCAGTCCTGCCACCTCTCTACGTCCGAAACCTGCAAGCTGTACAACCTAGCTACCAGAACGCCAGTCCACATGATGGCGGCTAAACCGACCAAACGGAGACGCATCGGACGCTTTGAAGCTAACTCCGCTATCGACGCGGGGGATCTCCTCAAAACAGCAAAATCAACCCCTATCAATGACTCCTTACGCCTAGACAATGACGATGATTCCGTCTCTGCTACCCTGGTAGCCTTGAGAGTCGATGATTCGAATGGAAGCTTAATCTGCGCGGACATCTACCTGGCCAAATCTACTTAGACCAAAAACAAGCGTTGCTTCGTCACGAAGCTTCTTGAATATATGGCTACCGCTTATCAGGATCAGTACGAGACGCGAAAGCTCCGCTCTGCCATGTGCTCCTCTAGGTGCGCCATCTTTCGTGCTGACGCGCTTAAAGAATCTGGCCTGAGCAAAACAGAGCGCTGAAGCTCAAGTTCACGACGCTCCATATCTAGCTCTATGGTGCGCGAACGCTCACGCGCCAATTGATACCCCAGGTCAGTTGCTTCCAACTTGACCCAAACTCGGGCGCCTAGAACAAGCAAAAGAGCAACCGCCGCGACGATTTGAACCCTCAAAGAGACAACCGCCGCTTCTCGCTTAACGTAAACCGACTGATACTGCAAACATACTGCCATATAAAACCCTAATTTTTAAAATGTACTGCGTTATTCAAATTCTGTCGCTACCAAAAGTGACATGACTCATCAAAAAATTTTCAACTACAAAAAAATTCTCACATCGCGAATTCAAACACACGTAGACGAGCGCTACGCGATGCTGGATTTCGCCTCACCTCATCCTCACTCGGACACACTGGCTTGCGCGGATTTACAACACCCAAGCGCTGCTCATCGCGCGGACCACACCATGAGGCTGGATAACTTCC
>Ga0214921_10000617_pt1 | contig 64756 bp, 60 predicted proteins | sample LL1505_MetaG_FD_177992 | JGI IMG/M metagenome (GOLD analysis project Ga0214921, IMG submission 177992) | Freshwater microbial communities from Lake Lanier, Atlanta, Georgia, United States - LL-1505 | ecosystem: Environmental > Aquatic > Freshwater > Lake | place: USA: Georgia | collected...
AGTTGCTGTCATCATGCAGTGTGGTGGTTTATGGTTTGCCAATGGTAAGTTTGGTATCACTTGGAAATTAGTACAAGCAATGGTACAAAAACCAAAGACATCACTTGTTGGTCATTGTTTCATCAAGTTAAAGTCAACAGATAAGGAAAAGTTAAAGAAAGCACCAGCACCAATTGAAGAGGCTGATGTTGATTTCCCTGAACCAACAAATACTGCTGTTGAGGAATCTGATGATGACGAGGATGATGATGATGAAGAACCAGCACCAGCACCAGTTGTTGTAAAAGTAGAGGCACCTGTTGCTGTTCAAGAAGAGCCTAAGAAAGTAGTAAAGAAAGTAGTAAAGAAAAAGACTGACGCATAAATAAAGACAAAAACAAACAAAAATTAGAGCCAAAATATAGACAAAAATAAAGACAAAAATAGTAGCCAAAATAAAGACAATAATCTAACGAATTTATTATTATTATTATTATGAATTATGTAATTAACTAACCCTTTTTTCATTGGGACTATATGTGCCAAATAATATATCGAATATGGGTATTGATAAACAAAAATTATAAACAAACCGTTTATGGTGTATGTAATGATGTTCTGTTAATATTTTTGAATGCGTTAAATATGAATATGTTAGATAATAATATAAAGTCAATATGTGCTCAAACATATTTAATTTTACAATCATAATAGGTAATGCCAGTGACACAATCAAAAACTGATAATCATACAAGTTGATGTAAAATGTATCAAATGGATATACGTCTAATGATAAATGATGCTCTGCGTGTACATATTTGTATAGAGAATTTTTATGTATCCATCGATGATAAGTATAGTAAAATAGCTCAACATAAAAGAGATATAATAATATATTTACAGTTGAATGTGTTAGTGAATGGGTTCGTTCATCTAAACGCGGGTATAATATATGACTCGTTAAAAAAACAGTTTCACTTGTTATGATGAATAAGTTGGTGACCATTGTATTTGAACGATTATATATTTTTTCACTTGTATATTCTGGGTTTACAAAAGGATAATTATAGAATTTACATATAACATACGATGTAAATGTCGACATGAATAAAACTCCGCCCAATATTTGTATTGAACTAAACAAGTCAAACATTTGTTTTATTATTTTACTATAATATTTATTTTTATTTTATCTAAAAGTAATTTTAATTTTATATAAAATTTATCCGGATAACGACATCCCCTTTTTTTTTAATATTATACATGTCATGTTCATCTATTTGTGATATACCACTATTTTTGAAAACATAGTTCTGGTTTTGTTTACAATACAACTCCTCATTGGGTATTTCATACCTTTTTTTCCCCACCAAAATAGTTGTGATTTTGTCACGAATGAGAGAAAGACTGAATTTTATATTGACATTTATGTACAAATGATTGTTTTCGTCGATACTCATATAATCTGGTAATTCAGGCATACATTTCACAATTATTTCCCTAACATCATTCGCCGTAGTATCCGTGTCGAAATAAACCTCGCCATGCCATAGCGGAACAAAATATAATTTACTATTGTATTCTAATTTGTATACATTGTTTTCAAACAAATCGTCAATACTTGGATTTAATGTAAATATTTGTATATCTTTGAATTTTTCAAGGATGATTTCTCTCACCGTGTTTAAAATAGAATCATTTAAATGAAATAAATCTTTGTATTTGATAATGAAATTATATACATATAAGGATGTTTCTCTATCCATTTTATCAAACATTTTGAGAGAAACCTCTTTACAACCGCTTACTATATCTCGAATGATTGACTGGACACCTTCACTATATTGCCCAGTTACAATATTTTGTAAAAACATATTCAAGAAAAAGGAGTATCCGTCTCCCGAATTATTAAATACCGGGTCATCATTCTCTGAGGCTGTTGTATGATTCATAGTTCCCAATTCCTTTTTTAGTAATTCATAAGCCTCACCTAACTTTTGAAATTTTTCTTTTGCCTCTATACTATTCCCATTTTTATCAGGATGATGAATTAATGCCATTTTATGATATTTTTTTTTCAATGTGTCGAGAGAAAGATTACTAAACCCATTATCTATTTCCATGATTTGTAGGGCTTCTTGTAAATTCATTATAGCTAGATGATGTCTGTAATGAATAATATGAATGAATATTTAAGTTATTATTCCTGGTTTACTATACTTGATAAATAAAGAATATAATTTTCTATATGATAAATTGGTCGATAATTATTGTTATAATATTGAAAAAAAGTATATGTCTTGATTAATATATCTGAAATTTTATCTTCTTTTATTTTTTTATTACTAACTAATATATCCAGTATATACCATATACATTCACTAATATCCAAATTATAAATAAACATGTCATAAAGTAAATCTCTTATTTTTAGAAATTTACAACTTTCAATATCAATAATTACATTGATAATTTTATTACATATTAATTTATATGGCTGCATCAATAAATGATTCACATTTGAATTTACATTTTTAATATTGGATATTTGATTCAACGGAGTATATATTTTTTTATTGACACATTTTTCATAACTTGTTTTCGTTGGGCGTGAAATATTTATGATTTCACAACAATTCAATATATTGTCGGGTATAAAACTAATTTGTTCGCTAATAATGATAAATTTTAAATCAATCGAAGACGCATTATTTTGCTGCATGTAACTATAAAAGTTTTCTAATAATTCACTATGAATATCCTGAAAATTTTTACACACAATAATCCCAATTTTATTAGTTTTTGCCGAAATAATATCAATGATTTGTACATATATTTCATGCCATAATAATTTGGAATTACAACCAAGCAACGATAAATCTACTTCATAATGTATATCACTTATTTTCAAATAATATTGTATTTTGTTGTACAATATACTTATTTTTTTTTCGTATTTTAATTCAGATGGACTATATTTTTTAAGAGATTTCAACATAATGGAATACTTGCCAACACCACTTGGACCATAAAAAATCATATTTTTCAAATCTTTGAAATTATTTGGGAATTTTTTAAGTATTTTATCAATCGATGGGTGTAAATTTTGTTTTTGACATGTTTGAACATATTCTTCAAAATGGCTTTCATGAAATTTCATAGAATCTATTATATCTATTCATTTATTCTTTATTTATTTTTATAACTAATTAAACATAATTAAACATATTTCAACAAATAATCAAACTTAAAAACAAAATGATTATTTATAGTAATTACTATTCTAATGAATATAGCATTAAATATGAATCAATTTAAAATTAATGAAATATATTTTTGTGACCCCATCAAAAATAATGTAGTAAGTGACGGTGTTTTTATAAGAGTGATATATTCCACAGAATATTTTGTAACAAATGGTATTAATTTATTTGTTCCACTATATGATGTTGTTATTGAAAAATTTTATAATAAATATAAGTGTTCTTTTAATTTAATTAATAATAAAAATATTATTGAAAATATACAACAAATTGAAGAAGAAATACTCAAAAAATTAAACAATAAAAATAAAATTATACAAAAAACAATATATGAACAATTACGCGGAGGTAATATTAAAATATTTTCAGAAAATATAGATAAAACAAATAATTATTTATTTATATTAAAAATTTCTGGTATTTGGGAAACCGACACGCATATTGGACTCACATTTAAATTTTCTAAAATTAATCAATGTTGATGTTGATATTAATATTAATATTAATAAAAATCAAAGATTCGTAACAAATATTTACATGGTGATATTTCTAAAACCGTCTGTTGTAAAATACACTAAACTTGTATACATGATGATTAAAAATACCGAATTAAATATTCCTAGAACATAAATTAAAAAATCGGATTTTTTTTTATCATTGGGTCTGGAATTGTAATAAAGAATAGATGTGACTTGAATTAAGGTAAAAATAAGGAACCAATTTTTAAAATTTTTGAAACTATCGCTTACTAAGTCGCTTGATATTTTTTTAGAATATTTACCAATTATATATACGGAAATTATAATAGAAAAAATAATAAAGAAATAAGGGAGTACATCAAGCACTAATTCATAAATATTTTTCACAGAAAATGATTCATTCCATTTTTTGATTAAACACATTAATACACCGAACAATATAACGATTAAACCAACATTTAGTCCAAATAATGTATTTGGGTGATTTGTACCAATAATCATCGTAAATGTTGTAATAAGAATTCCAGTTATTATAATGATATCAAACATTGTCTTATATAATTATGATATTTTAATTTTTAATTACTCTTTTTAAATTGATGGTATTTTTTTTTTCAAATCATCTAGTTGTTCTTGAAGATCCTTAATTTTTAATATTAAAAGCGGTATTAATTCTACGTAATTAATCGTTTTGTTTCCTTTATCATTATAAACTAAATCGGGATATATCTTTTCCATTTCTTGTGCGATTAATCCATAATGTATTTTTTTATCTTTTTTATCTTTTTTATATGTATATGATTTTGGACTTAATTCCATAATCTTATTTATATCAAGTGTTAATCCTAAATCTGTTATATTTTCTTTGAGTGATATATCAGACGGTGCTGTTACAGTTCCTACTAAATTACCATATATCGTGCCATCAACGTATAAATTTTGGGTAATATATATACTATAACTTGATGGAGATGGTGTGATTGTATTTACCGATGACGAACCATATGTATATGATTTATATACCCAATCATTTGTAGTTGGAGGAATACTGGTGGTAAGCTGTTTAATACCTAAACTCACAAATGATTGATTTTTACCACCACTTGTATTTGGGTAACTTTGTTTATTATTAAATGATGTTGAGAGACCAGATGTTCCTAATGGATTTCCACCAGACATATTTATATATTATATAGAATTATATTTATATTATATAAAAGTTAAAATAAAATAAATATTTGTTATTATAATATATTATATTTATATAAAATGAGTAATTTTATGAGCAATACTTTTACAAACCACCCAGTCATGCCTACACCGAACGATACTGCTGAATATCAAGAAGTGAAATACTATGTTTCTGTTCATTCAGAAGACCGGAACATGATAAAATACCCGAATTCTTCTACATTCGAAATTGAATTACCTAGGGATTTTTATAATGTCAAAACCTTAAACGTTTCTGAATTAGCACTTCCTATTAATATTGACACATTTAATGAATTATTTAATAACGTTTTCATGGTTTTTAAGATTCCAAAACCATATAATCCATCTGAAAATCTTTTACCAGGTGAAACAGTTGACCCTTTACAGCAAGTAATATATAATGCGTTGATTTCGAATTCAAGAAATGAATATTTAATTAAAATAGAGTCGGGATTTTATAGTGTAGGACAATTAGCAACAGAATTAACAAATAAGTTTAATTGGGCGGTTACTGTATATTTAAAAGAATATATTGCGGAAAATTCCCCGAATTTAATATCTCAATTTAGCGAATATAGCGAATTTGTCATTGTATACAATTACGTTACTCAATATATGTGGTTTGGAAATAGAAGTTCTTCTTTTGAAATTACAAATGAATCATCTTTTTATACTGAACAAGAAGAATATTTCAATGCTCTTTGTGTAAACTCAAGACGATTTACTGAATATACGAACTGGGGATTGCCAAATAATTTAGGATTTATTATAAAAATGAATGAATACTCAAAACCCGCAGCTCCGGATGGTTCTGATGTTAGATTTTATTATGGAGATGTTGTTTCAGGTGACAATGGTTATTGGTTAACCCCAAATCCAGATTTAAGTGGCTCAACTGCTTATTATGTGAAGGCCCCATTAAAAATAAATATTTTGGGTGAATCCTATATATATTTATTAATTAATGGTTGGAATAATATTGATATGACATATCCATTTAATGATGATGCATTTACTCAGAAAACAAATGTAACAAATGGTGCGGTTGAATATGCTTTTGGTAAAATACCTGTAGGAAGTACACCGGTTGCGTTATCCTATTGTAGTGGTTTTTTCAATCCTAAAACATTTGACCCGCCTTTAAATAGTATAAGAAAACTCAATATAGAATTTCGATATCACAATGGATTGATTGTAGATTTTCAAAATATGCCATTGTCATTGACATTTGAAATTACTTGTTTAGATTTGAAACGAAAGAAAAAGTAGAAATGTGTGTTTCATATTCGTTTTTGTGAATGAATTATTTTATTTTCTATATACTATAAAATAATTTATCATGTTTTTTTTGAATTATAATAAATCATTGAAAAACCGGTCTATATATAAAAACAATAATGAATCGAAAAATATGAATACAAATAAAATAAATGAAAATGAAATAAAGTTAAAAGAAGAGCAAAAAAAACAACAAGAATTAGAAAAAGCAAAAAAAATACATGAACAAAAACAAAAATATGTTTTAAAAGAATTGAAAAAAAAGGTACTACAAATAAAGGGATTCAAAAATAAATATTGTAAACAAATAAATAAAAAAATAAATAAAAAAGTATACTCGATTATTCCATTAAATATTTTTCATTTTTGGCATGATTTAGAATTATTGCCGGATGAAATAAAGAAGAATATATCTGTAATAAAATTACAAAATCCGGAATTTACACATTATTTATATGATATTTCAATGTGTCGCGATTTTTTAAAAAATAATTTTGACGAAGATATATTATACACATTTGATAAATTAGCGTCTTATAAACATAAAATGTATTTATGGTGTTTTTGTATATTGTATATACGCGGAGGATTTTTTATAGATACGAAATATACATGTCATGCTGGTTTTAAATTATTAGAATTGACAGATAAAGAATATTATTGTAAAGATGAAAATAATATAAATTTGGACTTAATCGTTTCCTTACCAAATAATCCAATCATGAATAAATGTATTAAAGAAATTGTTATAAACTGTAAAAAATCTTTTTATGGTACGAATGAATTAGAAATAATTAAAAATCAACTAATCACGTGTTTTTTTCATGAAAAAATAAATAAAATTACGTTAGTAAATAGTGGAAATATTATTAAAAATTATGTCACAAATCATAATATATTATATAAAAATATAGATTACAAAGATTATTACACGGAATTATGGAACAAAGTAGAGTGTTATAATTATCCTATATTAAAATACAATACGCGGGTGAATTTATCGAAAACAATAAATACGACTATATTTAATGAAAAATACAAATTTTATAGTGGTTCACCAACAATTGTATTATCGCCATATCATAAAAATCACTATATTATTAATATTAGATATATAAATTATACATTTAAAAAAACGTCAAACAATGATAAGGAAATTATAAACAAACCAAATCATTTCATTACAATAAATAGTATCTTTGAGGTAGATGAAAATTTTAATAAAATTACAAAAGAATTATTCTTAGATGATATTTCCATATATGATGAAACTACATATAACAGTATTTTATACAAAGGAATAGAAGACTTACGACTATTTAAATTTTGCGATAACTTATATTATTTAGCTACTACATTTGATGAAAAAACACAAAAAATGTTGATTTCAAGTGATAGAATAGTATTTAACCCTGTAAAATATACTTTAAATAAGAATATCATATATCCTACTTTTTTAAATGAATGTACTACAGAAAAAAATTGGAGTTTTTTTGATTATAACAATGAATTATGTATTGTATACAAATGGTTTCCATTACAAATAGGAAAAATAGAGTATGATTCAAATGAGTTAATTATTATTGATATTAAATACAATATACCTGATTATTTTAAAGACGCAAAAGGTAGCACATGTGGTTTTAAAACGCATGATGATGAATTGTGGTTTGTAATACATAAATCACAAAGTAAAGGAAAATTTGTGAATTATCAACATTTTTTTGCTGTATTTGATTTAAATATGAATTTACTTCGTTACAGCGAATTATTCAAATTTGAAAATTACAAGGTAGAATTTTGTATGGGACTCATTATTAAAGAAAAAGAAAACGGGTGCGAATTGATTATGTCATATAGTTTAATGGATACTCAAAGTATTGTTTGTGTTTATGATATGGAATATATTAAAAATGGTATAAAATGGTATAAAATAGTATAGAAATTAATTTAGACAATTTAGATAATTTAAAAAATATAATATAAGGACATTTATTATAAATGCTTTCTTTTATTTATATAACTTGTCGAAAAGATCCCAAAATTGAATGGTTCATAGATTCCTTATACAATCAGGTAATGGAAGAAAATTTTGATTTTTCTAAAATTCAAATAGTAATTGTAGATTATGAATTACAATATGATGAGTCCCGTAGAGAATTAATTAAAAACATTATAGGTAGTCGTTTTGAATTTGTTCATGTTGAACCAAAACCTTCATTAATACAGGGTAAAATGAAGGTTACAAATATTAATTATCATTCTTGTTCTATTCCTAGAAATACTGGTGTTTGTTATGCGAAATATGATTATTTATTATTTATAGATGACCTAGGTGTTTTATGTCCAAATTCATTCAAATATATGTTAGAATATGCTTATAAAAAATTAGTAGTTGGTTTTTCATATAAAAAAGTATATGACTTGTCCGTTGAAAATGGAGTCATCAAAAATTGTAGAGAACATGATGGTGGTATTGATTCTCGTATTAAATATTTTAATAAAGATTTTAATAAAATAACTGGTTCATCATTATTTGGTTATTCGGCGTCTCCATTAGAATGTGTTTTAAAAGTAAATGGATACGATGAAATACATAATACTATGGGCGGTGAAGATTATAATTATGGAATTCGTTTAGAAAAAACAGGAACGCCCATTTACTATTCGAAAAAAGTATTATTTTATGAATCAGAGGAATGGGCAGACCAAGGAAATATTTTTATTAGAAGAGACCCATTATTAAGTGATGAAAAATATAAAAATATTATGAAAAAATATAAAGTTGTTAAAAGATGGGACCCAAATGGAAGAAAGGATTTAAGTCATTTATTATTAGATTTACTTACCCGTAATAAATACTGGACAGAAGGAAATGATTATAATTTAAAAGAACTTAGAGAAAAAATACAAAATGGCGGGGTTTTTAATACAATTTTTGATAAAAATATGAAACTAATAGATGGTGTATGCGTTAAAGATTTATAATTATTGTATTATTTATATAATAAATATGGAGAAGGTAATAAAATTAATTCATAGTGATAAATATAAAAATATTCATGGTTGGTGTACAAAAGAAAAAGTATTAAAAATGATTCATTATATTAACCCAACAGATATTTGCGTTGAATTAGGTGTTTTTGGTGGAAAAAGTTTATTACCAATATCATTTATGACAAATAATTCAGTATTTGGAATAGATGCTTGGGAAAAAAGTGCATCTCTAGAAGGTTCAAATGATAAATCAAATGATGAATGGTGGGAAAAAATTGATTATAATCAAATGTATAATTATACTATAGAACTTTTTAATAATTATGAGTGTAAAAATGTTAAACTTTTACGTATGAAAAGTTCTGCGGCAGTTAATAAATTTGAAAATGACAGTATCGATTTTTTACATCAGGATTCTAATCATTCTGAGGAGATTAGTTGTAATGAAGTGGAATTATATCATAAAAAAGTTAAAATAAATGGTATTTGGGTTTTTGATGATACTAACTGGAAAACTACTAAAAAAGCTCAAGATTTATTATTAACTTACGGTTATCAAGAATTATATGATTCTGGTGAATTTAAAATATACAAAAGAATAAAATGAATTATAATAAGTTAGTGAACCCTTCTTTCTTTAACAGTGTAAGTAAATAATACAAAGTAAAAATAATAAGGGCTCCATAAAAGTAAAAATATTTTTTATTTTTTTCGTATGTTGTCTTATTTTCTCTCATCACTATAATTATATAAAATATAAAATATTATATAATTTTAAAATTTTATAATTACAAACGTCAACTAATAAATATGATATGTATCATTTATCCAGGCAATTAATTGGGTTTTATCACATGATTTATAATCACCTTCAAATCCATTTAATTTGAAAAACTCCGGTTTAAACATTTTTTCATTCTTGTAAAAAATATAATCCCCGAATTTCCCTCTGCGAATACTTATCGTCTCCGTAAGGTTACGAACCGTATTACTTGACGCGTTTGGAGACGTTTCTTCCAGGACTTTCACTACATCATTATAGGTAATGTTTTCAATGGGGCGATTTCCAAAAACTTTCAAAGATTTGGTGTTGGTTCCCCACTCCACATATAACCCGAATTTACCTTTTTTAAGAATGAGGTCTTGGTCTTCATATGTTCCAAGGACATTTGTATTAATCCCACAAATGCCTTTTTGTGACGATACGGTCCATGTCGCGGTGTCAACCAGGTCTTGTAATTTGTATCCGCCGCTTTCTAGTATAGAAATATCGATATCTTTTTTCACTGGGAGAAACATGGTTTTTTTGGAATCCACCGTACATTTAATAACGGGACCATATTTGCCAATAATATAACTATGTGTATCATCGATTTGTATTTCGTATTTATCGCTGCGTTTTCCTGTCGTGGTTTTTTTAGTGGTATGTTCGACCTCGGCATTTTTTAATTTACCAATGAGCCCATCAATTTCGCCTAAACAAGTGTTACAACAATCGGTCCACACTTTTTCACCTTTGCTTATTTTATCCAGAATTGTTTCCATTTCGCTAGTGTATTCATAATTAAATAATTCGTTGAAATGTTTATACAAAAACTCCATGACCACGACTCCCATTTGTTGTATCACTAACTTGTTTTTTTCATTCCCAAATTCACGAGTCGTTTCCGTTTCACTAATGGTGTCGTCTTCCAATTCAAAATCCTTACATATGACGCGCTTTCCTGGTATGTCCTCTTTTTTCACATACGCTTTGTCCTGGATTTTATCAACAATCATTGAAAAGGTAGATGGTCGTCCAATACCCTTTTCTTCCAATAGTTGAACTAATTTCGCCTCGGTGTAATGTTGTTTTAGATTCTTCAATACAAATTTACATGTGATTTTGTTATATTTTATTGTACTTCCCTGTTTTATCTGGTTCAAACGGTGATACGTCTTGTTTTCCTTTTCGTCTTTCAATGATTTATCGTTCGCCACGATTTTCCATCCCAAAAAATTGAGTAATTCACTGGTGAGGGCGTATTTGGCATCCATGGGCGCACTAATGTTTGCCGTGATGGAATAATATTCCGCTGGAGCCATACAACTTTCTAGGGTGGTCTCCCAAATTAATTTATACATTTTTTTCTCTCTTGCCTTGATTTTATCATTGTCGTCACCTAAATCTCTCATTTCTAAATGAGTAGGTCGAATCGCCTCGTGTGCTTCCTGAGGTTTCACCTCGTTGTCGGCGTCCTTGGCTTTTTTTGACGCACCTTTGGTCTTTTTGGGTTTGGTTTTCTCTGGGGGAGGGCTCGGGGTATCGTCGTTTTCTCTCTTCATGCTGTTTTTTAAAGAGTCAATTTCATTATGAATATACCTTTTATCATTATAATTTTGTATAATATAGGTTTTTACATTTTCAACAAATTCGGCACTGTATTTTTTACTATCCGTTCTCATATAGGTAATATAACCTTCCTCATACAAAGTCTGGCATAGTTTCATGGTTTCCTTCGGTGATATGTGTAATTCATTACTTGCCAATTGTTGTATACGCGAGGTAGTTAATGGTTGAGGCGGTTCCTTAAATACTTTTTTAGGTTCACTGCGTGTAAATACATGGTTGTATTCGCAGGTATTTTCCAAAAAATCGCAAACCGTACTTTCACTCTCGTATTCCTTATTTAATTCAAACGCAATACCGCCACTGAAATATCCAGTCGTGTTGTATAATTTATTTCCTGGGTTGTTTGCGATTTCGACGTGATTATCATAAATGATTTTTAACGCTGGCGTTTGGCATCTACCCGCACTCAACCCGTTACTGGAAATATATTTCCATAAAACAGGTGAAACTTTAAACCCGACCATCAAATCAAGCACCTGACGCGTTTGTTGTGAATTTACTTTATTCATATCTAATGTTCTAGGATTCATCATGGCATTTTGAATTGCGGATTCTGTTATTTCATGAAATATTATTCTTTTTGTGGTTTGAACTGGGAGGTCAAAGAGAGAACAAATGTGCCACGCAATAGCTTCGCCTTCGCGATCATCGTCTGTCGCCAATATTACTTCTTGGGCTTGTGCTATTTCTCTCCTCAACTTGTCTATTTGTTTCTCTTTTTTTTCATCATTTTTGTATTTAATATTAAAATATTGGTCGATATCATCCAGTGATTCCAGTTTTCGCAAATGACCAAAACTAGCTACGCACTTGTAATTCGAACCTAAAAACGATTCTATTTTTGCGCACTTTGCTGGCGATTCTACAATGACTAATGTATTTTTTGATTTATTATAAGATTTGGTAGACATACTTACAAACCAAGTTATATATGTAATATTATGATAATTTTAAACCCTTTTACCTTTTTGAAAATAGAGTCAAAGAGAGAAACCAAGTAGTGTTTTAGGTAGTGTTTGGGATTTAGACATTTTTATTTTTTGTTTTTATTATTATTTTTGAATTTGATTAGGAATTCTAAAATAATAATATGTGTATATTATATATATTATTATATGCGTTGTAAAAATGGAACAAGAAGAAATAATAAAACAGGCGATTGTATTCGATTATCGCAAATTGTGAGTCACCGTTGTATAAATGGCTCACGTAAAAACAGGAAAACTGGCGAATGCCAGAAAAAGTCTGAAATCAAACGTGTACGTTGTCCAAATGGAAGCAGAAAAAATATCATTACAAAAGAATGCGAAAAATTTAAACATTTGAATAAAACAATGAAAACAAGAAGTTCTAGAAAAATGTCATCTAGAAAATTGTCATCCAGAAAAATGTCATCTAGAAAAATGTCATCTAGAAAATTATCATCTAGAAAATTATCTAGTAAAAAATTACGGAAATCATCATCGTTTTCTTTTAAAATACCAACTCGTCAAACACCATTGTCTCAAAGAACACCTATTGACATGGAAAAACCAATCGATTTTGGAACATCATCCTCAAAAACAAATGAACCTACCAAATTACCATCACCTGAATTTATTTCTGTTGTGGAAGTAGAAAAGAAATCCACACCCAAAAAAAGCAAATCAGTATCCTCTGTAAAAAAATCATCTAGTATAAATACAGAAATTGACTTGAATAAATCAATCGATTTTGGGTCATCATCATTATCATCAAAACCAAAATCAACTACACCATCAATACAAGTGAAAGAAAAAGAATCATCAAATAAATTACCAGATACTCTTGTTCTTGATGAACCACTTGTTTTTGAAAATTCACCGTCGTCCAAAAAATCGTCATCATCCAAAAAATCATCGTCGTCTGTAAAATCGTCATCATCCAAAAAATCATCGTCGTCTGTAAAATTAAAACCATCATTAAGTTTTAGTGATAGTGATAGTAGTGGTGATAGTTCAAGTGAAAAAAATATACCAATTGTTTTAAGCCCATCAAGGTTCGCGAACATGAAAAACGCTCCAAGTGAAAATACAAGACGCGTGAATGACAAATTTATTTTAAATCGTTTAAAATTAAAAAAGAATAAAGCAAATTAATTAATTATAGCGTTTTCTTGAAGTCTTTCCATGAAATATTAATCACCTCGCGAGGTTCTACAACCTCTGGCTCATCTTGATTTAATTTTTCAGCCTTTCTTAAAGCACTGTCAACATATAATTCTTTGAGTAGCGTACCTATAATAAATGAACCTTCATGTTGGTCGATTTCTCCATCTTCAATTCTTCTTAATATATTCAAAAATTGATTTAGGATTTTCAAATCAATCTCGTCTTTTCGTATTTTATTGTAAATATCAGTATAATATGTAAATAAAAACCCACATTCGTTCATACCTTCTTGATGAATTTGGTTTTGATTATTTCTGTATTTTGCCTTTAACATGATTAAATTATTTATATCATTTTGAAGTAAATGACTGTGTTTTAATTCACGAATTAATTCTGTTTGGTCTTCCACATTATTTGCCTTGATCATTTTTTGGAGTTGTAGTCTAGCCTTGTCGTCCATTTATTTATTTTCATATTTTTATTTTTATATTTTAATTTATTATAATAATATATATGTCAAATACTACGTCAAACAATTTAACCCCACAAGAATTAAATGGGAATACAAATAATGTATTGCCTCCTCCACAAGTAAAGGGTATGATTGCGGGTACTCCTAATGAAAGTGCTTATCTAGCCGGTAAACAAAATAATATACTTCTTGGCTCATTATCAAAAGTTGGGGGTAAAAGAAGAATAAGGAGAATAAAATATAAAGGAGGAGCAGCAGTAGTCGTACCAACTGTCCCTGTTCCGTATGAAGACCAAATGGCGGGGACTCAATCTGTAACTGGACAAACAGTTAATAATGCTTCGGCAATGTTACAAGCAAATGAAAATAGTAAATACGACAATGTTACTTTAGTAAAACCAACTAAGGGTGGTAAAAGAAAATCTCGAAAATCCAGAAAATCAAGAAAATCAAGGAAATCAAGGAAATTTGGGAAATAAATTATTTAGTGTTGAAATATATAAATAATATCTACATAATATTTAACTATGTCTACTGGTTTTGATTACGCAAAATTATTATTTGTCATTATTGGATTTATCAGTATTACAATGGCAACATTTTTATTTGTATCCATAAAAGAGATAAAATCAAATTGGGCAATGTATCGCTGTAATCCTATGTATATGCCTTTATCTGATAATATTGAAAAAGATTTTACATATTGTGTACAAAACATACAAACAAATTATATTGGTCACTTATTAAAACCCCTCACATATGTTACCTCAAATTTATCATTAATTGCGGACCAAACTGTTGGAGACCTTAATGGTGTGAGAATTGTATTAAGTAATATACGTACATTTACATCAAGTATAGTTGGCGGAATTTATTCTGCTTTTATAAATATAGTTGTTTCTTATCAAAAATTGGTGATATCAGTTAAAGATTTAGCAGGTAAATTAGTTGGCTCTATGGTCGCTTTAATGTATATTATTTTTGGAAGTATGCTTACTCTTCAAAGTACCTGGAATGGTCCTCCTGGTAAAATGGTAAGGTCTCTTTGTTTTCACCCCGAAACAAAAATAAGATTGAAAAATGGCGATATTCGATTGATGAAAGATTTGGATTTAGGAGATGTTTTAGAAAATGATATAAAAATACAATCCATCATGAAAATGAATAATCTAGAAAACCAAAACAAACTATACAAGTTTGAAAAAATGGGTGTAGATGGCGATGATATTTATGTCACCGGAAAACACATGGTATTCTGTGACGAAAAACAAAAATTTATATATGTTGATGAACATCCTTGTGCGGTGGAACAAAACGAGGTTTCAAGTAATTGGTTTAGTTGTTTGATTACATCGAATCATCACATACCTATTGGTAAACTTGTATTTTGGGATTGGGAAGATGACGACATCGCATATTAAATTACACGAATAAATGATTATTATTCAAATTGTGATTTTTATTGTTATTATTATAAATAAAATATTCATAAATAATATGAATGAATATTTTAAACAAATGATAAATGATATATCTCATATTGCTGATATATTAGCAATACCTTTTTTTGCTTTAGCAGTTATTTATTTTTATAATATTGAAAATAAAAGTAATTTAGAATATTTATTATTATTTTGGAGCGTATCTGGTCTTGTATTAGATATCTTATTTACTTGGCAGTATTTTTATCGTAAAAAAATATAGAAATTTATTTTTGAATAATTATTATAAATAAAAATTAAAACATTATTATCCATGATTTATATATGGATAATAATATTAATGATACATTTGACGATACTTTTAATAATTCATATAATACAGTAAAAAATTTATATAAAGATATAGGATTTATGGGACAATACGGTAGTGATATATTTTTATCTTTCATCTATTTATTAATTCCTGTAATTGTTTTTCTTTATTTTAAAACAATAAAAGACACGGAATCCGTTAAAAATGATTGGGCAAACAAACGGTGTAATCCAACTGTGATTCCTTTTGCGGGTTTTATCAACAAACCTGACGACATGAGTATCGCAGAATTTACGCAAAAAAATTTTACATTTTGTATTCAAAGTATATTTTTATCTATTACTTCATTTCTTGTTCAGCCATTAACCTATGTAACATATAGAATTAGTGCTATTTTTGGAAATATAATTCAATCGGTAAATTCATCAAGAATATTAATGTCAAATATTAGAACAAATATATCAAAAATTAGCAGTGAAATTTTGAATCGTATTATAAATGTTACAGTACCAATTCGGGCAATGGTTGTTTCATTTAATGACTTGATTAAAAAAGTAGTTGCGATTCTTACGGCTGGTTTATATACTAGTATAACTACTTATTTGGCATTAAAAGCATTTTTAGGCGCGGTTGCCCAATTGATTATTTATGTATTAGTCGCAGCAGTTTCGGTTATTATTAGTTTATGGTTAATACCCGCGTTTTGGCCTATGGCAGTTACTGGTACAGCTATTTTTAGTGCAATTTCTATAACTATGGGTATTTTTCTTGTATTTTTAACTCAAGTATTACACATAAAAACAAATGGATTAAAAATTCCCAAAGGTCCAAAAAGACCAAAAATAAGAACATGTTTCGATAAAAATACCTTGATGAAAATGGGGGATTATACTATGAAAAAAATAAGTGATATAAACGTAGGTGATGAATTATGGAGTAATGGAGATACTAAAAATATTGTAACAGCAAAATTAAAATTATTAACATCTCATTCTAAAATGTACAAGCTGGGAGATGTCATTATAAGCGGGACACATCGAGTAAAATATGATGGTTCATGGATATTTGTTAGTAAACACCCAGACGCAAAAATTATTGAAAATTATAATGAACCAGTTATTTATTGTTTAAACACTACTTGTAAGGAATTTAAAATAGGAGATTATGTATTTAGCGACTGGGATGAGGTAACGGAAGAAAATTATTTAGTAATAAATAAATATTTGAAATCAACAAATGCTGAATACAAAGAAAAAGATTTAGAAAAAAAAGATATTCATAGGTTATTTGATATGGGATTTGACGAATACACATACGTTCATTTAAAAGACCGTAAAATCGCAAAAATGAGTTGCGTAAAATTAGGAGATGTTTTGAAAAATGGTGAAAAAGTCTATGGTTTAGTAGAAATTTTAAATAAAGATTGTTTAGGTAATTCTAATAAAGTATATCATTTGTTGACAGATAAAAACAGTTTTTATTTGAATGGAAATCAAATTGGGGATTATAATTCTTTGATTGACAAGTGTTTTATTTGAAAATTAAGAAAAATCAATATTTGGTTTTAAAAAAAATATATACATATATTATAAACATGTCTAAGAAAATCACTCTTGGAAAAAAAATTGGGTTTGTTATCGTTCTACTATTATTAGTTTGGTTAGTTTGGAAAATTTATTCTTCTGTCCTTTCTAAGAAAAAAGAAGGATATTTTGCTCCACTTGGAGAGAAAAAAGAATCATTTGCTCCTCTTGGTAAAGTTTAATTCAAAAAAGAAAACTTATGAATTTTGAGTATTATGAATTTTAATTTTAAGTAAAATAAAAATTATCTTATATATAAAAATTATCTTATAATTATATATAATAATGGAAATCGCTATACCTGGATTAAAACTTAATTTAGTAACATTAATCGTGATTGTTGTTTTGTTTTGGATAATATTGGGTCATTTACTATGCTCTACTTATAATGTAATGCCTGCTGATGGTAGAAGTATTTTTAAGAGTAGTTTTTCTAAAGTTATCGAGGGATTTAATGGAAAAAGAAAAGAACCTTTTACTGCCATGAAGGATTCTCAATTTGCCAAAGCAAATGATGTCCCAGTTGACACCTCATCTTGGTTCACTCCTAACCTATCTTACACCAAGACCACCGACTTGAAAAAAGATAAAGCCGTTCAAAATATCTTGAATCGTCCAGAACAACCAGTCCCTTTACCAGAAGGCGAATTGGATTTCTTTGCGACTACCGAATTCAAACCTGAATGTTGCCCAAATGCTTACTCCAACAGTACTGGGTGTGCCTGTATGACGGTTAAGCAATACTCATATTTAATTGAGCGCGGAAGTAATAACGTCCCTTACTCCGAATATTAATAGCACAAATTTCAAATAATAATTTTATACAAACAATTATTATTTCAAAATAATTTAAAAACAAACATACAAACATACAAAAATATATATAAGTTAATTATGTCAAAATACGACTATACATGTTTAAAACATTTATGCGAAAAGAATAATATTAAATTAATACACGATTATTCATGTAATATTAACAACATATTTTCAAATATAGAAGGTGAATGTTTGAATAAAAAATGTAATCATAATTTTTCAAAAAGTTTTCGTTATTTATTACACATTTTCTCATTTAGAACGCCCATTTTAAATGAAGTCTCCTATAATTAATTCTTCTTAATTTTTCGTGTATTGTTTTTCTTGGATAAATATTTTTCGTGGTGTAATATAATAAACATATGATTCGTTTAACTATATAACTTTTATTATCATATATTTACACAACAACATATATGAATAAAGAAATAATAAAACTATCTATTTTAATATTTTTAGCTGGTGTTTTTTGTAAAATATATGATGATATAAATGATAATAATTTATTCAATTATTTATTTTTAGATAAGAACAAAGAATATATTAATGAGTTTCTCAAGGCAGCGCACTATATTTTACTAACTTATGCGTCATCAAATTATATTTATCCACTATTAATTATTATAATACCTAATACAGTTGCTTTAATTAAAGATGCGGAAGCATTTAAAATGCCTTATGAATATTCTGGTATAATTGCGTTCTTTATATTATTTTTTTATTTAATTATAGATAATTTTGAAAAATTAAAAATTATATTATTTAACTACTATACTTTATTTTTTATTTTGTGCTATTCATTGGGCATGTATATATTAGATACACTTTTTTGTAAAAATATAGAATTTGGATATAGAAAATTGGCGATTAGGGGGGGTTCTGTGGTTTTTATAAGTTCGGTGTTATTAATAAATTATTTTTTTAAATTGATACCAGATGAGTTACTATTTGGTTTATGGTATATTATTGGTTATTGTTTAACATCATGTTTTTTCCAAATTTTTTTGATTTTAAAATCAAAAAAACAAATTGATGAAAAACTACTTGATAAACCACTTGATAAACCAGTCGATAAACCAGTTGATAAACCCATTGATAAACCCGTTGATAAACCAGTTGATAAATCAGTCGATAAACCCGTTGATAAACCAGTTGATAAACCAGTCGATAAACCAGTCTATAAACCAAAGCAAACAAAGGTTTAAGTGATAATATAGGAGAATTTTTAGCACCTCCTAAATCTGGTAAAGGAGGTCGTAGAAAAACAAGAAGAACAAGAAAAACACGAAGTAACAAAAGAAAAAGCACTAGACGTATTCAAAGAAAATATAAATGATGAAAACCTACTTAAAGAAACGACGCGTCACCCTTACGTAAATACAAAAATATATACGATAGAACCTATAATTGATACTGTAAATACTGAGAGTAATATGTATATATGTAAAATGTCGGCATCTGTTTCATCATTTTCCAATAATGGAGTAGAAATCGTCAAATCGCTACTACTTACAGAATTCATCATTTATAATTCTTTTATTATTATAGATAATTATAATAATTATAATAATAAATTTTTATAATATTTTATATTTAAATTATTTGTATACATTCAAAGACGTGTAATATATTTGTCTATCGAATAAATAAGCGGTGTATTTATTTTATTTTGTTTTACTGCTTCATGCCCTTTTTTAGTCAATTCAACAAGGCTTTCATTGTTTAACCACAACCAAAAATTAAAAATAATAAATACCACAAATGATGAAAGTATTTCAGTAATACCAATGGATGTATTTCGTAAGGTCCACAAAGGATATATTTTGATACATAATTGAACGAGTATAAATAAAACAATATAAATCAACGAATTTTTATAATAAATCATAGTGAATAATTTTATTATATTCGCAATTAAAGCTATTATCAAGGCAAATTTGGGATTATAGGATACTAATTTGTTATTATATAATAAAGACCAAACAAAAATCCAATATGAAAATACAAAATCAAATCTAGATTGCATATAACATATTATAATATTATTTTTAGTTTTTAGCAAAAAAAATATTGTTTACATTACAAGTTATAAATGACTATTCTATTACTAAAATACTACGGGTTTTGGTTCATTATACATATAAACCATATAACGATTTACTCAATGTATCTTTATCTTTTTTAATTAATTTATCTACGACATCATTGGTGACACTCATTGGGAATTCTACTTTTAACGACATTTCTTGTTCAAACAAATTTGTACCTGGTTTCATCAGGCGATACAAGTTCAGTTTGGTATATATGATTTCTAGACAACGCTTCAAGTTACGCACCCCGTCTTCCTTCATACAATATTCTTCAATAATATGATGAATTGTATTATCCGGTATGACGATATCTTCGCTCGAGAATTTCACTTGTTCTCTTATTTTGGGCAGTAAATAGTTTGTGGAAATAATCGTCTTTTCCTTCTTGTCATAACCTTTGGTTTGAATTTTATACATACGGTCGCGCAAAATTGGATTTACCTTTGACTCGTCGTTATAACTGAATATAAACAAACATTTACTCAAATCAAAATCAATTTCCGAGAAATACTTGTCGTGGAATTGCGAGTTTTGTGATGTATCTGTTAAATGTGTTAATATTCCGGCAATTTCCTCACCTTTTGGCGTATCACTGATTTTATCCAATTCATCAAAATATATCACTGGATTCATACATTTGCTGTCAATAATGATTTGAACTATTTTACCCCAAACACTACCTTCATACGTATAGGAATGACCTTCCAAGAAACTACTGTCTGTCGCACCACCCAGTGCGATAAATGAAAACGGACGATTTAATATTTTACTAATGCCTTCTTTTACAAGAGAGGTTTTGCCTGTACCCATGGGTCCCTTAATCGCAATCGCACTGCCAATTGCCTCTGGATTAGTCACAAGTTGACCTAACATTTGCATGATTTGCATTTTTGCGTCGTTTAATCCATATACGGCATTATCTAGTGTTTTTTGTGCTTTTTCCATGAATTCGTGGCATGCCTCCACACCATCACTAATATTCACTGGTAGGGTTTCATATTTGCCAAATGGTATACGCATAAAAGTATCTACCCAGTTTTTGATTTTGTAATACTCGCCACTTCCAGGTTCCATGTATCTCAGTGATGCGATTTTCTTCATGGCGGATGCTTTAAATACAGCTGGTATATTGGATTCTAATAATGTCATTCGGTATGGTTTTTCAACACGACTGATTTTATTAATTTCGCGCACCTCTTTGATGATTTTCTTTTGTTCCTCGGTTTCCAACTTTTCGAAAAACTTGAAATCATTCATCGTATTTTTGTCACGAATGACGCGTTTGAATATACGCGAATTCTTTGCCTTTTGTTTCTTTTCTTTCTTTGCCTTTTTCTTTTTGTTTTCTTTGACTTTTTCTTCATACGTTTCAATACAATCCATAATTGCCTTGTTGTTCTTATTTTTGCCTTGTAATTCTTTTAATTGTTTTAAAACCTCATCTTCGCTTGACTCATTTTCTGAATTCGCGTCGGTTTCCTTTTCATTACTAATTTTCAAGACATGATTTTTCGATGATTTTTTGGATTTTTTGACAACAACATCTTCCTCTTCTTCTTCCGACTCGTCGTCCTCTTCGACATAGTCTTCATCTGAGTCATAATCATCATCATCCTCATCGTCACTTGATGAATCCGTTGAAACACTTTCATCTTCATCCTCAGTTTCTGAGTCTTCATAATCTTCATCTTCCGAATCATAGTCCTCCCAAATACTTTCTTCATCTTCATCCGCATGACCGCCAATAGTGAATATAATATTAACTTTGTTTGAACCAGATTTTTCATTATCATCGTCGTCTTCATCGTCTTCAGAATCATCACTACTGTTTTCGCTTTCACTTTCGGTTTCAACCTTTTTGAGATTTTTCTTGCTCTTATCTCGTTTTAATGATTTTTTTAATTTGTTTCCATATTTTTTAACAGGTTTCTTCTTAGCTGATTTCTTTTTAGGGGATTCCTCTTCTTCTATGGAATCATCATCATCTTCATCCTCATCCTCATCATCATCTCGTTCTTGTTTTTCCTTCTTCTTCTTATCGTTCTTCATAATATCGTCACATAATTTTTTTAATTTATTCGTGTCTTTCACCTTTTTATCCATGTATTTTGATGGAAATATTTTTGAAATAAATTTACGATATTCTGGAATGTCGATTTCATCTTCTTCCTCGTCATCCTCAGTTTCAATATAACTGTCACTTTCACTGTCAGATGATTCATTGTTTTTTCTACGTTGCTTGATTTCCTCTCTCTTTTTAGATTTAGTTGAGGATTTATCCTTTTTAGAGGTAGTTGCTGCGGTTTTAACTTTTGAGTCTTTGGTCATTGTGTATAATGTTTATATATTTTTGTATTACTAAAATTTAAATCAATTTTTTTATAATTATTATTTTGATTTAAAAAGATAAATTTAACTATTATTTTAATAAATAAAATTGATTTTAAACAATCTAAATAATATTTATATTAATATATTAAGATGTCGTCTACAAAGATAAATAAAGTTACACAAAACAGTTCCAAGATTATCGGCATTCAATTTAGTATTTTGTCTCCAGAGGAAATACGTAAAGGGTCTGTCGCAGAAATCACCTCGCGCGACACTTATGTCAATAATAAACCAATTATTGGCGGATTATTTGACCCGCGTATGGGTGTATTAGAGCCAGGACTCATCTGTCCAACAGATGGTCTGGACTATATGCAAACTCCTGGTTATTTTGGACATATTGAATTAGCACGACCCGTGTTTTATATTCAATATTTAAATACTATATTGAAAGTATTACGCTGCGTTTGTTTCAAGTGTAGCAAACTTTTAATCAGTAAAGAAAAATACAAACAAGCGTTGAAATTAACTGGCGATAGTCGATGGAAATATGTGTTTAGTTTAGCAAGTAAAATTAAGCGATGTGGTGAAGATACCGAAAACGGTTGTGGCTGCTTACAAGCAACACGAATTCGTAAAGAAGGTTTAGCAACTATTTTCGCGGAATGGAAAACGAAAGAAGAAGAGGTGGTTATTAAATTGACCCCTGAAATGGTTATGAAAATATTTAAAAGAATATCTGACGAAGATGTGTCTTTTATGGGATTTAGTCCAGTATGGTCTCGACCTGATTGGATGATATGTCAAGTCATGGCGGTGCCACCACCTGCGGTAAGACCATCGGTAAAACACGATGCGCAACAACGCAGTGAGGATGATTTAAGTCATATTTTAGTCAATATTATCAAAACCAATAAGACCTTACAGGAAAAAATACAAAACAATGCGCCGGAAAATATTATTGATGATTGGACGACTGTCTTACAATATTATGTTGCGACGCAAGTTGATAACAAAATTCCTGGTATTGCGTCGGTGGCTCAACGTTCCGGACGACCTTTGAAATCCATCAAGGACCGTTTGAATGGAAAAGGTGGGCGTATGAGGGGAAACTTAATGGCAAAACGCGTTGATTTCAGTGCGCGTTCGGTTATTACTGCTGACCCGAATATTTCCATCCGCGAATTGGGTGTGCCAATGAAAATCGCGAAAAATATTACGAAACCGGTTGTCGTAAATAATGTGAATCGAGCGTTTCTAATGAAGCTTGTTCAAAATGGTCCAGATATTCATCCGGGTGCCAAAATTTTGGAGAAGAAAAATGGAGATTCTATTACGTTACGATATGTTGACCGAAAGTCGATTGTCTTGGAAAACGGGGATATTGTTCATCGTCACATGATGGATGGTGACCCAGTGTTATTCAACAGACAACCTACTTTACATCGTATGTCAATGATGTGTCACATTGCGCGTATTATGAAGCGCGGTGATACTTTTAGAATGAATGTTGCGGACACAAAACCGTACAATGCCGACTTCGATGGGGATAAAATTCATCTTGTCCCCAACAGGCGACCGCCTATTAAGTTGTAGATAATACTTAGTAGGGAAAACGTTGTAATATCTACTGGTTCATTGGTTGAATCAATATAATCGCCTAGTCATTTAGATATATTAAAATAATATAAATATTTCTTGCGGATATATAATAACATGGAAATAGATAGTTTATTAGAAAAAGATGAATCGTATAAAATTAGGGGTGAAATATATAAAATAACAAATTTAATAACAAACAAGATGTATGTTGGACAAACCCGAAGTCATTATTTGAATAAAGGTAAATATAGACCATTTGGATATATCGGTAGATTTAAAAGTCATATAAGCGAATCAAAATATATTGATAAACATTATGCTTGTAGATATTTAAATAGTGCTTTTAATAAATATGGGGTAGAGAATTTTAAATGTGAATTAATTATTAATTGCGACATAGTTGATTTAGATTACTATGAAATTAAATATATTAGTGAGCTAGATACAAAATACCCAAATGGATATAATTTAACAAGTGGAGGAAGAAATAATGGTTTTGAAAACGGGAAAAAAATTGTATTAGAGGAAGAAATTAAACCAAAACAAGATATGAGTTTAAATCCTAATCTAAAACGAAGTGAAAAAACAAAACAATTAATTTCGCATAGATTAAAAGAATACAAAAGTAATCCTGAAATTCGAAAAGATGATATGAAGAGAGTCCAAAAAATACATTCAAATAATAGGTTTGATAAATATAAAGATATACATATTGATAGTAATAATATCGATAAATATATTCATGTTATAAATAATAATACATTAGGTTATGAATATGTTAGAGTAACCCTTAACAAAATGCGAACAACTTTTGTAGGAAAATATGAGTCCATAGAAGAAATAAAACAACGAGCAAGAAAATTTATATTAGATATATTAGAATGGCAACGTATCCAAACTGCTGGAAATTCCTTAGAGCCTTCACTACCACTCACTAATGGAAACATTTGTGAGGAACTCGTTTAATTGACGAACCCAATGGTAAAAACGTGAATGGATTGGATAATCAGCAACCAAACCCCTAACCTCGTTATGGTAAGAGTATGGGGGAGGCTCAGAGACTAGATGTTTACGGGTTTCAAATGATAGCTTGACCAGCTTGATGAAGCACAAGGTATAGTCCGTCCTCTTAGGAAACTTTGAGGAAACGTTTAATTTTGTGACCATATATGCTCATAAAAATTCAAACGGAGATGAATCTTCACATGCCGCAAGATGCGGAATCGGACGCAGAATTGAAACATTTGGCAGCAGTGCCATATCAAATAATCAGTCCTGCGAACAACAAACCAATCATTGGTATCTTTCAAGATTCCATGCTTGGGTCAAATCGTTTCACAAGGGAAAGCATCAAGTTCACGCCGCGCGAGGCGATGAATATATTAATGATGTTTCAACGCGTGAACGAATATGCGTTATTAGACAAGGGAGATATCATTACAAATTTTGATATATTATCCCAAATATTACCACCACTGACATTAGGTTTCAAGACCAAATTATTTGGAGACAAAGAAGATGCGAAAACATCGAATAATGTCTTGGAAATAAGAAACGGTCAATATATTCGTGGTCAAATGGAAAAGGATATTTTGGGCGGTGGCTCAAAGGGTCTTATCCATCGTATTTGTAATGATTTCGGTAATTTCGCCTCGGCAAATTTCATCGATGATTTACAAAATATCATTACCGAATACATGAAATCTAGTTCATATAGTGTTGGAATTAGTGACTTGATATCTGATGAAAAAACAAATCAGGCAATTATTAAAGTCATTAGTGAGAAAAAGAATGATGTCAAGAGTTTGATTGACCAAACACAAATCGGTGTTTTCGAAAACAATACAGGTAAGACGAATCAAGAAGAATTCGAGACACAAGTCAATAATATACTGAATCAAGCATCCTCGGAGGCTGGTAAAATCGGTTTAAAATCATTGGATAAAGACAATCGTTTTGTCATCATGGTAAATGCCGGTTCCAAGGGCAGTGATTTAAATATTTCTCAAATGATTTCTTGTTTGGGACAACAAAACGTGGATGGTAAACGTATTCCTTATGGTTTCGAACACAGAACATTACCGCATTACACGAAATACGACGACACCCCAAGTGCTCGTGGTTTTGTTGAAAGTTCTTATATTAATGGTTTATCGCCACAAGAATTGTTCTTTCACGCCATGGGTGGTCGTGTTGGTTTAATTGACACTGCGGTCAAGACGTCCACGACAGGGTATATTCAAAGAAGACTTATCAAAGGTTTGGAAGACCTCATGGTAAACTATGACATGACGGTTCGCACAAATAAAGGTAAAGTAGTCCAATTCTCTTATGGTGATGATAACATTGACCCCGTAAAGGTTGAAAATCAAGGAATACCTTTGGTGAATATGAGTATTCAAGATATTTATGCTCACTTTAATATTCCCGAGGACAAAGACAAAATGAAAACATTGTCGTCATTCTTTTTGAAAAATGTAATGACCCGTTATAAGAAACAAATGAAAGAAACCCAGGAAAAATGTAAGTTTTACACCGATTTCATGATTGAACAACGCGACGAAATCATCCAGAAAATATTCAAAAATAAGGGCGACAGTGTAGTAAGTACTCCGGTGGCATTTGTACATTTAATCAATAATGTTCAAGGACAACAGCAAATCAATGCGAACTCGATTGTTGATATTACACCCTTGGAAGCCTTTGAAATGATTGAAAACACTTATTCAAAATTGGAAAAAATCCGTTGCGCACCACCAACCCTTTTATTCAAGACGCTGTATTATTTCAATCTATCACCCAAGGAATTATTGGTAGTGAAACGATTTAATCGTGCTGCGTTGACGATATTACTTGAAGACATTCTGGTGAATTACAAGCGCGCAATTGTTGCTCCAGGTGAAATGGTAGGAATGATTGCGGCGCAGAGCATTGGTGAGCCTACAACTCAGATGACTCTGAACACATTTCATTTTGCTGGTGTGTCGTCTAAATCTAACGTCACTCGTGGTGTGCCAAGAATAGAAGAAATATTATCCTTGTCACCTGAACCAAAAAATCCGTCACTAACCATTTATATGAAACCAGAGGAACAAACCGACCGTGAAAAGGCGCAATCGATTATGTACATGTTGGAACACACCAAGATGGAAGAAATCGTGAAATCAATTGATATTTGTTTTGACCCAGATGATTTAAATACATTGATTAGTGAGGATGAGACGACAATGGAACAATTTCAATCATTTGAACAAATGGTGGACGAATGTATTGAAAAGTCGGTTGAACCAGAAACCAATGAAAAATCAAAATGGATTTTACGAATGGAAATGGATTCGGAAATTATGTTGGAGAAAAATATTACCATGGATGACGTGAATTTCACCTTGAAAAACAGTTATGGTGATGAGGTTTCTTGTGTATATTCGGATTATAATGCGGACAAATTAGTGTTTAGAATTCGCATGAATACTGTGGTTAATAAAGCAGAAAAAACCGGTGTAACACCTATTGGACAAAATAAAATCAAAGTCAATCCGCTTGACCAGTCTGACCAAATTTATATATTAAAGAATTTCCAAGACCAAATCTTACACAATATAGTAATTCGCGGTGTTAAAAATATCAACAAGGTAATTCTTCGTAAGATAAAGGATAATTTGGTGGAAACATCGGGTGTATACAAGAAACAAGATATATGGGTGTTGGATACGATTGGAACAAATATCTTGGATGTATTGGCTCTTGATTATATCGATGCGAAACGTACCTTTAGTAATGATATTGTTGAAATATACGAAATCTTTGGTATTGAGGCTGCGCGACAAACCATTTACAATGAATTGGCAGAAGTGATTGAATTTGATGGTACATATATTAATTATCATCACATGGCAATGTTGTGCGATAGAATGACATTTACCAACAAGATGATTTCGATATTTAGACACGGTATTAACAATGACAACATTGGTCCAATTGCCAAGGCGTCTTTTGAGGAAACTCCTGAACAATTCTTGAAAGCGGCAAGACACGCGGAATTGGATATCATGCGCGGTGTATCGGCAAATGTAATGTGTGGTCAAGAAGGATTATATGGCACCAACGCATTCCAGGTCGTACTTGATTTGGATGAAATGCGTAAATTGGAAAATACGATTGAATATGAACAAGAAGATACCAACAAAATGATAGACGATGTCTTTGGTGGTATGGAGGATGAAGATGATAAATGTAGTAAAAATAAATTGGTGATTGAAAATAATGTAGTCAATATTAAAGCAAGTGATTTAGGTGGTGATGATGATTATAATCCAGGATTTTAGGTTCTAGGTTAAATGAAATAAAAATATATAAATAATAAAAATCTCTGTATTTTTATTATTTTTTACTGTAAAATTATAACGATGATGGTCGTCGTGTAGTATTATTCGGTTTACTGCGTGATTGAAAACCTTTATTCGCATTATTTACAAAATGAATACATAAATCTACAAAACAAGAAATGGTTTCGCCTATAAGATAACCAAACGACCATTCAATGTTAGAACAGCATTTTTCTGTGTCACAACATTTGTTCTTGTTTTTTGGTTTTTTTAGTATTGTTTTCATCTATATACAAATATTAATAATATAAATGTATTAGAAATATAATTTTAATAATATATAATTATTTTGATTTTATTTAATACATGCGTTCTTATTGTTCATTTATAAATAAATGCGTATCAAATAAATCATTTATAAATATTGATAAAAATACTAAAAGAGAAAATTATCCATCGTTATTTTGTGAATTATTACGCCAAGTGTATAGTCTAGAAACATTGAATATAATACAACAAATTATTCATATTGAACTATATAGTTATGTAATAAATATGTATCAGTTTTTATTGGAAAAAGAATTCGATTATAAAAGTTTTGTTAAATATAAATTCACTTTTTTAACAAGTGTATTGGAAAACATGTTTTATAACGAAGAAACAAAAGATTTGTATTTTTCCTATTTTTCAAAAATTCAAAAAATCCATTTGGCATTTATGCGTTTTTCTAGATTGTATAAATACAAAAAAGCTGTGGTTCAAATATCGAGTGACTTATATATGAATGAATTGGATGAAAAAAGCGCGAATGTCTTTGTATTATTCCAAAACAATTGTAAATATTTATTTTCGGCAAGTGATTTGGTGAATATAATGAATAATAATTTATCAAATTCGTATTTATTTTTCAGTGAGCCATTGGTACCAAAAAATCCATATAACAATATAGTATTTGACCACGCTACTTTATATAATATTTATTTTTTCATGAAAAGTCGTCCCTTTGCGATGCCAGTTTTGTATCAACAGTTTTTCAATGTGGATTTTGATCTTGAAATATTCAGGGAAGACAATGAACAAATAATAAGAGAAGAATCAATCAAAAGATACGTCTATTCAACAAGTCCAAATATATTATATAATACGGTTGTTTCCATGATTGAAACCTTAAAATCGAATAATCCAAAATATAAAATATTGTGTATTCATAAAAACTTCCCTAAAAACAAATTGGTGGAAATCATGCGACCCTATTTACATTTGTATTACTTATCAAAATATTATGTTGTTGGAACTGAAAAAATAACAAATTCATATGAAATTTTGATAAAAAAGTTTGATTTATTTATAAGATATAATCCATATTTTGGGAGAAAACTATTTAAACTGGATAAAAATAACAAATTGTTGGTTGATAATTATGATGAAAACCACATGAATTTTTATAAAAAGTATGATAAAAGTGTATTCAAAAAACTTCCTAATATTGACCATGACGAAATGTTTGGATACAATGGAGAATTTGATACAGATGATTCTATTCGCTCGACCATTCGTAATAATACGAGTACATCATTACATAATGCGGTAGAGTATATTCGGTTTCACGGTGTCGCAAGTGGTAATAATGAGGAAGATGAACATGATGAGGATGAACAGGATGAAGATGATGATGAAATTATTGAAAATGCGAGTGAATTTATCATGGATAATGATACCGATGGTACAAATAGCGACGATGAATTATAATAATTTATAATAAAACAAATATAAACAAAAAGCATTATTATAAATTATATGAAGGTTTTACTTATCGGTTTTGGCTTTGTTGGAAAAGCTACATATTTATTAAAAAATGCGGACGTTGAATTTTTCATCTATGATTGTGTTCCAGAATTGTGTTCACCACCGAATCTAGATTTGGATGAAACCGTAAAAATTGTAGACTTGGTATTCATTTCATTGCCTACACCAACAAATATTGATGGTTCGTGTTATACAAATTTAATTGATACATATGTGAAACGTTTGAAGCATGACTATATTATTATTCGTTCGACTGTTCCAATCGGGTATTGCGATTCACATAAAGTATTTTTTATGCCTGAATTTTTAACAGAGCAAAACTGGAAGGAGGATTTTATCAACAACAAGCATTGGTTGTTTGGAATTTATGAAAATTGTAATTTTGACATAGAAATGCAATTTCGTTTACATATACGAAAACTAATTGGTAATGCGTATACACACAAAAGTATAAAATATGATGATATTCAATTTGGAACCAATAAAGAAATGGAAATGAATAAATTAATAAGAAACACATTTTTATCAACCAAAGTAGGATATTTTAATGAGATTTATGATTTGGCGGATAAATTAGGTATTAATTACAATAGTGTCATCAATTATGTCAAATTAGATGACCGTATTGGCGACAGTCACATGACTTGTCCCGGATATAATTATAAAAGAGGATACGGTGGAACATGTTTTCCAAAAGATACGAATTCAATGTATAGTCAACTGATTCAAAACGGTATTCCTTCTTATATATTACAGGCGAATTTAGATAGAAATGAAAATTATGATAGACCTGAGAGGGATTGGTTACATGATATAAATCGCACAAATGTAAAAGATAATGCGTCATCTTATATATTGGTCACAGGGGGTGCCGGGTTTTTAGGTCGTCATATTTGTAAGAGACTATTGGAAAATCCTTTGAACAAGGTGATTTGTATGGATAATTTAATTACTGGTAAAATCAGTAATATTGAGGAATTTGTTGGAAACCCAAATTTCAAATTTGTTAATTTTGATATTACAAATAAAATATTCTTACCCAAAGTTGACCAGATTTATCATTTGGCGTGTATTGCCAGTCCAGACAAATACAAGGCAAATTCTATTGAAACATTAATGACTTCTTTTGTAGGAACTAAAAATATCTTGGATTTGGCAAAAAAACACGGAGCAAAGGTGTTATTTACATCTACATCTGAAGTTTACGGAGACCCATTAGTTCATCCACAACCAGAGACATATTACGGGAATGTAAATACTGTTGGAGAAAGAAGTTGTTACGATGAGGGAAAGCGCGTAGCAGAGACATTACTCTATGAATATCGTAAAAAGTTTGACATGAATGTGAAAATCGTTCGTTTGTTCAACACGTACGGACCATATATGGATTTAAATGATGGACGTGTCATTACGAATTTTATTAATCAAATCATGAAGAATGAAAGTCTCAAAATATATGGTGACGGATACCAAACCCGTAGTTTTTGTTATGTAGATGACCTGATTGAGGGGTTGATTTCCATGATGGCAAGCGATGAATACGGACCAGTGAATCTAGGTAATCCAAATTGTGAATTTACATTGAATGAATTGGTAAAGATTTTTGAGAAAGTGAGTGGAACAGAATTAAAAGTGGATTATTTACCATCAACAGAAAATGACCCAAAACAAAGAAAACCAGATATTCGATTGGCGTGGGAAAAATTAGGATTTAAACCGGTAATTGAGTTAGAAACGGGTATTCAAAGGACAATGGAATATTTTAGTAAGTAATATATTTATGTTTACTTGAAACAAGTAAAAATAAATGCGTTGAAATAAATTATTATTTTAGATTTTTAACTATTTTGTTGTAACTGACATAATCGTTCTTTTTTATACATTGTTTCAATAAAACGATGATTTTTTCTTTAATTTCTTCAGAATATTTACATTTACGGGTATATAATTTCGCAATAATATTATCAGGATGTAATGTTTCACAAAGCATATTATTTACATTTATTTTTGTATATTCGTGCATTAAGACATTATAAAGAATTTCACCATTATAATTTATTTTGGAAACATTCTCAAAATGTCCAAAAAATTTATATGCCTCAATCATTTTTCCTTTGTAATATACCTTATGATGTTTACTCATAACTGTTTTTTCTGTTGGGTGATTTAAACCTAACGCATTTTTTTCAAAACAAATTAAATAGTTGTCGTTAGTAATTGTTTGTGTGATATCTACAATTGGTTTCTTATTTATTGTGTATTTATTTGGAATAATTTTATCTATTGCGATAATTCCTTGGTCAGTTTCAATAGGTGTATTTGCTGGAAAACAAATATTTGATACAGGTGTTGGTGTTAAATTAATACGTATAATGAGTGAATCACTTATACATGATGCGTATAAATAATTACCTATAATAACTAAACCTAATGGATATATTTCAGGTCCAACAAACCAATAAGGTTCGATATTTGAACCATTTGTAAAATTTAATTTACTAATTGTCCCACTCCCGTAATTTGCTACATACATATATGAACCTTTAATTGTCAAATCAGCTGGACCAAACAAATCAATCGCTGCCCAATTTAAATCTACAATTGAACTAGTTAATATATTTATTTTACTTATTGTATTTCCTAAAAAATTAGATACATACATATATGAACCATCTACTAATAAAAAAAGTGGACCAGCAAGTCCAGTTATCCAGTCTGAGTTTACAATAGAACCATCGGTTAAATTGATTTTACCAATTCTAGTTTCTGGTGAACCCGCAGGTCCTAAAAATGCTACGTATAAATATGAACCATATACTGCTAAACCAGCTGGTCCATAATATAATCCAGTTGCCCAGTCTAAAACTAAAGTACCATCTGATAAAGTTATTTTACTAATTGTACTACCCGAACCAAAAGGTCCCTGATTTGATACATATAAATATAAACCATTTATTACTAAACCAAATGGTCCATATAATCCAGTAACCCAAGTATTGTTGACACTTCCAGTTGAAATTGTGATTTTACAAATATTTCCGTTATTGTAGTCGGCAACATACATATAGTCACCATTTACAACCATACCACCAGGACTGTCTATTCCGGTTTGCCAATTAACATAACTTGAACTTTTTAAAGAAAGTTTCTTAGATTTGTCTAATTGTTGTAAAGCAGGATTATTTCTTTTTAAGTGTTCATCAAAAAAAGACATATTTATATTATAAATCTATATTATTTTTATAAATTGTATATAAAATTGTATATAAAATTTATAAAAAAAGTTACGCCTCAATCTCATTATCACTATCTTCTTCAATCACTAATTTGACCTTTGGTTTTTCTGCGCCCTTGTTTTTCAAAGAATACTCTTTTTTAGTAAATATATTCAAAAACTCGCTCATGGATTGTTTGTTGTCAAGTGCCTCATCTACATTGTCGAGTCCCTCACCACGAAGAACACTTTTTTCAATAAATATTTTGCGCTGGTCATTTTGAACTAATTTATATGTCGATGTCTTTTCACCGCGTGTCAATGGCGATGTTACGATGAAACAAAACTTTTCGTTTGTTTCACCATATATTACATACGCATTATTAGTATATTTATTTTGACATATTGGTTTCGTAGAAATAAAAAACGAAGGGATTTTATATTTTTGTAAAATCAAACAAACATCTAGATTCGAAATGAAATAGTCGCCATTATAAATAAAATTCGTAAAGGTAATTAATTTCTCACGCACCTGTTGTACAAGTATTTTTTTTCCTTCCAAAGCCAAAACGTCTAATATTTTGTTTTCATAATCACCGTTTTGTTTAAAATATGATGCATATTCATGTAATAAATCAAGCCTGATTTGATTCATTGTCAAATTTTGTGATGTCGCCTTTTTAATGATATCTATCAATAAATAAAATCCGTTATCATAACTCAACTCACTATATGATGAAGGAAATGACTTTTTCCACACCCCCGACGTTATTTTGTCCTTCATTTTGGGCACATATTCTACCAATTCATTATCCGCATCTATATTTATATTTGTATCATTCGTTTGAATCCGGTTATCATATACTTGGGTTATTTGAGGTTCAACTGTATCATAATTATTATATTTTACATACTTGTTCAATACAGCTGGAACTAGGGTATCAAAGTATTCACTGGTTAATAAAGATTGTATCATGACCACCTCATTGTCTGTTAAATTATATCCCAAATTGTTAAATGATAAATATGTTTGCGGTTCAAACATGAATGATTTGATTCTATTATAACGAATAATTTCATCTGCCATTTTATCATAATAATATTCTTCATTATTGTTTGACTTGTTTATTAAATTATATTTGGGAATCACCAATTCACACATATTGTTTTGACTGTTTAATTTACATGAATTTTTTAATAAACATTTATTCGCAGCATTCATCATACAAGCGGATATGTTTGAATTTTTATTTATTTTTCCAATATCATAATCTTCGGTAAACAATACTTTATCGTCAACCAGTTTTCTCAATTGTTGAGAAATATTATCCAACTGTTCATTATATAACGCATATGGTGAATTCGCTTCTTTTTCTATTTTCTCTCTTTGTTTGATATTTTTAAAATCATTCAACAAGATTCGAATTGTATTTCTAAATGAATTATAAAGGTTTGTCTCCATTTTAATTCTTTGTATAGTTTCAATTCGTTCTTCGTCGATTTTATCATTTAATATTATTTTATTGTCTATTTTATAAAGGTCACTTCCTTCAATAAGAATCAAAGAATCATCATTTGTATCATTTACATTTACATATTGAATTAAACCAACAAAATTATTTGTTTCAGTTAATATTCCAACAACTAATTTATTTTTATCAACTACTTTATACAGTGGATTACACAAAATGACCTTTTTACTTGATTTGTACACTTCTCTCAAAAAACGAATTGTATTTTTGTAATCGGTGAAAATATCTTTACTCACCAAAATGAAATCATAATTATTATTAATCGATGATGGATAACATGGAATAAAACCACGAGACGTTTCATTTGACGCAATTACGCCAATCACTTTGCCTTCAAAATTAATAATTTGTTTTACAATAGTATATTTTATTTTTTGTAAATTTGTGATTACATTATTCAGTAAATTTGCCCTTGAAAATTTATATTGTAACGGCATACTATTCAAAGGCTTACACATTGTATGAATATATGGTTTAATTATTTTCTTAAATAAATTGCGGATATTTGCTGGTAATTCTGGGTTCAATTCACTGAATTTTTTAATAATGGTTAATTTCTTATTTACATTTTTATACGAATAAATCGGTTCATAATAATTTCCACTTTTTACAATTAAATAAGTATACTTTCGGTGGTCAAATATTTCACTCGAATAATGATTTGTTGGGCAAATCAAATTAACCGAATCAGTCACATCATTTGTGTCTACCTCTAATATGATTAAATTTATTCCCGCGGAAAACAGGGTAGGATTCGGTCTACAAATAATATCCCACAAATAAGTGTAATCAATATTTACAGTATTATCCATTAAAAATGCTTTAAAATTTTCAAAAGAGGATACTATTTTGTAAAAAAAATCTAAATTATGTTTGGTAGCTTGATAAATTTTTGAATTCATATATTTTTCAACTAATTCCTCACTAATATTGAATGGTTCAATATCAAAATCAATATATAAATTGCCGTTTTGATAGGTCAAAAAATCGTCGATTGACAAAGATGAAAGAATAAGTTCCTTCATTTGTTTAATGCTTGGTATATTTTTTGAATCGATATAAAACATAATGTCCGCAATACAAGCAATGAATGACTGAGTTTCGCTGAATTCAACACCATGTCTTAATAAACAACTATGGATATAGCGGACATTTTGTTTATTTTGATTTTGACATTTTGAATTATCCTCATGTAAAAAATGTTGAATACTTATTGGTAAATATCCCCAACGCCCAGCGTCCAATGGAACTTTTTCTTGCCCTTTAATATAAAAATCTTCTTTTTCTTTTCCAGGAGCGCGTTTTACAATTTGTTCGTCAGATACTTGACTTTCACTATGACTTGGGATTTGTTGGGGGTTTTGCGTAATTCCCATGTTTTTCACCTCGTTTTTTGTGTCTTCTTCATTCTCGCTATCTTCCGCTTCAGTATCATAATCTAGGACACTTTCTTTCAAAACAGGTTCTACGTCCGCTTCCATTTGTTGCTCACATTTTGCTTTTTTACCAATGTGTTCTTTTGTATTCCATTTCTTAAAACAACAAGGAATACATAAATCGTCTGGGTGTAATCCCTCCTTCATGAAACCAGGGTAATGTTGTATATATTTATCTTGTGTGCCATGCTCTTGTGGGTCAAAAAATTCATATATATATGCTCCTTTAGGTACTGCTTTGGCATCTCTTGGAATAACCTCTCCGCACGTTGGATGTTTTTTTACGATTTCTCCTCTTTCATTGCGGACCTCCTTAAGTTCGGCCGGGTCAATAGGTGTATTTGTTTTCAAGCACCAATAACGAGGACAAATGTAATAATTTGGCTTTTTTGGGTCACTGCCATATTTTAAAACATCTTCGGGTTTTAAAAATCCTGGTTTATTTTTTTTTATTTTTTCAAATTCTTCCTTGGTAAGTAATACAGGTTGTTTTCTTAAATTAGACGCACATGTTCTCGAATATGGTTTAAATTTCCCCTGTTTTTTTGTTAAAAACAATGTAGGGTCATATTGTTGTAATTTTTGTTCAAATACATTGGGGTTTTTTAAACTCATTCCATCTAACTCAATTACATTTTTTTCAATATCTTCGATATCATCGTCGTCAACACCCGGATAAAGTGGTTGTCCAATGACAATTTTATTCTTTTCGACTGGTTCATCCTCGGGTATATCAAAATCTAAAATTTCGCCTTCTTTAAATGTTTCAGAATTAGAATTAGAACTACTCTTTGAGCTACTTTTGCCTCCTGAAATTTTTTCTTCTTCATCTCCGGATTCACTACTATCCCCATAAAATAAATCAAACGCGGTTTTATTACGTTCCTTTTTTTCTTGATTATATTCTTCATCTTCTTCTTCATTAAATGCTCTTATATATGATTTATAATCAGCGTCTTTAATAGACGCGGATGATGATTTTGAACTGGCTGAACTTAAATCAAACATTTTTTGTTCAAACATTTTTTGTTGGTCGATTTCTTCTTTTTCAAAATCTTTTAGAATAATTTCAGTTTTCAACTCGCCGCCACTACAATTATTTTTAATTTGTTTTACCGGATAATTGGTTGATTTCATATCTTGAGTTAATCGAATCAATGTGTCCAAGTATATTGGAATATTAGTTAAATATTCATTATTATTAATACCATCTACTGAAATAGTAATGACACCAGTGTTTTTGTTTAATTCGATTCTTGTTTTAAACCCAGGATTGATTTTAATTTCTATTTCTGATTTTCGAACACCCTTTACAACCTCCAATTCATTCGCCACTTTTTGTAACAGTTCTTTTGCGTCATTTTCAGTCATTTTATAATTTTCCATCAAACCTTCGATAATTTCAAGAAGCGTATATTTTTGTTTTTGTTTTTCAATAATAAATGCTTCTTGACTATTGGTTTTACTAAAATTGGATACTCTTTTAAACCGCATTTCAATACCGGTTTTTAAATTGGATGATTCCACTACAAAAATACTTGAAAGACACGCTTTTAATTTATCCAAATTAATAGAACGCTCTATTTCAATTGTGGTTTCATAATTGAGATGTTTGATTTCCACATTCTTATCAGTAAACCCCTCAAAATAATTAATACTGTATCCGCTTTTTTCAATATACGTTTTCACATCATCAATAATAGGGTTTACCATTTTTTTAATCAATGATTCAATATCTGCCATAGTTGTTGCTTTTTCAAACTCGCCCTCTATAAAAACATTTCCATATTCGTCAAATTCGCACAACATAACGTGTTGTTTTTTAGATATTTTATATTCAATGTATACCGTGACTGATTTGGTTTTCCCGATACTTTTTATTAATTTAAAAATAGTTGCCCTTGATAAATACGGGATTTTTCGTCCGTCTATGCTAATACTATCCGTATACAAGCGGTAAATATTTTCTTGTTTTACAGAGGGATTAAATTTTATCAACGGTTTCATAATATCCGCATGTACCAGTTTAAATATGACATCCAAACGGATTTTTATATCATAGGTTGGTTTCACCATGACTTTTATATAATGAATCCCTGCTGTTTTATAGTTCAATTCTTGAGTTCGTTCTTTGTATATATCATAAAACATATCCACGTTTTTAAAATTATCAAATACATCATCATCAAATAAATCTTTTGATTTATCTATCAACATTTCCCTTTTTGAATTTAATGTGTCGAGAGAAACAATATCGTCTTTAAGTAGGTTTGGATAATATATCTTAATAGCGGTTTCCTGGTTTAAATCGAGTAATTTATTATATTCCAATACGTCAGTTGCCGAGCAAACATAAATGTTGTTATTGTATATTACGCCAGTATTCATTAATAAAAGAGTATTTAAAGACAACATTGATTTTCTCACCTGTTTTTCTATCGTGTCATTGTATGATTTGACCAAAAATGGATTACCTATATAAGGATATTCATCCGCAATAAGTAAGTGTGATTGTCCTAAATTTCTAGTTATTAAAAAGGTCTGTTCGGTTAAATCGAGAGAAAGTATGTCATCATATGTATAAGAGGATTTCTTGGGTATATCGAATTCACTATTATCGACAATATTTAACAATACCAAATCCAATGTCTGTTTAGTAATTTCTTGTTTTTTTTCGGTTAATGCCGAATATATATTGGTTGGATTTAATGTGGTTTCAATAAGCCCAAATAAATAGAGTTCGCTGAGAGAAATAGGTGATTTTTTGTATTTTTCATGGGACGTGTTTAGTTCATCTGTTACTTTTATTTTTATAGATAAGATATTATCATCCGTGTGTAATTGTTGAAATGAAAAATATACAGGTATTTTGTCGACCATTATTTTTCGCAACTCATCATCATTGAAAATATAAGATGAATTGTCGAAAAATAACTCGTTTTTTGGGTCTTTTTTGAATAATTCTTCTAGATTTACATTATTTTTATATACATTTCCGTAAAATACATGGATGGATTCTACCTTGTTTTCAATATTTAATATATTTACCTTGTATATGGAATTTTGTTTTGGTGTTGCCATTCTATTATATATATAAATAAAGTATTTTTTATTTATATAAAACGACTAATTATTATTCTTATTTTCATGATAGACATGGTTTTTTATTTTATTTATTTTTTTTCGAATTGTTTCACTAGAATATCCAAGTAAATCACCAACTTCTTTATTTGACCTTATGTTTTGAAAATAAAAATTATATTTATATTTCATTATTTTTTTGTATTCTTCATCCAAGTCATTGATTATATTCCATAATTCGAGCAATTCATTGTCTTTATTCGCGAGTATATAACTATCTTTATGAGTGCTTACATACAATCCATCATAATAATCATAATTACTCATAAATTTTGTGTTGGTCATTTTTTTGTACAAGACTAGATTTTGGGTTCTCCATTTTTTATTGACTCTTTTTGATATCGGCAATAATGTGAGTGGATGCATTTCTGACATCCCATAATATAATTCTCCCTTTATATAGATTGACGCATATTTTGAAAATGAAAAGGGCATCGACGCGTTATACATGGATATCGCATCTAATAATCCCCGTGATGCGTATAGTTTCATTTCATTCAAAGATATATGTCGGCATTTTTTATAATATGTTGTTTTGAAATCGTATGCCATATTATACGCATAATGTTTATAGTGTTGAAATATAATTTCATTACAAGTATTAATCATATTACTTGTGCTTTTTGGATGTTTTAAAATATATTGTATACTCATCCATTGGCTACTTGTGAGATAATTGAGACTTGTGACATGCATTATACCGCATAAGAATAATATAATTAATAATGAAAACATGTAATTATATTTATTGTCGAATAATATTTATATATATTCAAAATATACATTACAAAAATCTACGATAAAAATATATAAAAAAATATATAAAAATATCTATATTTTTCGAAGAAACCATATTTATAAATTTTCAAATTTCAACAAAAGAAAATCAGAAAAAGTAAAAATGGACATTTTTGGTATGTCCATTTTTCAAAAATGCCAGTATTTTGATGAAAAAAAGGGGTTTTTTGGCCATTTTATAGCATAAAGCTCTCCCGGATTTTTAGTGGTTTTTTCAACGAGAGCATAATTTTGTGAGCATAAATTTTATATTTTTCAAGGAAAAGGATTTAGGCATTTTTTTTTTATCATACTATGATAAAAATGGATAAAGAAAAAATGCCAAAAAATGCCAAAAAATGCCAAAATTATTATTGCGAATTGTGTGACTTTAAATGCTCTAAATACTCAAATTTTGTAATACATAATAATACACTGAAACACATAAATGCTGAAAATGATAACAAAATGATAAAAAATGATAACGATTTAACGCAAAAAATGCCAAAAACACCCCTCTTTAGTTGTAACTGTGGCAATATTTATAAATATCAATCTGGATTATCAAGACATAAAAATAAATGCAATAAAAATAATACAGAGCAAATTACTGAAAAAAAGGAACCAGAAAAAAAACCTGACATAGAATTACAAATAGAAGATGAAGTGACCAGTAATGAATTAGAAATAGACATGAAAACTACGATTGTTGAGTTACTGAAACAAAACCAAGAGTTTCAAAAACAAATCATTGAACTGATGAAGGATAATATGGGGAATACTACAAACAATAACATTATCAACAACACAACAAATAACAAATTCAACTTGAATGTATTCTTGAACGAGACATGTAAAGATGCGTTGAATTTAAGTGATTTCTTGGAATCGCTGATTTTAACCCTAACCGATTTTGAAAATTTTGGTCCTCTTGGTTATTGTGGCGGTATTAGTAATATTTTAGTCAAGGGATTAAATAAATTGGACATAAGCAAAAGACCGATTCACTGTAGTGATTTAAAGAGGGAGGTGATTCATATTAAAAACAACGATGCTTGGCATAAAGATGATGATAATCAGCAAATGATAAAAGCCATTAAAGCAATTGAACACAAGAATATCAAGCAGATGTCTCTTTGGGCGAAAGCCAACCCGGAATACAAGGACCCAAATCATAAAAAAAGTGATTTATATACCAAGTTGATAGACCAGAGCTTGGGCGAAACAGACAAGGAAAAAGCACAAAAGAATTATAACAAAATTATTCGAACCGTCGCCAAAGAAGTGCTCGTGGATAAAACGTAAAATAATATATATTGTAATTCAAAATGATTACAATATTTATCTTGAACTAAAAATAGTTAGAAATAGTTAGAAATATTTATTATAATAAAAATTGATTTAGGAATAAGATAGTGTATTATAGTAAAAACACTAAATATGACTAAAATTAGTTGCGAAAAATGTGGTAAAGAGTTTAATAGTAAATCTCACTATACTCAACATCAAAAAAGAAAATCCCCGTGTGTTACTGAGAGTAAAATAAAAGAATATATAGACAAATCCGTAGAAGAAAAGTTAACAAAATTAAATGTTTCATCCGCATCATCAACAACACCAACGGATGTTACTCTTGTAATTCAACCTACAACAAAAACGGTAATAAATATCGATTTGTCAAGTTTTGATGAAATCAAAAAATATTATGATGAAACATTAAATACTGACAAAACCACGTATAAATCAAGTAACGACGAACCAACACCAATTGATTGTGTCGCTGAAATGATAGGTAAAATTCCCGATGAATTATGGAAAAAACCAGAGTTATCTATATTGGACCCTTGTTGTGGGAATGGTAATTTTAGTGTACCAATTCTATTTGAATTATTAAAACATCATGATAAACAAAGTATATTAGAAGAAATATTAGAATTTAATGATATAAATGAAAGTAGATTAGAAAATGTGCGTAACGTATTTTGCGGTGAAAAGTATCATTTAAAAATAACAAACCATGATTTTATTACATTTGATAATCCTAAAAAATATGATTTAATTGTAGCGAATCCACCTTATGCCAAATTATTAGAAAATGGTAAAAGAGCCTCAAAAAATCATAATTTAATTAAAGATTTTATCGAAAAGGCATTATCACAATTAAAACCAAATGGTTATTTATTGTTCATTACACCTGACAATTGGATGTCTTATGCTGATAGAAATGTCTTAATAGAAATAATTACATCTTTACAGATTATTCATTTAGATATACACACCGCAAAAAAATATTTTAAAAAAATTGGGTCTAGTTTTACTTGGTACATAATCCAAAATTGTCCTTTTTATAAAAACATTCATGTTTCTGGAATATGGAAAAAAAAAGAATACACGAGTTCGGTGATATCAAAAAAACGCAAATATATTCCATTATTATATAATCAAATCGTTCAAAATATATTATCAAAAACGATTGATAACACATCACTTCCTAAATTTGATGTTAAAACCAGCAGTGATTTACATAAATACACCAAGGCAGAATTTATTTGTGATGAAAAGACAGATGAGTTTAAATACAAATTAATTCATACACCAAGTCAAACTGTTTATTCATCGCGACCACATAAATTTCAAGAAGGATATAAAGTATTTATATCAACAACTGATAAGTATAGTGTATTTATTGATAATTGTGGAATGACACAATCTATTGTATTTATATTATGTAGTAATGAAGAAGAGGCAAAAAAATATTTACAAATATTACAACACCCGTTGTATGTATTTATAAATAATATTTGTCGCTGGGGTAATTTTAATAATATAAGAATATTACAAAGTTTTCCTATTCCAAAGATGGAATATTCTGGAAATTATCAAGAAATTTACGATTATTTCAATATTACAAAAGAAGAAATCGAATATATTTGTGCTAATTTATAAAATAAATTACATATTTTTATTGTTTATATTGACTAAGTAAATCACCTTCACCGATTGGTTTTTTTCCAAGGACTTTCATTAAATGCGCGTTTAAATCTTTTTCCATTTCTTCATATGGAGATATTTCTATATACTTTGTTATTCCCTCGCTCGTTATATATTCAACTTGTTTGGTAGGTACTTTACATATATAAAATTTGACGGGTATGTTTTTTTTTATACATGACCTAAAAATTTGAGACCATACATAATTCGTATCAGACGGCGACCCTTTCATTGTCCAGTTTTCTTCTGTTCCAGCGCCATACGTTCTTTGAGGTAATGGGTTTTTTGACTTACCTCCTTTAATAATCATACCAAATATTACAATTAAATAAATGATATTATATACGTCTTTAAATTCGTCAGTTACACAAATTTCATAACCAGATGTTTTTGATGTATTTTCTTTAATCCAACCGCCTTCTTTGAACTCATATTTTGTTGTTTTTAAATATTCATTTACATCTAGTTGATGTTTACAATTCCAATGATGTGTATTGTAAATATATTCTTTACTATTTTTTGGGGTTGTTTGGAATGTCAACATATATTCATCATTATTATTGACGGATTCATTCTCTGTTGTATTCGTATTCATAATTTCATTGTTTGTTTCACTCATTTTTATAGCGTTTTTTGTGTAATAATAATTTGATTAAGTATTTTATTTCAATTTTTTTAATTATTTTTATATGGTTAGGTAAAGAGAATATAAAAATATATGTTTTTTACATGTCGTAATAGGGGTTATCTGTAATAGTCATGCCACAATATTGTTGAGGAGATTTCTTGTAATCAATTGGTTTATAGATTCCGGCTTCTTTGGCATTTTCCAAGACAAATTTGAAATTCTGCCAAAATTCTTGTTTATGACCGACTGACGTGGTCATGATGTGTGATAATTCATGTAACGCAACAAAAGTTAACGTATTTAAATCAATCAATGTTGTACTATTTTTTGTTCGATTTAAACAAAACGCCAGTTTCTCTCCTTTGTTTTCACTGTATGCGGTTAATTCACTGGTTGGTAATGTTTCATTTATTTTTTTTGGATTGAAACCTTCAACTAATTTTTTCACTCTAGGGTCTTCGGGATACTTATCCTTCATATATTTTACTAATTCTTTACATTTATTTGTAACATTTGCTAAAAGGTCCGCAGCATCATTTACTTTTTCTCTTTCTCTCACACAATATTTATTTCCATCTACTCCTGAAATGATACATTTCAAATTAAACACATCTGAATCATTATATATTTTTAAACAAATAAATAGAATAAAAAATATAATAATGTATAAGAAAATACTATGTTTGTTTAATCCAAACATTCGTATATGTATTATATAAATACTATTTTTATGATATGATATTGAGAAAATCACTCTTCTTCTCTCAATATCCTACTTGTAAATTATAATTTCGCCTCAAAATTTATTGCATATTGGTAGCACCAATTTCAAGTGGTGGTCTCATGAAATCTGGTTCAATAGTTGAAAGATTCCATGGTCCAACATATAATTGTGGATTTGGTGGTTCAGAACGGATTTGTAAATTGGCATTTCTTAATGTTTGTCCAATAGTATCGATACCAATGTGGTAACCAGCCTTTAATAAATTAATATTCGCTAATTCACCTTTTCCGGAAGGATTTAATTGTGCCCACTCACTGTTGGTATCCTTTGGTAATAATTCCGCAGGATTTTGAATACTTTGTTGAGCGCACGATGTTGGGACACCAATTGATGGAGTTGGAATACCATTTACAGATGAATACATTTCGTTACTGCCTTCATGTGCTGGTTTTGGGCCGGATGGTTGTTGTTGAGGGCGTTCACCACCATTACCGTACGCTTTTTTTGGCGAATCGCCAAATTTTTCAGATCCGGCAGATGATTTGTTGGATAAATACTTGGCAAATAAACTAATACCGTATGCTACTACTATAAGAATGATAATAGCGCCGACACCATTTTTTTTCCAAAATTCGTTCAAAAGAGAAAAAGGATTCTTCATTATATAAAATTAATGATAAAATATTTTTTTAAATACAGTTTAATTAGTTGAATTAAAATTTTGTAAATCATGAATTGTCCTTAATTATTCTTTTAATTTTCATTATTTAAATATTCATATTCATTTTCTAAATTAAAATCTAAATCACTTTCTAAACTATTGTCACTATCACTATCTTCTAAATCATCCAACATATAAGTTTTCTTAATATTCTTTGCTTCTAAATACGCAATCATCATTTCTTTTTTTGCCTGTTTCGCCTTTTCTTTTGCCTTTTTATATATTTCATAATAAAACTCGTTTGGTTTTTTAAGTTTCATTGGTTCTAAAGTATCTATGTTGAAATTTATATCATTCATTTCTTTTAATTCCCCATTGTCTATATCAGTAAGAGTGTTGATATTTATATCGTGAATTATATTTTCACGCTGAGTCGTTTCTTTTTTATCATCCATATTTGATTGAATATTTTTATTATTTACATTTTCCATTTGCATATCTTCTTTTTCTAAATCTATTTCATCTTTTATTATTAAATGAACCTCATCTTCTTTAATGTCATTTTTTGAATATTTGTCATTATCACTTTGAATATCTTGATTCATTATTTCATTCGTTTCATTTTCTTCTAAACTTTCATTTTCGGTATCCAGTGTGAATTCTTCTAAAGAATCCTCACCACTTTTATTTTTGGAAAAAAAGACAGATTGGTTAGTATCATTCGGTTTTTCTTCTATTTTTTGGTCAACAAGCACCGGAACAACAATATTTGATTTGTAAAGAACCTGATTTTCTTCTAAATTGTTTGTCTTTGTTTCAATCAAAGGTTTCCCACTGGTATTCCTTTTAATCAAACAACTTTCAAACATTTCATAAGTATTCAATACCATTGCCTGTTTCATTTCCAATTCGATTTGAAAATTACGACTGGTGAACTTAATCCCCTGTATTTCAATAATGGAAATGATATTGGTATCACTCTTAATATCGTCTATATTTAATGGCACCTCGCTTTCATTGTATATTTTTACTAAAGGAATGTTTGTATTGTAATTCATTTTGACATTTACTCGCATGAGGTAATATTTTCCAGACTTGTATATACGAAGAGTAGATGTGAATGCTGTCTCGATATCATTCATTTCTAATTTATTTTGAAACCATTCATCACCCCGGTCGTGAATCAATTGTTGGCATTTTGTTTCTAAATTTTCAACCCAGTTGATAAATTCTTCATTGGTATTGTCAAACATCAAATCGCAAAACATTTTTTTTCCATTTTTTACAAACCCCTGTTTACTTAAAGATTTAGGTGTTTCTATAAAAAACGGTTTGTCTTTGTATAATATTTTAGTAAAATATGCTCCTCCTTGAATGGTTGTTGGTTGTCCTAAAGAAATATTTGAAAAAAGAAAATCTTTATTTGGCTCAAATATATTATTTTCCATTATCTTTGTATTAGAAAAAATTACAAAAAGTAAAACGAAATGAAAACAAATGGTAAAAAAAAAATTTTTTTTATATCTTAAATATTTATGAAAAATAGTATTATTAAAGAATGTTTAGAAATGTTGAAAAAAGAAAATATTAAATACGAAATACGGAATTTTTGTAAACCAATCATGGAACTCATATTGTTTGAATTTAGACCCTATATTTATATCATTGTTTCTCTCATCATTCTTATTTTTATAATGATTTTAGTAATATTAATTTTACTCTTTTTAATTTTGCGTAATAACAATTTATTATCAAAATAATTATTTTCTTTTTTAAATATATAATGGCATCACGAAGAAGAAGAGGTCACCGAGGAAAACGTCATAATAGAAGTAAAAGTAGAAATATAGCTAAAATAATGATGTATCATGTTCCTTCAAAACCAGGAGCCCGTGCTCAAGCAGGTGGAGCAGTCGCACCTTTAAATCCATCAACCTACGCAGCAGGTGGTACTGAAGGCGCAGCACCATATGTTTTATCTCAATATGGTGATGGAAATACCCAATGGGATAATGTTTTTAGAGGAAGTGGACCATCACCATATGGCAACCAACTTGTAAATTTACAACACCAAGGCGTTACATCCCCAGCAATGGTTCCAAATCCAGCAACTACCGCACCTCCAGCAGCATCAACAGCAGGACAAAAGGGTGGTTCAAGAAGAAAAAGAGGGGGATTTATGGGAGGTGTATTGACCCAAGCAATTGTACCATTGGGATTATTGGCATTACAACAAAGTTATGGAAGACGTATGAAAACTCGAAGAAGAGGTCGTAAATAAACGTTCTCTTTGATAGATAACATTGTATTAATAAAATAATATAACACGTTTATGGTGTTATATTATTGTGATGTATTTGTATTCACAGCTATTTTATTTTTATGGTAATAAAAACTCAACATTTTTTTTATCCGCGGCACGTATTTATTTTTAACATCATTGTTATCAACAGTATTGTAACGTTTATGTATTCCGTTATCATATTTGCGTTTACTACCCGAATCATCTGTTGGTAGTTTTATTTTACGATTCATATAGGTTTCTTCTGATTGATACACGTGATGGGCAATATAGGCGCCTGCCTTGTAATATTCGATACGCCATTCATTGAATGCTGGTTGATTTGTATTATTTTTTAAATTTAACGACAACATTCTTCTAGGAAACGCAAGGACAAAATAATGCGGATTTGTAACATTTACTACATATTCGGGTCGAACAAATGTTTTTACGTGTTTATCTAAATACAATTCAGATTTTGTATAATTTTCTAAAATGAGTCCAGATGGGTCTTTTTTGTGAAAATTTGTTCCAAACATTAACCAGTTAATACTTAAAGAATGCGCAAAATTATAAGACTGTAATAAATGTTTCACACCCATAAATTTATTGAGAACCAGGAATTCATCGGCATCCAAGTATAACATCCAATCATATCCGTGTTGTTTTGCGATATAAACAGCACGTCTCATCAAAGGGAGTTTGACTGGATTACTCCAAGCGCCTCTTTCAATGACAACTCTTTTACTAAAATTATGAAATTCATTTTTTAATGGTATGAGTGATTTATGATCAAAAATATAAATCATATCGAAATTTAAAAGTAAATGATGTGTTACCCATTCTTTCATGTTTTTTTCATCTCTCACGTTAGTAAAAAGAATAACACGATTTGAATTGTTTTTTTTATTTGCTAAATGATTTATTGGCGTATAATTCATGCGTTTTGATAATAGCATTTATTATATATATAAATATTATATATTGTCCTAAAAAATGCAAACATCTTCAATGGTGAAATCAAATAAAAAAAAAGTAAAAAGAACACCTAGTTTTAAAGATTTTATGTTTGGAACAAAAAAACAAAATATTGAATTAAATATTAATGACAATAAAGAAGAAAATGATGATAGTGACACATTTGAAGACGAAACACATGTAGAAGAATATGTATCTATAGACATAGAAGAAAGTGATTTGCTCTATCATTTTTTAGATGCTTCGAATAATGAAGTTGGCTATTTAGAAAATTCAAATTACATAAAAGACGAAATAAATTGTTTAAACAGTTTTTCTTCATTTTCAGAAAAATTAAATGACGCATATATTGGAAAACGCGCATATAATTCAATTACTTTAGACCTGATTGCGTTGTATTTAAAAGGACAAAAAATTATATATGTAGAGTCAAAAACATATTGTGAACAGATTCTATATTTTATAATGTTGCCAACTATATTTATATCATCCGCATGCACCGTATTAAGTATGGTTTCTGGTTTGGATAATTATGGGTCAATCATTGTATCATCACTCACCGCTTTTAATTCTTTTATGCTTGCACTAATTACATATTTGAAACTAGACGCAAAAGCGAGCTCACACAAAACATCAGCATATCAATTTGATAAATTAGAAAGCACTTGTGAGTTTTTATCTGGAAAAGTATTATTAATGAGAGATGATAAAATATTAACAGAGGTAGAAGAATTCGTGGGATATGTCCAAAAAAAGGTGGAAGAAATAAAGGATACAAATCAATTTATTATTCCAGAAATAATACGCAGTCGTTATTCAAAAATATATTGTTATAATGTATTTGCGATTGTAAAACAATTTAGGACAAAATTTATGTTGGATAAAAGTCGTCTTTATTTGGTTTATCAAGAAATAAATAGACAAAAACCGCGTGTTAGACAAGAATTAATAAATGAAAAAAACCGAATACTTTCAAATTTAATAAAATTCAGAAATATAGCATTAGAAATAAATAAACACGTGTATCAGCAAATTGAGAAATATAATGAATCCAGAAATAATAATACAACTATGTGTATGTGGTTGAAAACATGAAAAATTCAAACCCAGATAATTTTTTATTGAGTTATATAAAATATGTCATTTGAACAAAATATACAAAAATGGGTATCTTTGGATAATAAAATTAAAATTTTAAATGATAATTTAAACCAATTGAGAGAACAACGGGCGGAACTATCAAAATCTTTGTATACTTATGCTGAACGAAATAATTTAAACAATGCGAATATTCAAATCAGTGATGGTAAACTGAAATTTGTGACCAGTAAAGTTTCTAATCCGTTGAGTTTTAAATATGTTGAAAAGAGTTTAGGAGAAATCATATCGAATGAAGAACAGGTGAAAAAAATTGTGAATTATTTAAAAGAAAATCGTGAATTCAAAAATGTACAAGAACTGAAACGATTTTCTAATAATAGTAGTACGAGTAGCACAACTAGTCAATACTAGTGAAAATATGAATTTTTACTTTATTTCGCTAAAGTAAAAATAAAATTATATATACAATATGTATATACATTAATGAATCAATATATAATAACAGGTGGAGGTGATAATTATAATTATGGTGTGTTACCACCATTATTTCGTGATATAAGTGAATCTTTACATTCAATGAAAGGTGGTACTATTACAGATACTGAACATATGAATCATGTTGCTGTTCCAATGAGTTTATTATCTGCCGGAGCCGTTCATAATAAGAAACGCGATTATGAAGAGATAAATCACGATGAAGTTATCAAAGACGATTTATATGACAAATTACTTGAATTGTTACAAGTAAAAAATAGTAAAAAAACAAGTAGAAAAAAAAGGAAAACGACATCAACTGAAAAGTCAGGAGAAGTAGAAGAAACAAAAAAACATAATAGAACACGAAAAAATATATAGATTGTTCCACACTGGGAGAATATATTAATCTGTTGTTTCATAGTACCCCCTAGCGCTTTCCCAGTGTTCATTGATTAAACCTTCGCTTGTCAATTTGTGTAAAATGGATAAATAACTGCGCCCATGTAGTTTTGCGATTTGGCGTATCGTTAATTCTTTTATTTCGTATTCATTGTGAAGACGATTTATTTCATTCATACTCCATTTTTTGAAATGTCTCGTGATTTGTATAGGCTCACATAATATTTGTTCTTGTTTGGCAGTTAGCATATAATTTAAATAATATAGTTTTCTTTAAATATTATTTTATAAAATAAAATATAAATAAAATATAAATAAAATATATTTTATTTTTTGTTTATATCATAATTTACAAGTAGGGCATTTGTTTATAACCCTCTTTTCTAGTTGTGAATCCATTTCTTTTTTTAGCCACTTTTATAAATACGACAATTAAGGCAATAAATAGCATAAACAAAACTACAAAAACCAAAATTTCAGCGCCACTCATGATATATATATATTACAAGATTTTATTTTTGTAATAGAATTGTTGACAATGGATTAAACCTATAAATTTTTTCCATTCCCAAGTGGGATATACCATGAATACCAACGCATGCAGAAAAAAGTAGGGTCAGTATAATTAATTTATATGGTTCTAACCGACATATTTTTGAATAATTTTTAAAAAACAAAAAAAAGGCAATAAATAGTAATATTCCATTCAAAATATGCGCATATAGTGACGGAAAGGAAAAAATGCTTTTTTCCATGTGTTTTTATATATAATATTCAAATATATAAAAATATTAGGATTACATTTATTCAATTTTCAACAATTGAGTGGAAGCCCATACTCCTAAATAATTCCACATATTGTCAATAATATTTCCGCCGTTATAAAACGCCCAGCGTAATGCTTTACATTGTGGTGATGACACCAAGAATGGCGACAATAAGTACCCGGTGATTCCGGTTGGAACACAATAATGGACGTATAATTGACATGATATGTAATGTATGGTAATCCATATGATGTATACTTTGGATATGAAATACAACCATTTCAATGCTGGAACGATTGTATTTATTGCGCTGACAACATATTCATAAATGCTTGGTAAGATACCTTTAACCTCGGGGTCGTCGTTTTCTATAATTTCGATTGTTTGTGTTTCTTGATGAGCTGACATGTTTTCTTTTTTTTGCGGTTGTTGTTCGTCTTGTTTTTCTAAAACTCTTAATTTTGGCATAAATTTAATTACCTTTCTTACATTTAAAAAAAGATAAATCAATTTTTATTCTTTTATACCGATTTTAGAATTGAATTAAGTATTTATAATTCATTTTTTTTAATAATTACCTGAGTTTCTATTGTACCCAAATCTGTTATTTTATTACAAAAGCAACTTCTAAACGCATCAATACCTTTTTGCGTCATATGCCAAACTGGATGATAATCATCAAAAATCATGATACCGCCCTTTTTTAATTTTCGAAAACTTAAAATTGCGTCTTCCAATACATATTCACTTTCATGATTACCATCTATATAAATAATATCAAAATATTCATCTTGAAATTTAGGTATTTCCACATTCGAATAACCTCGGTTGATTATTATTTTATCTTTTACATCAAATTTTTCAATATTATTTATAAATGATTCATAAATTGTTTGTTGTTGATTTTTATATTCTGGATAATCATTATAATCCTCCCAAGGATCTATACAATATAATTTACTATCATTGTGTAAACCATATGTTTTTGCTACAGATATAATATTTGCGCCGTGAAATGTGCCAATTTCTAAATAATTGATTGGTTTATTATTATAATCATTTACATTTACAAGAGAAAACCAGTTGTCTGCTAAACGGTATTGAATACCGCTAAATTTTTCGTCTAAAACCATGATAGTTGTATATAATATACACAATTTATATACAGATATTTAACGAATATGAAACCCATCTTTCTAAACCCGACTCCAGTTTTGATAATTAAAAGGAGAAACCAATATTTCATCTAATTTGGTTTTCCAGTAATTCACGCGGCGCTCCAGTTCTAAATCCTTTTCTGTCTTTGGATAAGGTGTACTGGTATTCATCAAATCCTCTTCCTCTTTTGTCATTTTTGGTTTATATCCATAACAATTGACACCATATTGGATTTCAGGATTCGCCATATATCCACCATTTACGCCAGGTCGACCACAATCATTTTCATGCCCCTTAATTTTTTGTAATCCATCATAAGTAGTTTTTTGAGTAGGGAATAATGCCATTTGACCTTCTGACCAACCATAGTTACACCATTCAGCACCATTATTGTAAGCGTCTTCTACTTCATTGTATGTTGCTAAACGGGCACCGTGTGCTTGACATAAGGTTTTAGCATCATCATAATTAAAATAATTTCCCGGAATGTTAAATACTTCTTCTTTGATAACAGGTTTTCTAATGATTGGAAATAATTTTTTACCACCTTCTTGTTTTTCTTTTTCATTATTTTCAGGGTTTTGTTTTTTTCCAAAATAATCTTTTATTTTTGCGACAATATCAACTCCGAAATAGTATTGTGCACCATTAATGACTAATAAAACAATGAAAATAATTACAATTATAACAGTTAGAAAAACCGTCATAAATGATGAGCTCGGCGAAGATTTGTTTGATGAGCTTAATAAAGATATACCATTTGTTGATGATGATACAGGCGTTCTTGTATTAGAGCCTAATCCAATTGAACTAAATATTCCTTCTTCTAAAGAATTTGAAGAAGATGTTGAGGGTGATGAATATGACATATTTGGATTACTATTAAATATACATGAGTTATTATTTTTTCCTAAACTAAAAAAAAGAGAAAAAATAAATAATCACCAAATGTAAATATACGAATTATCATAGGATTTCGTAAAATAAAAACAAACAAAATAATATATTGAACTACCCGTTATTTTCATAATATGGTTGAACCGTTCTTTTTCGATAGAATAAACAATATGCTTTTGGGGTGATTAATTCATTTAAATTTGTAACTTCGGTCACGAATTGGTCATTGAAATGATACCATTTACCATTCGCATTTTTAATAAATGCTGTATAATGACCTCCCTGTGATACTCCACTGTGATTACAAATACCATATAAATCATAAATATAAGATTCCTTTTTATATCCAATTACGTAATTATGTAAATCTAGATTTTCTAAAGGAAAAGATACCATAATTTGATTTTTACGATTATTTGAATTGAAACGTTTTATATCAATCACTAAAATACTTGGTAAACTCCAATAAACGATTTCTTTTTGAACATTTTGTTTTGAATTTGTATTTTCATTATACCACGCATTTTCCCCATCAAGTGTTTCGCCTCTTACATAATGTTCGAAACAATCTATTAGAGTAGGTGATTTTAATTCAGGCGGTATTGGTAAATCAATCATGAAAAATGGTTCCGGTGTACATGCCAAAATTTCTTCACTTGTTAAATCTTTTATTTGTGATACATGTATTCCGTAAAACATATTCCATATTTCGGAATATTCTTTAGAATACATGTTTTTAATCATATCAAAACACTGAACCGCCAATTTATCGGTTTTATTGACAACCTCACCATTAATTGACATATTTACCTCCCTCGATAAACCGGTATGAAAACAATCCACAACAAATAATAAAAATTCAGGTAAATCATTTTGATTGTAACCAGTAAACATATCCATTTTTTTGATTTGTGCTAATTTTTGTATTGTTTTAATAAATTTTCCAGGACTTACAACACAATTGCTCTCCCACATTAAAGCCCTTAAATTATCCCACTCAACCAACAACGCGGATTCATAAATGTTTTTTAAACGTCTTTTGTAATATGTACCACCATCTTTTGTTAAAAATTCATTCAACTCGTATGTATGTGATAATACTTGCATACACGAATTTATGAAACATGTATTACCTAAATTCGTAAGACCAGAAAGCCCCTTATTACTGTAATTTTCAAAATTCATTATTATAACTAACAATTATATATTATCATTAAAATACGTTTAAATGTATTTTTTTATTATTTAATAATAAATGTCAGAGAGAGACTTTTACAATAGAAGACTGAATCGTTTAAATTTATTGAATAATAATGACCGGTTTATATTGAATATTTATGTTGAAATGTATAATCAATACCAACGTGATATTGATATGATGTATCAAGAAATCGAAATGATGTATGATAATATGAATGAATTAAGAAATATAATTAATGTAATAACGGGCGTTACTGATATGATAGATGAAAGAAATCGGGAACGTGCTAGAGTTAGAAGTAGGGATAGAAGTTATGGCGATGAGAGTGAAAATACACGACGTCAAAGAAGGAGAACTGATAATGGTGACAGCATTTATGATAATATTCGCGATATATTTCACAGTACACACACGAATCGTAATACTGGATATGAAAGAAGGACTACACCAACGATTCCAAATATATTTCAACGTTTGTATGGTCAACAAACAAATAATAGAACGAATGTACCATCTGGAAGAGCTGCTAGTGTAGGGTTAGGAGATTTTTTATTGAATTTTTATGATACTGTACCGGTTTACCCAACTCAACAACAAATAAATAACGGAACGCGAAGAGTTTTATATTCAAATATTGATAATCCACTGAATTCGAGTTGTCCTATAACTTTGGAAAATTTTGATGATTCTGATAATGTAACGCAAATTTTAGGATGTGGACATATATTTAACCACGACAGTCTAACATCATGGTTTAGAAATCACGTAAGATGTCCTGTATGTCGTTATGATATTCGTAATTATGTTCCAAGAAGTCAACCTCTTATTCAAGAAATAAATACAAGTCGACGTCCTTCTCCTGATAGGTACCAAGAACAAGAAAATGAAGGTCAAGATGAAGGCGAAGAAGAAGAAAGTAAGCAAGAAGAATCCGCCGTAAATAACTCGGCAACAGAAGATACCCAATCGTCGGGAGGAACAACACTACATACCGCTACATCCGCATATACAAATGAACAAGAACCGGAACAGAGTAACAACGAAGGTTCTCTTATGAATAATTTGACAAATATTACTGAAAATTTAATTCAGAGTTTATTGAATAATAATCGTCAATCCGGAAGTTTGTATAATGAAATTGTATATAACTTACCATACATAGATCCATCATCCAATGATATTGTTTTTGAAGGATATATACAAAATAATTTTAGGTTGTAAACATATAATAATATGACGCATATTCATATTATTATTTATAGTAAAAATGAATTTTTAATTTACAAATGGAGAATAATTTATATAAAGATCCGGATAACCATAGCAATTGTTCATATCAAGATTACCTGGAATTGGGTCGGTATTTAATTCCGGTAAAGAAGTAAAATATTTTTTATGTAAATAAGTACATTCAAATACAATTGGAATATTTATACCTTTATGATTAATAAAACCACTGTTATTATTACCAACAGCACCTCCATTATTTCCATGGAAATGAACCAATACATGATTTTTATTTATTTTGTCAAAAACCGGAATTTCATTATCTGAAAAAGGTTCATGAAACTCCATAACTATTTGTTCAAATTTATTAAGTTGTTCATCACTTAAACTTTTTATCCAAGGTATTTCACCTCCTTCTATATCCATTTTTACAAAGATATTTTCATTTGTGTCTATTATATCATGTATATTAGTTGTTTTATCATTATTTTCAGAACCAATGTTTTTATTAATAAATTCAATTTTAGAATTTTCTTTGGGTAATTGAGTTATTTCTCCATCAAAAGCATAACATTTTATATTATTTTCATGTTTATTTATAAAATCTTCCTCAAATGATATATCATCTGATATACCGCCAGCAAGTAATATATTATATTTTTTATTTGGAACATCTACAATTATATAACCACCATCATATTCTCTCCCAATACGAATTTTTGGAAAAGGTGATTTATATACTGTTAAAACTTTTGGGTCCATTATAATATTGTAAAAAAATATATTTTCTAAATATAAACGAATATATAAATCTGCTATTAGACAAATTAATTATAAAAGTGTTTTGATATAATTATTCATATACTTGCCGAATTCACAAAGTCCAAATTCCGTATAATGCCCCAAGTTATCAGACATTACTTGTTCTTGACTATATTGCCCTAATGCCTCTCGAGGATTAATAAAAGGAATACTGTGTTTTTCACATATTTTTTCCAATAGAAAAACCAACTCATTTCGAGATTCAATAAATTCGCCATTTAATTTGGAATTGTAATGAGAAACAATAACTACTTTTCTAGGATATAGTACTTTTTGAATTTCTAATATATCATTTTCAATTTCTTCGTCACTTTGAGTTTCAATTGTATAACTGTCCAAAATATGTCTAGGTGTATTGTTATTGAAAATAGTCATGCGTTTATCAACACAAATATGATGTAAAATATAATTATTATGAATATATTTCTTACGTGAACATATTTCAATGATGAAAACCTTGGTATTGTCGAATTTACATTTATAATGATTATCCATATTTATACCAATACTTTTATCAATTGCGGTTCTAAAACATAGCGTATTGTATGGTGGTGGAATCACGATTTCTCCTTTTAAAAAATTTATGAATTGTAATACTTCTTTTGTGGTATGCGTATAACTAATTATTTCGTTTAAATTTGTATTATAATCTATTTTTTTGAACCGACATGTACCAAATAGTGTGACAAGTGTATATCTTCTATTAATATAAAAAGCATCACCCCATTTACAACCATTTTCCCATACAGTTTCAACACGTTCAAAACCGAATTGTTTTAAATATTCATCAATTTCATCAATCAGTGGACAATCCTTATAAACATAATCACTATTGACTTGTGTATAAATATATTCCACATTGGGTAAATAATCCTCCATACCTTTCAATGCTTTTAATTCCGCACCTTGGATATCTAAATTTAGAAAATTATAATGGATATCATATTTATGAATAATATCTTTTAAGATTTTTGTATCTGTATAAAAGGAATCTACGTAATTAATTTGGGGATAATATGTTTTGTGTAATCCAAAATCAAATATTGAGGATGATTGGTCTAGATTCGCACGGTTAAATTTAACTATTTCATTTTTGTCAGTTACAATAGCTTGTTCAATTAACACCCCGGGATAATTATTTTTACAATAATCTACTTTATCTTTTAATCCTTCTATCCATAAAATTTTATTTCTTGGCAAAAAAACCTCATAATGTCTTATTTCTTCGCAATCATGTGCGCCTACATGTAATATTCCCTTTAGTTTTATGTGATATTTTGCGATTAATTCATATAGAGAAATTAACATGAATTATAAAAATATTATTATAAATATAATTAAACGAATATATTTATAATGTTTTATATCTTAATTATAATAGAATCTAAAATAAAAAGATTTACATTAAATAGTTAATAGTGTGAATATTATTATTCTAGTATTTAATAAATAACAAATATGGAATAAAATATAATGTAAGTATTAAATTAATTATATTTGCGTTTAAACTATATGTGGAAAAATGTGACGCCAATAAACAAGAACAAATCATAATGATACTATCACCTAAAATAGCAGTATGTCTTACTTCTGTAGCATAATCTTTGAAAACATCCAGCATTGCGTTGACTCCGCGAGGTACCCAAGTAAAGAATTTATAAAAGAGAATATCATGGGTCATTTGAATGAAAAGAGCTAATAAAATAAAGAGTATGAGAGAAAATTGGGAGAAGAATAAGGGGTAGATGAAACGTGTTAAAATAATTCCCAAAAATACGATACTAACATCTGCTAAAACAGCGGACAATTGGAATTTTTTATACCAAAAGGTAAGAACTTTTGAACGAAGAAAACTATGTAAAGTGAAAAAAATGGTGAATGTTTCGACGAATAAAATACCGTTTAAAATCGGTAAATAATCGGAAACATTGTTGAATTTGGATATATCATTAAAAAGTTTCATTTGGTCTATATATATTTGTCGTGATTTTTATTTTTTATCTAATAATATATTTATTATTTTTTCTTAAAGAAACTTGTGACCACTTGATTACCTTCTTTTTGATTATTGGATTCGCGTAGAAACTCGTCAAATAACAGCGCTTTGACTTCTTTGTTTTTCAAAGACTCGATTTTATCATCTAATTTTTCTGGGTCGACCGTCTTTTTTAATTTTTTGATTTCCATATTTAATTTATCTACTTTTATCTTTTTATCATCCATTAACCACATCTTTTCAAGAACCAGAGCAAACACTTGTTGTACTGGTTTCATGATTTGATTCGTAATGTAAAACGAATAATCTATTTTTATCTTGTTCTCGCGGATAAAACTAGGTGTTTCTATTTTTTCGCCTTGTAATGCCTTCTTGTCCGCATTGTGGATATATACAAAAGGAATACGGTCACCCGGTCCTGGTTTATTCCCCGGATCGCGCGCAGTTATCCTGTCCGCCAATACTTTATGCGCGATTTGTTGCGGATTTTTGTAACCACTACGCAAAGATTTAGTGATGATTAATTTTTCAATCGGGTATTTCTCCTCGACAATATTTTTCAAACAATGTCGCAAAAACTCCTTTGCTTTGATAATATCTTTTTCCTTCATTAAAATATCAATGATTCCGCCATAAATATCCTTTACTATGGGCGCATTATCTCGGCGTTTTAAGACAATACCCATTTCCTTGCGCTTACCTTTGTCCGGGTCGTGTTCATAGAGCATTCCCACATATCTCTTTTTGGATAACAAACAAAACGGCATGAATGTTTTTTCATATTCTAAATCATGTGGACCTTTCAAAAACTTGGACGCTAAATGACCTGCCTCTTGGGCTAACTCAATCGTTATTTCTAACGCGTCTTTGCCACGAATAGGTTTTCCATCGGGCGTTTGTAGATTGAATGTAAAGAATACAGAATCCGTGTTATGAACAATCATATTTCCAATTCCTGCGGCGAAATGATGATTGTCGGTTGTCAAATCATATACATATCCTTCATATGGGATTTCTTTCATTGAAATAACCTGACAAGAGTGTAATAATGAAAGTTCGTCCGTAGTAATACATATATCATCTTGAAAATACGATATGGCAAAATTTATATGACAACTATTCAAATAATTCGTGTAAATTGTAGCGTCAAGCATGGTTTTGAATAATTTTGTTTTTGTAATATTTACCGGCTTTTCTTTTTGCTCCACTTTTTCTAAAAGTGGACAATGTAGTAATTCAGTGCCAACTTTTACATCTTTTGGAGATATTTCTTCACCCGAATTCAATATTAATGAATGGTCATCTGTAACATCTACCATTCCCGTATGTGTTAATATTCGCACCATTTTTTTATGAGGTGCTAATTTATGACGAATCACCCTTTGTAATTTGGTCCATCCCTTTTCTGTCCATGTTTGAATATCGTATAATTCACAAACTTCTTTTTCTTGTTTTCCAGGTTCTAAACATTGTGTCCATGTATTTTTTCCATATTTGTTTGCTAATTCTTCAATCGTGCAAATATCAAATGTTTCATTTGTCTTGATATACACAGGCGTGTAATTCGCAACACTGTCGCCGTATATATATTCCGCTTTGGTAAGCACTGGTCCATATTTTTCGGTTTGACAAATGGAATCACCGTAGCATTCTTCTATGATTTTTTTGGCATATGTCAATAAGAGACGACCTGTCGCAGTTGTGGATGCCGCCACATCTTTCTCATAAAAGGTGCTCGTTTTCGCACCACATTGTCCATAAAGAGAATTCGCAGTTACCTTGTAACCAAGTTGTCTTTTATCCAAGACATTTTTCATAAATTCATCTGTTTGTTGCGGAATCAGTTTTCGCGTTGATTTTCTTGCCGCCAACAATTCGTCCAAAATAGACGGCATAATGGCTCGTGTTCCATTGGGAAACTGGGCAAACCGACAAATTTTATAACCGCATTTGATTTTTTCCGCCGCAGAGGTCGCCGATTTTCTTTCATACTTGTATGTATCATAGGTGATGTTTACATATTCGTATTCCGCAAGGTTGTCATATATGAAATTTCCATCCGCATCTTGTTCGCCAGTCGTTTCAATCAACTCACCATCTAAATCATATTCTTTGGTCCATACTTTACTGTCGTGAGACAAGTTTTCACTCATCATGGACGACGGATACAGCGACGCATAATCCACACACGCCACTGGATTGTCTAAATACAAGTCACATTTGGGGTCCAACACAATCGCACCTTCGTATCCTTCGTCGCTTTCGGTTTTTTCCATCACTGGCATGAGCGTCTCTTTTTCCCGGCATTTTTTCGCCACATAACTGGTGAGTTTGATGCCTTGACCACGCAAGATAAGGAAACTAATCGGCACACTACAAATTTTCGACATTTCAATATAACCCGTCATGACATCTACTTTGTTCATCAAATAATGGACCAAGTTACAATCCTGAATACAGTATTTCGCAATAATGGCGCGTTCATTCTGGTCACCATTGGTCATTCGAAATATATCCTTTGGGGTGACGTCATCCTTGGCTAAACACCATCGCACCTTTTTTGTCATGTCAGGATTGATCGCACCGCGTATTTCAAATTTTCCACTTGTCTTATCCACGTGAGTCACCACGAATTTTTCACCGTCTTTATAGTAATCAACTGAATGACCGATTTCCTCAAAATGAATATAACTTCCCGCCAATAATCCGGTCAAGTTCGCACTTTGTATAAGAGTTGTTTCGTCACCTCCAGAGCATTCATATTTTTTCACATAATCACCTATAAAATGACCAGCAACGTAATCTAATTTATACGATGTCAAGTTTTCTTCACGACGAAAGAAATTATACATATCCACTTGAATTCGTCCATTCATCTTGATATATTTCAAATCATGCTGACCACTTGCGATTTGAATACTACTCTCCTCGATTTTATATCGCCCGTCTTCCAAGGTAGCGCATAATTCATCCGAGTTTCTTGATAATCTCAAGAATTCATCCGCACAATAATTTTCCTCGGCGCGTCTCACCATGAACTCATAATCAAAACCAAATATGTTATAACCGATAATAATATCAGGATTTTCCTTTTGTATTAGATTTTTCCATGCTAAAAGCAGGTCCTTTTCTGTTTTATATGTTTCAATCACCGCATTGTCCACATTGGCACAAGTATTGACCACGGCACAATGATTCAAGTAGGGTTCTGGGTCTCCGTATTTTAAAAAGGTTGACCCAATAAATGTAACACGGTCACCCTGTAATTTGGGAAACGATGAATTCAAAGAAACATTTAATTCGGTTAATTTGGTTTCACGGGCGTATTTTTTATTTGTCAAAATGTCAATAACGGTGTCTTTTTTATCAACTTTTTCTTTTTTTGAATAATACGAATGATAACCAAAGCCGAGCCCTGCGTCATCTTCTTCTTCATTCATTTTCTCAAATATTTCTTCTATTTTAAGTTGATTCTCGAGTTCCTCGACACCTCCGTTTTCATCCAGCTTACGCACTGGCGATATCAACCATTTTTCAATCAGCCCTTCAAGAATTTCTTGGTTTTTCGGTGGACTTTTTGGATAAACCAAATCAATTTCAATCATATTTTTGTATCCAAATGCGGATAATAATATATTTCTCAATACGTCCTTACATTTCTCTTTGGTTTCCAAAACCGCAGGGTTTAATTCAAAATATTCAATGATATTTGTCGCCAATTTTTTATACGATTTGATTGGCACCGGGAAATCACCGTGACTACTACTGGCTTCAATATCAAAACTACATATTTTGTAAGGGACACGGTCCTCACAAATATTCAACGGGATAATATGCGTATAACTGATACGGAATTCATAGGTACATGATGTTTTTTTGTCGTTATTGATTTGAATGGTTTTCTTGTTTGGTAAGGCAATCCAACCAGATGGACTAATATCCATGATGTGAAAGAAACGCAATAATGGTGGAATATTTGCCTCATACAATTGAGTCTTGGTCTTGCCATATAACCAACCGCCTTGAATGAGTTTGCGGTCTTTTCCATACCATAAATTTTTCACCTTGTTGTAAGCAGGCATATTGTCGAATTTGAAACAAATGAATTTATGTTGTTTTCCACCGTCAAACCCATATAATTTTTTTTTCTTGACGAATTTACAATCGCAAATGGAATTTTCATAATATTTGCCGATTTTCTTTTTGATTTCATCCAGAAAGTTTGTTTTGATTTGCGTCGTCCAAAAATCGTCGACTTTTACATAAAAGAATGGTTTGAAATCCTCAACAATAATGGAGCAAGTTTCGCCCTTTTTGTTAATACCAAACATTTGAATCAAGAATGCTTGAGAATCAATGCGGGATTTATATTCGGGTTCTTCATCACTTCCAGAGGATGATGTTGCGGATTTTAAAATATTAATATTAAAGTCAAATAAGCGAAAGGATTTGTCCATTTTGTTTTGTCTGTTTAGTATACTATAAAGAGTTGTGTTTATTCCCTTTCAATTTTAAAATTCATATTTTATTATTTTGAATAAAATATAAAATTATTTGTGTTTTTTTTGTGTTTTTCTTGGACCACCCTTTTTACGACCATATTTACAATGTTGTCGTTGAGAAAACCCGCGTGGTCGTTTACAATTAATACTTCTTTTGTATTTTAAAGACCATTTACCACCTTTTTGTTTTTTGACGCCAGGTTTTTTAGAAATCTTGTCTTGAATCCATTTAACAAAGGAATTGGTTGAACGGTCTTTTGAAGGAGATTGCCAGTCTTCATATTCTTCCACCTGGTCTTTGGTAACATGTCTTAAAGAAGGAAACCCACCAGGTTCGCTTCCCATTTTTTTTAATAAAGGAAATAAATCCTTATTAATACGCACAGTAACCACATCATTATTATGGTCTACATGACCTTTCATTTTATTTGGTATATTATCCCATTGCGGTATGGTAGAATTACATGGACCACAACCATCCATATACGTAAATAAAAATATATTTTTACCTTTTTCTAAAAGATTATTGATTTCATCAATAATTTCTTTGTTTCCATTATCTTTAATTATTAGGGATTTCATTATTATTATATATATTATTAGAATATTATTATTCAACAAGAAAAATTATTTTTATAAATAATATATATGTTGGTTATTATTTTTATAATTATAGTATTTTTAGCAGGAATATATTTTTGTATGAAATACAGTCCTGATAGAATATATCAAGAAGGGTTTGAAAGTAACGCAATCAAAAATCCTAGATGTCCTAATATATTAATACAAAATGGTTCAAAAATATATTTATATAATTCAAAATTAGCAAAAATACCTGGAGTCAACCCGCTTCAATTTGATAATTTAGAAGATTATACAGAATTCATGGAATGGCAACGTAGTCAAGGTATACGCTGTCCTGTATTATTTTTACAAAAGACATACGATACCCAAGGCGAATCTGTATATAAAGTCCGTCCTGGAGTTACAGAGCCTCAGGGTGGATTACCTCCAGCAATTGTAAATGACCAGTCACCGTATAAGGAACCGAATCCAACGAAATTAATAGACGCTGGACGAAATGACCCACCTTATAATACAAACTCGTTGCCTTCCTATGACCAATCTAGTTTTTACGTGGGGTCAACCACTCCTTTAGACAAAATGGATGAGACTCAAGACGGATTATTGTATAGTCCAAATGCGATGGATGATAATTGGGGTGGCGCAAAATTTACGCAAGAATTAGTTGACCGTGGTTATTATGCCGGTAATGAGGTAGCTATTCGGGTTTAAACCCTAAAAAATATTATGTGAAAATGCAAAACGTCACA